>ERZ1029874.114-NODE-114-length-13970-cov-4.153503_pt1 | contig 13970 bp, 13 predicted proteins | sample MGYA00519235_ERZ1029874 | MGnify/ENA primary metagenome ERZ1029874 (study PRJEB33666, sample SAMEA4610926) | skin metagenome | biome: Human-associated habitat; feature: Malodor aspect; material: skin | place: Philippines | collected 2015-08 ...
ACTCATCGACGTCATCGGCAGCGCAGGCTGCGCGGTGAGCATCTGCTCGCTGTGCTGCCTGGCCCAGCGCCGCCTCCGGTGGCTCGCGCCGCTGGGGAGGATGCCGCTGACCGTGTACTGCCTGCACATCCTCACCGCGCAATGGTTGGGGATCTGGGCGAGCCTGACCGGCGCCGCCCTAATCAGTTACGCCTGGCTCGCGTGCTTTCCGCGCGGCCCAGTAGAAACCGTTATTCGCCGCATTACTGCGGTTGTAAAGGAGAAACAGAATGAAGAAACTCGCAGCTAGCGTGATCGTGGCCGGAGCGTGCCTGGCCCAGCCCGCGTGGGCGATGGAAAGCACCACCTTCGCTGGCGACGCCGCCGAGGCGGAACCAGTCGTCTCCGTGCGTGTCGACGACTCCGACCCCGACGACGGCGTCTGCACCGGCACCGCCATCGACCCATACTGGGTCATCACCGCGCGCCACTGCGTCGAGGCCGCCGTTACGCCAGGCGGTTCGGTCCGGGTCGGGCAAGGCGATAATCAACGCGTATACCAGGTCGACCGCCACGAGGTCGCGCCCCGTGGCGACATCGCCTTGCTCCACACCACCGAAGACATGGGCCTTTCCACCTACGCCACCATTGCCGACGAGGTGCCGTCCGGTTCCGTGAACATCTACGGGTGGTCCTCCGGCGGCTCGGGAGGCTCCACCAAGTTGCCGTCCGCCACCGCAACGGTCCGGGGTGAGTCGCCGCTCGCGCTGTTCGATGCCCCCGTGGCACTCGATGTTGCACTCGACAACGGCGCGCGCATCCAACCGGGCGATTCCGGCGGCGCCATCTTCTCCGGCGGCAAGGTGGCGGGCGTGATGTCCGCCGGGTTGTTCGAGGACCCCGACAACCCCACCGAGGAGGAGATGTCATCCAACGCCGCGGTGGCCGTCGCCCCTGTGGCGGAGCAGGCCGACTGGATCAGCAACGTTGTAGGAGGCGCTGATCCGGCAGAAATGGAAGCGGAAGAGGAGGCGGGGCCGTCGTGGCGCAACGTTGCGCTTGGGCTCGGAGTGCTCGCCCTAGTCGCCGGCGGGTTCTGGGCTGCTACAGCTTCGCGATCGGTCCGAACACGCGGTCGGTAGCGTGAGGCATCACAAGGGCGAGTAGATTTGCCAAGCCGAAGAGGCCCGCGAACACGACCGGGATGAGCCAAGTGGCTGAGAACGATGAACCAGCGGGCTGCTCGGCGGGGGAGGAGTTCTCGGCGGGAGCGACCTCGACAGGGACCGTGACATCGGTGCCCGCATCGGTAGTGATGCGCATTTCCTGGGTACCCGCTGCGCCCGCCGGGACGTCAATCTTCACGGTCGCGGTTCCGTACTCGTTCGCGGTGCCGTCGGCGGTGTCGGGGGAGATTTCGGCGGTCGCGGTGGCGTCGCCAAGCGAAAGCGTCACCTTGCTGGCGGTCTCGCCTTGGTCGTACAGCAGGGAGCTCAGGTCTACTGTCGCGGTTTCACCGGCCTTCAGTGGCGAGGCGAGGTGGACGCCTACGTTGGACTGTCCACCGCGCGGGGTGGCGCCCTTTTTACCCAGCGCCTCGACAAGGGCGTTAAGGTCCACATACCCCAGGTTCGCCAGCTCGGTGCCGCGGGTGAACGCCTCGAAGCTATCCCCGCCGCCCAGCAAGAATGTGGATCCGGCGACGGTGTAGATCTTGTCCGGGTCGATCGGGGTGCCGTCGATAAGCACTGATGTGACCTTGGAACCAACCGGGGCAGTGGGGTCGTAGGTGTAAGAAACGTTGTCGGAGATGCCCAGCGGGAACATCGGGCGGTCCGGATCGTCGCGCCACTGCTGCTCGAGCGCATCGACGACATCGGAGCCCTTCAGCTCGACGTACGTGTTCTCGTTACCGAACGGCTGGACGGAAAACGCTTCTGCGTACGTCACATCGCCGGGCTCGATCTCGGCACGCACGCCGCCTGCATTCATCACCGCAAGGTCCGGCGTCACCGCGGAATTCGCCGCGACACCTTGGCGCGTTGCCTCGGCAATGAAGTTATTCAACTGCGATTCCTTGTCGCCTGACCTGTAGAAGTGCACATCGGCATGCCCGATGACCTCGTCGCCGGCGGTGCCAGCCTTCTCTAGCGCATCCTTAATGACGGCATCGATTTCCGGTTGTGGGGTGTCGCAGGCGCGGATCGCATCCGCATCCAGGTACTCGGTGTTTTTCACCGTGACCTGCTTCGACGCCTTGTCGAAGCTCAACTGCACATTAGCGAGGTCTTTGCCGTAGGAACCAGCTTGGACGAGCAGCGGTTTTTCCCCAGTCGGTTTGATTTCCTGGTGGGAGTGGCCGAGAAACGCAACATCGACCGCGTCCGAGAATTGCCCCGCCTTGATACCGCCTTCGTGAACCAATGCGACCACTACGTCGGCCTCGCCGGAGCCCTTCAGGCGCTCTGCAAGCTTGTTGGTGGTCTCCACCGGGTTGTGCCAGGTGATGCCGGCGATCGATTTGGGGTTGACCAGATTCGGCATGTCGTCGGTAATCGTGCCGACGAACGCCACCTTCGCGCCGTCGAGCTCTTTGATCACGTAATCCTTCGTGTTTTTCAACGTCTGCGCGTTGGCTGCAAGATAGTCGAAGTCAGCCGCGCCGGTGACTCGGGTTTCGTAGTCTTGCGCGCCCTGATCGAGCTCGTGATTGCCCAGGGCGGACACCTGCAAGTTCATCAGGTTGAGGATTTCGAGGGTAGGGGCGTCATTGAGAAGCATCGACGCGAACGGGGATGCGCCGATGTTGTCTCCGGAGGAGGTGAGGATGTGGGTTCGGCCTTCGGCAGCTTTGTCGATCGCGCACTTCAATCGCGCGGCACCCGGCTCACGCTTCGTTTCCTCCCAGTAACCGTGGAAGTCGGTGATGTTGGAAATGGTGAACTCGGACGTGTCGGCAGCAAATGCGACCGGAGCGAGCGTGGACGCGAGTGCGGCGGCGGCCACAGTGGAGATGACGTGGATACGGAAACGGGGCACGGGGAAGGCCTTTCTCGAAAAGGGATGTGTAAGAGCGACCTTAGAAACGTCAGATTGCGGCCGGGTTGCGTTGCGGTGAACTTCGGGTTTTCATTCGCTCGCGGGATACCGCACCTTACCGTCGTCGCCGATGACGGCACCTTCATTGAGTTTCGCGGCATTGAGGGTCGGGCCGTGCTGCGTCATGCCCATGATGTGTTGGACATCGTCGCCGTGGGCAAGGAGGTGGTCGGCGATGATGCGGCGATGGCAGCGCCACCAGACGGCTTCCGAACACATGAAGGCGGTGGGCGCATCTTCGGCGTTGGAGCGAAGGGTTTCGAGTGCGTCTGCAAACTCGTCGCCGAGTGCGTGGTCGGCGTAGTTATGGAAGCTGCGGTTTCGCCAGTTGGCGTTGACCTCGAAGGGGACGGTCTTCGATACGTTGCGGCGGCCGGTGAGGCCTTCGTTGCGGGAGTAGGAAATTCCGTGCTTGGGGAGATGCTCGGTGAGGTGGTCGTCGTTGAACCACGGGTACTTTCTGGAGCCGGGGAGCTTGCGCACGTCGATGATGGCGCGCACGCCGGAGGCCTCGAGCATGGCGACAAACTCGTCGAACTCGAGGTTGGAATGTCCCACGGTGTAAATACGCATGCCTGAAACGTTAGGCGCCCTTTGGCATGGGTGGGTCAGCGGGTGGCGGGTGCCCGGGCGGGTAGAGGGCAGGGTCGGGTGTGCCGGTCCGTGCGCAGTCGCATCGGCCGCGGGCGGCGTAGATTCTGCTAACCGCCGAGTGTCTGGCAGGCACTGACTGGTTGAATTTCAACGGGTCGAAGGGGCGTTTTCGGTACCCGGCTCTGCCCGTATTCGGGTCGAAATCCATGTAACCCTTGTTAAAAGAGCCGTCTCTGTGGTCATTGTTGCATCTGTGGTGCTCGCGACAGAGGCCGGTGAGGTTTTCGATGTCCGTGTTGCCGCCCTTGATCCAGGAGAGGATGTGGTGGGCTTCGCACTCCGACATGGAGGTGGTGCAGCCGAGCCAAGAACACACGCCCTGGATCGCGAACATCGCGATACGTTGCTCGACCGATGCCAGGCGGCTGGTCCGGCCCATCCACAGCGGCACCGAAGTGACGCCGTCGACTTGCAGGAGGAAGTCGGTGGTGCCGTCCATGCCGAGGCGCACGAGGTCGAAGCAGTCCACCTCGATGCCGGTGTTGGTGTCGTAGAGCATGGAGGCGTCGCCGTCGGCGAGGTCGTCGAGAGTCAACGAGATGACAACCGACGCCGCGCCACCATTTTGTTTCTGGCACTTCTCTTCGTACTGCTGGAAGATGGCGAAGAACTGGTCGAAGCGTCGTTGACTAGGGGATCGGGTGTCTTTCTCGTCCTGGAACTCCGCGGGCAGGTTCGAGTTCGGCGCCAGTCCCTTGTCAGCGTGCGCCTTGATCAGCGCCGCGGCTCCGGCCGTGGCGGTGATGTGGATATCCACGGTTCCATCCGCTTTTCGACGACCAAACGACACGTTCCGGTTTTCAAACCCGGCATTGGGGTTGGAGTGCGGCGCGTGTTCCCGGTTCGCGGCATCGACGGCTCGGCGCACGAAGAGACGCAAATCCTCCGGGCTGCGCAGAAGTGCTTCGGTCATGGCTTCGGCGTAGATACGGAAGCGTTCGCCGGACGCGGCCTTGAGTAGCTTGTCTAACTCGCGGCGGATGATGTCCTGCTTCTCTGCGCTGACCTGTGAGGACTTCTTGCGGGCGTCAGTCTGCTGTTCCTCGTTCTCGGAAGTATCGGAAGTAGCAGCAGCATCTGAGGAACCTGCGCCAAAGAGATCGTCGTTTTCCTCGTCCTCCGGCAGGGGAGCGGCCGGCTCCGGTGGCGGGCCGAATAACAAGCGCCCGCGCTCGAGCCGGTTGTAGGCCTCACCCTTGGATAGGTCGAGGTACTGCTGGAGGTAGGCGTTGGGGTAGTTGGCGCCGACGATGCGGCCGGCGTCGTCCCGTTCTGCGACGAACGCGAACGCAGCGTCGATGGTCGCCTTCTTCTTGAACTGTTCTTCAAGGCGTTCCATGTCGCGCCGGATGTCGTCGAACGAGAGAGTGGAGGGGTCGTCGAAAAGCGAGCTCAACTTGCGCAGCGCCACGGAAATCTCGTTGACGCATTGGGTGATTTCGCTGGTCATGGTCCCTCCCTCCGTCGGTCGCTGAAGTGATGGATTCAATGTAACAGCGCGCCCGACATTGAAAGACCACATTCGAACAAAGATTCGAAATTGATTAGTTGAGCACCTCATACGTAGCCTCGTCGCCCATCCAGGTCGAGCCGAGCGGCATGGAAGTATCAGACGGGAAAGCAATGTCGTCCGCGTCCTTTGTAAACTTCATGCGCTTGCCCACGAAGTCCTCCCAGTGGGTGTTGTACTCCTGGGGGCCGTGCGGCCAATATTCGCGGCTGCCGAGGGTGACAAACTCGATTTCCTTTGTGTCCGTGCTGCCGCCTACGGTCCCCGTCACCGTCATCGGTTCATCCAGCCAGAGCAGGAAGTACTCGCTTTCCGGCGACTGTCCGTTCGGCATGCCAAGCCCACGCGGCGCCATGAGTTCCTCGCCAGTTTTGCGCACGACATTGCCCACGAACTCGATCTGGCTGGAACTCTCCGGCGCAGACGCACCACCCGACGGCGCGAACACAGTCGGGGTGCCCGCGCGCAGAGGGTGCGGATCGCTGACCGGGTGCCAGTCGATGAGCAGGTGGTCCGCCAAGTTACTGTCACTCGGGAACGTCTCCTGTGCTCCTCCGCGCAGCGAGGCTCCGTCCAGTCTGAACAGCTCCGATGAAGACTCCCGCGATCCTGCCGAACCCGCGATCTGGTACACACCCGCCCCATCCGCGGACGCCCACACCGCCAGCCGTCCCGCGCCGTTACCCGGCGCGCCCATCAACAACACGTCTTCGGAGGCGTGGGCCTTACTGTCGTCGCCAATCGTGAACACGATTACCGGAGCCACGTCGGTTCCACCGACCGCAAGCAAAAGCTCTGGCGAGCCGCCACCGTTGGCTTCCACCAGCGCGTACTCGTATGTGCCATCGGGTGTGTACTGCGCCGCCGAATTCACGGGGTAGTCGCCGGGGTGGTCGAGCACCCAGGCGTACTCGCTTTGCCAATCGCTTGACGACGACCCCTTGTCGCCGCCCGAGCCCTCCACATCAGGCTCCGGCAGGTCCTGTCCCGCGTCGGGGTCCGGATCCACCCATTCCACAGAGGTGACAACCACGGTCTCCCGCGAATCCCCACCCGCGCAGGCGGAGACGAAGGCAACGGAACCGGCAGCAACAAGCGCAAAGGCGCGACGCAACATCATGCGTCAACTTTAACTGCAGCACACAGGAAATACCCGGCTACTTGTCAAGCTGCTTGCGGCGCTCGTAGGCCAGCTTGAGCCGTTCAGCACGCTCCTTCTTGTCCTTTTCCAGAAGCTCCTCGAGGACCTCGTCCTCCTCGTCGGAGATGTCGAATATCGCGTACCAGGCGATCATCAGTGCGCTCATCACGGGCCACACCACCCAGGCGTAATCGAGGTCGAACCCCATCTGGAGCACGAAAAACGTGATGAAACCGAGGACCCCCGTTGCCATCATGGCCGCATCCATCTTCTTCTTCGCGGAGAGTTTGCTCTCCAGCTCCATCTCCGAAGCGGACGGTTGTGCTGGTGTTGCGGGTTCGGCCGGGAGGTCGTCGAAAAGCATGGCTATCTCGCCGCGTGTGCGCGCAACTGCCGCCTGCCCTGTGCGTTCTTCGAACTCGTTCACGTCGAGGTAGCCGTCGGCGAACAACGTGCCCAACCTGTCCAGGGCTGCTGAGCGCTCCGAATCGCCTACACGCACGTCGTCCATGTTCGCCTCCAAATTTGTGCTTGCCCCTGCGGCAACCTGTTCAATTGCAATCATGGCAGATGGTAACGAGTACACAATCGGGCAAGCAGCAGAAGCGGTTGGCGTAACGACGAAAGCGCTGCGCCACTGGGAGACCCTCGGCCTCATCGAACCGGAGCGCTCTTGGGCAGATCACCGCATCTACACCGACGCGGACCTCGAGCGTGGCGCGGCAGTCGCACTCTACCGCGGGGTGGGAGTGCCGCTTGCGGAGATCGCGATGCTTCTCGACGCTTCACCGCGCACCCTCGCCGACGCTCTGCAGCATCACAAGCGTGCACTCGCTTCACGACGAGACGCCCTCGACAAACAACTCGCCACTGTCAACGAAATGATCGCGAACAGCAGAAGAGGAGAAATCGACATGGACGCAATGAAGAAGTATCTCGGCGAAAACATGCCGGCCTACCAAGCGGAGGCGGAGCAGCGCTGGGGTGACACGCCGGAGTGGGCGCAGTCACAGGAGAACCTGGCAAAGATGGGGGAGGGTGACTTTCAGCGTCTCCAGGACGAGCAGGACGCGCTTGCCGCTGACCTGCTCCAGGCCCGCGACGCTGGGGTTCAACCGGGCTCGGAGGAAGCAGAGGCGCTGGTGGAGCGTCACCGTGCGAGCATCGCACAGTGGTACGACGTCACCCCGGCCCGCCAGCTGATCCTGGCCCGCATGTACGTCGGCGATGACCGGTTCCACGCGGCATACGACGGCGCCCAAGATTACCTACTGGATCTGGTCACCGCACACGCTGAAAACGCAGGCGTGGATGTCGACAACCCACAGTGGGACTAGAACCTACACCGGGCAGATCACCGGCACGCCCTCGTCCTCGATCACCTTGGCGCGGATGCCGTAGACGCGCTCGAGCATCTCCGTGGTGAACACGTTGTGCGGGGTGTCGTGGACGACCTTCTTGCCGTGCTTCATCACGAGCACTTCGTCGCAGTAGCGGGCGGCGAGGTTGAGGTCGTGGATGGCGATGATGCCCAGCTTGTTGCTGCCTTCGATTTCCTCGCGCACCAGTTGGAGTACTTCGACTTGGTGGCGTAGGTCGAGGGCGGAGGTGGGTTCGTCGAGAAGCAATACGCTCGGCTCGCGCACGAGCATTTGCGCGATGCCGACAAGTTGGCGTTGGCCGCCGGACATGTCGGAGATCATGCGGTCGGCAAGTGCGGTGATGCCGAGGCGGCTCATCACGCGGGCGGTGGCCTCGACGGGGTTGCGGTTGGTGCCGCCGGTGCGGCGTGCCGCGATGACGATGGATTCGAATGCGGTCAGCGATGCGCCGGTGAGCAGGTCCTGCGGGACGTAGCCGACGACTTCGGGGCGTTGCGCGTCGGAGATCGCGGTACCGTCCATGGTGATGGTGCAGGTGCCGGAGGCGGGCTTTTTGATGCCCGCCAGGGTTTTCACCAGCGTGGATTTACCGGCGGCGTTCGGGCCGAGCAGCCCGACAACTTTGCCTTCTTCGAGCGGGCCGAAGCTCATCTGGTCGATGATGGTGTTGCGGCCGTACTTGACTGTCAGATCGTCTACCTGAAGCGTCATGTGCCTTATCCTTTCCGCCGCGTGCGGGTGAAGATGAGGAAGATGAAGAACGGGACACCGACAAGTGCGGTGATGATGCCGATCGGGATGGCCACGCCCGGGATGATGGACAGTGACACCGCGTAGGCGACGCTGAGCAGCATCGCGCCGGCTGCGGCGGAGGCGGGGAGGAAGAACTTCTGGTCCTCGCCGACGAGCATGCGGGCCACGTGCGGGCCGACCAGGCCGATAAACCCGATGATGCCGGTGAACGCCACGGCTGCTGCCGCCAGGATGGAGGCGACCAACAGGGTGGTCACGCGCAGGCGGGCGACGTTGATGCCGAGGGCGGCGGCGCGGTCGTCGCCAAGCCGAAGTGCCGTGAGGCGCCACGCGTTGGCCACGCAGAACGGGATCGCGACGAGGATGACCACGCCCAGAATGAGGTTGGTGGTCCAGTTCGCGCGCTGCAGCGAGCCCATGGTCCAGAACACGATCTGCTGCAGCGCCTCGGTGTTCGCGCCGTACTGCAGCAGCGACAACAGCGCCTGAAACAGGAATGACAGGGCGATGCCGAGCAGGATCATGGATTCGGCGTTCGCGCCCTTCCATACCGCGGCGGCCGCCACGATGGCCACGGCGATCAGGGCCGACAGCGCGGCGGTGAACGCGAGGTTTAACTGGGGGTTCGGCAGCACGATGATGCCGATGACGATGGACAGCGCCGCGCCGAACGCGGCCGCCGCAGAGATGCCGAGCGTGAATGGCTCCGCAAGCGGGTTGTCCAAGATCGTCTGCATTTGCGCGCCCGCGAGCGAGAGCGCGATGCCCACGAGCACCGCCATCACGGCCGCCGGCAGGCGCAGGGTGCGGATGACTGTCCGCGTTTGGTCGTCCACCGCTTCCGGATTGAACACCGCGTTCCACACGTCAGTAAGTGAGATGTCGAGCGGGCCCACGACGATCGCGACGATGAAACTCACGACCGCCGCGAGGAACAGGGCAGCAATTGCAAGCACTTTGCGACGTGAGCGTTGCTTGTACGTCGCAATAGCGGCCAGTTGCGCCTGCTGGTCTACGGAAGCTGGTGAATCAACAGTTGGTGTCATTTAGGAATTCGCGGTCTCCGGGTCGATGAAGAACGTGCCGCTGTAGTCGTAGGGGAGCCACTCGGCGTGGAACTGCTCGAACTCCTTGGCCGGATCGATGTCCTCGAACTCCTCCGGGTGCAGCCACTTTGCGATGGCCTCCAGCGCGAACACGTTGAACGGGTTGTCGTAGAACTGGTGGTAAAGGGCGTAGTAGTTGCCGTCCTTCGGCGCGTCGAGCAGATCCGTTCCCGGGGTCAGCAGCGGACCGTCGCAGGACTCCTTCGCCGTCTCCTCGTCGGCCTGGTAGCCGAGTTCGACGTGACGGTAGGTCTCGCCCTTGGTCGGGTCCTTCGCCCATTCGCCGCCGGTGACGATCAGCTTGTCCGGGTTGATCTCCACGAGTTTCTCCGCGGTGATCTGGGTGGAGTCGGTGCCGAGCACCTCCGGGCCGATGTTGTTGCCGCCGGCCGCGGTGACCAACTTGCCGATGTGGACGTCACCCGCGATGGAGCAGCAGTCGTTGAAGCCGGCCGCCATCCACACGAGCGTGTCCGGTCGGTCTTCGATGCCGGCGACGCGGTCGGTGACGGTTTGGACCTTGCCGGTGTAGAAGTCGTTGAACTTCGCCGCGCGCTCCTCCTTGTCCAGCAGTCCGCCGAGGAGGCTCATGGATACGCTGGTGTTTTCCAGCGGCTCCTGGCGGAAGTCGATAAACGCGTAGGTCAGCCCGGCGGCATCCATGTCGGCGAGAAAACCGCTTTCCTCAGCCGCTTTCTTCTGATCCAGGGTCATAATCACCACGTCCGGATCCTGCGCGAGCAGGTTCTCCACGGTGACGTCGCCCTTCTGGATTGCGCCGATGGTCGGCATGTCCTTGGCCTCAGGGAACTGTTCGAGCAGCTTTTCCTTGAAGGCGGGCGCGGCCTTGGTGAGGTCCTCGCCGTAGGCGACGACGTTGTCGAAAGGATTGTCCTGCAGGGCAGCGGTCGCGTACACCGCACGGCCTTCCGCGAGCACGATGCGGTCGGGGTGCTCGTCGAATTCGAGCGTGCGGCCTGCGGCGTCCGTGACGCTTACAGCGCCGGGCGACTCGCGTGACGACGACTGCGTTGCTGTCGCAGCAGTCGTCGCCGCAGTATCAGGGGCCTGTTCATCGCCTGCGCAGGCAGTAAGACCAAGGGCGAGTGCTGCGGAGGCGATGATTGCCCCGGCGCGGTGAAGAAGTCTCAACACGGGTCCTTTCGTCGACATGGTTAGGCTAACCTTTGCAAGCCTGAACGTAGAAACTAAGGCAAGCCTTACTTGCGGTCAAGCTTGTGTCGAACCCGCCCCCTCCGAACGGGGAGGAAACCCACGCGCTACAACGCGCCGTGCTCCAACACTAAGTCGTCAAAACCGCGGTTATCCAGCGGCATCGCCACCTCGAGCACGTACAGCAGGCCGAGCGCGTAATGGCGCGGGCAAAATAGCAGCGTCTCTCCCGCATGCGCGCGGCCGTGTTCGGGGCAGGGGTAGGAGATGTAGTACTGCGCCTGCTCGCCGCACGGCGCGTTCGTCCAGTTGCAGCCCTTGTGGGACCAGCCGTCGCTGTCTAGCGGCGGCAGCACGTCGACGGGATCGACTGTTTGGTTAGTTGCCATGTGCGTCTCCGATCGCTGCCAGTGCGGAACTGATCGCGGCGGTGATTTCTTCGTCGGTGTGGGGAATGGAGTCGTCGGCAAGCCGGCCCCACCTGCGCTGGAACCGTTCTTGAAAGTGGTGCTCCTTCGCGTACGGCACCTGGTGCTTGTTTTCGACGAACACGCTGCCGCCGTTGTCGTCCACCGTGATGTAGAGCAGCGTCGCCTGCGGCGAGACCTGCAGCATGAAGTTCAGGTCCGGAAACACCAGGGCCCACCACTCGGTACCCAAGTCGGCGCCGAGCGTCACGTACTCCGGCAGATCGCTGATCCGGTAGGCAGTCGCAGCGCCTGCGGCCGACGGGCCCGCACTGGCAAACGCGTCGGCGTAGCGGGCGTAGACGTAGGAGGCGTAGCCGAAATCCGCCAACTGTTCGTACCAGCGGTCCGGGTCCGCGTCGGTGGTGTACGGCATGGGGGAGTACTCGTCGGGCTGGCCGGTATCGGCAATCACGGTGACATCGCCCCAGCCAGTGTCCGTGGCATCGGCGGGCCACGACAGCTCATGGACTTCGATGTTGACCGGGCTCGAGGCGAGCACCGTCCGCAGGTAGCGCTCGCATTCGGCAGCGGAGTCAAACGCTTCGAGGCGCACCGGGGTGTGGGAGACCGAGACCACGTTGTTTTCCACCCGCTCCATCTCGGTGGCGATGTCGTCGCCCTGCCAGCGCGGGTCCTGCCGGTCCGCCTCGCGCCCGCAACCGTCGAGATAGACAATCGCGTCGTACCAGTCCAGCAGCGTGACCGGTTTCGCCGGCAACTCGGCGATGTCCGTGATCGTCTTGCCGTCGATTGACACCTGCAGCACCGTGTCGTCGTCACCAAGGCGCAGTGCGTAGGTGACGTCGTCGCCGCGGTAGTTGCGGGCTTGGATGCGCCACGTGGAGTCGTCGTCAAGCGAAAATGCTCCCGGAGATACGGCGGAGAGGTACGACGGCACGTAGTCGCTGGCCTCGGAAACTGCGCGTTCAAACGGGTTCATGCGCTCTCCTTCGAGGAACGCTTGTCCAGCGACGCCTTCAGCGCCTCCATGAGGTCGACCACGTTGTCGTCGCTGTCGTCGTCCTCGGACTCGGCTTCGCCGAACGTCGCGTCGGTGTCCAAGGTGTCGCCCTCCTCGAACTTGGCATCGATCAACTTGCGCAGTTCTTTCTGGTAGTCGTCCTCGAACTCCTCGGGTGTGAAGTCGGACGCGTAGGATTCCACCAACTGCTTGGACAGTTTCAGCTCCTTCTCGCCGATCTTCGCGCGGGATTTCGTGCCCTTGAACTCGCCGTCGAAATCGAGCTGGCGCACCTCGTCGGCCCACATCAGGCCCTGCAACACGATCACCTTGTTCACTACACGCAGCACCCCCAGGCGTGTTTTCTGGCGCAGTGCGAAGCGCACCACCGCGATCAGGTCTGAATCTTCGAGCGTTTGCCGCAGCAGGAGGTACGACTTCGGCGTCTTGCCCTCCGGCGCGAGGTAGTAGGACTTTTCCAGCATGAGCGGGTCGATCTGGTCCGATGGAACGAACTGGACGACCTCGATTTCGTCGTTGTCGGCCTCGGGCAGTGAGGCGAAGTCGTCGTCCGTGAGCACCACCGTGTCGCCGTCTTCTTCGAAGGCCTTGTCGATGTGCTTGTACTCCACCTTCTCGCCGCACACCTCGCAACGGCGCTCGTAGCGGATCCGTCCGCCGTCCTTGTCGTGGACCTGGTGAAACGACAAATCGTGGTCCTCAGTCGCCCCGAACGCTTTGACGGGGACGTTGACGAGGCCGAAGGTGACAGAACCGGTCCAAATAGCGCGCATGCGCCACACTCTACGCAGCACCCGCGACACACGCCCGGCGCTGCGGACACGCCTCTATTGTGGGGCCATGGCAAGCGACCAAAAGGTCCGCGTCGGCGGCCGCGAACTGACCGTGAGCAACCTGGACAAGGTGCTCTACCCGGAAACCGGCACGACCAAAGCGGATGTGATGCGCTACTACCTCGCCGTGGCCGACGTGCTCATCCCGCAAGCGCGCCTTCGCCCGATCACGCGTAAACGCTGGCCCGAAGGCGTCGGCGCGGACAGCTTCTTCCGCAAAGACCTCGAAGACTCCGCGCCAGAATGGATCCCCACCGGCGAAATCCAGCACACCACCAGCGTCAACGCGTATCCGCTTCTCTACGACCCCGCCATCCTGGCATGGCTCGCCCAAGTCGCAGCCCTCGAACTGCACGCCCCACAGTGGCGCTTCGGCGCAGACGGGAAACCGCAAAACCCCGACCGGTTGGTGCTCGATCTGGACCCGGGACCGGGCGTGGAACTACAAGACACCGCCGAAGTTGCGCTCATGTGCCGCGAGATCCTCGAAGACATGGGGCTGACCTGCGTGCCGGTGACCTCCGGGTCGAAGGGCATCCACCTGTACGCGGGCCTGGACGGCACCAGCGACGCCATTGCTGTGACCAACGTGGCCAAAACCCTCGCGCAGCACCTGCAGCGCGCGCACCCGGACCGGATCACCGCCACCATGGCGAAGGCGGAGCGCACGGGGCGCGTGTTCATCGACTGGAGCCAGAACAACGGGAAGAAAACCACAATCAGCCCGTACTCGCTGCGCGGGAAAGCGCGCCCCACCGTGGCGGCGCCGCGCACGTGGGAGGAGATAGCGGACCCGGCGTTGCGGCAGCTGGCGCTCGACGAGGTCATCGCGCGGGTGGAGGACGGCCTCGACCCGATCGCCGACCTTGGAGCAGCGGGGGAGGACCG
>ERZ1029874.116-NODE-116-length-13892-cov-41.901930_pt1 | contig 13892 bp, 15 predicted proteins | sample MGYA00519235_ERZ1029874 | MGnify/ENA primary metagenome ERZ1029874 (study PRJEB33666, sample SAMEA4610926) | skin metagenome | biome: Human-associated habitat; feature: Malodor aspect; material: skin | place: Philippines | collected 2015-08 ...
AACCGACGCCGGCGCCCGCACCTGCACAGGCGCCCGCCCCCGCCCCCACTGGCTCCTCCGTCGGCGCCGCGGCCGTCGAGGCGGCGCGCAGCCAGATCGGCACCCCGTACGTGTGGGGCGGCAGCGCGCCGGGCGGGTTCGACTGCTCCGGGCTGACGTCGTGGGCGTACCGCCAGGCCGGGCTGGAAATTCCGCGCGTCGCCGCCGACCAGGCGGTGGGCCGCCAGGTGAGCTACGACGAGCTGCAGCCGGGCGACCTCGTCCTCTGGACCGGCCACGCGGCCATCTACGCGGGCGACGGGATGATGATCGAGGCGGGCGATCCCGTGCAGATGAACCCGGTGCGCACCGAAAACATCGGCATGACCTTCTGCGGATTCTGGCGCCCGACCGGCTAAAGTCGGACGGCATGACTATGCGCGCGATTCTCCCCGTCAAGATGTCGCTGACCGCAGGCGACTTCTACACGCTGTGGGCACCGAGTTGGAAGGAAAACGGTGCCCAGTGGCAGGCCTTCCTCGGCGACAACCAGTCGGTCCTCGTCTTCAACTCCCCGGAGGAGCTGCTGGCATACCTGAACACCCACGCGGTCCACGACCTCTCCGACCACCCGCAGTGGGCCGAGTTCCAGGCGCAGGGCGACGACCGCGTCGTGCCCAGCGAGAAGCAGTACTACGACATCATCGGCGCGCCGGCCTACCTCGCCGACCGCCCGAGCCACGACAACGTCTCGCGACTCGCGCGGGTATTCCAGATCTCGCGCTCGCTTGCCGACGTCGCCTCCGCCGAGCACGCGCAGATCTTCTTCGCGTCCCACTCGATCCTGGGCAACGTCGCCCGCGGCGCCGACCACTACGCCGGCGAGAATGGTCTGTCCGAGTGGTCCGGCGTCGGCCGCGTCGTGCTCGCCAACTGGGAGGAAGTGGTCCACTCGCTGGATGACGCTGTGCGCGTCGTCGATACGCAGGAGCTCGACGCGGACCGCCTAGCCGCTGCCGGGACCGCGATCGCCGCGGCGCAGGAGTCGCGCGCGGCGGCGGACGAGCAGCGCCGCGCCGACGAGGAGGCGCGCGCGGCGGCCGAGGACCCCTACGACTCCTCCGTCTGGGGCCGCGCCGGCATCGACCCGGTGAAGGTCTCCATCCAGGGCCAGAGCGTGTACACGCTGCGCACCTACCTCGCCGGCTCCCCGGTGTTCCTGGGCAAGTACGGCGAGATTATGACCTTCCCCTCCACGAAGCACCTCGGCCGCTGGATCCTCGAGAACGACGACCACGACCTCGCGAGCGTGTCCACGTGGACCGACCTCATCAACGCGGCCAACGCCGGCGAGCTCAAGGTGGAGGTCCACCCGGACAACTCCTACTCGTTCAACGGCATCGCCGCCGACATCGCGAAGGGCCCCGACGCGGTGGACACGAAGCAGATGGCGAAGGCCTACGAGCTGCTCGCCGACGCCGCCGACTGGGCGGGCGACGATTCGCTCAACTCGCTGCTGCTGGCGAACCCGCGGATGCAGGACTACCTCGCGTACATGCTCGGCTCTACCGAGGCCGCCGGCTACGTGCCGTCCGCGCCGTTCACCGACAAGGCGGAGGCGTGGACGACGATGGAAGACCAGCTGATCAAGCGCTTCTCCAAGTTCTAACGGGCTGGCTGCACGACGATGGCCACCCCACCCGAACACGACCGCCTGCGCGAACAGCTCCACCACCTCATGGTGCTCATGCGCCACTTCGGGCCCACCCAGGAGGGCCGCGACGCCGCCTCCGGCCAGGGCCGCGTGCTCCGGCTGCTGCAGCTCAACAGCCCGGCGGCGCAGAAGGAGCTCGCCTACGTGCTGGGCATCCGCTCCCAGTCCCTCGCCGAGCTATTGGCGAAGATGGAGGACAAGGGGCTCGTCGAGCGCGCGCCGCACCCCGAGGACCGGCGCACGAGCATCGTTTCGCTTACCGACGCAGGACGTTCCGCCGCCGCCGCACTCGAAGAGGACCCCGAGCCCGAGGCCGACCCGTTCGCGGTACTCGACGACGCGGAGCGCGCGGAGCTGTCGCGGCTGCTGGGCAAGCTCATCGCAGGCGCGGAGTCACGCATGTCCCCGGACGACTTCCCGCCGCCGCCGCTGAAGTGGCCGCCGCCCCCGCCGCCGGGCGATCCATGGGGGCCGCCGCCCCCGCCACGCAGCGCCGGGCCGGGCCCGCGTCGACGTCCCTGACATGCCCCACATTCGTGCCACCTTTAGAATGCTGACCTATGTCAGTGGACCAGGTCGACCCCCTCATTAGCTCCATCTACTACTGGTTTGACATCTCCGGCGTCCTGCTCATGGGCATCATCGGCGGCACGCTCGCCCGCCAGCTCGGCTACGACATCGTCGGGTTCTTCTTCATCGCCATGCTCTCCGCCCTCGGCGGCGGCATGCTGCGCGACGTGCTGATCAACCAGGGCACCGTCGCCGCGATGAGCCAGCCGGAATACCTCATCCTCGCTTTCGCCGGGGCGCTCATCGCCAGGTTCACCTACTTCAAGGGCCGCGCGTGGGAGTTCCTCCAGTCCCACGGCGACGCGCTCGTCTCCGCGCTGTGGGCGTCCACGGGCGCGGCGAAGGCCATCCAGTACGGGCTGCCGATCCTGCCGACCATCATGATGGGCGTGTTCACCGCGACCGGCGGCGGCATGATCCGCGACGTGGTCACCGGCCGCGAACCGGCCGTCTTCGGTGGCAACCAGCCCACCGTCATCCCGGCCGTGGCGTGCGCGGTGATCACGCTCATCGGCAACGCCACCGGCTACCTCGCCCTCGCCATGATCCTCGGGCCCGTGGTCAGCTTCGTCATGTTCCTCTTCGGCTACTACGGCAACTGGCGCATTTCCACCGACTCGGAGTTCGCGCCGGTAAACACCACCGTCAACGCGACGGCGACGCAGGTCGCGCACCTCGCGCGCAAGGCCGAGCACAAGTCCCGCGCCGTCGCCCGCGAGCTGGAGCCCACCCGAGTGCGCTCGTGGCGCCATCGGCAGATGGAACAGGCGCTGCAGCGCCGCATCGAGGCGGACATCAAGAAGGGCAAGCGCCCGGCCGACGCGCGCAGCGACGCGGACGAGTTCCTCACCGAGTTCACCACCCAGTTCCCCGCCATCGACGCGGACACGCTGGCCGCCGCGGGCGTCGCCCCGGCCACCGACGAGGGAATCCTCGACGGCATCGGCGTGGACTTCAGTGGCGATTCGTACGCCGACGACGCGGCGGCGCCCGATCCGGCGGAGACCGAGGCGATGCACGCGGACATGCTCGATATCATTCTCTCGGACGAGGCCCTGACCGACGAGCTCATCGAGCGGCTCGTCGCCCGGTACAACCAGAAAGGCTCCTAGATGAAGCGAGCGGGCATTGCCGCGGCGGTGGCGTCGATAAGCGTGGGCGTATGCGTGACGACGGTTGCGCAAGCGCAGGACGCCGAAGAAACGGCGACGACCACGACAACCCAGACCTCGGCGGCGCCGACGACCGGCTACTACGACGACGCGGGCAGCTGGGTGCCGCCGAGCCGCGGCCGCGCCCCGGACACGGACGCTTGCCCGCAGGCGACGTGGCCGCCGGAGCCGGTGTCCACCTCCGAGCGCTCCGCGAGCAGCCCACTGCCACTGCCCGTCACGTACGACGGGCCGTGCGGGGTGACCGCCGCCGACGGCTACAAGGTGCCTGATGGCGTGGTCGCCTCCGCGTGGCTCGTCGCCGACCTGGATTCCGGCGAGGTGGTGGCGATGAAGGACCCGCACGGGCGCTACCGCCCCGCCTCCATCATCAAAGTGCTGCTCGCGCTTACCGTCATCGACGAGCTGCCGCTCGACCAGAAGGTGCCGGTCTCGGCCGAGTCCGCGAACCAGGAGGGCTCCCGCGCCGGCATCGGCGAGGGCGGGGACTACACAGTCAAGGACCTCTTGCACGGTCTCATCCTGTCCTCCGGCAACGACTGCGCCCACGCGCTCGCCCAGGCGCTCGGGGGCGACGAGGTGACGCTGCTCAAGGTCAACGAGCTGGCGAAGAAGCTGGGCATGACCGATACCCGCGCCACCTCCTACTCCGGGCTGGACAGCCCCGGCATGTCCACCTCCGCGTGGGACATGGGGCTGGCGTACCGCACCGCGTTTGCCAACCCCACCTTCGCCGACATCGCGGACACCGAGCACTACCCGTTCCCCGGCTTCGGCGAGGAGCCCGCCTTCGAGCTGTGGAACGACAACAAGCTCTACCTCAACGACCCGGACGGCATCGGCGGCAAGACCGGCTACACCGACGACGCGAACCACACCTTCGTCGGCGCCGTCAACCACGACGGCCGCCGACTCGTCGCCGTTGTCCTGGACACCGCGGCCTACGACCACCGCGCGTGGGAGCAGGCGCAGATGCTGTTGCACGAGGCGTACGGGGTGCGAAGCTCCGTCGCCACGCTGGAGGCCGCCTCCGCGACCACGACGGCGCCGCTCACGACGGAGGCCGCCCCCTCCCCCACGCCCTCGGCTGGGGCGGGATCCGAATCCGGATCCGGGGAAGGGACGGCCTGGAAGTCCTGGTGGGCCTACCTCATCGTGGCGGGCGTGCTCGCGCTCGCCGCAGTGGTGGCCGCGCTCAGTCTCGGGACAGGAGCGAAGCGACGCCGACGCCGATAGCGCCGAGCGCCGCGCCCACGCCGAGCGCCTTGCCCGCGGTGTGGGACTCCTCGTTGGTGCGCAGCGCGCCGGAGCGCACGTTGATCACGGCAGGCTCCGGCACCTCCGCCGGCGCGAGCGCGAGGGATTCCTCGGTGGTGGCCGTCCACGCCGCGACGTAGAGCACGACGCGCCAGATGAGGTAGAGCACGACCATGAGGGTGATGATCGGCCCGAAGATCGCACCCGCCGGGTTGCCCGTCGCCGAAGAGATGACCAGGCCGGCGAACTGCTGTAGGACGGCGAAGATCACCGCGCCGAGGAGCGCGCCGAGCAGGCCCGACTTCACCGGCACCTTCGTGCGCGGCATGTACAGGTTCACCCAGAGCATGACGAGGAAGCTGGCGAGGACGCTCACGAGGAAGCCGACGAGCCACACGAGGAAGCGCGCGCCCGGGAAGTCGCCGATGCCGAGGTGCTCCATCGCGGTGCTGGTCCAGCTGGACACGCCGACGGCGGTGACGCCGAACGCGACGATGAACAAGACGATGAGCACGACGAGGCCAAGCAGGTCCCAGAGCTTCTTGGTGACGAAGTTGCCGCCCTCGTTCGGGTCCACCTTCCACATCGCGGACACGCCGACGCGCAGGTTGTTCATCCAGCTCAGGCCCGACCACAGCGTGGTGAGCAAACCGATGCCGGCGACGGTGCCGCGCTGGTCGATGGCCGCGTCGACGAGGTCGTTCATCATGTCCCCGAGGTCCCCGTCGAGGGATTTGGTGATCTGGTCCTGGATGTCCTGGATGAGGTCCGGGCGGGCGTTGAGGAAGAAGCCGAGGCCCGCGAACAGGAGCATGAGCAGCGGGAAGAGCGACAGCACCGAGAAGTAGGTGATGCCGGCGGCGAACTGGTTGCCGCCCTCCGCGCCGAAGCGGTCGTTCATGCGCAGCAGGTGCCCCGCCGCCGGGGACTTCTTCTCCACCTTGGCTTCGAAGCCGCCCGTCTGCTGTTTCGAGGCGCGCTCGATCCCATGTTCGTCGGTGTACGCCTTCCGCGGCGCTGTCGAGGTTGCCATCGACGTCCCTTCTTACGTGTGTCGTTTACCGCATCACATCGTAGAGGAGCGCGCGCGGCGGCGGGAGCTACCTCCGGGGTGCCAGGAACCCGACCTTGTCGTAGACGTCCGCGAGCAGCTCCGAGGCGATGCCGCGGGCGCGCTCCGCGCCGCGGGCCAGGATAGATTCCAGCTCGCCACGATCGGACATGAGTTCGTCGTAGCGGGCGCGAAGCGGCGTCGTAAAGCTTTCGAGCGCATCCGCAGTGTCAACCTTGAGCGCGCCGTAGCCCTGGCCCTCATAGCCAGCGACGATGTCCGCGATCGGCTTGCCCGTGAGCGCGGACTGGATGACGAGGAGGTTGGACACGCCCGGCTTGTTCTCCTTGTCGAAGGCGACGACGCCGTCGTTGTCCGTCACCGCGGACTTGATGCGCTTGGCGGAAGTCTTCGGGTCGTCGAGCAGGTTGACGATGCCCTTCGGGTTCGCGCCCGACTTGGACATCTTCGACGTGGGATCCTGCAGGTCGTAGATCTTCGCCGAGCCCTCGACGATGAGTCCGTCCGGCACAGTGAACGTCGCGCCGTAGCGGGTGTTGAAGCGCTCCGCGAGGGTGCGGGTGAGCTCGAGGTGCTGGCGCTGGTCCTCGCCCACCGGCACGAGCTGCGGGGAGTAGAGGAGGATGTCGGCGGCCATGAGCATGGGGTACGTGAACAGGCCGACCGAGGTGCGGTCCTGGCCCTGCTTGGCGGACTTGTCCTTGAACTGCGTCATGCGGCTGGCCTCGCCGAAGCCGGTGAGGCACTGCAATACCCAGGTGAGCTCGGCGTGCTCCGGCACGTGCGACTGCACGAAGAGGGTGGAGCGCTCCGGGTCGATGCCGAGCGCGATGAGCTGCGCGCAGCCCGCGAGCGTGCGGTGGCGCAGGTCCTCCGGATTCTGGTCCACCGTGATCGCGTGGAGGTCCGGGATGAAGTAGAACGCCTCGTAGCCGTCCTGCAGATCGATCCACTGCTTCAGCGCCCCGAGGTAGTTGCCCAGGTGGTAGGAGTCGGCGGTGGGCTGGATTCCGGAAAGTACGCGCTGCATGGGGTTCATACTAGAGGCCCCAGGGGTTCGACCGGCACATGCCCGACGTCACCGCCTTAGAGACTACGGTCGCAGTGATGTTGCGACCCGGGCGCTTTGTTTTAGAACTGCCTCTTCCTAGGCATGTAGATATTTCGACTCAGCGATTGCGCTTCGGTTTCGGCGAGGCCACATAGCACATCGACGTTGCAGAAATGCCGTTTGACACGTTGCAGAAATGCCGTTTGACACTAGGAATTACACATTTCAGGGTAGGATAGCGGGTATGAAAAACGGTGCGAAGATCAGTGTGAGCCTGGGTCGGAGGGAGTTACAGGTTTTGGACGATTTAGTTTCCGAATTGGACCTCGGCTCCCGCTCAGAAGGTATGCGCGAGGCTATCTTCGCACTCCAGCGCCAGTCGCTCGCGAAAGCGTATGACGAGTGCTTTGGCGATCCGGAATGGCAAGAGGAAGCGTCCCTTTGGGACTCACTCACAGCCGACGGGCTACCAGATGCTTAGAGGGGAGATCCGTCTCGTAGATTTTGAGCCCGCCGTCGGCCACGAACCTAACAAAACGAGACCAGCGGTAATCGTGAGCAACGATACCGCTAATCAACGCGCTGCAATTGGGAACGGCATCGTCACCGTGGTGCCCCTTACCTCCAACGTGACGCGTGTTTACCCGTTCCAATCCTACATTGAAGGTGCTGAAGCTGGGTTGCGAATGGACTCGAAGAGCCAGCCAGAGTTAACACGTTCGGTTTCGGTGACGCGAGTGGGAAAACGAGTTGGCAAGCTGTCGATCCAACAGATGCAGGAGCTGGACAGTGCACTCCGACTCCACCTAGATCTCTGACTATAAAACCGCACCTTCGTCTGTACAGGTACACGCGAATTGCCTTCCACAAGGGCGACCAGTGCTATGGTTACCCACATGAGTGGTAAACCCATATACCAACAGATTGCCGATGAGCTACGGGACCTCATCGGCGCTGGCACCCTTGGCGCTGGCGACCGAGTTCCCTCCACCAACGAGCTTTCCCAGTTCCACTCCGTCAACCCCACCACCTCCGCGAAGGCACTCAGCGAACTTTTCAACGAGGGCCTGTTAGAGAAACGCCGGGGCCTTGGCATGTTCGTGCTCGACAGCGCGCGCGGGCAGGTGTTATCGACCCGTCGCGAAGCTTTCGTCCGCGACTTCGTCCAGCCCTTTGTCCATGAAGCCAATCAACTCGACATCTCCACCGAGGAACTTACCGCCATGATTGAGAAGGAGCGCACGCGATGAACCCCGGTTTCTATGCGCTAGTTGGCCCCAACGCTGCTGGCAAAACCCACTACCTGCACACGCTGATGGGACCTAATGCCGCGTTCGTCCCCGCAGGCGCCGACGCGAAGTTCGCCGGTGCAACCGTGACGGATCACATACGCGCCGCGCGCGCCAGCCGTCCGATTGGCCCCATCGAATTTCCGGACGCGCGCATTGACGAGCTCTCGGTCGGCGAACGCCGTCTCCTCACCCTCGAAGTCGCACTCGCCGCCAAAAAGCAACTTTTGCTTCTCGACGAGCCCTTCGACGGCATCGACACCGCCACCCGCAAGCGCGTCCGCCAGCGACTCATCGACCACATATCCGAGGACGCGCAACGCACCATCGTCATGTCCTCACACCGATCGGAAGATTTCAGGGGCTTGGCCACCCACGTCATTCAAGTCTTCGATAAGAGTGTTTCGGAGCCATTGCTTATCGACGATTTACGCCAGTCCTTCCCCACCATCACCGGCCCAGCAGACGTTATCGCTGAGCTGGCGTCGCAACACCGCACAATCGAAACATCGTCGCTCGGCCCCGTGGCGAAAGCGGTCTTCTCAGAGCCCGTCGATACGCATCTGACCTGCACCTACCCCAACGATGCCGAACTGATCGACCTTCTTGCCACCGAAAGGATCGCACGATGAAACTCTTCCTCAGCCCCATCAAGCCGAAACTCTATCTAGGAGCCTTCCTCCTGCTGTGTCTGGCGACACCCCTCGGCCGCCTGCTGTTCGCCGACGGCGGGTTGTGGACCATGGCGGGCGCAGCTGCACTGTGTTTCCTTTTCGCGGCGGGCGGAGCGCAGTGGCAGGCTATGGACCAGCTGGGCGCTAGCTTCAATAGGTGGATGGATTCAGCTGCGGTGACCGCCCTCGTCGCGGCAGCGATTCTTGGCCCCCTGACCGCGGCGTCGGCCGTGCTCCATCAATTCCAAAACCCGCGATACTCACGCCATGACCTGTTCCTGATCACCAGTGCAGAACCAGTGACGTGGGTGGATGCGTACGGCAAGCCATCTGCTTTAGACGGTGCGGCGCAGGACTTCACCTCTATCTCTTTGACCGTCCTGCTGCACTTTGTCGTGTTCCTGACGGCGGCGCTTGTTGGCCTGGCAATTGGCCTTGCCCTAGGTACCCGGTTGCAGTGGCTCGTCGTTGGCGGCGTGCTCGCGGCCGGTTTTCTCGGCGTGATCGCTGGCATCCTCGCCGAAGATGCATGGGATCTCTTCCGCCCATACACGTACGTCGTCACCGTGAACGTTGCGGGAGCGATCGCTCTGGCCACGTGCGCAGTGGTGTTCACCCGCACGCGCCGGTTCGTTCGCTAATTACCTCTCCAGCCACTCCGAGCGCAGCACGCCGTGGCGGGAGCACACCGCCTCCCACGCCACGGGGTTCATTTTCACCACCATGCGGCGCTCGCAGATCGGGCAGATCCGCGGGGCGTCCCAGGGACGCTCGGGGTTAAGCGGCCAGGCGATTTCGCCGGAGAGGACCTTGTCGGCGAGCTCGGTCGAGTCGGGGATCTTCATTGCGCTCCTGGGTTTGCTCCTGAATTTGAGGTGAGTGCGCGAGCGGTATAGCGGATCACACTGTCCCGCTATACCGCTCGCAATTTCGGGTCACACGCGTCACAGGCGACCTGGGGAAACAGATTCGCCGGAGCCGAGCGGTATAGCAGCACGGTCGGAGCCGCTATACCGCTCGCAGCCGGGCAGCTAAGACGGGAACGGCTACAGCGACTTGATCGTGTCGTAAAGCACACCGTGGCCGGAGTCAGCCTTCTGCCCCACTGCGCCCACCGGAGTGATCTTCAGATTCATCCCGGAGTCCATGACGCGGTCAACTGCGTCGCGGTCCTGCTCGATCGGGCGGCCAAAGGTGGTCAGGTAATTGCCGCCGATGATGGCGTTGGCGCCGCCCAGCAAACCGGCTTCGGTGCCGTCGTCGCCAAGCGCAAGCTCCGTGCCGCCCGCGAAGCGCAACTGCGTTGACGGCATGGCCAGGCGGAACGCGGCGACGGTGCGCAGCGCCTCGCCCTGCGGGACCAGCGGCCGGTCGGCGAACGGGGTGCCGGGGCGTGGGTCGAGGAAGTTCATCGGCACTTCCTCCGGCTCGATCTCGGCGAGCTGGACGGCGAACTCGGCGCGCTGCTCCAGGGTCTCGCCCATCCCGATGATGCCGCCGCAACAGGTTTCCATGCCCTCCGCGCGCACGTTTTCCAGCGTGTCTTTGCGCTGCTGCCAGGTGTGGGTGGTCACCACGTTGGGGAAGAAGGACCTCGCCGTTTCGAAGTTGTGGTTGTAGCGCGACACGCCCATCTGGGCCAGCTGGTGCGCTTGCTCGCGGGTCAGAATGCCCAACGATGCGGAGATGGAGATGTCCACCTCGTCGGTGATCGCGGTGACGGCCTCGGCGACCTGGTCCAAAAGCTTCTGGTCCGGCCCCTTCACAGCGGCCACGATGCAGAATTCGCCGGCACCCATCTTCTTGGACTGCTTGGCGGCCTCCACGAGCTCGTTGATGTCCAGCGTCACGGCGCGAACAGGCGACTCGAACAGGCCGGACTGGGAGCAGAAGTGGCAGTCCTCGGGACAGCCGCCGGTCTTCAACGAAATGATGCCCTCCAGCGACACATCAACACCGCAGTGCTTAATGCGCACCTGGTGGGCGAGGTCCAGCAGCTCCTGCAGGCGCTCGTCCTCGATCTGGAGGATCCGCACCAGCTCCTCCTGATTCAGGCCGATGCCCTGCTCGAGGGCCTTTTCGCGTGCGATGTCGAGGATGTCGCGGGTCTCGGTTGGTACTGTCATTCTTACTCCTGAACGCCGTTCAAAAACAGGGAATGTGTGGCAGTGTAGCCCAGCATTTGAACGGTGTTCAGGTATTGACCCAATTGCTACACTTGTAGCATGACTGCACGCATCCCCCACCGCGAACTCCGCAACTCGAGCGGGAGGATCCTTCGCGCCGTGGCCGACGGAGAGAACTTCATCGTGACAAACCGGGGGCAGGAGATGGCATTGCTCACCCAGGTCCCTGTGGACCAACCCGAAACTACGACTCCAGGCCTTCGTCTCCGGCCCGCCACACGGGCCCTCAATATGGATGTTGACACGCTCGTTGAAAGCTCGATGCCCACCTCAGAGATGCTCGAAGGCCTGCGGGACGACTAATGGGGACCTGGTATCTGGATACTTCCGCAGCAGCCAAGCTAATTGTCAAGGAGCGGGAATCGTCCGCGCTGATTTTGGCCATCCAAACTGATCAACCTCGGTTGGTGTCATCTGTTCTGCTTGAGACCGAGCTGCGCAGAGCCGCGTTGCGTAATCCGGCGGTCAAACAAGGCGACGTCACAACTTTCCTGACGAGCCTGGACATCTACGAGATTGACGCCACCGTCTACCGACAAGCAGGTCTCCTTCCCGGCGCACATCTGAGATCCCTTGACGCGATCCACCTTGCTTGCGCGCTACTCTTGGACGCTTCCGCCGTAATTACCTACGACAAGCGCATGCTGGAAGCCGCCACTGAGGTAGGCATCGAAGCACTCTCCCCCGGAATTTAGCGGTACTCCACCAGAAGCGGCGAGTGGTCCGACCAGCGCTGTTCCACCGTCGGCGCCTTGTCCACCCACGTGCGTTGCGCCCGCTCCATCATGTTCGCGGTCGCAGCCTGCACGTCGATTCGCCAGCCCGCGTTGTTGTTGAAGGCCTGTCCGCGGAACGTCCACCACGTGTACGGGGCGTCGTCCGGCTGCAGCCTTCGCGCCACGTCGAACCACTGCGGAGAGCAGTTTGCTTGCCGACGACCTCCGGCCGCATACTCCACTGCCCCAGCCCACCCCTCGGCCGATTTCAGGTCCAGGTCCTGGGCCTCGTCGTCCGGGAAGCACCCGAACACCGCGTCCATGAACGCGCGCTCGTGCGGCAGGAACCCGGATTTCTTGTGGTTCGTCTTCCAGTTCTTCAGGTCCTCGCGGCGGTGGCAGATGTTCCAGTCCCCGCCGATGACCATGTCGGGGTACTCCCCCGCCCACTGTTCTAAGAGCGGTTCGAATTCGTCCAGAAAGCGGTACTTCTCGTCCTGTTTCGCTGTGCCCGCCGAGCCGGATGGGAGGTAGAGGGAGGCGACCCGGGTGCCGTCGTCAAGCGTGCCGGCGATGAAGCGTCCGCTGTTTTCGAATTGGGGGATGCCGGAGGTGACGTCGTGAAGCGGGGTGCGCGAGAGGATGCCGACGCCGGCGCGGCCCTTTGTGGCGGCGGGGGCGACCTCGAGGTGCCAGCCGCGCTCGAGGGCGAGCGCGAGCGCCGCGGTCGCCTCCTTTTCGGTGGCGCGGACTTCCTGCATCAACACCACGTCGGCAGGGGTTTCGGCGAGCCATGCAAGCATGCCCATGTTGTCTTCGTTGCGCACTTTGGTGGCTGCGCGGATGCCGTTGACGTTGACCGACGCGATGGTGAGTGTCATGCGTTTGCACCATACCGGGGGAGGCGACGCGGTACGCTTGGGGGCTGAACTCTGAACGCATACTTAGAGGAGACCTATGTCTACGATCATCTGGACCCGCACCGACGAAGCGCCGCTGCTTGCGACGTACTCCCTGAAGCCGATCGTCGAGGCGTTCGCGTCGCGCGCCGGTATCGATGTCGACACCGCCGACATTTCGCTCGCGGGCCGCATCCTCGCGCAGTTCCCGGATCGCCTGGGCGATAAGAAGGTCGACGACGCGCTGACCCAGCTGGGTGAGCTGGCGAAGACGCCGGAAGCGAACATCATTAAGCTGCCGAACATCTCCGCCTCCCTGGTCCAGCTGAAGAAGGCCATCGCCGAGCTGCAGGCCGCCGGCTTCGACATCCCGGATTACGAGGATGCGCAGGAGAAGTACGACGCAGTGAAGGGCTCCGCCGTGAACCCGGTGCTGCGCGAGGGCAACTCCGACCGCCGCGCGCCGGAGGCCGTGAAGAACTACACCAAGAAGCACCCGCACTCCATGGGCGCATGGTCGGCCGATTCCAAGACCAACGTGGCCACCATGGCCGACGGCGACTTCCGCCACAACGAGAAGTCCGTCATCATGCCGGCCGCCGACACGCTGACCATCAAGCTCGTCAAGACTGACGGCGGTGAGGAGATTTTGAAGGACGGCTTGAAGGTCGAAGAGGGCGAGGTCATCGACGGCACCTACATGTCCGCCAAGGCGCTCGACGCTTTCCTTCTGGAAGCCGTAAACCGCGCCAAGGAGGAGGGCGTGCTCTTCTCCGCTCACCTGAAGGCCACCATGATGAAGGTTTCCGACCCCATCATCTTCGGCCACGTGGTGCGCGCCTACTTCAAGCCGGTCTACGACAAGTACGGCGACACGCTGCTCGCCGCCGGCCTCAACGGCGAGAACGGCCTGGGCGCCATCCTCGACGGCCTGGCCGAGCTGGACAACGGCGAGGAGATCCGCGCGGCATTCGAGCAGCAGCTTGCCGACGGCCCCGCGCTTGCCATGGTCAACTCCTCGCGCGGGATCACCAACCTCCACGTCCCCTCCGATGTGATCATCGACGCCTCCATGCCGGCCATGATTCGCACCTCTGGCCACATGTGGAACGCGGACGACCAGGAGCAGGACACCCTTGCTGTGATCCCGGACTCCTCCTACGCCGGTGTGTACCAGACCGTGATCGATGACTGCCGCGCAAACGGCGCCTTCGACCCGACCACCATGGGCACCGTGCCGAACGTCGGCCTGATGGCGAAGAAGGCCGAGGAGTACGGCTCCCACGACAAGACCTTCAAGATCCCGGCCGACG
>ERZ1029874.117-NODE-117-length-13794-cov-210.465754_pt1 | contig 13794 bp, 10 predicted proteins | sample MGYA00519235_ERZ1029874 | MGnify/ENA primary metagenome ERZ1029874 (study PRJEB33666, sample SAMEA4610926) | skin metagenome | biome: Human-associated habitat; feature: Malodor aspect; material: skin | place: Philippines | collected 2015-08 ...
CATAAGGATCTTGCTTCAATTCTTCATACTTTTCTTCAAAAGAATCTGATACATACTTTAAAAATATTAAACCTAATGCTACATTTTTATACTCAGCAGCATCCATACTTCCTCTCAATTTATCGGCAGCTTGCCATAATTTTTCTTCAAAACCTATAGTTGCCATTAATAACACCTCTTTGATTACTATTAGTTTAAATATATCAAAAAAATAATAATATGTACCCTTAAATTCTTAAAATTAATTATAATGAGAAAAGGGTATTTTTTAATAAAAAAAGACTTAGGTGGTAAATTTTGAAACAAAAGATAAAAGATTTATTTATGAATATATTAAGTTCTTTAATAACTAGTATTATTATCGAATTTTTAAAAAGTGGCATTAGTATCAAGCCAATAAGGTTAAATTTTCATAATTTTATAATGAATATTTCGAAATATAAATTTTACATAATGTGGCTAGTGTTTTTCTTATTGTTTGTAATTTTTAGATGGATAATACGAAGACGTATAGATAATTTGCAATATAATAATTTTTTTTCGATTCAACAGTATCAATATTCATTAAAATTTAAATATAAAGGATTTAATTGGTTTTTATATTTAAATGGAGATTTAAAAAATAAATATATATCAACTAAAAGCATGAAATTTGAAGATTTAGAGAATATAAAAATTGGAGACATTGATGGTCCATTTTGTATCAATGATAATAGAACGATGAGAATGAAAAGAACTTATTTTGGTTTTTATAAATATATATGTCCAAAGTGTAAGTATAAAAAAAGAGATATTAAAAATATAAATACTTTAAGAGCTGATACTTTAGATGAAGCTAAAGCAAAATTTAGATAAAAACAATACATAATAAAAAAGGAGATTTTATATATGGTAAAAAAAATATTTATTTCTTATTCGCGAACAAATCAAAATCATATCGATCGAGTTTTAAAGATTGCAACTATTTTACGTGAAGATCATGGAATCGATGTGATTTTAGATTTATGGGATTGTAAAGAAGGTGCAGATTTATATGTTTTTATGGAAAGTATGGTAGCCGACCCCTCAATTGATTATGTAGTAATTTTAAGTGATATACTTTATACCCAAAAAGCAAATAATAGAGAGGGAGGCGTGGGGACAGAAAGTACAATAATTTCATCAGAAATATTTGACCAAATTAACAATGAAAAGTATATTCCAGTATTCTTTAATATACTAGAAAATGGAAATGCATCTTTACCCGTTTTTTGTTCAACAAAAAATGCAATTGACATGACTAATGCGGAGAAAGATATACAAAAAATTGAAGAACTTGGGAGAAGATTAAATAATAAACCTCTATACGAAAAACCTCAACTAGGCAATATTCCAAATTATAATAGTGATAAACACTCCTTAGATTTGGCATATAAAAAAATTGAAAATTCTAGTAAATATAATGAAAAAGTTGTACTTGAAAAAATGCTCGATTTGTTATTAAATACTGTGAAAAATTACGATAAAAATCTAGAATACAATAATATTGAAAATATTAAACATTTGAGTGAAATATTTATATATTGGAAAAAATTAATTAATTACTTAGTAATTAAAAATGAATTTTATTTTAGAGGTACATTGATTGAACATTATAATAAATGCTTGAAAGAAGTTGAGTTCGAAGAAAAAGCACCATTTATGAAAACATATCTTTACTTTTCTTTTTTGATTTTGGTTAGTAAATGTATGGACTTTAGAAATAGTGAATTCTTAAAGGATTTTTTGTATAACAAATATTATTTTCAGAGAGATCATGTAGATTTTACTATTTTAAGTACGTATCCTAGAGCATTTGAAAGTTGTTATAGTTATAGCCAATCTTTTAATTTAAAAAAGAAGTTAGCAGAAATCTTTTTTGATCCGCAAGATATAATTAAACTAGAAGACGTAGATATTATTTTATATACTGCGAGTTTGGTAAATGACAAATTAGTTGATCATAGTTGTTATCAGTGTTGGCATGGTTCACTTGCTGCAACACATGACTTATTTTTTGTTCATCAAAAAAATAGAGATTTAATTAATAAGTTTAGAAGTAAAGATTATTATGAGACGTTTATCTATATTTTTAATATTGAACTAGAGGATTTAAAAAATTATATAGAACCTATTTTATCTAAATCAACGTTACCAACGATTTTAAATTATCTAAATATAGAAGAAATAGGTGTTTATTAGTTTTTTACTTTCTATTAAGTAAAATAAATATTTTCGGAAAAGTACTTTGATATTTTGTATAGTAAATTAAGCCTTTTATAACTATACTTACTACTATATATAAGTAATTAAGATAAGAAAGGACAAAAAAATTTAGTGAAAATAAGTTTAGAAAAGATAATAACGAAAATAATATGGCTCCCATTCGTTTTAGGATTTATTGGTTATGGAATTGTCGGTCATTTAACCTTTTGGAATGCTATTTATGCTTCTGCAGCTTTATATTTTGTTAATCCTGTTTCTGATATTGATAATGTTTTTACACTAATAGCTAAATTGTTAGCAGTAATTATTATAACCAGTATTGTTTTAACTTTTATAGAGAATTTATCTAAATCGTTAAAGCATTTTTATAAGAGACTTTTCAAAGATTCTACTGCTATATATAGCGATAACGAAAAAGGGATAATACTAGCTAATAACGTAAAACATGGATATCTAAGTTCTGAAAAAAATAAAAAAATAGATAAAACAAATTATCATATAATAATGTATTCAAATGATCTAGAAAATATAAATTTATTTAATAATAATGAAAAAAAATTTAAAGATTCCAAAGTGTTTATGATGCTTACCCAAATAGACTTTTATCTTTTAAAATCATTAGACGAGCAAAATGTTTATTTCTTCAATCCCTATGAAAATATGGCAAGAGGTTATTGGAAAGAATATAATTTATTTCCTTACATTGAAAAAGATATCGTTAAAATAGCTATAATAGGATTTGATAATATAGGACAAATATTGTTCAAATATGGTTACTTAAATAATATATATAATTTAAATCAAAAGATTGAATATCATATATGGAATACTAATGAGAATGATGTGTATTTTTATAAAAATTTAAATTTTCAAAATGAGGATTCTATACATATATATAGTAATTCAATAAATAAAAATATTAATCTCTTAACTCGAATGGATAGAGTAATAATTACTGATGAGAGTAAATTAATCGATAATCTACAGCTTTTAATTAATCGAAATAAAGAATTAAATATTCATTGTTTTAGTGAAAACAATTTAGAATTGGAAGATATATTTGATGGAGATAATATAGTGACCTTTGGGCGGATGGATAAATATTTAACTGAAGAATATGTAATAGATGAACGTGGCTATTATTTGGGAAAATTATTTAATTATGATTACTTTCTTAGAAGTCAAGGAGCCAATTTAAAAGAAAATTATGAAATTGAAATGCAAAAAGCTTGGAATCAATTAAATGGATTTAAAAAAGGTTCTAGTATTGCTAGGGCTGATCATTATTGGATTGTAAAAAAATTAAAAGAATTATATCCAAATATGAATGAAGAAAATTATTTAAAATTAGAACATATAAGGTGGTGCAGATTTCATTATTATAATAATTGGTCTTATAATTTTAAAAGAGATGATAAAAGAAAAAAACATAATTTGTTAGTTGATTATGAACTATTGCCATTAGAAGAAAAGAAAAAAGATGATATATATTCTAAAAAAATCCAGAGGTTAATTGATGAAAGTATAGAAATATAGTTTAAGGGGATAATTTTATGGATTTAAAAAAATATGAAACACCTAAAGAAGTTTTAGGAAAAAAAAAGCGAGTATATATTGCTTATCATCATAATGATAAAAAATATACTCGACAAATTATTTACGATATTTTAACGAACTACGAGTGTGAATGTTATATTGATGAGAATCATGCTGATGATTTAGAAATTGATGAAAGAAAATTATATATTAATCAAGCAGATATTATCGTATTAATGGTCTCTAATAGGTTTTTAACAGAAGTCAATGTAGGGAGAAATGTAGACTTAAAAATTGCAAAAGAACAACAAAAAATGCTATTACCCATCCTATTAGAAGATGATTTAGAAGAAAAATTCAATAATATAATTGGAAGTTATCACTTTTTAAAGAGAACTACTTCAAAGTATTATAATCAATTAAAAGATTATTTTGAAAAAAATTTTAATAATGTAGTTCAAGATAAAAATGTGTACAAAGGAAAAATATTTATTAGTTATAGAAAGAAAGATAGAGTTAAATTAACAAAACTGCTGGATTTTATATCAAAAGTAGATTATTTAGATGCTTTAGAAGTTTGGTATGATGACTTTTTGATTCCAGGTGAAAATTATAACGAAATTATTGATAAAAATATAAGAGAATGTGATTTTGTATTATTTTTAATTACGGAAAATTGTCTAGAAAAATGTAATTATATTAAAATGATAGAGTATCCTAATGCACTGAGATATGGTAAAAAAGTAATACCAGTAGCGCTTGAAGAATATAAAAACCCTGAAATTTATAAAATTTATAATAATTTAGATAAAGTTATTAATTTAGTTGAAAACCCTGAAGTATTCGAAGAAAGAATAAAAGAAATTCCTCAATTAAGTAACATTTTTAATGAAAATTTATCAGTAGAGGAGACAGGGGAGTTAGGGTTAGAATGTTTGAGGAAGAATCAAAATATTAAAGGTTTAAAACTTATAATAGATGCAGCCAATCAACATTACGGTCCGGCTATGCAAAAATTAGGATTATTATATTTAGACGGTACCATGATTGAAAAAAACTTTGAAAAAGCTATCTATTGGTTAGATAAAAATCTTAATATTCTTGTAAATGAATTTGATAACAAATATGATTTACAAGATTTAAAAGATATTCATAGTTATGGTCTGTCAGCTGGGAAGTTAGCATTATTTTTACACAATCTCATAACTTCCGAAGAAATTAATGACAATAAATACTTACCTATATACAAATATATTACTAAGCAACTTCAAAAAGTAGGTGTTTTGTCCGACTTGGTCAATCCTGGACATTTTCTAATTGATGAAAGTAGAAGTTTATTAAATGAAGGCCAACCAATTAAAGCTTTAAATAAATTAAATGAAGCAAGTTATTATATTTCATCAACGTATAAAATGACAAAAAATCCTGCGTTAAAGCTCACTTATATTAATATCTTATTGCAACAGGAAGACATTTATAGATATATAGGTGATAATTTTAATGATTATAACGCATATGTTAAAGCGAGTGATAGCCTTGTAAAAGCTCTAGATTTAATAATGTATTTTAACAAATACTTTGAATTATATCACACAACTACTTTAGATATTTTAACAAATCTGTCAGCAGTTGCTTATACTATTGAAAAAAAATATAATGATATAGATTTAGCACGTAAATTATATGAAAAAATTTTCTATACATCAAAAGAATTTTATCGCTTTTGTCCTTCTGTTGATATTAGTTTCAGAATTGCAATGGTTAGTGTAGCTTACGCTACTGCTGGTTTGGATACTCCAATTCTGGAAGTATTAGAGGAAGGTCTTGGGTATATTAATAAGTCCTTAAATGCTGGAAAGTATCCAGATTATATGGTTTTATATGAAGGCATTCAAAAAAGAATTAAAATGTGGCCACATAATTTAGGATAAATTTATTGTAACACTACAAAATTAAAGAGTCCGGAACATAAAGCTTCGGGATAAGTGAAAAAAGACAATTTCTATTAAAATAATATGGAAATTGTCTTTTTTATAAATTTTTTGATTATTTTCAGCTCGTTGAGTTGCTACTTTTCTTATATTGAGTGCCATTAATACAAATCCTAGTTCTCTTTTAACTTTATTTATTTCTCGAACGGATAATCGTGTGAAACTCAAAATAGCCTTTATAAATCCAAAAATAGGCTCCACATCAATTTTTCTTTGACTGAGTAAAAGTAAATTAATTACTTTTACCCTAAGTTTCAATATGTCTATTTTTTACTAGGATAGCTTACAATAATATTCACATTATTATTAAATTTAATATACTTATCTTCTGTAGTTAAAATAAAGTGATTACCTTTTTTTATCTCAAATGATTCGTCATCAATTTCTAATATCCCTTGACCTTCCATTACTGAAACTAAGCAATAATCATGTGGTTTCTCATACCCTAACGAATTATTAATTTCCCATTTTTCAACAGTAAAAAATTCATTAGATACAAGTTGAGTGAATTTATAATCTTTTCTTTCTTCTTCAACAGGATTAGTATTTGGATTTCTATTTGATATATTAATAACATCTTTACTTTGCTCTAAATGCAATTTACGGGTATTGCCATTCTTATCTTTTCTATCATAGTCGTATATCCTATAAGTTGTATCTGAAGATTGTTGTGTCTCTAAAATCATTATCCCTGCACCTATGGCATGTACAGTTCCTGCCGGTACATAGTAAAAATCCCCTGGCTTAACTTTGACTGTTTTAAATAATTTATCAAATTCTTTGTTATCAATAAGTTCATTTAATTTCTGTTTGCTTTGAACATTTACGCCATAAATAATTTCAGCATTTTCTTTAGCATCTAAAATATACCAACATTCTGTTTTTCCATACTCATTCTCATGTTTTAAAGCATACTCATCATTTGGATGTACTTGCACTGATAATTTATCATTTGCATCGAGAATTTTAGTAAGTAATGGGAATTTGTCTCTAGAATCATTGCCAAATAAATTTTTATCCTCATTCCAAACTTGATCTAAAGTTTTTCCTTTATACTTACCATTTTCAATTGTATTTGGTCCATTAGGATGGGCTGAGATAGCCCAACATTCTCCAGTCAATTCATTTGGAATATCATAATTAAATTTATCTCTTAAGGCTGTTCCTCCCCAAATACGTTCTTGAAATACAGGTTTTAGAAATAATACCATATACTATCCATCCTTTAAATTTCTTTTAAAATATTATAAATCTCATCTTTATCTTTAGCGTTTATTAATTGATTACGAGTATTATCGTCCATTAATGTTCTAGATAGTCTTTGTAATAATTTTAAGTGTGTATTATTACTACTATTTGGTACTACAATCATAAATACAATTTGCGGTTTAGACCCGTCTAAACTTTCCCATTCAACACCTTCTTTATTTTGTAATACCGCTACTGCTGGTTGTTTAACTGCATCTGATTTACCATGGGGAATAGCCACGTTCATACCAATTGCAGTAGTAGATTCAGCCTCTCTATCTAAGATTGCTTTCTTCACTTTATCAAAGCTTGTAATGTAATGATTTTCTTCTAATTTACTAATTAATTCATCAATCACATTATCACGAGTTAATTGATTATGTTTAATTTCAATGATATTAGTATTAAAAACATCTTTATTTTTTACTTCTTTTTCTTTTTTCTTGTTATCATTTTTATTTTGTAATGATTTTTCAGTTAAAGGCGTAGTATCAACATTTTGTGTTTTATTATCATTTTTTATATCATTAATTGACTCAGAATTTACATTTGAATCATCTACCTCATTAGCAGGTGTGTTCTTCTTGAATAATAGCACCGTTAACATTGTTATGATACTACCAAGAATAACAGCGATAAAGAACCATACTATTTCATCGATACCGCCCAATATAGCTACAATAGGCCCTCCATGAGCAACTCTGTCACCTACACCGCCTAATGCAGCAATTATTGAACCAACTATGGCGCCTATCATATTTGCTGGAATAATACGTAATGGGTCTTGTGCTGCAAATGGAATAGCACCTTCTGTAATACCAAATAGTCCCATAGTGAAAGAAGCTTTGCCCATTTCTTGTTCTGCTTTATTAAATTTTCTTTTTTGAATAAATGTAGCTAATCCTAATCCAATAGGCGGAATACAAACTGCCACTGCAACCATTCCCATTATTGCATAGTTGCCTTCTGCAATTAACGCTGAACCAAATAAGAATGCGACTTTATTAACTGGTCCACCCATATCAAATGCAATCATCGCACCGATAATTGCAGCTAATATAATAATATTAGCGCCTTGCATACCTTTTAACCAACTTGTTAATGCTTCAAATACACTTGCAATTGGTGCACCAATTATGAAAATAAATATCAAACCAACAACTAATGATGCAAGAATCGGGATAATAATTATTGGCATGATAGGAGCCATAGCTTTAGGCACTTTAATCTGTTTAATCCATTTTGCAACATAACCAGCGATAAAACCTGCTACTATACCGCCTAAGAAACCTGCACCTGATCCACTACCATATAAACTTCCATCTGCTGCTATAGCGCCTCCGATCATACCAGGCACTAAACCGGGTTTATCAGCAATACTATAAGCAATATATGCAGCTAATATTGGGACCATAAATCCAAATGATAACTTACCAATATTTTCAATAGATTTCCAAAAAGAATGATCTGGTATAACCAATCCTTGCGCTGTTGGTTTTCCTCCCAATGTTAATGCAATAGCAATAAGCAATCCGCCAACTACAATAAACGGTACCATGAATGAAACACCATTCATTAGGTGTTGATATACCATTTGAATTCCATTTTTACTTTCTTTGTCCTTTTCGTTATTGATATTTGATGCGTTTTTATCATGGTAAATACGTGCGTCTTGATCAATAATCCTTTGAATTAGTTCTTTAGGTTTATGGATACCTTCTCTAACGTTTTCATTAATTAATCTTTTCCCATCAAAACGCGATAAATCTACTTGTCTATCTGCTGCTATTATAATTCCATCCGCTTCTCTAATTTCTTTAGCGGTTAAGGCATTTTCAGTTCCGACTCCGCCTTGAGTTTCCACCTTAATTTCTACTCCCATTTCTTTAGCAGCTTGTTCTAATTTCTCTTGCGCCATATATGTATGAGCTATCCCATTTGGACAAGAAGTTATAGCTAAAATTTTCATCCCAATCACTCTCCTCACTACTAATTGTAAGCGAATACATTTATCTAAAAAAAGAATAATTACCGTTTCTAGTGGCAATTATTCTTTAATTAGATTTATGAGATTATCTTTTACTTGTTTATCTGATAAATTGATCATTCTTTTAACTTCTATTTCACTTAACTGAGCAATTGATTGAATAAAATTTTTAGCTACCTCTAAATCTTTTTTAGAAATGGCGAGAAAAAATACTAAATTTACATTATATTGTTTCCATTTAATATCTTTTTTACTTTTAAAAATTATAATGTGAGATTTTAAGACTTTTTCAGGATTTCCATGAGGTATAGCTATGCCATTCCCAATATATGTTGAAGAGAATTTTTCCCTTTCTAAAACTGAATCTATATATTCATTTTCAATAGCTTTATTATTTTCTAAAATCTCATTAACCCTTTTAAATATAGAAAGTGTGTTATTGTAATTTCCTTTATCAGTTTCTACTATAATATTATCTAATTTATTATTAATTGATATAGGATTTCTTTTTTCATTCATATAATATTTAAATTTATTTTCATCTTCTTTAGAAAATAATGGTGTTACTATTAGAACGTTTATATCATTCATGATTTTCGATTTATCAATTTCGTTTGTAGTAACAAGTAAATCTGTATTTGAAAAGTCATACCCATTTACTTCTTCCAATTTAATTATATCTATAACATTAATTTGTTTGTTCAACTTAGAAATTTTAGCTTCTAATAAATTAGAAACGCCTAATCCATAGTAGCAAGCTATTACTACACGGAACTGTTCTTCTTCATTTCGTTCTATTGAAGATTGAAAATGAATAGTTAAAAAGGCAATTTCATCTTCACTTAATGTAATATTGGATTCCTTATGTAACGTTTCAATTACTTCAAATAACACACTGAATATGAAAGGGTATAGTTTCTTAATATTATTAACTAATGGATTATTTAGATAGATATTCTTTGTTAATCTCAGATACGTTCTACTAAAATGTGAATATAAATTTTCTTTTAATAACTTATCTTCACTAAATTTAACGCTAACATTTTCCTCCATAAGATTAATTAATCTATTGATATAACTTTTAATGAAAATTTTCTCTACACCTAATTCAAACTTATTAAAATGGTAACTTATAAAAAATGAAAATAACTTGCTTGTTTCGGCATTTAAGTTATATTTAAGTTTTGAATTTATTTCGGAAGTACATTTTTCAGCAATTTCTAGAGCTTCTTGATCAATTTTCCAAGATATTTTTTCTGGTTCTTTTCGTTTCATAATTAATATTAAATGAATAACTAATTGTTTTATTTTAAATGCTGAAGTATTAATACGATATTTTTCTAAATTTTCTTGAACTATATTAAAAATTATATTTATATGTGATTTAGGTAGTTCATTTAAAATAAGATCCTCCACACTATTATCTTCTTCAGACAATTGATTAAGGTGTAAAATGGCATTATTAATACTATTCACGCTTCCAGAAATGCTAATACCTTTTTTTCTTTTTATCTCAATTTTTACATTAAATTTTTCACACCATGCTTGAATTCTAGATAAATAATCTAATAGTTTTGTTCTTGAAATATGATACTCTTTTTCCAATTTATTTAGAGTTATTGCCCTATTTTGCATTAATAAATGATAACCTAAATTAATAAGTATCTCACTGTCTTTTTCATCTAATGATTTTAAAAGATTATTTATATCATCAATTTCGTAATCTTCAGTGTTAAGCATATAACCTCTGGACTTTACACTAATAATTAATGATTTTAAAAAGTCGTTATTTATATATTTAATATCATTTCTAATTGTACGATTCGAAACAGTTAAATGTTGAGCTATTTCATTTGCATTTAAATACGTATTGTAATTATTTAAAAATAATTCTATAATCTTCTTTTGCCTTCCAATCATATAAACACCTCCTATCATTCACATTATTGTAAGCACTTTCTTTCGTAAAATAATTTTATAATTTAAGAACTATAATAGCAATATTTTTAGCAAAATCACTGATAGGGAGAAACGTACCATAAGGGATAAGGTTTTTAGTGTATTAAGAAAAAACATGTAGATATTATGTTAAGCAATTTTGTGTTTAAGATTGTTTAGGGAGTTATTAGTTCTTCTTTAATATTATATGACACTTCACAAAATAGATATATTAGATCAGATGTTCATTTGATTTTTAGGTGATTATTAAATAAAATTGCGACTAATCAAAGTGAATAATCGTTAGAGAATCAATTGCAACAGTTGGACGGTTTAAGGTATTGACGTAACTTGAGTACCATGTACACAGTATACTATCTCGATGATTACAATTTTTTCTCAATAAAAATAAAAAAGTATATTAATTTAGCATAAAATTGATAAAATAGAGACGTATATATGAGAAATTGATAGGTGATATAATGGGAAACTTATTAAAAATAGAAAATATTAACTATTCACTAGAGGATTTAGATAACTCAGTACGTAAGTGGAATATTTCAGCAAATGGGAAATTTTTATTGAGATATCCGACTGTGTATATCATTAATGACAAAAAGAGTGAAAATAATTTTGAAGTTTATGTGGGAGAAACAGCTGATATAAGAAATAGAACAAGACAGCATCTAAATGCTGATACGAAGGTGAAATCATTTTGGGAAGATTTTTCTGAATCAAAAAAATCATCAATGTATGTGATTGGTCATGAATTATTTAATAAATCTTTGACTCTCGATATTGAAAATAGATTAATGCAGTATTTGTTGAGTGTAGAGAATATATCTAGAGTTCATAATAGTAGAACAAATCAACAAAATGAATATTATACATCGGAAATGCTTGATGAAATATTCTCTGAAATATGGCAATCTTTAAATAAAAAAAATAAATCGTTATTTCCTATAGAAAGTATTATTAAAGATTCAGCTATATTCAAAGCATCTCCATTTCATAAATTGACACAAGAACAAATTAATGCTAAAGAAGAAATACTAACTAAAATTAAAGAAAGTATACTTTTAAATGAAGATGGACAATTAATTATTGTTGAAGGAGAAGCGGGCTCAGGTAAAACAGTTCTAATGAGTACATTACTTTATGAACTAGGAAAATACAATTTGGATTTAGATGAAAATTTAGATATTCATCTTTTAGTTAACCATAATGAGCATGTTTCTATATATAGTCAAATAGCTTCTAAATTAGGTATAGCTAATAAAAAAAATAAAATTGTTCAAAAACCTACTAGTTTTATTAATAACAACTCATCAGATGAAAAAGTAGATGTAGTTATTGTTGATGAAGCACACTTACTTTTAACTCAAGGGAAGCAAAGTTATCAAGGTAAAAATCATTTAGATGATTTATTGGCGAGAGCCAAGGTTGTGGTAATTGTATTTGATATAAAACAAGTTCTTACTACTGAACAAATTTGGGAAGTAGATAAGTTGAATGAATATTTTGATAAAGCCAAAAGTAATAGTAATCATGTAACATTGAGAAATCAAATGCGTATAAATAGTGATATTTCAACTGTTAATTGGATCAGAAACTTAGTTGATTATCAAGTAATAAATTCTATACCTAAAGATAAATTAGGATATGATATTAAAATCTTTGATACACCAGATGAGTTAGAAAAAGCTATTAAGATAAAAGCTACACATACAGATAGTGGTATATCACGAATGCTTGCTACATTTGATTGGAAGTATGGAACCAAGCCGCCTAATCATGAAGACTTTTGGAGAGTTAAAATCGGAAATTGGTCCATGCCTTGGAATTATCAATTAAAAGCTAATAGAAATCAAGTTAGCTTACCGTGGGTTGAGCAAGATCAAACAATTGATGAAATAGGTTCAACATTTACTATACAAGGTTTAGATTTAAACTTTGCGGGCGTCATTATAGGACCTTCAGTTAAATATAGAAATGGTAAAATTATTTTTGACAAAAGTGAGAGTGCTAATAAAAAAGCTACGCAAAGAAGAACGTTAAAAGACGGATCAAAACAGTATTTTTCAGAAATGCTTTTGAAGAATGAATTAAATGTCTTATTAACACGTGGTGTAAATGGCTTATATATTTATGCTGTAGATGATCAGTTAAGAGAAGCGCTAAAAATAGCAGCAAAGGATGAGAGCAATGGATGAAATTAATGATATTGTGAAAGAAATTAATAAATTTAGAGATGCTCGTAACTGGAGACAATTTCATAATGAGAAAGATTTATCATTGTCCATTACTTTAGAAGCAGCTGAGTTATTGGAATTATTCCAATGGAAAACATCTGATGAAGTAGTAGAAACTAATCGTGAAAGGTTAGCTGAAGAAATAGCAGATGTTTTAATATATAGCTATATGTTAGCAGACAATTTAAATTTTGATATCAATGATATTATCCGTAAGAAGTTAGTGAAGAACGCGGAGAAGTATCCTATAGCAAAAAGTAAAGATAACAAAATTAAGTATAATGAAATGTCTTAGAAATTTGGTTTTTAAATACTTTAATATTTTCAAATAAAAATTATCAATCCCAGAAACTCCTCATATTACCTACACATTTTCGTGTGGGCATGGTGGAGAGTATTTTAATTTAAACTTTATCAACATCAAATCACACCTCCTGTTTTTCTTCATCACACAGTTGTGGATCCGTTCTGTTGCAAAGTTAGAAAAATATAGCTAATTACCATTTTATCATGTCGTTGTTCCCTTAACTGGCTAACATATGCCTAATTTCGTGGCATGGCGAAAATCCGTAGATCTGAAGAGACCTGCGGTTCTTTT
>ERZ1029874.119-NODE-119-length-13579-cov-35.404022_pt1 | contig 13579 bp, 13 predicted proteins | sample MGYA00519235_ERZ1029874 | MGnify/ENA primary metagenome ERZ1029874 (study PRJEB33666, sample SAMEA4610926) | skin metagenome | biome: Human-associated habitat; feature: Malodor aspect; material: skin | place: Philippines | collected 2015-08 ...
CGCATCACCTTGCCAAGGTGAGGGTCGCGAGTTCGAGTCTCGTCATCCGCTCCACCTCAGCCCCGTCGCCCCCGTTCCCGGTGCGGCGGGGTTTTAGCGTTGCTCGCCCCGCAGGCGCTCTAGGTACAGCCGCGCCACCGTGAACTCCAGGTCCTCGTCGAGCGGCGAGGAGTAGGTCCGCTCCCCGAAGTCGGCGGCCAACCGGCGCCGGGCCGCGGCGACGACGTCGCCGACGACGCCCGAGGACACCTGCATCGGGTTCTTCCCCGCGTTCGCGACGTCTGCGGGTACGCCGCGCTCCACCGCCAGCCCGCGGAACAGCAGCTTGTCGGACTCCTCCCCGTCCCGCTGGAACAGCGCCGGGTCGCACCCCTGCGCGAGCTCGACCGCGGCGTGGGTCTGCCAGACCTGGATGTGGCGCTCGGGCTGCGGGATGAGCCGTTCGTAGAAGTCGGGGATGAACCGGCGGCGGGTGAAGTTGCGGGACACGTTCGCGCGCAGTGCCTCGTCCCACGCCGCCGCGAGACGCTCCCCTGCACGCGGCTGAATGCGTTTGCCGCCCATGAACAACGCGTCCGCGCCGGCGCCGGACAGCAGCGCGCCGTCCGCGCCACGTTCCCGCGCCGCGCGGTCGACGGCCACGAGCACGACGCCCGCGGCGATCTCCCACGGCTCCGGGTACGCCAGGGCACGCACCGTGTCGGCGAGCAGCGCGTCGAACTCCTCAACGTCGGGTTGGACGGCGCAGTGTTCGAACCCGTACAGCGCGGCGACGCGCGACGCCCGCTCGAGCTCCTCGTCCGCGTCGCCGCTGCTGTACGTCACGGCGAGCGCGGCGGGGGCGATGTCCGCAAGGTAGCTCGCGATGAGGATCGAGTCGATGCCTCCGGACAGCTGCAGGACGGGGCGGCCGGGCCAGCGCTCGACGGCCGCGGCGAGTCGTTGCCGAAGGTAGGCGTCGATACGCTGCATCGCCTCGGCGGCGTCTGCAATGTCGTGGGAACCCGGCGCGAGGACGCGCTCGTCGGCGACGAACTCGGCGGGTGTGGCGTTGACGGCGTACATGCGCTACTCCCCTGTCGGCTCGCTCGGGCCGGACAGCAACGGCGCGAATTGGTAGTTGGAGCGCCTGAGGCGGGCGACGTCGTGCTCGAGCTCGTCGATGCGCTCCTGCATCGCTGTCGTCTTGCTCGGCCTGCGCAGCGAGAACCGCTGTGCGCGGGTGCGCACCTCCTCCTGCCCGGTGCGGTCGTCGCGCACGCGGAAGACCGTGTTGCGCACGAGGAGGAAGAAGCCGACCATGACCACCGCCATGAGGACGATGAGGCCGACGCGCTCGGCGGTGGAGATGCCCTGGATCCCCAGGACGCTGATGTTGGTGATCAACAGCCCCATGAGCGCTGCGAAGAGCGAGAGCACCTCGACGGACTTCCACACGAGCTTGTTCGATTCCGCCTCGAGCTGGCGCGAGAGCTCGAGGACCTTCGCGTCGACGTTGGCCACCTGCTGCTCCACCGCGCTGCGAATCGCGGTCTGCACCTGCCATTCGGTGGACACGAGCAGGCGGTAGTTTTTGTACTCCTCGTGGATCCACAGCTGCTGCGGGTCGAGCACCCGGATCGCCATGTCGAGGGACTCCACCGCGCGCCGGTAGCAGTAGTTTTGGTCCTCGAGCAGGGTGGGGTCCGCATCAAGGCTCAGCTCGAGCTCTGGCGTCTCGACGACGGCCGAGCCGGGTTCGACGTCCCACTGCGTCGCGGCCGCGATGCGGCGGTACGCCTCGCCCATCCGGTAGTAGGCGTTGCCGTCCTTCGGGTCGGACTTCACTAGGGATTCCGCGAGGATGAGCATCTCCACCCCGTAGTAGCGGAACGGGAACAGCCACATGCCGTGCAGCAGGAGGTGGCGCAGCTTAATGGGCACGCGGTCGAGATCCCGGGCGACGTTGGAGGCGGCGTCGAGCTCGAGGCCGATGGAGGCGAACAGCGCCGCGGCGCTGACGCGCTTGCCCGAGCTGAGCTGGGCGAAGGTGAGGTAGATGCCGTTGAGGTCGTACGGCCCGACCTGGAGCGGCGCGTCGTCGGCGCGGCTGAGGATTTCGTAGATGCCCTCGTAGTTGAAATCGAAGCGGTACAGCTGTAGCTCGATGAGCGCGGTGGTGAGATACGGCAGGTGCGGTTTGCCGATGCTGCCGTGGCGGCGCACCCGCTCCGGCTCGTGCCTGCCCAGGCACCGCTCCCTGGCCTTCCAGCACACGTCCGTGACGAGGTTGAGGAACGGCTCGAACCAGGCCACCGCGTCGGCGGACGACGCACCGTGGCGCTCGGTGGCGGCGGCTTCCTCGGCGAAGACCGCGTCCGCGAGCGCAACGAGGCTGTCCTTCCACGCCTGCGCGACGTCGCCGTCTGTGCCGTCCCCACCGGCGCCGTCGAACAGCATCGCGTACAGCTCGGATTGGTCGGCGTCCGAGGTCCATCCCTCCCGCGCGACGGTTGCGGCTGCCGCGATGTCGAAGGCGTTTCCTGTAGGTTCCACAACATCCCCTTCACAAGACTGAAAGTTCAGTGTAATGACTCACTCGGCCACCCGCCCGTGCCCCGATTCGATCGACCCCGCGGAACTCATCGGACAGGTGCGCCCGGTCGGCGAGCCGGAGCTGCGACTCATGGGAATCAGCGCGCTTACCGGGGCCGCGACGAGCGACGGCACCTCGTCGGGGTTGGGCAACGACACCGATTTCGCGCTGCTCAACGCGCTGCGCGTCTGGTCGGACGCCGTGCTCGTCGGGGCGGAGACCGCGCGGAAGGAAAATTACTTCGGCGTGAAAGTAAGCGAGCAGCAGCGCCGGGAGCGCGAGGTGGCGGGCCAGCAGCCCGTGCCGCCGATCGTGGTGGTCAGCCGCAGCCTCGACTTCGACACGGACACCCAGCTAATCACGGACACCGCTGTCGCCCCGGTGTTCACGGTGCCGAATGCGGCGCTGGACGGGGGCGACATCGCCGCGCGGGCCGACGCGATCCGGCGGGCGGGCGGGGAGATCCTCCCGGTCGGGGGCGACTCGCTCGCCGCCGTCGTCGGCGCACTGCGCGAGCGTGGCCACGCGCGGATCGTGTGCGAGGGCGGTCCGAGCGTGAACACGCAGCTCGTGGAGCAGGACCTGGTGGACGTGTTCCACTACACCATCAGCCCGCTCGCGGTGCAGCCCTCGGCGGTGCGGCTGTTCGGGGAGTCCGATGAGACCTGCGAGCGCCGCTTCGAGCTCGAGGCGGTGCATTGCACGAGCGATTCCCTCCTCTTCTGCCGCTACCGGAGCGGGCGGGACAGCTCGCCGCAGCGCACCCGGTAGCGTTAGTCGGGTGACTACGCACTCCCGCCTCGATTCCTGGCTGACCGCCCCGCCGCCGGCGGACACCCGCGATCCCAGCTACGGGTCCGGACGCGACTCCGGCGCAGCGTTTGGGCGCGGGGCGGCGGCGCTCGCGTGGCCGGCGGCGGTGCTGCTCATCCTCCATCGCGTCCTGGTGCTCGCCCGCGCAGGGTCCGTCACGGACGACTTCACCACCGTCTGGTCCGCCGCGCGCCGGTTTATCGACCGGGTGCCGGTGTACGACGAGGTGTACAGCCACGTCAACCCGCACTACCTGTACAACCCCGGCGCGACGCTACTGCTCGCCCCGCTCGGCCTCCTGCCCAGCGCCGAGGCGGCCCGCCCCTGCTTCGTGGCGCTCAACGCCGTGTGCATCATCGCCGCGCTCGCTTGGCTCACCCGCCTCAGCGGGCGCCGCACCACGGACGCGGTGTTCCCCGTCGCGCTCGCGCTCGCCTTCGCGACGGAGGCCGTCACCAACACCCTCGTGTTCACCAACATCAACGGCATCCTGTTGCTCGCGCTCACCGCGTTTCTCGCGCTCTTTGTGCACGGGCGCGACGTCGCGGCGGGGGCGGTGCTGGGCGTAGCTATCGTCGTCAAGCCGATGTTCGCGCCGCTACTCTTGCTGCCGCTGCTGAAGCTGCGGTGGGGCGCATTCGTCGCCGGGGTGGCGGTGCCGGTCGTGCTCAACCTCGTGGCGTGGCCGCTCACCCCGGGGGCGCGCGATTACCTCGACGTGGTGGTGCCGTACCTCGGCGAGACGCGCGACTACGCAAACTCGTCGCTGTCCGGCCTCGCGGTGTACTTCGGCATGCCCGGGTGGGCGCACGCGGTGCTCGCCGCGGTCCTCGCGACCGCCGTCGCCGCAGCCGTGGTCGGACTCGCGCGGTGGCGGCGCAGCGACGAGTGGCTCTGGCTCGCCATGAGCACCGGCGTGCTGCTCGCGGGCGTGTGCCTGCTCTCCTCGCTCGGCCAGGCGTACTACTCGATGATGCTCTTCCCCGCCCTGTTCACGGCGCTCCACCGCGCGAGCCCGATGCACGGCTGGCCGGCGTGGGCCGGCGCGCTGCTCTGCCTCGCCCCGCTCGACTGGGCAAGCCCCCTGCACCCGCTCGCGGGCCAGTGGCTCAACACGTTCCTGCCAACCGCGGGGTGGGCCGTGTTTATAGTTGCTGTAGCGGCGTGGGCATGGGCCGTGCCCACCGCGACTGCGATGCAACCCGCACCTTTGGAGGAGGAGACCCGCCCATGAACGAACCCATCGACTTCAAAAACCTCAGCGAGGACCAGTGGCGGGCGCGCCTGACGCCGCAGGAGTTCCACGTACTCCGCGAGGCGGGCACCGAGCCCCCCGGCGTCGGCGAGTACACCGACACCACCACCGAGGGCGTCTACCGCTGCCGCGCCTGCGGCCAAGAGCTCTTCCGTTCGAGCGAGAAGTTCGCCTCGCACTGCGGCTGGCCGTCTTTTTTCACCCCGCTCGCCGGCGACAACATCATCGAGCGCGAGGATACGTCGCACGGCATGGTGCGCACCGAGGTGCTCTGCGCGAACTGCGGCTCCCACCTCGGCCACGTGTTCGCCGGCGAGGGCTACGACACCCCCACCGACCTGCGCTACTGCATCAACTCCATCTCGCTGACGCTCGACGAGGGCGAGGAAGCGTAACGACGAGCTCCGCCGCGCCGACGCGCTGCGCTAGGGCACACGCGCTGCACTAGGGCACACGCGCTGCACTAGGGCACACGCGCTGCGCTAGGGCAGCATCCCGATGATCTCGGCGATGTCGTCGACGCGCCGCCCGGTCTGGAACGGGATCTCCTCTCGCACGTGCAGCCGGGCCTCGGTGTAGCGCATCTTGTGCATGAGATCCTCGATGCGCTCGAGGCTCGGCGCCTCGAACGCGAGCATCCACTCGTAATCCCCGAGCGTGAACGCCTCGACGGTGTTCGCCCGCACGTCCGCGAAATCGCGCGCCGCCATGCCGTGCTCGGCGAGGATGCGACGACGCTCCTGCGGGTCCATGATGTACCAGTCGTACGAGCGCACGAACGGGTAGACCGTGATCCAGGCACCGGGCTCCTCGCCCATGATGAAGCTGGGCAGGTGGGACTTGTTGAACTCCGCGGGGCGGTGCAGGCCATTGCCGATCCAGCTGAGCTCCACGAGCTGGCCGAACGTGGTCTCGCGGCGGAAGTCGGCGAGCGCCTTCTGCAGGTGCTCGAACTCCTCGGCGTGCCACCAGATCATGAAGTCCGCGTCCGCCCGGATGCCGGTGTTGTCGTAGATGCCGCGCACCACCACGACGCCCTCGCGCTCGAGGCCGTCGAAGAAGGCCCTGGCTTCGTCGATAATCTCGGAGCGCTCCGAGCCCAGCGCGCCGGGGATCGCCCGGAAGACGGCGAACTGAAAGAAACGCTGCGTCGCGTTGAGCTTCTCGAAATCAAGCTTGGCCATGGTGGTCTCCTCTCCTGCCGGTGCGGCAGATCAAACGAAAGTCTGAGGCAATCTTACGCTGGGGCCCGCCCCCTCCAGCCCCGGCTCCGGCGCGCCTCCCCCACCGCGCCTGCGCGCTGGATAGTTTGGAGCCTGTGATGAATCCGGACACCACGCCCCTGCACGACGCGGGCTCCGCCTCCTCCGCAGCCGACCACGGTTCTGACGCCTGGCCTGCGGATTTTTCCGCCGCCGTCGAGTCTATGCACGCGGCGTCCCTGCGCCCCGAGATTACCCTCGGCACCATTCGACCCCCGCAGCGTCCCGCCCCGTTCAGCCACGCCATCGGCCTCGAGGTCGCGCACCCGGACGAGGAGCACGTCCCCGTCGACTCCGAGGGGGACGCGTTCGGCCGCCTCATCCTGCTGCACTCCCCGGCCGCGCAGGAGGCGTGGGAGGGCTCCATGCGCCTCGTGGCCTACATCCAGGCCGACATGGACGACGCCGTGGCGTCCGACCCGTTGCTGCCCGACGTCGCGTGGCAGTGGCTCAACGAGTCCTTCGCGGAGAAGGACGCGCGCTACACCAACCTCGGCGGCACCGTGACGTCCACCGCCTCGGTCCGGTTCGGCGAGATCGGCGGCCCGCCGCGCGCCTACCAGCTTGAAATGCGCGCTTCCTGGACGGCGGAGGGCACGGACCTGAGCCACCACGTCGAGGCGTTCGCGAACGTCCTCGCCCACGTCGCTGGCTTGCCGCCGGAAGGTGTGACGCAGCTCGGCGCGCGCTAGTTTTGTCCCCATGAGTGCACGGCCCGAGTATCAGCTCGTTGACACGCCCGCAGCCTTCGCCACGGCTGCGGGCGCGCTCGCGGGCGGGCGCGGGCCGTTAGCCGTGGACACCGAGCGCGCCTCGACCTACCGCTACGGCGACCGCGCGTTCCTCGTGCAGGTACGCCGGCGCGGCGCCGGCACGTTCCTCATCGCACCCGAGGGCCACCGCGACGCGGCCCGCGACGTGTTCGGCGAGGTGCTCAACGGCGAGGAATGGATCATCCACGCCGCCAAGGAGGACCTGCGCAGCCTCGCGGAACTCGGCCTGCACCCGGGCCGGCTCTTCGACACCGAGCTCGCCTCGCGCCTCGCCGGGTTTTCCCGGCCCAACCTCGCCGCCATGGTGGAGCGCTTCGTCGGCGTGGAACTTGAGAAAGGCCACGGCCACGAGAACTGGTCCACTACCCCGCTGCCGCCCGCCTGGCGGGAGTACGCCGCGCTCGACGTGGAGTACTTGCACGACCTCGCCGAGGCGCTCACGGAATACCTCGACGCGTCGGGCAAGCTCGACTTCGCGTTCGAGGAGTTCGAGCACCTCATGCGCGCCGCAGCCGAGTCGCCGGCGCCGAAGACGTGGCGCGATGTGAAGGGCGTGTCAACGCTGCGCTCGAAGGCAAGCCTGCAGGTCGCCCGCGAGCTGTGGCGCGAGCGCGACGCACTGGGGCGCGACACCGACACCTCACCCTCGCGGCTGCTGAGCAACCAGGCGATCGTGGAAATCGCGCGCGCACAGCCAACCGCCCCCAGCGAATTGACGCGCCTCGCTTCCCGCGACCGGATGCGCCCGCGCGACGCCGCGCGCTGGCTCAGCGTGGTTGAGCGTGCCCTCGCCGCAGACGCTGCGACGTGGCCCGAGATCCAGGCGCCAGACCCGGCGGCGGCTCCGTCGAAGTCCTCGTGGGAGCGCTACCACCACGAATCCTGGCAGGTGCTCCAGGCGTCGCGTGCCTCAATTGCGCAGCTCGCGGAAGACATCGAGATGCAGCCGGAAGTACTCCTTGCGCCGGCGGTGCTCCGCGAGGTGATTTGGCAGGCGCCTGAGTCTGGCCCGCACTGGGGCACGCATGCGGTTGCCCGCAGTCTCGCAGAAGCGGGCGCGCGGCCCTGGCAGGTGGACTACACGGCGCCGCTCATCGCCGCCGCGCACGCTGCGGTGCGCGACGCGTAACGCGCCCGGCCCGTTACTCTGCGTCCGGGTCCGCGAGCGTGGCGGCCCACTGCCGCACCTGTCGCGCCGCGGCGTCCGGGGCGAGACCGTACTCCTCGAGTACCTCCGCGCGCGAGGCGTGCTTGGGAAAGATGTCCGGGAACGCGAGCTGGCGCACGGGCGTGTCCACCTCGGCGGCGCTTAGGGCCTCGCCCACCGCGGACCCGACGCCGCCGCGCACGATGCCGTCCTCGTACACAACCACGAGATCCGCGTCTGCTGCCAAGTCGAGCACGTCCGCGCTCACGGGCACGACCCACCGCGGGTCGACGACGGTGACGCGGATGCCGTCTTCGGCCACCGCCTCGGCCACCTCGAGCGCGTATGCGGCGAACGGCCCGACGGCCACGAGCAGGACGTCGACTTCGTTTTCCGCCGCCTCGCCCTCCACGGTGCGCAGGATGTCGGCGCCGCCAGCGAGGCGTTCGAGCGCGGGGATGTCCGGGCCCGCCGCACCCTTCGGGAAGCGGACGATGGTCGGTCCGTCGTCCACGGCGAGCGCCTCGTTGAACTCCTCCCGCAGCCGCGCGGTGTCGCGGGGTGCGGCGATGCGGATGCCCGGCACCACCGACGCGATCGCCATGTCCCACACGCCGTTGTGGCTCGCGCCGTCGGACCCGGTCACCCCCGCCCGGTCGAGCACGAGCGTGACCGGCTGGCGCAGCAGCCCAACATCCATGAGCAGCTGGTCGAAGGCGCGGTTGAGGAAGGTGGAGTACACCGCGACCACGGGGTGCAGTCCGCCGAGCGCCATGCCGGCCGCCGATGTCACGGCGTGCTGCTCGGCGATACCGACGTCAAAGAAGCGCTCCGGGAACTGCTCCGCGAACGGCTGCAGCCCCGTCGGCCCGGCCATCGCGGCGGTGACGGCGACGATGTCGTCGCGCTCGTGGCCCGCTCGCAGCAACTCCTTGGTAAACGCCGCGGTCCACCCCGGCTCGGACGTGGCGAGCGACTCGCCCGTGACCGGGTCGATCACGCCCGTCGAGTGCATCTGATCCGCCACATTGTTCACGGCCGGCGCGAACCCGTGGCCCTTCTCTGTGACCACGTGCACGATGAGCGGCCCGTTGTAGCGCTTGGCGTACTTGAACGCGCCGAGCAGCGCCTTAAGGTCGTGGCCCTCGACCGGCCCCACGTACTTCATCCCCAGTTCGGGGAACATCTCCGTGGGCACGACCTGGTACTTCACGCCCTCTTTCAGCGCGTGCAGCGCGTCAAACGTGCGCTCCCCGACCCACCCCATGGACTTCAGCGTCTTCTTGCCGGACTCCATCACCTCGTCGTAACCCGGCTGGATGCGGATCGCGGCGAGCTGGTCGCGCAGCTTGGTCAGGTTGTTGGCAAAGCCGCCGATGGTCGGCGAGTAGGACCTGCCGTTGTCGTTGACCACGATGACCACGTTGCGGTTGCCGGCGGCGATGTTGTTCAGCGCCTCCCAGCACATCCCGCCGGTGAGCGCACCGTCGCCAACGACCGCGACCACGTGGTCGCCCCCGCGCCCCGTGAGCTCCTTCGCCTTCGACAGCCCGTCCGCGTAGGACAGCGCCGCGCTCGCGTGCGAGGACTCCGTCCAGTCGTGCTCAGACTCGCCACGGTCCGTGTACCCGGACAGCCCGCCCTTCTTGCGCAGGGTGTCGAACTGGTCGGCGCGGCCGGTGAGGATCTTGTGCACGTACGACTGGTGCGAGGTGTCGAAGACGATCGGGTCGTTCGGCGAATCGAAGATGCAGTGCAGGGCGATGGTCAGTTCGACGACGCCCAGGTTGGGCCCCAGGTGCCCGCCGGTGGCGGCAACCTTCTGGATGAGCATCGCGCGGACCTCGTCCGCAAGGTCGGACAGCTGCGCTGGGGTCAGCTTGCGGACATCCGCCGGCGTGTGAATGTGCTCGAGCAGTGTCACAGTCCTGTGGTTCTCCTTCGCGTGGAATGTTCCCGCTAGTTTACACGCCGCCCTTACACGGCCGATTCGCCGCCGTGAGCGGGTTCAAGCTGGGCGATCACCTCGAAGTGGTGGGTGTTCGGAAAGGCATCCACCAGGGCGAGTCGCTTGACGACGAACCCAAGGCCCCCGAACGCGGCCGCGTCGCGGGCAAACGTCGCCGGGTCGCACCCGATGTGGATGACGCGCTCCGGCTTCGCCTCGGCGATCGCCTCGATCACACCCGCACCCGCGCCGGAACGCGGCGGGTCGAGCACGACGAGCCCGGGGGCGGGCAGCTGGGCGACGACGTCCTCGACCTTGCCGTGGTGGAAATGGGCGTCGTACGTGGCGAGCCCTTGGTGGCGTCGAGACGCAGCTGCGCCCGAATAGTCCACCGACTCCACGAGCCCGCCGCCGATCGCGTCGCTGATCGCGGGGACGAACGCGCCGACGCCGCCGTAGAGGTCCCACCCGGTGCGGGTGGCGTAGTCGCCCCGGCCCCACGCCGCGACGATGTCGCTGTACGCCTCCGCGGCGCGGGTGTGCGCCTGCCAAAACGCCGTCGCCGGGAAGACGAACTCGGCGCCGCGCACGCGTTCGACGACGTCCTCGGTGCCCTCCACGGTTCGCTCGATGAGCTCGACGCGGCGGCCGCGCTGCGCCGACGTCGTCTCCACGATGTGGCGCTGCCCGTTGGCGTCCATGACCGCGACGAGCTCCGCGCCCGGCGTGAACCGGGCGTCGGCGCCGGAACCCGCGACGCCCTCGAGCAGTCCCGCCACGGGTTGTGTGCAGGTCTCGCTCGCGACGACCTCGGTGGATCGCGCGCGGCGCAGGCCGGCGCGGCCCTCGCTGTCCACGCCGAGGCGGACCCTGGTGCGCCAACCCGTCAAGGGTTCGAGCTTGATTACCTCGATGTCGTCGAGGTCGAAACCCTCGAGCACGCCGGAGCGCGCCGACAGCGTGGCGAGCTGCCCGGCCAGCACCTCGCGCTTGAGCTCGGCCTGGGCGTGCGGCGCGATGTGCGCATAGTCGCAGCACCCCGCCCCCGCCGCCGCGGCCGGGCAGGTGGCAGGTACGCGCAGCGGCGACGGTTCCACGACCGCGCGCAGCTCGGCGCGGGCCCAGCGCTTCTTCACCTTCACCAGCTCCGCGTCGACCGTGTCGCCCGGTACTGCGCCGCGGATAAAGACCACCCGCCCGTCGGGCGCGTCGGCGATGCCTTCGCCGCCGTGCGCCATCGCGCGCACGGCGAGCTGGAGCCGGTCCCCGACGCGGTCCACTACGCGTTCGGCGACTCGGGGGCGGCGTCGCCCCCTGCCGCGCGAGCCTTGCGGGCCGCGTCGCGCTCGGCGTCGCGCTTCGCGCGCAGCTCCTGCAGCTGCTTCTGGTTCTCCGCGTTCTGGGCAATGATCTGCTGCAGCGCGTCGCTCAGCGCGTTCGGGTTGCCGGCGGCCGGCGCCTGCTCAGCCGCCTGGGCCTGCCGCGCGCGGGCCTCGGCGGCCTGCTGCACCTGCTGGGCGAGCTGCGCGGGCAGCACCACCGGGAGGGAATTGCCGGCGAGAATCGGGTCGTCGCCGCGGTAGATGAAGGAGCGGGCGACGGTCTCGCGGCCGATCTCGGCGAGCTGGTCCTCGGAGCCGGTCGGCGCGGCGAGGGTGACGCGGTAGAGCCAGCGCGGACCCTCGACGCCGATGATGCGGATGACGCCGTTCGTGCCGGTGCCCACGATCTCCTGGCCCCACGGGCCCTGCTCGAGCGCGACGGGCATGCCCTCGGAGCGCATGCCCTCGATGATCTCCTCGGTGGACTCGGCCCACAGCCCGCCCGTGCGCGGCGCCGCGAACGCGACCGGGGTGATGCGGCCGAACCGGGTGACAACGTGCACCATCTTTGGGCCCTGCTCGCCCATCTCCACCTGCACCTGGGATTCCTTCGGCAGCGGCACGCGCATGGAGCCGAGGTTGAGGGTGACCGTGGAGAAGTCGGAGAAGTCAAAATCGTCGATGTCCACGTTGTCGCCGTCAAACGGGCCGGTGGAACCGCCCACTGGGTCGTAATCGGTCAGCGCCGCCACGCCGGACGCGGCCGACGCCTCCGCGGACGGCGCGACGCTCTCGCGCGCCGCGGCCTGCGCGGTGGTGGTCTCCTCCGGCTCCGGCGCGGTGGTTTCGTCCTGCGCGGTGGTCTCGTCCTGCGCGGCGGGCGCGGCCGGCTCGCTCACGGCGTCCTTGGCGGGAGCGTCAGCGGTCGCGGTCTCGGCAGGCTCCTGCGCCTGTTCGGCCTGCTCCGCGCCCTGCTCCTGAGCCCGCTCCAGGGCCTCTTCCTGCTGTTTTTTCTTTTTCTTGCCAAACGGCCAAAACGCCATGGTCGCCTCTCTCCTCGTTTGTTTCTCCTGCCCAGACGCCGCGCGTGGGGCGCGGTGCGGGCGTTCGCTCGTGTTATTCGCGGTCGCGTGTGCAATTACCGACTGTAGCCCGCGGTGCCGTGGCGGTCGCGGGCGCACCGTCGATACGCAGTGCCCGCCCCGAATGCGACGGGTCAGTGGGTCCCGGTGGAACCGTAGCCACCGCTGCCGCGCTCGGTGTCGTCGAGCTCAGTGGCCTCAACGAAGTCCACGAGCTCGACGCGCTGCACCACGAGCTGGGCGACGCGCATCCCTCGTGTGATGGCAACCGGCGTCTCGGGGTCGGTGTTGATGAGGCAGACCTTCAGCTCGCCGCGATACCCGGCGTCGATGGTGCCGGGGGTGTTCACGATGCTCAGCCCGTGCTTCACCGCGAGCCCGGAGCGCGGGTGGATGAGCCCGACCGTGCCCACCGGCAGAGCGATGGCGATGCCGGTGCCCACCAAGGCGCGCTGCCCGGGCTCGATGACGACGTCCTCCGCCGCGTACAGGTCTGCGCCCGCGTCCTCCGGGTGCGCGCGCATCGGCAGCGGGACGTCGGGGTCGAGTCGCTTCACCGCGATTGGCGGAAGCTGGTCCGCCGGGTTGTGCTGGGGGTGTTGGTGTTCCATCGGCCCTACCTTACGTGAGCCTGGGCGGGGCGTCCCGCCTAGAGTGATGGGCGTGAGTGCACGCGTCCCCACCCCAGACCACACCCCCGCGAGCCCGGCCGGACAGGCCGCCGAGCCGCGGTTGCTCTACAGCGAGCGCCAATGGGTGCCGTGGTACTGGTGGGTCGCCGTCGCGGGCCTCGACGTGCTCCTCGCCGGCCAGCTCGCGCTCAACCGGAACGTCTGGTGGTTCATCGTCCCGCTCGTCGTTGTCGGCGCGCTGCTCGTCTGGTTCCTCGTCTGGCTCTCGCGCACGACGGTGTCGGTGGAACAAGACGCGGACGGCACCCGCTGGCTCCTCGCCGAGGACGCGAACCTGCCGGACACCGCCGTCGGCCGCGCCACGGTCGTGCCCGCCTCCGCTCGCCAGAACGCTCTCGGGCGCCAGCTCGATCCGGCGGCGTTCCTCGTCTCGCGTCCCTGGGTGGCCGAGCACGTCCTCGTCGTCCTCGACGACCCCGAAGACCCCACCCCGTACTGGCTCGTCTCGGCGAAGGACCCCGAGGCGGTGCTCGAGGCGTTTCTCCCCGACCCGAGCCGGCGCCGGTAGCAGACGCCGGTAGCGGGCGCATCAAAAGCGGCGGTCCACCGTTTCCGGTGGGCCGCCGCTGTGCGCCGTCGATACGCTGCCGCGAACGCGCGCTACTCGCAGTCGAGGCAGATCTTCGAGCCGTCCGGCTCCGTGTAGGCGAGACGGTTGTTCTTCTGCACGAGGAAGCAGGAGGCGCAGGTGAACTCGTCGTCCTGGCGCG
>ERZ1029874.124-NODE-124-length-13406-cov-88.269793_pt1 | contig 13406 bp, 12 predicted proteins | sample MGYA00519235_ERZ1029874 | MGnify/ENA primary metagenome ERZ1029874 (study PRJEB33666, sample SAMEA4610926) | skin metagenome | biome: Human-associated habitat; feature: Malodor aspect; material: skin | place: Philippines | collected 2015-08 ...
CATATCATCACTCCGTCCATTCATATTGTCCATAGACATAATCTGTGTCTTTCCACACTGATGCATCTCCTACTGCGCTAAAGTCAACTAAACCTGACGGGTTTAAAGCAATACGACCCAAATATTTAGAACGTGGTGTACTAATTCCAAAGAAAATTAAGTTCTTAACGAAATCTTTAGGCAACATCGCAATAGTTTGACCATGAGCAATATTAGTAACATTTAATCTAATCATTTTTTTAGTAATACCATCTTGTGTAATAGTACGATATGCACTTGTAAAACCACCGTTAGCAATTAGTCCGTCGTTAGGAGTGGAACCATTAACAATTTGTAAATTAATCCAACCTGTATCAACGATATCAGAACCAACACGTTCCCACTCGCTCCAACCGTTATAAAATCTCTTTTGATAAATGATTTTTGAGTTATATGGTTGGAATTGTATTAACATCACATTGTTATTGCAATTGTATTTGGTCAACCATCCATCCGATGATGTTCCGGCAGGTCTATTTAAAGAAGTTGTGATATACCTTGTCCCGATAGGTAATGAGAATAGCTGTTCGTTATTAGAAAAATCAATCTGTTCTACTGGATCATAGAAGTTTGTGCCATCATCATTTGTGAGTTTAAATTTCTGCCAATTAGTTGATAAAAACTTTTCATCTAAATCTGAATGAGTAGTAAAGCCACCTGTTTGTAACTTCTCATTAAAATCAGCTACTTTACTATCGATAGCTTGATTAGCACCATTACTTTTATTTTCAAAATCACTTTTAGCGTCACTTATTGCTTGTTGAATACTTGCATTGATTGTTTCATAATCGCCTGTTACAAGCGATTTAGTAGCTTCAATGTCACGAATAGCGTTATCTTTCGTTGATGTAATTGTATTTACTGCATCAGCCTTTGCTGTATCAATAGCCGAAATACTTTCATTTCTAATCTGAATAACTTTGCTTTTTGCATTTTCTACGATTTGATTAACTTCACTTACTAAATCAGTTGTATCTGAAATTTCTTGTTTTAATTCTTGTACTTTACCTTCAATTTCTGTACGAAGTTCATCAAACATACGAATGTAAGATACTTTAATATCACTATCGATCTGATTAACTAAACTATCACGTACTGTGAATGAAAAGGTGCCTAATACAACCGTGTCATCTTTACCTAAGTTATTGTAGTCATTAAGTGATAAGTAAATTTCGCCTAATACTTCTGAATTAGCAACACTTTTAAGGAACCAACCCGGAACAGTTACACCGATTAAACCACGCATTGGATCAATGAAATCTACATCTAATACTCCGGAAATACTAGGTCGTTGGTTTTCTGTACCGTTCATAGCTTTAAAGAAAGCATAACCTTTAACATTTTTATCTGAAATCAACAACGGTTTATCATTCTTAGTAACTCTAAATTGGAATTGTGCAGTATTTTTATCTAAATTATAAAAACCGATACCTTTATCAGATACCGGTTTTAAATATGCACTTTCTTCTAAATCGACTTTAGCTATTTTTTCTAATTCCATTATCTAACCCCCCACGTTACTAATGCGATTGCACAACCTCTATCTTCTGAATAAGGTGTAGTAATTTCTTGTACCCACCCTTTACCGTTAGCATTGTCTGTATATCCAACACCAGCACGACTATTGATAAAGTCGTTAGCAATAACATTTTTATCAACATTAGTATAAATTTGTCCTAACAAACCGACTGCGTTCCATTCAGGTCGTTCTGAACGTGATACGTAAGGTAAACTAGGGTTATAGTTAGGGTTTTCTACCGGAATATCACGCCATTCATAATGTACATTACCGTCATCGTCTGTATATGATACTTGTTTGTGTTCAGTAACTAAAACACCATAGTCATCAACTAAATATCTATCTTTATGATGATATGATTTATCGTTTGCCACTAATGCAGCAGTACCAGAAATAACACCTAAGATAGGTTCATCTGGTTGCGCTCTTCTTATTTTGCCTTCATCTAATGTGACGATTGTACCTAATGGAATAGCTTCGCCACTTTGAGATTCATATAACTCGGCAATATCGGCACTATTTTGCGTTAATTTACCGGCTAAAGTTAAATTTCCCGATAAAGTGCTTAAATCGAACTTAATATTACTTTCTGAAGGACTACCCTTATCTGAATAACCACCGGCAATATGGTAATTTCCCGGTGTTTTTACCTTGCGACTGTTGATTACAATTTGAGTGTGTCCGCCTTTTTGCGTTTCACTTTCTAATGAGTTCATAACACTAGAACGTGAACCATAGGCTTTAGAACCACCACCAGAGCCAATTACATAACTACGGTTGCTATATGCTTTTGAGCCACCTGTTGAGGCAATTACAGCACTTACATCTGCAACACCTCCACCACCAGTAGAAGCAATACTTGCTCCACCTTTTAAAACGGTAGGAACTACGTTGTACTTTTCTTTAGCAATAACTGCACCATTTGTATAGTTATCTGCTGTTACACCAGAAATAATCGTAGTATTGTTGTAAGTTTCAATTCCGTTACCTGTTCCAGTACCTTTTAAGTTACAATTCATGATTTTCAGGTCATAAATTCCAGCGCCACTAGCAATACCGATTTTAGATGAAGAATTATAAATATTAGCATTACTCACGATAAAGCGTGTACCTCTATTATCCCCGCCAAAGAATTTAATATCAGTACCTGCATTTTTGAAACCAGTAATATTAATGTTGTTTAAGATTACGTTTTCCGCCATAAATTGAACTGCTATAACTGGCATAGTTGTGTCTATCTTGCCACTTTCTAATTTTCCAAAATCACTATCTCCAATTGCAGTAAAATTGTTAATTGATACGTTTCTATATGCACTGATTAGTAATGCTCTAGGAGTAGAGCCTGGATAAACTCCATTGTACTTAGGATATAAAGCTACGCAATTGTTTAATGCTACATCATAAGCAGTTTTAGATTTAGCATCCGTTTTAGATCTATGATGTCCAATGTGTCGAATGTTATATGCCCTTAAATCTTCAATAGATACGTGGTTATTAACAAATACACATCTTGCAGCACTAGCAGTGGCATGTGCTTTGATTTCAACACCACCAAAGTTACCTTCTGTTCGATTATCTGATAAGAATACAAATTGTGAGCCATCATCTATTTCAATTCCGTTGCTATTACCACCAGTAATTGTTGGATGATGAGCGTAGCAATTAGTAATCGTGATATAACGTGAATGGTGGGTGGTAATCGCATCGTCACCGCAAGCATAGGCTTCACAATTATCGATATGAATATGCTTACTTTCTAATGCGTATGGAACTCTATTTCCATCGCCTTCGTAGTAGTAATCATCATTGGCATAAGTTACGTCAATACAATGTAATAAAGCACTATGTGATTTAACATTGTAAATGTAACCATTCGTTACGCCAGCAAATCGAATATTACTTGAACGTGAACCACCTGTTGGTTTGAGTGATTTATTTTGTCTAAACTTATTACCATCAAATGTAAAGTTCTCTAGTGAAATGTTTTCGGCATGTCCACTCATTCGCAAGTTAGTAATACCAATATTCTCAGCTGGTGTACTGTCCATAAATTTAATTGTCGTAATGTCTTTACCTTGTCCTACTAAACGTGAGTTGTTAGGCATTTTAATACCTGTTGTAAGATAAGTACCACCGCTCATGTTAACCATGACATTACCGTAACCTAATGCATCTTTGAACGCTTGTGTACTATCTTTTTGACCTGTTGGGTCTGCTCCAAAGTCATCAACATTTACCACACGTTGAATTTTCTTCAGTAATTCTTCACGTAAATTCTTGCGTTCATTTTCTTCTCTTAAAAAATCGTGATACAAACGTCCTGATAAGTCATCAAAACTCTCTGCATCCATTGATGTACGACTTGCTCTTAATTCTTGAATGCCATTACCGTTATGGCCTAAAACTAAATTAGTTACTTTCTCATTGTGGTAATTCAACGCATCAGAAAGTGAAACATCTTGTCCTTTCTTAGTAACATGCTTAATTTGGTCACTGGTATGTGCATCATCTTTTTGTTTCTTATGATCATTCAATGCTTTATTAGAACTATCAGCCCATAATTTTATATCTTCAAAATTACGTTGTAACTGGTCGATAAATTTGTAACTAAAGAATGAATGTAATCGTGTAATCAAATTATCTAAATTTAACATTTTTGACCTCCTTAGCCATAAAAGCCATAAAAGTTTTTGATTAATTCATACATAATAACTTCGTGTCCGTTCTCATTAGGGTGCAAACCGTCAGGCATGCTAGTCTTTCTATAAGAAGGGATATTTGGCTTAAATTGTGATGAATGATAAGCGTCATAAACTGGTATATCTAACTCATTACATGCGTCTATTTGAGCGCCTACATAATTTTCAAGTGTCAAACCTAAAGTGTTTTTGTCGGTATCTCTACGTGTTATTTTCTTATCCACGATATAGCATTGCTTTGTAGGTGTCATGACAATGATTTTTGAGTTAGGGTTACTCTTCTTAATTAATTCAATTGCACTATAAAAGGCACCGTAAAACGTTTTTGTGTCCGTTTTATCAGTGCCTATTGGTACGTTGTCTATCCAATCATCATCAGTACCTTGTACAACAATTAAATCGCCTTTTATTTTAGTTGCTTGTGAGTATATACTATTTTCTTTAACTGTTGACATTGTTGCTCCACTTACAGCTAAATTAGTTGATGTTGCCTTTAACTTCTTAGTTAACATATCTGTGAAATTAGTCTTAGCATGAGAACCTTTAGCTACGCTATCGCCAATTGTTCCTATCGTTTTAACTTTTCTAATCACAGATTTATCAGTAAAGTCATGAACAATTGTGCCATTAGCTGTTGTAACACTCTTAGCTTCAGTTTCTTTCAATCTGCTGTTTAATTGCTCAGTTCTACCTAATAATTGTTGGTTCGTTTTAGTATTTGCGTTGTTTTGCGCTTGCATTTCTCTAGCAAACTTAGCAGGGTTTGATTTATTGAAATTAATAGCTGATACATAATTTGCAGCATTATTAACTGCTTTGATGTATCTGTCTTTCATTCTAAATTCACCTAACACAATATCTTGTTTAGTTATCTCGTTATACACATCTCTATGTGTCGTAATTTCAATAATACGCACATAAGCGTTTAAACCTATCAAATCATCAATCACATTGACAATATCGCCTATTTTAGGCACTGCTTCAGGGAAGTGCTTTCTTAATGAAATAAAATCTAATGTAATGGAAGTTTTAAGACTTTCAGCTATCGTTAATTCCATAGCTTTTTTGAGCGTTTTCTCTTTTGTCATTCGACCATCAACAACTGGTGGTGCATGACGTTTACCAATTAAATCAGCAAGTGGATGAGTATATTCAAATTGTAAACTAGCTTCATTATATGTTTGTTGCTCATCAAAGCCACCATAACCTTTAATAAAGGTATAACATTTAGAAGCATCTTCTTGAATTTTGATGTTATTCGCATTAATTCCTGCTTTAATATAGTAGTTTGCTTTATGTTCTACTGTGTCGTATAAATGGAAAGTTTTTGTATCTGGATCATATTCATATTCCAAAACGTAACGTTCTAAACCTTTTTTGAATAACTCAAGGTTAGTGTCATGATTACCTAAATTCTCAAACTTATGTGAATATACATTTGCATGTAACTTATATTTATATCCTGTATCTTTGAACACTAAATCGAAGTATTCTTTTCCTGTATAACTACCGTTATAAGTTTCATAAATACGAAGATTATTCATATCATCAAGTTCCACCGGTCTAGCTTTGATACTTAACTTTTGTTTATCGCCAATAGTTGTTTTATCTAAAATGACAATGCGATACTCTCGGTTATCTTTATAACCTGCAACATTTGTTATCGTCCACATCTTAGTTATCGCACCAATAGCGTCAAAAGTAGCTTTATTCTCGATAATATCAAATTCTAGAGAACCATCTTCGTTTAGTTTTTCGTTTAGCACAGTATCTACATGTAAGGACTGACCAACGCCTTGCAATGTTTTTAATTTTATTGGCATTTATCATTCCTCCTTACATGTAATAGCGTTTATGCTTAAATGTTATTTTTTGTAATGTTTTAGTGCTATGGAATGTATTCCAACCGGGAACTAATACAGGACGCTCCCCAGTTTGGTTATAATCATCAATTCTTATCTTGTTTCTATACGTGTGAATACCGTCAAAACGAATAACATCGCCTGCTTTTATATCTAAACCACTAATTTTGATAGCATTACTACCATTAGTGATATAGAACGTTAAACCTGACCTATCATCTTTACTTATATCTTCGCCTAGAGTGAGTTCTACTACACTATCTTGGTTGAATTGTTTGATTGGTACAGAACCACCGTAATATACATCACCGATTTTTAAATCATAGAATGTATAATTTCTGTATTTTTGCTCAACTTCAAATGGGTCAGTATCAATAGCGCCCCACTTGTTAATGTTGTTCGTCTCTTTTTCTAAATCTGTGCTATATCCAATACTTTCAAAATATGGTAATTCGATTGTTTCAAATTCTAAATCAATCTCACCAGATATTTGAGTAGTATCGAATGAGATTTCATTTACTAAACCAACATAAATTTGTCTACCGTCAACATATTCAAGGGTAGGTTGTTGGTTTTTAGGTTCAAATATATTCTCAAATTTGATTTCAGTTTCAGACGCTGCAAGTTCTCTGAGATAGTATTGTCCCCTTAACAACTCCTGTAACCTAGCTTTTAAGAAAGACGCATGTTCTATTTTCTGAACGTTAAACCGTAATTTCATTTCAACCGTTTTCTTTAATTCGGTAGTGGAATTATGGAAACGACCATTTACTCTATCGATATTGCTAAAAGAACGATCATACCCAGCACCTTTAACATCGTAAGAAACCACTCTTAGCATTTGTTTGGTAAAAGGGTTGTCGCTAATATAATAATGTTGTTTATCTTTATAAATTTCTACGTCATGTAATATCAATTAACTGTCCCCCTTTAAAATAGTCCGAAACTTGCATCTTTAGAGTTAGTTTCTTCAATGTAAGATTTAATATAATCAACATCGCCTTCATTACGAACAGTTACATTAACGATAGGTCGATTATTTTCTTGCATACTGTGTTGTACATCTTTAGTCATATGAGCATTAACGTCTGAATTCATACCATTACCAAATTCAGAAGTAAGATTACTGTTTATCATAGGTTCAAATGCACTTGTAACATGCTTAGCTAAACGACGACTAGCGTCAATTGCTCTGTTACTGTCTTTCATGATACCTATACCTAAACCTTGTGAGATATATCCGCCAATACCTCTAAATACTCGTGAAGGTGAATGTATTCGTAGTACACTTTTGGCTGCGTTGACTGCGCTTTGTGCTACATTCTTAGCAGCATTTACTACCCAAGATAACCCACTCTTGATACCGTCAACTAAACCACGCATTAAGTCCATTCCAGCAGAAACAAATTGACCGACAAAGTTTCTGACTGTACTAACTGCACGGCTCATGCCACTTTGCACTTGACTGACTACGTTGACGAAACCACTAATCACGCTTTGAACAAATCTAGCCATTGCACTGATGATAGCTGATACCCATTGAGAGCCACCAGAGACAACTCTTTGATACGCTTGTTGCATATGTTGCCATACAGAGTTGACTACTCGCATAAAGCCATTAGCAACTTTGCTAAAGAAGTTAGAAACAGTTGATGAAATTGAACTAACCCATTGTGAGCCGGTGCTTACGACGTAGTTATATGCTTGCATCATTTTCTGCCAAACAGCTTGTGCCATTTGACCGAACCACTGTGCGACACTTGAGAAAATTTGACTGACAAATTGAGTAGTTGACGACCAAATTTGCGACCAACTAGAAATGTTTGTTCCGAGTATAGAATTTAGAGTAGTGAATATAAATTGAGAAATTTGACTAAAAATTGATACTATTGTATTCCAAATCGTAGTCATTACGTTTTGTATTGTAGTTTGTAAAGTCTGCCATGCGCCTGAAAAATCGCCAGTTAACAATTGAATTAGTGCAGTGAAAATCCCAATTATTAATTGTGTGCCAGCTTGGATAATTCCACCTATCGCAGTGAACGCAACAGATACTATAGTCCATAAGTATTGGAAAGAAGTTACTAAAGAATTAATGACACCAACAAAAATAACACCTAGAACTTGATTGACAACTTGTCCAATTTGTTGTAATAACGGCATGATTGGTTGTAACGTTTGCATAATCGAATTGTGGAATTGATTGAACCAGTTAATAACAGATTGAATAGAACCCATTATCGTATTTTTAATCGTTTCCCACGCATTTACACACGCATTTCTGAAGTTTTCGTTTGTTTTCCATAACCATGTGATTATAGCCACTAACGCAGTGATTCCAGCGATTATCCAACCGATTGGCCCACCTAACACTTCTAATGCTCCAGCAAATAAACCAGCACTTTCACCCGCGCCAGTGAATAACCCTACTAATCTACCTAATGGACCAGTAATTAATGAGAAAGCGCCTTTGATTAGGTTAAGTATATTTGTTAGTAATTTCCCTTTACCAACAAACTGGATAATTTTACCTATCGCTTCGAATAGACTAACTCCAAATACATTAGATAAAACAGTACTTACAGCGATAATCGGAGCTAGTAATGCCCACATTATTCCACCTAGTATCATAGCAACGCCAATCATTCTAGCGATAGCCGGATGCGTTTCAAATAACTTAGCAACAAAACCAGCTAAAGCAGTCACTACTTTGAGTATTACGCTTGCTATTGGTGCCATAGCAGTACCGAATGCTACTAATACTCTTACAATATTTCCGATTAAGTCCATGATTACTGGACCATTTTCTTGAACATATTGTACAAACTTCTTGAAGCCTTCCGATTTACCTACTTCTTCTGACCATTCTCTGAATTTGCCAGTCATTTTGACTAACCAATCAAAGATATTAGAACTATTTTGAGCAAATGCTTTCATTAAGTTACCGATACCAGCGAACACATTACCGAATATCTGTCCAATTTTAGGTAGGTTTTCTTTTGTATACTCTATGAATGACTTGATAGCGTTTTGTCCTTCAACACTATTCGCCCAATTTTGAAATTTCTTACCTAAGTTATCTAAACCTTTAGCAGTCCATTCAAATAAAGGACCTAGTTGAGTGAATACGTTGATTAAACCATCACCAAATCGTCCTGCTGCACTTAGTAATGTATTAAACGTCTTAACACCAGTTGTGTTCATCATATTAAAGAACTTACTAGCTGTTTGACTGTTTTCAGCCCATTTTAAGACGCTTTGAGATGCTTGTTCCATTCCTTTTGATACACCAGCCAAGAATGGCTTCATACGTCCTAACGCTACGTTTACTGTGTCTAACGCGTTAGCTAATGTATTAAAGATTTGTGCTTGATTTTGCTTTATGATACTTGCCCATGTTGATTTAACTTGATCTAAAGACGCTTGATAACGTTTAGTTTGTGCTGTTGCTTCTAACGTTCCATCATTCAACATCTTAATTGCACTTACTGCCATAGCACCAAATGCAAATGCACCACTTGCAGCGATACCAAATGCACCTGCTACACCTAACGCACCACCAGCTACTACGCCTAACGCGTTAGCTACTGCCATGATTGCAGGTACTAAACCAGCTATGATAGGGATAAGCCCTTGAAAGCTAGCGATTAAAACACCTTTGATTTGTTGTCCAAACACAGTACCAAATGTACGAATACGAGTAGCTAATTGGTCCATTTTCTCGCCGTATTCATCTAAAGAATCGTTTAACGCTCTAGTTAATACTTGCGCTCTTGTCATACCTCGTGTATCAAACTTAACGTGTACGACTTTATCGTGTAATGTGGCTAAACTTAACTTAGCGCCTAATACTGAACGTTTTAAGTTATCATTATCGCCTTTAATATCGACTTTTTTATCTCTAATTCTTTTTAATTCTGATTTAGCAAAAGAAATAGCACGTCTTAACGGACTAGCATTACCATCTATATCAACTTTATGTTCTCGCCAACGTTGAGCCATTGCTTTTGCTCTTTGTAAGTTACGTTTGAACTTTGATATATTAGCGTCTACTTCTGTTTCAATTTCATCTGGAATATCAGTCTTTGCCATACGTTGTGCTTTTCTGATATTTCTTTGGAAATTACTAATGACTGCGCTAATTTTAGCTACAAAATTCTTTTCCAATGGCTACCCTCCTTTGTGACTTGTACGCATAGAATTTAAAAATCTACGTGTACCTCGTTTTTGTGCTTCTCTATTACGCTTGTTTTGTGCAAGTTTGCGTTGTTTCATACGTTCATATTCATCTGATTGTCCACGAACTTCATATCTTGCACGTTCTATTTGTTTTTGCATACGTTTTAGAGGTTTACCAGCTTGTACTAGGCCGTTAGCTTGTGCCATGAACAACATATTCTCTTGTTCATCTAACAACGCTTGCTTACGCCCTATTATCCAGTCTTTCCACTCATTAGGCGTTAAGCTCATGAGTTCGTCATAGGGTAGGTAGCCTATGTATTGACTGGTAATTTGTCTTATTTCTGAGTAGTCGAGTAAGGTTCTTCGCCCATGATTTCTTTGTAGTTGTCCTTCATGAACTGAATACCGTTCTTCGTACTCTCTTTTTCGTCTTCTTTCACCATAGTTGGTGCGATATTCATTTGCGTCCAGAATAGACGTGATTTTTGTTTGAAAAAACCGCTGTTATTTAAGATATCTAATGCACCTTGTAAAAGTTCTAATGTATCTTCTTTTTCTTCAATAACTTCAGATAATGCTAATTCAATATCTTCACGTTTAGGTGCGTTCTTACCTAAGTAAGCAGTAGCACATTCCCAAAAGTCTGCAATTGAATTAGTATCACGTTCTAGCAAACCATTAAAAATATTATTGAAACCAGCTACTTTAGTTGTTTTACCTTCATTATCTTTATCTTCAGTTGCAAATTTCTCGGCTTTTTTATCGAATAAGAATGTAGCCTTTGCTTTAATTTCTTCGCCATTAATAGTTAATACTTTAATAGGGTTGATTGTATTTTCTGCCATGTTTTAACCTCTTTCTTATATAAAATAAAATAGAGAGCATTAAGCCCTCTATTAAGCACCTGCACTAGGTTTTCTTTCTTCATATGTGCCTGTATATTCGCCCATATCTTCCCATTCAACTGTTGGAGCTGATGCACTAGGGTTAAGCCATTCAGGTGGTAATTCTGGTTGAGAACCGTCAGCACTGTTGAATTTGAATTTAGCAGTGATTTCGATTTTGTCATCTTCATCATCGAATGACCATTCATGATCTTCAATAACGATGTAACCGAATGTACCGTTATGAACGCCATCACGTTTTTTAACTTCCCATATCCATAAACGTAACTGTAAGAATTCTTTTACTGATTTCTTCAAGGCTTCTTGACCTTTGTCGCCGGGTACTTTATCAATCGTTAATTTAACTTCTTCTTCAACTGAGTTACGACCATAATCTTTTTTGCCACCAGTAATCATTTCAGATAAATCATTACTGATAGTATGGCCACCTTCAGCTAAACTAGCTAAAAGAACTGCATCATCTTCGGATAATTCTTTTGCCAACTTCTCATCGGCAATTTGAATTGCTGCGATGTATTTATTTTGAGCCATTCGTTACACTCCTTTGTAATGTATTGTGTCTATATCTAAAAACAAGCCGAATGATGCCATGCTTTGTGTACTGGTCAATATCAGTAATCACTTCTTGGGTATCAATTCGACTTTTAATAAATGAATAGTGTTCGATTTCAATTTCGTTGTTTAGGATATAACCTAAAAATTGAATGATTCGTTTTGCTTCATACTGATTGCGAGTTTGACTGTAAACATGGAATGTAATTGCTACATCTTCAACCATGCTTGTTGTCGTTTCATCATTAGTGACGTTAGTTTCCCCAACAACGATATATGGGTAAACAGCGTCTTTCTGAACGCAATCAAAAACCCTACCACCAAGCTGTTTGTTGATGATAGGGTTGCTTTTTAATTTGTTATATATCTCATTAAATAGATATGGTTCAACTGATACCCACATATCTTAACCACCTTATGAAAAATACTTATTGAAGAATGCTCTACCCGCGTCAATAGCTGGGTTCCAGAAAGGTTGTGCATGTTGTCCTTTAGTAGTGTGCCATTGCCCGTTAGCGTCTTGATAACGCCAAGGTATATGTTTAGCACGACTACCACCCGGACCTTCTGCATATATGCCAGTACCATACTCCACATATATAGCGTAATCTGCACCAACGTTAATCTTTGATGAAAAACCACCATCATAGAACTCGTAGCTGATACTTTCACGTAACCAGCTTGTATCTACTGGTGCCAACGTTACTGCTGTGTTGTATATCTTCATTGTAGTTCTAGCAATACCTCTTTTAACCCAACGTTCCATTTCTTCCCTGTAATCTTCGAGTTCTGCAACTAAGTTCCAATTACCATATTTAACCTTAGCCAAGCGGACACTCTCGCAATCGAGTAAGGTTTATTTCTTGTTGCCCGCCTTGATCTACTGGCTCGCCTACTACTTCGTAAGTTTTACCCTGATATTTAAATAATGTTTTGTTAGTGATTGGCACGCTGTACGGAGTATATAGGTTTCTATCGTAATTGTTATCCATTTGATAGAACTTGAGTTGTTCAGATGATGTAGGAGTATCCATAAATCCTTTTATGACTTGTTCGCTTTTAAAGCGATCTTTTTCATTAGGATACACACCTACTAATTCTCTTGAACCCATAGCGATGTGATGAGGGAATTCGTCAAAAGGGTTAAACATGATAACCACTCCATCTTAGCTTTCTGAACGGTCGTAAATGCTTATATGTCGCTTTAGGCATTTCAGTTACAAAAGTATAGCTAACCGTACCCATTGAACGTGATGAGATATTACCGTTTGCACTATATTTAATACATTCAGCAATAAACTTCTCAACGCCAGTGGGTAAATGTTTAACGTCAAAAGTTTGGTTGCAATATTCTTCTGCTAACTTCAAATACTTAGGAATAAGCATGTCTATCTCGTCATCATGTGAAGTATCATCAACAGGCGTTTGGTTGAGCATTTTTACATCGAGTGCGTCCATTATTCTGCACCTTTTAATGCGTCGATAAGTTCAGACTTTTTCATATGAGAAAAGCCTTCAATATCACGTTGTTTAGCAAGTTCTTTGAGTTCTGATACTTTCATATCATCTAATGCTACTTGCTCTTGTACACGCTCTATTAAAGGCTTATTTTGACGGTTATTTTTTGTGGATAATTCAGTTAATCGTT
>ERZ1029874.125-NODE-125-length-13332-cov-7.979664_pt1 | contig 13332 bp, 16 predicted proteins | sample MGYA00519235_ERZ1029874 | MGnify/ENA primary metagenome ERZ1029874 (study PRJEB33666, sample SAMEA4610926) | skin metagenome | biome: Human-associated habitat; feature: Malodor aspect; material: skin | place: Philippines | collected 2015-08 ...
GGAACACCGGTACCAACTACGCGGACTCGCGGTACCAACTACCCCGAATCGACAACATAGAAATACGGGCCTGAATCCAATGGACGGGTGCGGAAGTCCTCCACCATCCCGTCGAGCTCTTTGGCCATGTCACTGACCTGCGATTTCGACAAGTTGGTGATGCCCAGGGTGGCGACGAGATCGTTCATCCTGCGGGTGGAGACTCCCTTCAGGTAGCAGGTGGCGATCACGGTGGACAAGGCGCGCTCTGCACGGGTGCGCCGCTTAAGTAGCAAGTCGGGACAGAAGGAAACGGCCCGCAGTTTCGGTACCGCAACATCGATGGTGCCGGCTCTGGCGTCGAGTTGACGTGTGCGATAGCCGTCGCGTCGGTTGGTGCGCTGATCGCAGACGGTGGCGTACTCGGCGCCGCAGACACTGTCCGCCTGGGTTGACAAGATCTGGTTGATGAAATCCTGGAGCATCTCGCGCATTAAGTCGAGCGAGGCTTGAGCAAGCAACTCGTCAAGTTAGGTAGTCGGGTCAATACAATGGGCAGCAGCGGTCATCGCAGGTTGTCCTTTCGAGGATAGGTAGAAGTTGATTCGAAAGGTACCCATGATGGTCGCCCTATTTGTCCTAGGGGCCCATCACACGAACTAACTCGCACACCACGCTAACGGACGCGACCCCTTGGTCTCCTGGACATAGGAATTCGTGGCCATGATGTGTGTTTCCTCCTGGTTACATCAAGCCCTCTCACAAACCCAGGCTGCCTCAGTACGTGTAGGTCATTAACTTAACTAGGCCGCAGCCGAGGAGGAAGGGCAGAGAATGCTTTAGCGCGCACGGCAGCCATGAACTGGGAAGGGGCAACTACGTGGACCTCCCCGGCACGAGACAGCCCCGCAGATTCTGCAATGAAGTCCTTGTCAAGTGTGACACACCAGACTTTCGAGAGTGGATATAGTCCCGCAAGTTTGGTACATAGCCCGTAAACCCGCCCATCCTCATAGTCCAGAGGAGGATTATCACTGACCGAGTGCGAAGAGCTGGAGTAACAAATGCCTCCGGAATCAACTTGAACCTTGGTGATTAAAGCGTCGACGAAGCATGCGCTGGCGCGTGTGGTCAGTCCGAGACCAGAACTCGGCCCTGCATTCTCAGACAGTTCGGCGATGTAGCGCGTCGTGTTGACGATGTGATCTGAAGTAAATACGGCAATTCGCTCTTGTGGCCCAAATTTTCCCGTGTAGCACGTGAGCAGCGTGGAGGCTGCTTCATGAGATCGACTAGCGCTTCCGCCCTCGTCACGAATTTTCAGTCGGAGCGCGTCTAACCCGTAATTCCCCTGCAATAGTTCTGCAGTCCGCAGATAGATATTGCAGTCCAGAACTACAACATGGTCTGGATCGGATTGAGTCAAGGTCACGAATTATCGGGGAGTGCCGCTAGAAGAATGGGCGGTTGGCGGAGCGGTCCAGCAATGTTGCAGGTTCGTAGGAGGTCGAGGATGGAGGTTTGGGATCGTGAGGACGTCCGTAACCCAGTGCGATCAACTGGTCGGCTGTCATGCCAAACAAAGTCCCGTGGTTGAAGATGTATCGCTCCATGTCGGCATGGGTGATCTCTTGGCTACCAGATTCCCCTTCTTTCAAGTCACCACGGGCGTTTAACCACGGGCTCTCACCGTGCGTCTGATCGATGAGCTCCCCCACACTCAAAGCATCTTTTTCGGCAACGACCAATGAGATTACCTGAGCCAAGTCACCCTCTGTTGTAAGGTTTTGAGACCGTGTTCGTGCGAGGACTTCCCCGCATGTCTGGTTGCGGGTTGCGTTGCGTAGTTCAATAGCCACAGGCCCGTCTCGCCACGCTTCGATGCGTCCCGGGAATGCTGGTTCCCCTCGAAGGGCTAGAGACCACGCCTGTGTGTAGTACGCAAGCTTATGGAGCTTCTTCTTCGACATACCGAAACTATCAGCCTGCTCGAGGATGCTGCCTGCAACGGCAAGAGTGCTACTCGTCATCCCAGCTTCCCTCCTTTGCATACGGTAGTACGTGGCTTCCGAACACAGCTTATCAGAGCAAATGGGAGCTAACGTACAACGTTTAGCGCGTGTACTCCAAATGTGGCCGGTGAAAAGGCACTACCGGAGGTTCTACTTGACCACGCTGAGTCCGTGGCTCGGCACTTCGTGCGACAGACGCCTAGCCTGCCACGGTTGCCACAGTTAGTGTGGTTGTGACTGCTCGTGGGGGTCTCATGGATGTGTGAGACGGCCACCGCAGCACCTCTCGAATCTACTTCTACATCTCCTTCAAAGGAACAACCGCGATGGTCGCCGACCCTGATCATATCGACACGACGAGCTACCGTGATGAGATGCTCGCCCAAGCCTCCCCTGTCTTGAATCGTCAGGTGTTCTAAGATTTCATCAAGCAGATCCTCTCCGCCCGGGCTGGCAGCGGCGACGGTGCGAACTACGCCACCGTCAGCGACACCCATACCAATCACCGCAGGCGGCTATCGCCACCGCGGCCTTGACACACGTGTAAACGCCATTGACGTAAAAACTCGGAGCTGATCTCCGGATCGTTCTTCCCCGACTGGTTGCTTCAGCGCCCCAGCAGAGCAGAACGCAAGCTGGCCACTGAAGTGCCCCAGGTTTTGTCCCGTTTGAGTAGATGGGAAAATCTGGAACATGCCGAAGAAGTTTGATCAGGATGCGAAGGACCGTGTGGTCCGCCTTGTTGAGGATCGCTTTCTGGCGGAGAATATTTCGACGCAGGAAGCGTGCAAGATACTGGCGCCGAAACTGGGCGTGTCGTGGCACACAGCCCGGCAGTGGACGCAGGCCGCTCGTCGTGAAGGACGCGTTGTCGAACGCTTGCCTGAGGATCTGGCTGCGGAGAATGCGCGGTTACGCCGTGAGAATCAAGGACCGCGGGATACCAACGAGCTATTGAAGGCTGCTTCAGCTTTTTTCGCGTCGGAACTCGACCCAAAACGTTAAGAAATGATCCGATTCATCGATGAGCATCGGAATCGTTTCTCTGTCGAGTTCATCTGCCAAACGTTAAACATCCACCGTGAAGGCGATTTTATCACGTCGCGTGGTTATCGCCAGTCCAAGGCGCGTGGGCTGAGTGCCCGTAGTCTTCGCGACGCCGCCCTCATTGAGTACATCAGCGAAATTTATGCTGACAATTACGAGGGTGTCCGATTCTTTGTGTGCGGATGCTTGGTTTTCGAGCCTAGAGCAAACCAAGGCGTTGATCACAGCCAAACTCATCGACGCCGACACCACCACCCCGGCAGGCAAGGAGATTGCAGCCTAATAACCAACCACACCCAGGCCCGTGCCTGACCCGATCCCTGCTAACAGATCACTGACGATTCGAAAAAACTCATACACCACCTATGCAGACTTGACCATAAATTGGTCACGCATGATTGGTCACGCATGGCGCCAGTCTAGGCTGGTGCCAGCGGAGCTATTCGCGGCCCGGTTCGTTACGGAAGTACTCCACCGTGCGCGCCACGCCCTCATCCAAAGGCACCAGTGGCGTCCACCCCAGCACTCGCTCTGCCTTCTCGTAGCTCAGCGAAGAACGAGCGACATCGCCCAGACGAGCGGGCTCATCGATTGGTTCATCTGGCGCTCCGACAGCCTTCGCCACCGCAGTGTGGAGTGCCCGGTCAGTCGTCTCCACGCCAGTACCAATGTTGAAGCGTTCACCATCACCGGCCTCCGCAGAGGCAAGGTAAAAAGCACGAGCCACATCCCCCACGTAAACGTAGTCGCGCGTGTTCGTGCCCCCACCAAACACACAGGTAGGATTGCCGTCGAGCAAGTTCCGCGAGAAGATCGCGACCACTCCGGCTTCTCCGAATGGGTTCTGCCGGGGGCCGTAAACATTTGCGGGCGCAATGAAGCTCGTTTCCAGTCCGTAGAGCTGGCGATATACATTTAGATAGAGCTCACCAGCGACCTTCGACGCCGCATACGGCGACTTCGGATCAACGTGTAACTGCTCCGTAGTCGGCAGCTGTTCAGGCTCACCGTAAATCGAACCACCGGAAGACGTGTGCACCACTCGACGCACCCCCGTACGCCGAGCAGCCTCCGCAAGACGGATAGGCGCGGTGATATTCATCTCGGCATCAAGAAGCGGGTCCTCGACGGAGCGTCGCACATCAATCTGTGCCGCCAGATGGAAAACAACTTCGGGTTCGACGCGACGAAAGATCGCTTCAAAATCTGCGTCACGAATGTCTTGCTCGAGAAGTTCGACTGCCCCGGAATCGAGGTGACTGGCTATGTTCTCAGTGCGCCCTGAACTCAGGTTGTCGATGACCGTGACCTGGTGTCCGTCCTCCACCAGGAGGTCGACAAGGTGTGAGCCAATAAAGCCGGCACCGCCAGTTACAACAATTCTCATTTAAAACCTCGCAATTCGAAAAATCGGCGACGGTAATCGTACCTTTAGTTGGTGGCCATTAACGGATCACAATCACCTCTAGCAAATTAACGAACGCCCCGAAAAATACGTTGGATTTCCAGGGTCAAGTCTTTGGAAATGGTTCATCTGTGCTTTCGAGTATGTGGTTAGTTTCGGGGGCGGGTGCTTGGGGCCGTCTCGGGGGCGGGGTTGGGTAAGCATTAGGCGGCGATCTTTTTGCTGTCGATGTCAGTGTCATCGACGAGGTTGGCAGCGATGATCTTTTTGGTCTGGGTCAGGCTGGTCAGCGACATGTGGCGTTTTTGCTGGATCCACTCATCGTGTTGTTCCGCAAGGACGGCCCCGACCAGCCGGATGACGGCCTCACGGTTTGGGAAGATCCCGACGACGTCGGTGCGATGTCGGATTTCTCGGTCGAGCCGTTCGGTGGGGTTATAGGACCAGATCTTGGTCCATACCGGCTTCGGTACAGTAGAAAAGCTACCAGCTCATCGATCGATTCCTCCAGGTAGTCGGCCGCATGAGGAAACTTCTGCCCCCAGAACTCTACAACCTCACGGGCATGAGCCCAGACACTGTCAGCGTCTGGGCTGCTGGAAGATAGTGTGAAACTTCACCGACACAGTCGGCCTTTGTGTTTTCAACACCTGCGAGGAGAGGTTCTTCGCGAAGTGGGTCCGGCACCGCAGCCAACTCGCCTGCGGTAAGCACTCACCAACGGCTACTTGGATAACCAAGATGTGCATCACTGGTGACGAGGAAAACCCCGGTCAAGCCACGGGCGATTCAGTCGCGAAAGAACCCAGTCCAAAAGGCAGTGGACTCAGCCGTGGCGATCTGCAAGCCTCAACAACTCCCGGTAGCCATCAGCGTTAACGCCGGTTGCTAGCAGCACGCTGGTTTGAGCAACGCGCCCGCCCTCGCGGACTTTCATAGTTGGCGCGTCGGACGAGATGTAGTAGTTGGGGCCTTGGTCCAAGGGCCGGGTACGAAAGTCTGCAACCATTTCGTCTAGGTCGGTGGCCATCTGACTGACTTGTGACTTCGACAGGCTATTCATCCCGAGCGTAGCCACCGGCTCATGCATTCTGCGGGTGGACACTTCTTTCGGATAGCAGGGGCGATGACTGTGGTCAGGGCGCGTTCGGTCCGGCTTCGATGCTCGAGTACCCAGTCTGGGAAGAACGCCCCAGTACGAAGTTTTGAAACGGCTACGTCAACGGAGCCAACACGGGTATCGAGTTAGCGGTGGCGGTACTCATTGCGCTTGTGAATCCGATCTGGTGAGACAGTGGTGTACTCGGCACCACACACCGAATCTACTTGAGCGGACAGGATCTAATTGATCAAATCCGTCAACACCTGCCGCATCAAGTCTGGAACGGCCTGCGTCAGAAGTTCTTTGATATAGGCAGTCGGGTCGACATGATTGGGATCAGCGGCCATCGTGAGTTTCTTCCTTTCGAAAAGATGTAGGAGTTGATTCGAAAGGAACCCGCGATGGCTGCCTGTATGCGCACCGGCACAGGGCTTACCGCGGGCTACAGATACACCACACTAAAGGACACAACCCTGCCTCAATGAGTTTCCGAACCGCCTCGACGACACCGGCGGTCGAGGTCCGAGTCGAAGATCGGAACCGGCAAGGATGAGCTGGATTGGAGTGGTTCGATGGTGTCCTCCAGTTTCGATAGGCGTGCTACGTGCCCCGCGCAACCCCGCCAAGGATGGAGGACTTCGATCGATCAGGACTGGGGTGGACCGATCACACGCGCCGATCAGTCCGATATGGTCCGTGGCTCCTACCATGGCGTATCAGCGCGGTTCGCGGTAGAGTATGTCCCACACACCGCGGTGTGTCTTTTACCTGGCGACGAGGGTTGCGAGATCACAACTACACCCCCGTTCGGGGGCGTTCCGGTGCCCGCTATGCGGGAAGTCATTGCCAAAACACCCAAAGCGGGCATGGCTGCGACCGGGAAAGACTATGCTCGAAGCGAACACGCCCGGCGGAAAGTAGGAAGATTGCACATCAGCGCGCTCCGCATATCGAACTTCCGGAACTTTCAAAGCCTCGTGGTCGATCCGTTTCCGCGAAACGCAGTTGTCGTCGGCGAGAATGGCGTCGGCAAGAGCAACCTGCTCAATGCGCTCCAGCTAGTTCTGGATCCAACCCTCCCGCGAAGTGCCCGTCGGCTGAGAGAGACAGATGTCTGCGCGGCGACCCTCGCGTCAACACCACTCGCCGACGTCGAGGTTCGTGTCGAGGTAGAGCTTCAGGGTTTCGAGGGCATGACGGGAGCGTTGAGTCAGTTCGACGGCTGGATCATCTCCAAGAGCCCGTTGACCGCCCGTGTTACGTACGTCTGGCGTATGGAACATGCGCCTGACGAGGACGAGACCGACGCAGGTGATGTGGCTGCGCGCAACTTCGTCTGGCGAATCTTCGGTGGGGCGGACGAGTCGCGGGATGCAAACCGGATTGTTGACGAGCTGCCCCTGACTGTCGTTCCAGCGCTCCGAGACGCTGCTCGAGATCTCGCAAACTGGCGCACGAGCCCTCTCGCCGACATCGTTGACATGCGTCCACCGTCTCGGACGGTTATCGACGCTGCGCTTGCCGCCATCGCTAGTGCGACAGACAAGATCGCAGCCGACACGGCACTGTTGGCCACGGGTAACAGCCTCAAAGCTCGCCTCGACGACATGAGTGGCAAGCACCTCAATGTCGAACCCACCATGGGCGTTGCAGCGAGCCGCGGAGAGCAACTAGTCCGAAGTCTCCGACTCTTCATTGATAGCTCGCGGAGCAGAGATGTTAGCGATACCAGTACTGGTGGTGCCAACGTCGTCTACTTAGCACTTCTACTAGAACGGCTGGCTCTCCGGACTGACGATGATGCACAACTCGACTTCGTCCTTGGGGTTGAGGAGCCAGAGGCACATCTCCATCCCACCCTTCAACGGAAACTCTTCGGTTTCTTGCTCCAGGACTACACGAAACTGGTGCTCACTACGCACAGCCCGAACATCGCCGCAGTTGCGGACCTGGCTTCAATCATCCTGCTTCGATCGGACCAGTCCACGGGAGTCACAACTGCGCGGACTGTCCCGACCGCAGACCTAACTCCAGAGGAACTCGCGGATCTAGATCGATATCTCGACACCAGCCGAGCTGAGTTCTTGTTCGCGAAAGCAGTCGTGTTGGTTGAGGGAATCGCCGACGTGTACGTTATGCGCAGCTTGGCAGAACGGCTCGGGTTCGATCTCGATGCTTGGGGTGTTGTCGTCGCAAGCGTACAAGGAACCGACTTTGCTCCGTATCGGAAACTTTTGGGGCCGGGTGGCTTCGACATCCCGCACCTAGTGGTAACAGACGGTGATCAGGACGTAAATGTGGCGCGGAGCGGACTTGTGCGCGCTGCCCGACTGATCGGAGGTGACGAAGGTAAGGAATTCGAGACGAAGGTTGTCGCTTTTCGAGGGGGCGACTCCACGATTGATCCCGAAGCTCTGTATGCGCAAGCGGCGAATGCGGGGATCTACGTGGGCCAGCACACCCTAGAGGTAGATCTGTGTCCGCTCTTGGGCGACGAACTCGCTAGTGCCGTCTCTGACCTCCTTAGTCCAGATGCCACGACGGATCCGGCTCAGCGAGTCGACAACCTTCTGGACAACAACACGCCCGAGACTCGCCGGTCGTTACTCTTGGCCGTCGATAACGTGAGCAAGGGACGTCTCGGGCAACGGGTCGCCAACGAGATCCTCGCCCTGTCAGAGGAACACCCACTCGTGCGGTTGTCCGAAGAGGAGCTCGCTAGCAATCCGTTGCGCTACATGATTGATGCGATTAGCGCGGCTGCGGTAATGGTCGGAGCGCCGGTGGTCGTCAGAACAGAGGTCGGCTGATGGCTCGTTCGCCTGAGTCGGTGCGTCTGACAGAGGCTTTGGCTGCCCTGAACGACCAGCAACGAGAAGCGGCAATCCACGACGGCAACGTGGTAGTTTTCGCAGGTCCCGGTAGCGGAAAGACTCGCGTGCTGACTGTACGTGCCGCGCATTTGTTGGCTACATCGGTACCACGCCGGTCGGCGCTTGCGGCGATCACTTTCACTAACGCCGCAGCCGACGAGATGCGAGCACGCCTCGGAGGCCTAGGGCTACCGCAATCACGGCGTGTCACAATCGGCACAGCCCATGCGTTTTGCCTCAATGAGATTCTCCTTGCCCACCGAGAGCTTCTGCCACGAGCTCTTCCCGACACTGTCAAGATCCTGTCCGAGAATACGGCAAGGAGATTGGAGTCGGAAATCCTAAGCGAGCATGGAATCGAGCACACTCTTGATGCGAAGGCCAAGCTGACCCGAGCACGCCGTTCAATCGCAGTGGATGGCAACGATTTAGTCGACGAATCCTTTCGAACGGCTGCGGAAGCATATTCGCAGACTCTCCTCGACCGTGGGGTGCTTGATTTCGAAGAAGTCGTCGTTCGAGCCTTGGAAGCTCTTAGGGATTCGACCATCCTCAGTCTGGTAACGAATCGGTTCACCCACCTCCTCGTTGACGAGTACCAGGACATGGGAGTCGTGCTGCACTCGATAGTCACCATGCTAAATGATGCCGGGACGGAGGTTTCGGCTGTAGGTGACCCGAACCAGAGTGTCTTGGGTTTCACCGGTGCTAGCCCTACCTTTCTGCTTGAACTTAGTAAACGCCCAGACTTTGCAACTATCAAGCTGGATTTGAACTACCGCTCGGCGGCATCACTGGTTGCGGCGGCCGCAAGGTTTGTGGGGTCGTCGGCGTCAGTTCAGCGAAACGTTCGAGAGGCTGAGGGCGTCATCCGTCACGTCTCAGTTGAGGGAGATCAATCGGCGCACGCTTCGCGAGCTATTGCCCTCGTGCAGGATCAAGTGTCGGCGGGTGTACCCCCTGGGGAGATCGCGTTGCTCTATCCGAGAAAGGGGCCATTCCTGACGGCTCTCCTCGTAGAGCTTGAACGTCAAGGCGTCGAGTACTTCCACGACCGCGCCGACGTGATCCCGAAAGGTCCGCTTGCGCGATGGATCTCACGTTGTGCGTTGCGAAGCACGAAGTCAGATACGCCAGGCGCGAATCTTCCGATTGATCTTACGATCCCCGCGCTGGCGCGCGAGCTCGGGAGGCTCTCACAGAACACGACTCGGGAGTTCAGGCGCAACCGTGGTCGCCAGCTCGCCGAGTTCTTTTCGTTGCACTGCGCACCCGAACTGGCCGCAAGCGATTTTACCGACGCGCTCGCCAATGCTCTCGGTATCCGAGGATTGATTGAAGCTTTACAGGACGAGACGGACCAGGAGGACTTTCAGAGGCTCCTCGACCTGACGGATGTACCGGTCTATGGCTTGGCATCCAGCATTAGCCCGACGGCGGTCACCGTGACGACGTATCAGTCGGCGAAAGGGCGGGAGTTTGATGTGGTTGTCATGCCGGGTTTGGTTGAGGGTAGCGTCCCGCTGTGGCTGTCCACCGGTCCTCCCACTTGGGAACGCCAGCCGCCCAATCAGGAGGCTGTTGCCGAGGAGAGGCGGGGGTTCTATGTGGCAATCACACGTGCGCGCAACGAGTTGTACCTGATCACTGGTAGTGGCTGGACGAACAAGCGAGGCTTCTGGGAACTCCAGCATGCAGGGCCAAGCAGGTACGTCCTGGAGCTCTTGGAACACGTCGAATAGACCACCATCCAAGTTCTGATGCCGGCGAGCGCGACCGCACTCAAGGTCCCTGGGGCCGTTCGTCTTACAGAGCCGAGACCCGATCTACCGAGGTAGATGTCGTCATTCGCGGACCAGAGGCAGAACGAGCACGGGTGCCCCGCCGGATCAGGAAGTACCAGGAGAGGCTCCTCGTGGTTCTGCGACTGATCCCTCACAAGACGGGACGCACGTTCCGGGTGCTCCTGGGGGTCTCTGTCTGCGTCGACTGGTTCGAAGTCCCATTACGATGGAGCCATCCGAAGGGGTGTGCTTTCTACCTGGCGACGAGGGGCGCACACCAGGTGGCTCAACGATTTGGCTGCTTCGATCGGCGTACAAGCAGGGTCGATGTCGCCGGTGAGGGAGGTCACGGTGGCGCCGACAAGCCCCTCCTTGCCGGTCGCGTCGACGAAGTGGGAACGCAGGTGCTCGGAACCCGTCAGCACCGCGGCGACGAGCGCGACGGCAACCGTCACGATCCCGATCACCGACGCCGACCTGTTCCACTGCCGCGACGCGTAGCCCAGCGCAAGACCCAGCCGCGGCAGGGGCACGCGCACCCGGAGCAGCAGCGGGATGATAACGGAGAGCGCGGCGGCGGCGGAGAGCGTCGCCAGGCCAGCCGCGGCGACCGCCCGGATCACTCCCCCGCCGCGCAGCGCGAACGCGGCGCCGGCGAACACGAACGCCACCACCACGTACCGAGCCTGCAGCGCGCGGCTTTCCGAGGCTTCGGCACTCTCCACGGCACTGCGGCGCACCGACAGCACCGCCGCGGGCAGCGCCGAGAGCACTGTGACCGCGAGCGCGACGGCCCCGATGGCGGCGAGCCATGAGGCGGGCAGCCCGACGTTGTAGAGGGGGACGCGGATCCCGAGCTCCTCGGTCACCGCGGGCGTGGCGCCGGCCAGCGCGACCCAGAGGGGCAGGCCGAGGGCGACGCCGAGGAGGCCGAGCACGGTGGCCTCGACAACCGCCGCCGCCAGAATGCCCATCGACGACCCACCAATCGCCCTCACCAGCTTCGTCTCCCGCACCCGCGAACCCGTGATCACGGACATCGCCGAGTCGATCGTCGGCGCGGCCACGATCGCCACCACCACGGTAAACGCCGTGAGCAGGAGGAAGTACTTGTTGCGGGACGCGAAGTAGTCGTCGCGAAGCGTCTTCACATGCGCGGCGGCAGAGCGCACCTCCCCCGAGGGTGTGTCGGTGGGCTGCCACTGGGCGATCGCCTCGTTGTCCGCGACGAGCCCGGCGCCGCCGACGAGCAGCTCCGCGGCGCTCGACGTGACGCGCCCGACGACCGTCACCTCCACCTGCTGCGCGCCGAAGAGGAGGGTCTGCACCGACCCCACCGCCGGCTCCTCCCCGGTAGTATCACGAAACGATCCGCCCGTCTTGCATCCGGATGAGGTTGTCGCCGAAGGACACCGCCCGCTCGTCGTGGGTGATGAGCATGAGGGTCTGCCCCGTTTCATCCACAAGCCGCCGGAACAGCCGAAGCACCTCCGTGCCGGTCTCACTGTCGAGGCTGCCGGTCGGCTCGTCGGCGAACATCGCCGCGGGCCTGGCGAGCACCGCCCGCCCGATGGCCACGCGCTGGCGCTGCCCGCCCGATAGTTCGTGCGGCAGGTGGCGCAGCCTCCCGCCAAGGCCCAGGGTCTCCACCACCTCATCGAAGTGTCCGCGATCCACCTTCCTGTGTGCCAGGCGCATCGGAAGCAGCAGGTTGTCCCCGCACGTTCAGCACGGGCACCAGGTTGAACTCCTGGAACACCACGCCGACCTCGGTGCGGCGCAGCTTCGCCCGGGCGGACTCGCCCAGCCGCGTGATCTCCCTGTCCCCCAGCCAGACCCCCGAGGTGGGCACCTTCAGCCCGGCAAGCACGTGGAGCAGCGTAGTTTTCCCGCTTCCCGACGCCCCCATCACCGTCGTGGGTTAAACGACAAAAAGTGTGTCTGGTTCGGCGTGTCGTGGGGGTTAGATTTGGCCCTTTTTGGATGCCGATTGAGTGTGTGTAGTCGGTGTCGATAGCGTTGTCGTAGAGGGCTGGTCGTCGAAGTTTCGTGGTCGGCTTGGTTCTCGTTTCGGGTCAGGGTGGATACTTTGGCGAGTTGGTCCTGACCCCAGTTGGACTGCCTGGCGATTCGTACTGGATCGTCAGGCAGCTCCGTTTTCAAGTAGAGCCACCAATCCAGCATTCGGCGTTGTCGCTCACCGGATCTGCCGCGGTGTGTGCGGGCGAGCAGTTTGAGCTGGGCGTTGATCCCGCCTTCCAGGCTGTTGGTGGTGGATTTGATCCTCTCGGGTGCAAGGACTGCTGCTGGCGGGGTGAGGTAGACAAACAACAGCTGGTTTCTCCATAGGTGGTTGAGGCTGTTGTAGGCCTTGCGCACGTTGTGATGTGTCCACACGCGGGTCCATGCACCGGTTTTGGGGTCTTTAATCAGGGTTTTCTCGTCCATCCACTCCCGGTAGATCGTGGAGAATTCGTGCAGTTGCGCACCCCATGCGGCAGCTTCCTCCAGGGTGGTGATCCGGGTCAGTTTCAGTGCGAGTCGGTAGATGGTGCGCCCGGCATCGGTGCGCGGATGTGCAGTGGTGTATCGGCGTACCACGCGTTGGGCATGAACCAGGCAGCGTTGGATCTTGGTTGTCGGCCAGCACTTTTTGATTGCGCTATACGCTCCCTGGCCACCGTCGATGACGGCGACGAGTGGGGCTTCGATGCGCTCAAGGAGTCGTTGGTAGTCGCGGGTGGTTTCGTGTGTGCACCAGTGCCAGGCGATGACGTGATCCAACGTCGCTGCCACGATCAAGCAGCTGCCGGCGGTGTAGGTGCCGTCGAGGAATACCTGGTCGTAGACCCGCTTGTCGTGGCCGGCGGTGGGATCGGGCACATCAACAAGCCAGCACCATGTGAAGCGCCGTTTCATGGTGGCTCGGCTGACACCGTTTCGTTTCGCGAGGTCGTCTAGCGGTACTGCGGTGGTGCAATGCTCGATGAACTGGGTGAACGCCGCCGCGTTGGTGATGTCGCCGCGGCGCTTCACGCTGGAGGCGCCGCATTGTTTGCACCGCCACCTGGTGGTGGAGGGTGTCAGGAAGTTTGTGTGTGAGGCTCTGATCTAGAAGGAGTTTCACCGA
>ERZ1029874.130-NODE-130-length-13085-cov-22.995549_pt1 | contig 13085 bp, 8 predicted proteins | sample MGYA00519235_ERZ1029874 | MGnify/ENA primary metagenome ERZ1029874 (study PRJEB33666, sample SAMEA4610926) | skin metagenome | biome: Human-associated habitat; feature: Malodor aspect; material: skin | place: Philippines | collected 2015-08 ...
GATGAACGAGCGCTTCGGCACCGACGAGGACGCGATGAGCGTGCCCAGCGGCACCGTCGTGATCAAGGCGCCGGAGAGCAAGACGCTGAAAGACCCGGAGGTGATGGCCGAGGTCGACGCCATGCTCGACGAGCTGAAGGCCACCGGTAATTTCCGCAATCCGGACGCGATTGTCAACCCGGTGCTCGCCGCCGGTGGGATGGCCAAACAGATGGGCGAAGCCAAGGCGGCCCAGGGCATGCCGCAGGAGCAAATCGAGGCTGACCTCGCGGCGTTGTCTCCTCTGAGCCCGGATGCAACCACCGGCACCGTCAGCGTCACGTTCACCGAGGACAACGTGATGGACATTCCGGCGGAGACGCTCGACGAGGTCGAGAGCATCCTCGAGCGTTACGACGGTTCCGACCTCACCGTGAAGTACAACGGCAACGCGTTCACCAGCGCGGGAAAGATGGACGGCACCTCCGAGCTGATCGGCATGGCCGTGGCCGCGCTTGTGCTGCTGGTGACATTCGGCTCCCTTGTCGCGGCCGGTCTGCCGCTGATCAGCGCCGTGATCGGTGTCGGCGTGGGCATCCTCGGTGTCCAGTTGGGCACCCTGTTCACGGATTCCATCTCTGACATGACGCCGACGCTGGCCTCCATGATCGGGCTCGCCGTAGGCATCGATTACTCCCTGTTCATCGTGGCGCGATTCCGCAACGAGCTGATCTCGTCGTCCGGCCTCAACGACCTGTCGCCGAAGGAACTGGCGCGTGAACTGAAGAAAATGAGCAGGGCTCAGCGCGCGCACGCGATGGGCATGGCACTGGGCACCGCTGGCGGATCCGTCGTCTTCGCAGGCACGACAGTGCTGATCGCACTTGCCGCCCTGTCGATCATCCGCATCCCGTTCCTCACCACCATGGCGCTAGCCGCGGCGGCGACCGTCGCCATCGCTGTGCTTGTCGCGCTGACGTTCCTGCCTTCGCTGCTCGGGCTGCTGGGCACCCGCGCGTTCGCGATCCGCATTCCCGGCCCGAAGGTGCCGGATCCCGAAGACGAGAAACCGACCATGGGACTTCTGTGGGCGCGCCAGATTCGCGCTCGCCCGTGGCTCAACCTCATCGCCGGCGTGCTGCTGTTGGGCATCCTGGCCATCCCCGCCGCCAACCTGCGTCTGGCCATGCCCACCGACGGCACCGCGAAGCTGGGGTCGCCGCAGCGTGAAGCGTACGAGCTTATCGACGCCGCCTTCGGCCACGGCCGCAACGCCCCCATGATCGCGTACGTGGACACGGCAGACGTGGCAGAGCAGGACCGCATGGGCGCGTACCAGACGCTGCTGCAGGACTTCGCCGGCACTGAAGGCGTGGTCAACGCGCAGATCGTGCAGACCACCGAGAACTTCGACGCGGCACAGATCCTCATTACGCCGAACTCCGGCGCCACCGACCAGGCCACCACAGACACCCTGGAGCGCCTGCGCGAATTCAAGCAGCCGTTCGAGGACGAAACCGGCGCCACGTTCGGCATCACCGGCATCACGCCGATCTTCGACGACATCTCCCAGATGCTGTCCGACGTGCTCGTGCCCTACATCGCCATCGTCTTAGGCCTCGCATTCATCGTGCTCATGCTCGTGTTCCGCTCCCTGTGGGTGCCGCTGATCGCCGCACTCGGCTTCGGGCTGTCCATGGCCGCGACCTTCGGCGTGACCGTGGCCATCTTCCAGGAGGGCATGTTCGGTCTGATCGAGGACCCGCAGCCGCTGCTGTCTTTCCTCCCGATCATGCTGATCGGCCTGACGTTCGGTTTGGCCATGGACTACCAGGTCTTCTTGGTCACCCGCATGCGCGAGGGCTTCGTCTCGCGCGGCAAGACCGCCGGCAACGCGGTGGCCAACGGCTACAAGCACGGTGCCCGCGTGGTCACGGCGGCGGCGCTGATCATGATCTCGGTGTTCGCGGCGTTCGTGCTCATCGACGAGCCGTTCATCAAGGCCATGGGCTTCGCACTCGCCGCAGGCGTGCTTATCGACGCCTTCGTGGTGCGCATGACCCTTATCCCCGCCACCATGTACCTGCTCGGCGACCGCGCCTGGAAGATCCCAGGGTGGCTGGACAAGGCGCTGCCGAACCTGGACATCGAAGGCGAGAAGCTCCACAATGAGCGAGCGTCGCAGCCCGAGCCAGTTACGGTGTAGCCATGAGTCTGCGCGAGAAGAAGGCGGCGACCCGCCGCGCCATTTCGGAGGCGGCCGCGGCGCTGCTGCTTGAAGAGGGCGCCGCGGCCGCGACGGTCGCGCGTGTGTCCGAGCGGGCGGGTGTGTCCGCCAGGACCTTCCACAACTACTTCGCCGACATCGACGAAGCGTTGGAAGAGTTTCTGCGCAAGGTCTTCGCCACCATCGCCGAGCAGATTGCTGCACTTCCGGGCGAGCTCTCCGCGGCCGAAGTCATCGAGGCGATCATCATCGACGCGCTCAACGAAGACGGCTTCGAGCTCTACTCAGCCTCGACGCTCGTACTCATCGGGGATCGCGCCCGCGCAGAGTCCGCGGCACCCCCCACCGAGGAAACAATGCGGGAGTTCGCGTCGCCGTTGGTCGAAGCGATCCGTTCCCGCACACCGGGCGCGTCAGCCTTCGACGCCGAGGTGCTTCTCAACACCTACGGCATCGCCGGAGCCACCGCTGTCAGGGCCTACCTGGCACTGCCGGAGCCCCGCACGCCCGACGATGGCCGCGCCTTGGTCCGCCGAGCGTTCGAGGTGCTGCGAGACATGCGTTAGCCGCGCTTGATGCTGGTGATCTTCTTGCCGCGGGCCAGCTCGTCCACGAGCAGGTCCATCTGGCGGATCTTCTGCATCAACTCGTCTTCGACCTCCTCGACGCGGACGCCGCACACCTTGCCGGTGATCAGCTCCGCGTTCGAGGTCAGCGCAACGCCGCCGAAGAAGTGGCGCAGCGTCTGCTCCGACTCCGCCGCGGCCTGCAACTCGCCGGCATCAAGGCCGGTAAACCAGCCCAGCACGTCGTCCAGCTCCTCGCGCGTGTGCCCTTTACGCTCCACTTTGGCCAGGTAGTTCCTGTAAATGTCGCCGAACGAGTAGCTGTACACCCGTTCCAACTTCGCTTGCTCGTCCATAACCCGTAGCCTATCGCCCCGCCCGGTTCCATCGCCGATGCGCATTTTCATGTACACGTCGGCTCTTGTGCGGGGGCGTGGGCGGCTTTAGTGTCGTCGATAAGCGGGAGCAAGGGGGCTCCCGAACGACACCTTGGGGGATGCACCATGACCTTTGCCACCTACGAGCTGTACTACCTGGACACCTACGACCAGGAGGCGGCGGACCTCATCGACGACTTTGACTACGACGAAGACGAGATTGCGTACGAGCTGGACAGCGACTACGTCATCGACAACGGCCTGCGCGTCTGCGTGATCGTCCACGACTTGGACACGCACGAGGTCGAGCTCGCCATGCTCCAGCCCGGTAGCCCGCAGGCGCCCGGCTGGTACACGGGCGAGGACGCCGCGAATGTCGTCGCCGAGCTCGGCCGTATCCTCGTCGCACTCGATGACAAAACGGTGAAGATCACCGAGCCGCAGGACCCCGCATTCGCGCTCAAGCGCGGCGCGGCGTTCCAGGCGGAGGACATGTCCACCGCCACCTTGGCCATGGTGCAAGATTCGCAGGACAACGCGCTCTACACCACGTTCTGCATCGAGTTCCGTCCAAGCGTGAACGCCGATCTCACGTTCCCGGTCGCGGTGTTCGCGTTCGATCCGCGCGATGGGCGGCTTTCGGGGCACATGCTTATCGACGACAATCCGTTCGCCCCGCCCTCCTTCAACCGCGCACAAAAGAAAATTGTGGCGCGCAGGATCAATGAGATCTTGGAGTCCATCCACGCCGCCATGCGCGAGGAACGCATGATCAGCCCGTTTAAGAGCCTGGGTCCGCAGTTCCGGTCGGAAGGGTTGCCGTCGTTCGAGGCGGTGGACACCCACCACGCCATCGACCAGGCGTTGGAGTATCTGGAGGGGTGGTGGGCGGAGCGGGCGTCGTAAGGCGGGGGCTTACTAGACCGCCATCTCGGGCGGCTCGACCTTGAACCCGCGGGTGATCTTGGCCAGGATGCCCACGCCGACGGCGAGCCAGATGGCACCGATGAGCAGGGCGGTGCCGTCGAGCTGCGTCATCAGGAACACCGCCACCAGCGCGCCGAGCGCCGGAACCACGAGGTAGCTGACGGGGTTGAGGTGCTCGCCGCGGTGCTGGCGCCAGTAGAAGATGACCGACAGGTTCACCATGGCAAACCCGATGAACGCGCCGAAATTGATAAAGGAGGTGGACGTCTCCACCGACATAAAGATGCCGATCAGACCGACGGCTCCGGTGAGGACGGTGTTGAAGACCGGGGTCTGCCACTTCTTGTCGATCTGCCCGAAGAACGCGCGCGGCAGCACGTTGTCGCGCCCCATGGCGTAGAGCAGGCGGGTCGCGCCCCACTGGCACGTGAGGCCGGAGGCGAACTCGCCGATGATCACGCCCGCGATGAAGATGGCGCCGAAGAGCGGGCCACCGATCTGGGCGACGATGTCCACGGCGGCGGTGTCCGGGTTAGCAAAGAACGGGTCCGGGTGCACGAGCTGCGCGAAGAAGGCCAGGCCAACGAAGATGACGCCGCCGAGCGCCGCGACCAGCATGACCGCGCGCGGGATGCGCTTCTGCGGCTCGTGGGTCTCCTCCGTCAGTGTGGTCACGGCGTCGAAACCGAGGAACGAATACGCGGCAATCGCCGCTGCGGCGGAGATGGCGCCGAAGTTGGTGTGCTCGCCGTAGAACGGGTGCAGGCTGAAACCGTTGCCCTCGGGGCCGGCAATCTGGCCGACCGAGAGGATGACAAAGAAAATGATGATCAGAAACAGCAGCGCCATGAGGATGAGGTTGGCGCGGTCCGCCACCTTCACGCCCAGGATGTTCAGCACCGAGGTGATCACCACGAACAGGCCCACGCACGCCCACAGCGGCAGCGCGGGCACCGCCTCGTGCAGATAGTTGGCGCCGATGAGCCACACCACCAGCGGCAGGAACATGTAATCCAGCAAGATCGCCCACCCGGAGAGAAAACCCACCTTCGGCCCGATGGCCTTGCGGGCATAGGTGTAGGCGGAGCCGGACACCGGATAGGCGCGGGCCATCTTGCCGTAGCTGGACGCGGTGAGCAGCATGGCGAACGTGGCCAAAAGGTACGCGCCGGCGGCCGCGCCCAGCGAGTTTTCGGAGATCACGCCGAAGATGGCCAGTAGCTCCAGCGGGGCCATGTAGGCCAGGCCGAAGACGACGAGGGACGGGGTTCGCAGCGCGCGTTTGAGTTCCGTGGGGACTGCGGGTGTTTCCATGTATCAGCTCGGTTCTACAGGAAGGGAGCAAAAATGACAGTGGAAACTTACACCCGTCCTCGCCGCCGCGCCTAGAAACGCTCGTTGGGCACGATGACCGCGCGGCCGGATACCTCACCGTTGAGGAGCTTCTGGTAGGCGTCCAACCCCTCGTCCAGCGTATACGTGGTGTACTGCGGCTCCAGGTCGCCCTGCTGCAGCAGGGCGACCAGCTCGTTGAGCTCCGGCAGCGTGCCCCAGTAGGTCTTCACCAGCTCAGCTTCGTACGGCTCCTTGTACCACTACCAGTTGTAGTCGCTGCCGGCCGCACCCAGGCCCACGATGGTCACGCGCCCGTTGGTGCCCACGGTCTTCATGGCCGTCTCCACTGTCGGCCCGACGCCGACCATGTCGAACACCGCGTCCACTCCCCTGCCGCCGGTGAGCTCGCGGATCTTCTCCGTCTGGCCTTCGCCCGAGGGCACCGTCAGTGCGCCGAACTTTTCGGCCTCGCGCAGCGCGTCCTCCTTGGTGTCGGTGGCGATGATGGTCGCGCTCGTCATGGCCTTGAGGATCTGCACCGCGAGCAGCCCAAGCCCGCCGAGGCCGATCACCAGCGCGGTCGATCCCGCCTTGTTCAGCTTGGGCAGCGACAGCTTGATGGCGTGGTACGGGGTCAAGCCAGCGTCGGCGAGCGCGGACGCCTTCACCGGGTCCGCATCGCCCAGCGGCACGAGGTTGCGTGCGGGTACCACGACGTACTCCGCCATGCCGCCGTCGCGGCCCAGGCCGATGCCCAGGTAGCCGACCTCCGCGACGTTCTCGCAGTACGTGTCCTGGCCAACCATGCAGAACCGGCAGTGGCCGCACCCAACCGGGCCGTAGACCACGTAGGCCTCGCCGCGCTCAATCCCGTCGACGCCCTCGCCGATCTCGTCGGCCCAACCCGCCACCTCGTGGCCGAGGGTGAACTGGGGCGCACACAGCGGGTTGGTGCCCTCCACGAAGTCGTTGAACACGGCCACGTCGGAGTGGCACGCCCCCGAGGCGGCGACCTTCAGCACCACCTCACCGGGTCCGGCGGTTGGCTTGTCCACCTCCACGAGCTGCGGGAACGTCTGGTAATCGGTGTAGCGGATGGCCTTCATGGAGATCTCCTTTGGTCGTCGAGAGGCAATCTGCACCACCGATGGTAATTACGGAATCAGCCCCTGGCTTTGCGCCCACGCAAATCCCGCCGCGCCGAGTCCGATGAGCCCCAGCAGCACGCCGATCACGATTGCCACAGGTGACGCCGAGCTGCCCGAGGGCTCGTTGCTTTGCGACGGAGCCTTCGCCGGCACCGGCGCCGGTTTCGCCGACACAGTCGGCGTGTTCACTGGAGCGGCCTTGAGGCGCTCACGTGCAAACGCCTTCAAAGACTCGTCGGCGTCGGAGGCGAGGACCTCAGCCAGCACCTTGTCCATCTCGGCGCGGGAGTACTGCAGCGCGGAAACCTTGAACGTGTCGGCGAAAACCTGAGCGCCCTCGGAATTGAACACGGTGATGTTGATGGGCACCACCGGGTTGTCAATGAATACGGCCGGGGAAACCTCAATGTCCACAGGGGTAATGAAGTTCGAGTTGCCCTTGGCAAAGTAGTCGTCTCTGAACTCGCCGGCGCCGTAGTCGGCGACCACGGTGAAGGTGTCGTCGGTGGAGCCGAGGTTTCGTAGCTCGCCCTTGATCACGTTGTTGGGGGCCTGGGTGACAATGCCGTTGTCGTTGTCCAGGTAGCGCGCCAGGCTGAAACCGACCTTTCCGTCGTTCTTACCCGAGGCAGCTGCGGCGGTGATGAGCTCGTCCACCTCGGCGCGCTCCTCATCCGCGCGGACGTCGGGCGCTTCAGCGGCACCGTCGAAATCCCGCACGCCCTTGCCGATGTAGTCGGTCTTAAACAACAAGTTGTCCCAGTCCGAAGGGATGACGTAATCGAACGTGGAGTCCGCCGGCTTGTACACGGATGTATCGACCCGGTTGGGAATGCGCTCGCTCGCGCGCGTCTCCGCCGCGGAGAAGTCAAACTCGGAGAACTGGTACGCGTAGCTCATCGTGGATTTGTAGTTGCTGAGCCAGTCGTATCCCGGGCGGTCGAACCCGTCGGACGGGTCTTGCGTGTTCACGTAGTGCACGTAACGCTGCGCGGTGTTGTCGGGCAGTTCGCGGCCCCAGTGCGCAAGGCCGAGAGTGTGGCCGAACTCGTGGAGGATGGTGTTGCGCAGCAGCTCGTCACTGTTGGTCACGTCGCCGGAGACGAAAAAGGTGGAGCCGTTGACCTGACCCAGACCGGTCACATTCTTCTTTGCGCCGTGGTCGAAGCGGGTGCCAATCACGGCGTTGCGGAACACCGCGCGCCGGGGGCCGAGCAGTGACTCTGCCTGCTCCTCAAGCTTTTCGGCCTTTCCCCAGTCGTCGAGGCCGCCGAAGTACTCGGCTTCGTACTGCAATGTTTCACCACCCTTGCGTTCCTTCGCCGTCGCGCTGGCCATGGAATCGCTGACGTAGGTCTTGCCAGCGTCGATGTGCAAGTTGATGCCGTTGTCGTCGAAGAGCGCCTCCAGTTCCTTAAACATTGAGGTGTTCGGCGCGTAGTTTTTCGTGTTCGCGTTGGCGCACTCAGCGAACTCCGCGAAGCCTTCCACTGAGGCCGCGAAGCGCTCTTTACGGTCACAGCCGAGCGTCTTCCACTCGGATTCCATCCAGTTGACTTGGAGGAACAGATCCTTGCGGTCCGGGTCAACACCCCAGCGGTGGATGGGCAGCGCTGTGCCGTCTTCAAGCACGATGCCGTTGGTCTCCCAAGAGTCGCGCAATCCGTCACCGTCGGTATCCAACGCGGAATCCTGCGGGGTGATGTCCACGGTCATGCTGGCGCTCATTCGCGTACCTGGGTCCAGCGTACGGTCCCAGCTCGCGGCCTGGTGCTTGGCGCCGTCGCCAGCTGCCGCAAGCGCAGAGGCCTGGGTGGCGCCCGCCCCCATGGCATCCGGGTCGGCGAACGTCACGTTGGTTATGTAGCCGCCCGCCTTCGGCTCGACGGTAATACGATTGCCTTGCCGGTTCGCGCGCAGACCCGCAGCTACCGGCAGTGCGTTGGCGAGTTCGACGCTGACGTCGCCAGGAGCCTGACCGGTGTTGTGCACCGTTACTGTCGCGTCCACCCGGCCGCCGTCGATGCGGTAGGTGCGGGTGATGAGAAAGTTGGTCTGCCGTTGGGTGTACACCAGCACGTCGGCGGTGCCGTCAGTGGAAACCTGCGGCTTGACAAACAGCTCCGGAACCGCAGCGTCGCCGTTGGTGCGAACCGCCATGGAGGTGTTGAACTGGTGGTTTTCCGCCTGCGACGCCGGGTGCGAGTAGTCGAAGCGGCCGCCTCCACGAGGTGTGATGGAGCCGTTGATGAACGGCTCTGTTGCACTGGAGCGGTTCACCGTTGCGTCGGGCTGCTCGGGGGCGAGAGTGACCGCGGCCTGCGCGGGCACTGCCGTCACGGCGAGCGCAGAGCACAGTGTCACTGCCAGTGATTTTTTCAAAGTCTTCATCTCTGTGTCCCGTTGTTAAAAGCCGAATCGTTGAAGTTGCGCCCTGATGGCGTCTTGGTTGACAAACGCTGCGAACCCGATGCCGGCCAGCGCGGCTAAGGCGCCGAGCACGACCGCGATCCAGCCGCCCACGGACGAACCGCTCTCCTGCACAGGCGGCGTGGTGCCCGTTGCGGTCACCGGGTATTCCACGACCTTCTTGGAGCCGTCCGGGAACGTCACCTCCACCGGCACCGTGAGCACGGTGCCCGGCGGAACGGCCGCGTTGGCCTCCACCGTGAGCTCGCCGGTTGCGGGGTTGTACTGCACGTTCCAACCGTTGCGGTCGAACGGCAGAAGCTTCGCGCCCGGCGGAAGACCGGTGCGGATCACGGCGCTGCCGCCTACCTCAACCGTGGCTGCGGTAGCGCGCGGGGCAAACCGCACAGCTTCGGATGTGGCTGTAATCCGCGCGGCGATTTCCTCTGTACTGCCGTCTGGGTATCGAACCCGCACCGTCGCGGTGTACGGCTCGTCCAGCTGCGCATCGTTGGGCAGGCTCACCTTCAGCGTGCCGTTTTGCCTATCGACGCCAACGCTTCGCAATCCCCCGTCATCCACGAGCGCGAACGTGGTGCCCTCCGGCACGGCACCGGTAAGCGCCACAGCGGCGGTGACGCCCGGCGCGGCCGCAGTGTCCGCGTAGGAAAGGGTGTGTTTGGAGGAGAGGGCGGAGCTCGTCGATAGGCGAACGCTCGCGGTGAGCCGCGTAAACGAGCCGTCGGCGAAGTACGCCACCACCGGCACATCCACCGTGGTCCCCTGCCCTGGCGCGAACACCCGCAGGTTGCCCGTGTACTCGTCGACAACGGCCATCCAGTCGCCGAGGGGTTTGCTCCGGTCCACCTCAAAGGTGGTGTTGGGCGGAAGCACGGCTGCGCCGGTGCGCAGCACGGTCACCGCCTCGTTCGGGCGGACTGACAGGCCGTCCTCGTAGCCGAGCTCCGTGGTGATTGCCAGGAGCGGATCACCGATTTCGATCTCGGCGGTGTAGGTGCCCACGGAGCCGTCGGGGAACGTCACTGTCACAGCGATCCTGCGCGTGCCCAGTGCAGCACCAGCCGGTGGGGTGAAAGTCAGGCGGCCGTTGCCGTCGACGCGCACCCAGTCGCTTACCGCCGGGTCAACACTGAAGCGGGTGCCCTCGGGCAGGCGCCGGTCGGCGTAGGTGAACGGTCCGTCCGTGACCGTCGCGCGCGGCCGGCCAGCCTGGCGCGTGGCACCGGCGGGCACCGGGATAACCGGGAAACGCACAGCGTACTGCTCACTCATGGGGGTAGGGTCGGCGACCTCGACGGTGATGACGTGCGTCTCACCCGTTACGTCCGTAACCTTCACGCGGTACTCGCCCGGTGCAGCATTGCGCGGTGGCCTTGCGACGAGCGTTCCGTCCCCCTCCACCGAAATCCAGCTCTCTGCAGCGGGAATCGGCGTGGTTGTCCCATCCGGCTCGATGCGGGTGACACCGGATGTACGGAAGTTGGCTTCCTGGGAAAGGCCGCCTGAGCGAGTTGGCACGCTCACGCGGGTCTCCCCCGGCTTCACCACAACGCGGTCCCAGTCGAAGCGCGCTGGAACCGGTCTGAGGACAAGCGCAGGCAGGTTGGTCGTCTCCCCGGCCCGGACAGAAACTGACGGCACCACCATGTCGGCGTACAAGGGCGGTGCGGCCACCGTCACCGTGTACTCACCCGGCGTCACGTTGCCGACCCGCACCCTGCCATCTGGGCCGACCGTAACGTTGCGCGTGGCACCGCGTGCGTCTGACAAAGTCACCGTGGCGCCTACGACAGGATCGCCGTAGCCGTCGACGACGATTCCCTCCACAGCGCCCACCTGCGGTGCCGGCCGAGTCGTGATCGGCGTAGGCTTCTGCGTCGTCGTAGTCGTCGTAGGCCTAGTGGACGTCGGGGTCGTTGACCTCGTCATGGTCGGCGTAGGTCTCTGCGTCGTCGTGGTCGGCACCGGCCGAGTGGACGTCGGGGCCGTTGACCTCGTCGTGGTCGGCGTGGTCGGCACCGGCCGAGTGGACGTCGTCGTAGTTGAGGTGGGCTTCTGCGTCGTCGTAGTCGGCACCGGCCGAGTGGACGTCGGCGGGGTTGTCTTCGTCGTGGTCGGGGTGGCCGACGTTGTCGGCGTAGGCGTCGGTTCGGCCTCCAAGGCGAAATTGGCGTCATCGACCCCGTTTACTTGAACATCCCTTTCCAGGGCTTCGGGGCGTATGAAACCCGCCGGCACTTCGACGACCTCGACGCTGGTCAATCCGGTGGGTATACCGGTAATTGCGTAGTTTCCCTGCGCGTCGGTGATGTTGCTACGGCCCCCAGCCTGCACCACCACGTTACGGACGCCATTGCCCGCGGGATCGGTCACCCGGCCAGACACCGCACCAAACTGCGGCTTGGTCTCCACCGTGATGTCGTTGATTCGGTTGTCGCGCTGATCGCTCACCGACACACCGGGAAGGGTTCTGCCTCGAGTGCGCTCGGTGTCCCCGATCACCACATCGTGGGTGCCAACCGGCACCTTAGACACGGTAAAGTTTCCTTTATCATCCGTGACGGCGGAGCGACCCGCGACGGTGACCTTTGCGTTTGCGACGGGGGCACCGGAGGCGTCGATAAGCTTGCCGCTCACGGTGATTGGGTACACCTCGAAGTCTGGGGCTGCGAGGCCCTCAGCTGCTTGCCACGTCTTCGGTTCGGGGGTGGCAAAGCCGGCTGGCGGGGCGACGGAGATTTCCATCGTGCCGGAGGGTGAAGTCATGGCGATCTCGTAGGATCCGTCCGCTTGCACCGGAGACGAGAACGTCTCTGCGCCTTGGCGGATTTTCACCTGCGTCTGCCTGTACTCGTCCTCGGTCGCCTCGTGGATGGTCACCACACCGCGGATATCGGCGTTAACGGTGGGTCGTGTAAACCGCGCCCCACCCCCGCGTAACGGTGTGGGATAGCTCGCACCCATCCCCGGCGCGAAGAGCGCAAGGCGCTCGTTCTGGCCGACCTCCACTCCCGGGAGTTCGTAGGTTATACGGATTGTGGGGTGGCCGGATGTGGACGTGCCCTGGGTGCGGTAGGCCTTCACGTCGTATGAAGCGAGGACTTGCGTCCTCCTCATGTGGTCCACGCGGTAGTCGGCCACTTCGGGGATCCTTGCGAACACCGGGTCCCCCACTGGAGCTTCTTCGCGGGGGTTGGTGCTGTCGGCGGGAACGAAGTCGATGCTCACCGTCCGCACCGTCATCGGCGATTGGAAGAACACAGACGCTTCCCAATCGCCCCGCGCGTTCTGTACAGCACCGAAGCTGATGCCGGGTTGTTGCGTTGGGGCGACCTGTGCGTGCGCGACGTCGATCGGCCCAAGCGGCACGGCAGCCACGCCGCCAGCGAGAGCCAACACCGTCGCGGTTGCGGTGATCCGCTTGACACCGTTGCGACGGGTAACGGGCGGACGGGTCATGCGAACTCCCAACTTCTTCGACGCTCTGGCACTGCGAAAACACAGGAAACGCTAGCACTGAATTGTATGCCCTACCGCATTTTAATTCGCCCTGGGGGAGCCTCGCCCAGCGAACGCTCCACGACAGCGGTAGCGTATGCGGAAATGCGCTTGAAGAAAGGTGTGCTGTAGTGAAAATTGCGGTTTTGGGCGGCGACGGTTTTTGCGGCTGGCCCGCGTCCCTCCACCTTTCGGACCTCGGCCACGAGGTCACCATTGTGGACAACCTGTCGCGCCGGCGTATCGACGAGGAGCTGGGTGCGGAGTCGCTGACGCCGATTGCATCTATCGACGATCGCCTGACGGCCTGGCACGACGTCTCCGGCAAGGAGATCCGCTTCGACAACATTGACGTCGCCCAGGACTACGACGCGCTGCTGGCTTTTTTGAAGGACTTTCAGCCCGACACGGTGATCCACTTCGCTGAGCAGCGCGCCGCGCCGTACTCCATGAAGAACCCCCGCAATAAGCGCTACACCGTGGACAATAACGTCAACGCCACCCACAACCTGCTCACCGCGATCGTGGAGTCCGGCCAGGACATCCACGTCGTGCACCTCGGCACGATGGGCGTGTACGGCTACGGCACCGCGGGCAT
>ERZ1029874.132-NODE-132-length-13034-cov-4.636336_pt1 | contig 13034 bp, 11 predicted proteins | sample MGYA00519235_ERZ1029874 | MGnify/ENA primary metagenome ERZ1029874 (study PRJEB33666, sample SAMEA4610926) | skin metagenome | biome: Human-associated habitat; feature: Malodor aspect; material: skin | place: Philippines | collected 2015-08 ...
CGAACAGCGCGCCGGGCAGGCCCATGAGCAGCCAGCCCGACATGTCGGACGCGCCGGCAGACAGCGCGGCGACTACCGGGTTGAGTCCGCGGTCGCCGAGTACGTAGTCGTCGTACTTTTGGGTTTGCAGCCACGAATAAAATCCGATGGCGACCATGACTCCGAAATACAGGATGATCGCCAGGACAAGCCAGAAACCTTCTGACATAGTTCCTCCAATCTGTTTGTAAGGTTCGCCACACCATAACGTAAGAGTGGCTTTCGCTGCCGGGCATCCGAAAAATCGTGTCCGGGCTGTGTCTGGCATGGGTGGTATAAGGGTGGTTATGCCTAAATTCCTTCTCCACGGGCTCTGGCTGTCCGACGCCGGCCTCGTGATTTGGGCTGAGCAGGTGGAAGGCCACCGGATTGTCACCATCAGCCAAGTGCCCGACGGCACATTCCCGCCGATCGTGCATTCGCTTCTCGACGATTCACGTTTCCGCCACCGCGAACACCTCCTGCTGCAAACCCCGCGGGGCAAACAAGTCACCCTGCGCGCGCCGGTCGCCGCGTTCGTGCCGGACGACGCCGTGCGGTTTTTAGACAGCATCGTCCACCTCGACGGGCCGTCGCCGGCAGCAACCCCTGCCCAGCGTGCCTCGATCGCACCTGACCTGTACTGGCTGCTTCGCATGTACGCGGGCCTGCGCCAGTACATCCGCGCCGGGCGCGTGTCCATCCACGTGCCGTACCGCGACGGCCAGTGGTTTGCGCAGTGGCAGTTGGGTACCGGGTTGGACGAGCGCGGCTGGCTCGCTGAGATGGTCGCGGCAGCTCCCGGTGTGCTCACCGCGAACAACCCGAATTTAAGCGAGGATTGCGCCACCACGTTCACCCACTGGATCGCGTCGACATTGCTGCATGATTCGGCGGAGAATTCATCTGGGCGGCCGTACCCGCGGCACGACTTTGTCACCTCGCTGCTCTACGGCTCACCGCTGCGCCGCGGCGGGGCGAGCCTGGCGCGCCAGGTGGGGGATTGGAACGGCACGATCACGGCGGTGAACCTGCAGTTGGTGTTCATCGCGGAGTCGCCGGACGATGCCGAGGAGGGGGACGACGGTTCCGCCCAACCGCAGTGGCCGGTGCGCGTGCAGGTGCGCTCGGCGGCCGACTCGCCGCGGCCGGTGCGGCTGACGGATTTCGACGGCGCGACGGCGGAGACTTTGCGCGCGCAGTTGCGCGGGGCGATCGAGGCGACCCCGCTGGTGGATCCCTCCGAGCACGGCGCGCACGGCCTTTCCGACGGCGACTGGGACCTGATGCTCAACGCGGACGAGATCGTCCAGTTTGTCACCAAGGGCGCTTCCGCGCTGCGTGTCAAAGGGTTCGCGGTCATGTTGCCGCGCGCGTGGACGACTGCGGAGACGACCTCGAAGCTCAAACTGTCGCGGCACGAGGACCCGCACGATTCCTCCACCGTGACCCGCATGGGCTTTGACACCCTGGTCAAGTACGACTGGCGCATGTCCGTCGGCGGGGTGGAACTGACCGACGAGGAAATGGCGCAACTCGCCCGCTCCAAATCGGGCCTGATCAAATTGCGCGGCGAGTGGGTGCTGGCGGATACGCAGCAGATTGCCAAATCGGAGAAGTACCTCGAACAACTCAACGCCAGCACGCTGAGAAACCTCGAGGCCGAAGCCGAGGCTGCCGAGATCCGCGCCCGTCTCGCGGAAGCCGCCGGCTCCGAGGACGCGGAAGAACTCGCCAAGAAGGCGCGCAAGGCACGTGAGGAATACGAGCAGGCCAAGCAATCCGCCGGCGAGGGCGTGGTCACCGCAGCCGAGCTGCGCCAACTATCCCTCGAGGCGGGCGCGGAAGCCCCGATCGAGTTCACCGGCTCGCCGTGGTTTACGTCGCTCGTCGGCGGCACGGACCGCCCCGCACCCGAGCGCGTGGCAATCCCCGACACCGTCAACGCGGAGCTGCGCGAGTACCAGCGCCGCGGCGTGGATTGGCTCTACTTCATGTCCCGCAACAGCCTCGGGGCAGTGCTTGCCGACGACATGGGGCTCGGCAAAACCCTCCAACTGCTCACCCTGCTCGCAGTGGAGGAGGCCAACGGCGTGAAGACTGGTCCGACGCTCGTCGTGGCACCGACGTCCGTGGTGGGCAACTGGGCGCGCGAGGCAGCCCGCTTCGTGCCGCACTTCAACGTCCGCGTCCATCACGGCACCGGGCGGCTGAAAGGCGACGAACTGTTCGAGGCCACCGACGGCGCCGACGTGGTCATCACCTCCTACGGCACCATGGCCCGGGACGTGAAGGATCTGTCTAAGGTGCAGTGGGACCACGTGGTGTTGGATGAGGCGCAGGCGATTAAGAATGCGGGCACGCAGTCGTCGAAAAGCGTCCGCGCCTTGCGTGCGCGCCACCGCATTGCCCTGACCGGCACCCCGATTGAGAACAAACTGTCCGAACTGCGCAGCATCCTCGATTTTGTCAATCCTGGGATGCTCGGCTCGCAGACGTTTTTCCGCAACCACTTTGCCAAGGTCATCGAGTCGCGCGCCGGTGACGCGCTGGCCGAGGAGATGAGCGAGCAGCTGCAGCGGCTCACTGCGCCGTTCATTCTGCGCAGGCTAAAAACGGACACGGCGATCATTAGCGACCTGCCTGAAAAGGCCGAGCACGTCATCGCCGTGGACATGACTGCTGAGCAGGCGGCGCTGTACAAGGCGCTGGTGGACACGATGCAAGAGCAGCTGCAAAACCGCAAAGGTATTGCACGCAAGGGGCTTGTGTTGTCCACGATCACGCGCATCAAGCAGATCTGCAACCACCCCGCGCATTACCTGGGCGACGGCTCCCCGGTGGCGATCAAGGGTGAGCACCGCTCCGGCAAGGTGGCAAAACTCATGGAGCTGCTGGACACGGCGATCGAAACCGACCAGCGCGTGCTCATCTTCACCCAATACAAGGCGTTCGGCGACATCTTGCAGCCGTATCTGTCCAGCAGGCTCGGCGAGCAAGTGCCGTTCCTGCACGGCGGGGTGGGCAAAACCGCCCGCGACAAGATGGTGGAGCGCTTCCAGGCGCCCGACGGCCCGCGCGCGATGATCTTAAGCCTGAAAGCCGGCGGCACGGGACTCAACCTCACCGCCGCCTCCATGGTCATCCACCTCGACCGCTGGTGGAACCCCGCAGTGGAAAACCAGGCGACCGACCGCGCTTTCCGCATCGGACAGGACAAAAATGTCACGGTGTACAAGATCATTACCCGCGGCACCATGGAGGAATCCATCCAGGACATCCTCGACGGCAAAACCCAGCTCGCCGGCGCCGTCGTTGGCCAGGGCGAAGGCTGGATCACCGAACTCGACACCGACGACCTTGCACAACTGATCAGCTACAAGGGGCAGTGATGGGGAAGCGACCGCAAGAAGACAACGTCATCTACGCCAACTTCGGCGCCCGCACCCGGGTGTCATCCGCGGAGGAAACCGGCCAGGCGGAACCGGCGCCGAACAGCGCGAACGCCCTGTCCGCGCCCGCGATGCGCCTATTCAACGCCGCGCTGCGCCAAACCGACGTGGGCCGGGCAAAACGCGGCCGCGCCTACGCCAACGGCGGCAACGTGCTCGATGTCCGCCCGCGCCCCAGGGGTGCCTCCGGCGAGGTCATCGGCAGCCAGAACGAGCCGTTCAACGTCAACATCACCCTGCCGTACCGCGACACGGACGACATCAACTACGCCATGGACGCGCTCGTGCGCGAAGCCGGATCCATCGCAAAACTACGCGCCGGGCAAATGAGCTCCGCGGTGCTGGACATCCTGTTGTGCGCCACCCCGGACGAAGTCCGCTTCACCTGCGACTGCCCGGACCCGGCCGTCGTGTGCAAACACTCTGTCGCCGTCGCCCAGCGCGCCGCATTGCTTATCGACGCCGACCCCAGCGTCATCCTCACCATGCGCGGCATCACCTACAGCGCCCTCGAGGACCGCAAGCGCCGCGAGGCCCACTCGCTGGCCAAGGAGAATTCCGCGCCGGGCTCGCCCTATTTTTGGCAGGGTCACGAGATGCCCGAGCTGCCGCGGCCGAAGGTGGCGCCGATGATCGAGGATTCCGACATTGATCTGCTCCACCGTGCGATGCAGACCGTGTCCTTTACCAACATCGACCAGTTGCGCGCGGTGGCGGATATCGAGGATCTGTACGACGAACTCACCCGCTCATAGAACGCATGTTCGCATTCGGTGTGTCCCGCGTCGTGGTGGGATGGTAGGAGTTGTTGCTATGACGCGCACAACGTTCATTCACACCTCCGACCTGCAGATCGGCATGACACGCAAGTTCTTGTCGCCCGAGGCGCAGGCGCGTTTCGACGACGCCCGGCTGCAAGCCGTAAAACGCCTCGGTGCGCTTGCCGACGAGCGCGGCGCCGAGTTCATCGTCGTGGCAGGCGACGTGTTCGAACACAACTCCCTCGAGCGCGAAACCCGCGGACGCGCACTCGAGGTGCTGCGCGCACTGCCGGTTCCGGTGTATCTGCTGCCAGGCAACCACGACCCGCTGGTGGCGGACTCCATCTTCAATTCCACGGCGGACATCGCCGGGGTGACAGTGCTGGGTGATTCCCAACCAGTTGTGGTCCGTGATGGTGTAGAGGTCGTCGGCGCACCGCTGCTGGCCAAGCACGCCTCCGAGGACCTGTGCGCCAAAGCAATCCGGGACCTAGAACCGACGGAGAACGTGCGCATCCTTGTCGGGCACGGGCAGGCCGTGGGGTACGGCACGGAAGACACCGCCGCGTTGATCGACGTCGCCGGTTTGGACGATGCTATCTCCCGCGGGGTGATCGATTACGTCGCTCTTGGTGATACCCACTCCACCCAGTCGCTGTCGTCGTCCGGGCGCGTGTGGTTTTCTGGCTCGCCGGAGACCACCGACTACTTTGACCGCACCCCGGGAATCGCCGGCGGGGAGACGGACTCCGGCAACGCGCTCGTGGTTACGGTGCACAAGGACGGACTGAATTCGTCGGTCGAGGTGGACAAAGTACCCGTGGGTGCCTGGACGTTCGAGGCGAGGTTCTGGGAGGTCGCGGACGCCGACGATGTCGACGCCGTAATCGAGGACCTCAAGGCGTATCCGGATAAAGACCGCACCGTGATCAAATACGCCGTGTCCGGCACGCTCGGCCTGGAGGCGACACGCACCCTGCAGGGCGAACTGGACGACCTCGAGCCCGTCTTCGCCGCGCTGTACGAACGCGACCGGTTAATGAGTCTGCATCTCGAACCCGACGCCGAGGAACTGGAGAACCTGCCGCTTACCGGCTACGCCAAGGACGCCATGCGTGAGCTAGTGGACCAGGCGGGCACCGACACCACCGCCGGCGATGCGGTCAACCTGCTGTTCCGCCTGTCCAAGGAGGTCCACTAAGCATGCGCATCCACTCGCTGACCATTGACAATGTCCGCGCCATCGAGCACCTTGAGATGCGCGACCTGCCGGAGACCGGAGTGATCGTTGTCCACGGACGCAACGAGGCCGGCAAATCCACCATCCTCGACGCGCTGGATGCCGTGCTCAACGAGCGCCACACCGGCGTCGGCAAGAAGGTCAAGGCACTCGCCCCGGCAGGGCGCGACGCATCCCCCGAAGTGGAACTGCACGCCACCGTGGGCGAGACCACCTTCACCATGCGCAAACGGTGGCTGAAAGGAAAGCGTGCAGAGTTGACCGTGCACGCCCCAGTGCGAGCGAACTACACCGGCCGCGAGGCGGACGACGAACTCATCCGCATCCTGGACGAGCACATGGACACCGCCCTCGCCCAAACGCTGTTTTTGCGTCAAGGCGAGCTGGATCCTGGCGTGGCCGCCGCTGGCATCCCGTCGATCTCTCGTGCCCTGGACGCCGAGGCGGGGGAGGGCGAGACCGGCGAGGAGGATTCCGATCTCGCCCGCGCCATCGATGCGGAGTACGAGAAGTACTGGACGAACGCGACCCCGCCCAAGAAGAAATCCACGTACGCGGCGTTGTTCACCGCCGTCGACGAGGCCCGCGAGGCAGCGGCGTCGCACGAAGCAGAAGTTGCCCGCCTCGCCCAGTACGTCGACGAGGTGGAGCGACGCGAAGCCGAGATTGAGACCATCGGCCGTGAGCTTCCGGAGGCGGAGGAGGAACACCGGGACCGCGAGAAAACGTTCGCCGAAGCGAACCAGGTCCGCGAGAAGGCCGCGGCAGCCGCCGAGCGCCTCGCGCATGCGAAAGTGGCCCGCGAGCGAGCAGAGCAGGACCTGGCGGATCGCGCGACGCTCACCAAACGCGTCGCGCACATCCGCGCGGAGGAACAACAGTTGCGCGAGCAGCTCGAACCGGCCCAGCAGGCGCGGGACGACGAACACGAGAAGATCGCGGGTCTGGTGTCGGTGGTGGACGAGTCGAAGGAGAGGCTCGTCGAGGCCCGGACTGCCGTTAAACAGGCCGAAGCCATCCGAGACCTCGCCCGCGCGAAGCGCCGTCTGACAACGATCGGCGAACAGTTGGAGCGCATCCAAACGGCGGAGCAAAAATACAAAAAGTTGCTTGACAGCGCCCCCGAGCGCGACGTCACCGACACCCAGGTTCGGGCGCTGGAGCAGGCCGAAAGCGAACTGACCCTGCAGCGCCGTCTGCGCGACGCCGCCTCGGCAAAACTGGAGATCACCGCCGACGACGCAACCATCACCGTCGATGGTGACGAGGTCAGCGTCGACGGGACCGAAACCGTTGCCGTCCACGAGGGCAGTACTCTGCAACTCGGCGGCTTCGGCGTGGTGTTCCGCGCCGCGCAGGGCACCCAAGACCCCCAGCAAGCCGTGGAAAAGGCGCAGCAGGATGTTGTCGACGCGCTCGCCGCGACCGGGTGCGCCACCGTGGACGAGGCCCGCGCAGCACGCGACGTATCCAAGCAACACGCCGCGGAGCTCAAGGCTGCCCGCCAGCGTCTCGACGACACCCTTGCCGGCGCATCCGCCGACGAACTGCGTGCCGAGCGCACGAAACTTTCCGCACAGATCGACGAGTCCACCGAGGTGCTTGCCTCTCTCGCGCCCGAGTTCAATCCGGAGGCGGATCTGGACGAGTCAGCCGCGGACGACGAGCTCAAAAAGGTGCAGAAGGCTCTAGGCGACGCTGAGCGCGACGTCGATGCCGCCGAAGCAGACCTGAAACCGTACGCGAATAAAACCGCGGCACACGCGCTGACGGTGCTCGAAACCAAACTAGAGGCGAAAGAGGCCGAAGCCGCAGGTGCTGCCGCCGAACTGGACCGCGCCGAGGCGACCGCCGCGGCCGACACACTCGAGCACACCGCGTCACAGGCCCGCGACACCGAGCGCCAAGCAGCCGACGCCGCCGCCGAACTGGACGCTGCGCTTGCCCAGGCGGATTCGGACGTTGCCGCGTCACTGCTGGAAGGTGCCGCTGCACGCCTACAAAATCTGGAGAAGCGCAAGGTAGACGCCGAAAATCGAATCCGCGAACTTGCCGGGTACATCGATTTGGCGACCGGCGCCGCCGAGCGTGCCGACCGCGCCGCGGCGAAACTCGACGCAGCGGAGACAGAACTCACCCGCGCCACCCGCCGCGCCGAGGCCGCGCGCCTCCTGCGCGAGACGATGTTGCGCCACCGCGACGCCGCCCGTGCCCGCTACGCCGCCCCGTTCAATGCGGCAGTACGCGAGCGCGCCCGCGTGCTGTTCGGCCCGAGCGTCGATTTCAACTACGGCGACGACCTCACGATCACCGAGCGCACCGTCGACGGCGTGACAGTGCCCCTGAAAGAACTGTCAGGCGGCACGAAAGAGCAGCTCGCCATCCTTACCCGTTTCGCGATCGCGGACCTTGTGTCCGGCGACGGCGCGGGTTCGCCGGTCCCGGTCGTCGTCGACGATGCGCTCGGCGCGACCGACCCAGAGCGGCTTGCCCGCATGAACTCATTGTTTAGCCAGGTGGGCAAGCATTCGCAGGTGCTCGTCCTAACGTGTTTCCCGCAGCGCTTCGACCGTGTCGCGGCCGCAGAAACGTTGTCTATCGACGACCTAAAAACCACGTCCGACCGGCTCGGATAGTATGAGAGATTATGACTGCACAACCGCGATGGCTGAGTGACGACGAGCAGCACCTCTGGAGGACCATCCTCGAGGTGTTCCGAAACGTCACCACAACTATCGACGACCGCTTGCAGGACACCGCAGCGCTGTCCTCGCCCGACTTCTCGGTGCTGGTGGTGCTCTCGGAAGCCCACAACCGAACCTTGCGGCTTCGTGATCTGTGCGGCGAGTTGGGTTGGGACCGTTCCCGCACGTCGCACCAGGTGACGCGGATGGAAAAACGCGGGCTCGTCGCAAAGCAAGTCAGCCCAGGCGACGCCCGTGGCATCCTGGTCACAATCACCGACGACGGGCTGTCGCGACTCGCTGCTGCCGCGCCCGACCACGTGGAGACGGTGCGCCGCCTCATCTTCGACCACCTCACGGACGAGCGCACGGCCGCGCTGCAAGGCCTCCTCGACGACATCGCAGGCGCGACAGGCGACAAGACGCAGCCTTAACTGCCAAAGTCGAAGCGGTTTCCATTGCAGGATTCCCGGCAGGGGAGTTGGATGGGTGGCATGTCGAACATGTACACCCCGCAGAATTACAACAACTCCCCGAAGCGCCTCGAGCGCTCGATGAGCGATAAGTACATCGCTGGTGTGTGCGGCGGTATTGCCAAGTACTTCGGCGTGGATGCCACCCTCATCCGCATCATTTTTATCGCGCTCGTGCTGGCAGGCGTGATGCCGGGCGTGCTTGCCTACATCATCGCCTGGGTAATTATGCCCGCCGAGTTCTAAATCTCGGCGGGCGCGTCGGCGTCTCGGCGGGGTTTAGCCGAAGTGACCCGGCTGGTTGACGGGACCCAGTTCGCCGGTACGTAGGTAGTTGATCACCTGCTGGTCGACGGCCTTGTTGCCGCGGCCGACGTGGCCGTGTCCCGGCCCGTGGACGGTGACCAGGTGCGAGTTCATCGGCTTGGCAATGCCGAAGCGGCCCGAGTACATCGTCTGCGGGTCACGCGTGGCGTTGAACTGCAGCGGGCGAGTCGCCAACTTCGAGCCGTTGAGCGGCATCTTGCCTATGACCGGAGCTGCGCCGTTGCACGCCATGCCGGAGCCGAAGATCTGTGCCGGGGCAGTGATGATCTCGCCGGTTTCCATCGCCCAAAACGCGCTCGGAACTTGCAGGTAATCCGGTGCGGCGATGTTTTCGTTGCAAGTCTGCACCGCAAGCAGTTCGTTGCGGGCCTTGGCTTCCTTCTGGATGAACTTCTGTACCTTCGGGGCCGGCTTTTTGTAAGCGTCAGGCAGCGTGCCGTTGGTCATCCGCGCCAAAGTATCCCACTGTGTCGGGTGCGTGATCGCGCCGCGGGTGGTTTGCAGCAGCGGCGACGTGACCTGGTTCGCGCCCGGGTTAAGCATGCGGGAGACGATGCCCTCGCCCTCGGCGCGGGCCTTCCCGGTGGCGCTCATCGCGTCCGCACCCGCTTGGCCTGCGAACGCGAGCGCCGGGGGAAGATCGCCCACGCGCGCCGGCGGGGGAGTCACCGTCGGGTTCGTGCCCGCCTGCTTGGCCACCACGTTAGACCAGTACTGGTAGGCCTTCAGCGGGGTATTGCCCATCCGGTACTTCGCGTCGTTCGCCGCGACCCAGGCGAAGTACTCGTGCAGTGCGTGCTCGTAACCACCCTTCTGATCCGACATCAGTTTCGCCCACTGGTCGTTCGGGTTCATGGCGGAATCGAGCACGACCTTGTCGGTGCGCTTCGGGAACATCGACGCGTAGGCGGATCCCAGGTAGGTGCCGTAGGACAGGCCCATGATGGAAATTTGGTCGTAGCCGAGCGCCCAGCGCACCATGTCCCAGTCGCGAGCGTTGTTATAGGTGGTGATCGACTTGGAATACCCCGGGCGCGGGCGTTCGCAGAGATCGCGGGTGAGCGCGCCGCTGTTTGCGTAGGAATCGAACTGCAACTTGGCTATCTGCGCAGGGTCGTTGATATTGGGCTCCGCGCAATTGAGCGGGGTGGAGCCGAGCAGGCCGCGCGGCTGGACAGCCACCAGGTCCCACTCGTTGCGGATTTCCTGCGGCCATTCGAAGCCGCCCTCCGTGCCGAAGTAGCTGTAGGCCTCGCCGCCGGGGCCGCCCGGGTTGCCGAACAGCGCGCCGCGTCGGGCACTGGGCACCTGCGCCGGGATCTTGACAAAGCCGAGGGATACCGAGCCCGCCTTCGGGTCCTTGTAGTTCATCGGCACATTGATGCGCCCACACTTCGCGCCTTTCACGTCCACATAGAACGGGCACGCTTCCCACGTGATGGCAGGTGCCTTCGGCTGCGCAGCCGCGGTCGGTGCGGTGGTCGGGGTGAGCGCGAGCGCGAGTGCACCCAACACAGCAGCACCCCGGTGGACGAGGCGCTTTGTGGTGGACTTCAACATAACGGGCTCCTTCATTGACTTCGAAAAATACCTATAGACGAAGTTACCCCAGCAGCTGAGAAGCTGCTGGGGATTTCTGGGCCCGTTTTTAGGCGGTCACTGCCTGGGAGGATCCGCCGCGCGGACGGATACGCTCGTTGATCTCGGTGATCGCACGGTCGCGGTCGCGCACCGCGACGATGCAATCCTCGTCACCGTCGACGCAGATGCGGACGGTGTTGCCGCCAAGGGTAAAGGTGTCGGCGTCGTCGAAACGCATCGGCTTGCGGTTGTGCCAGTTGATCTTGGAGTAGTTGTGGAACTTCGGGCGCTTGCCCTCCTCGACAGACTTGATCTGGGAGTAGGGGATGGTGCGCGTGCGGCGACCGAGGGTTGCGGTCAGGGAGTCGTCGTCAAGCGCAAGATCAATGCGACGGGACAGCAGCCACACAGCCCAGCCGAAGAACAGGGCGATCAGGGCGTAGGACAGGATGCTCAGTTCCGCCTCGACTGCGAAGTACGTGGCGACGAGCGCGATAACGGTGGCCAGGACAGCAGGCCACACGGCGGGAGTCTGGGAATACTGCGTGGATGTCATACATATGATCATATGCAACGGAGGGGGCAACCGCATAGAAATCGGAATGAAATGTGGGCTAAATCGCCTGTTTATTCCGTTTTCTGCCCCCGATGCTACCCCAGCAGGCAAGCTCCGGGGCCGTTTTGGGGTTTTCGCGTTACTGAGCGCGTCTAATGAGCGCGTATGCTCCGGCGGTCGCCGCCACGGTGGCCACGAGAGAGATCGCAAGATCGCTTGACGACGACACCGCCAAGTCCACCCCGTCCACACCGAATGCGTCCGGCGCGTAGGCGAACGTGTTGCCGACGGCGTGCACCGCGGCCGCCGCTTCAATCCCACCGGTTGTGTGAGTGAGGAAGGTGGCGCACAGCCCGAACACGGTAACGCTGACCATGCCTTGCCATTCGTAGTGGTGGCCTGACAAGAAAAACAGCAGCGGAAGCAGATATGCAATAACGGCGGGGGAGAACCACTGGCCGATGATCTGCACAAGCGAGCCGCGGAAAAAGAGTTCCTCAGACAGCGACTGAAGCGGTGCCAATGCCACGATGACTGCGAGTGCGGCGAGATTTATCGGGGTAAATGTCGCCTGGGACCGGTCCGAGATGACGACCGCGTAGATGCCCTCGGCCCCAAGGAATAGTAGCGCGGGCAGAAGGGCGAGCCCGAAGTTTCGCCACCTAAAGCGCAGTTCCCTGGACCACAGCGCCCGCGGGTCGCGGCCTGTCACTCGGGCGGCGATGAACCCCGCGGGGATCATCGCCACCCACCCAATAAATGTCGCAGCTGCGAGATACGGATGCTCCAAAAACGAGTATTCCTCGAACGCGCTGACCTCAGGATGGGCGATCTTCTCGTACAGGTAGAACAGGCCGATCGCCGCGCTCGTTAGCGTGACCAAAAGCACCAGAGCGATGACGAGTTCAATCAACGGACGCCACCATGCCGGCCGGGGTGGAGTGGGGTTGTCAGTGTTGGGCGGTGTGGCGCGTCGTCGATACGCGCGTCCGAGGAGGTGGTAAGCGTTGGATGTCGAAGCGTTCAAGATCTCAAGCCTCTACGCAGCAACGACTTGCCGAAGAATCGAAAACTGTTCACTCATTAAGTCCCACCTAACCACAAGCAACACTTTCGCACTACGTGCCAGCGGGGCACTCCGAAAAAAGAAAAATCTCGAGACACCGTAGGAACGATGTCTCGAGAAAACGAGACTTTTATGAAACCTCCCGACCAGTTATATCAGGTCCGCGGCTACACCCCGGTTACACGCAGTTTCGCCTCCGGTTACACGACAGAAGTCAATTATAAGACCTGAGCAGGAGCGCTCCTTAGAACGGGAAGTCAGGAAATTCCGCTTCCGCCTCTTGCTGCCTCTCGACAAGCTCCACGCTCCGCCGTGAACGCTCGACGAGTTCGTCAAAGGTGAGCACCTCCGGTGACTTACGGTTCGAGCGGAAACTTGCAGAGCTACGGAACTTCGAGCCAAATCGGTTGCCTTAGGCGCGGCGCAAATCGCACATGGGCCGATCACCAGAAACGAGCGTGGTTCAACTAAGTATGCACCGTCGCCAGTGTTGTCTCCGTCGTTGTCCCTCTCAGCAATCCATCCGGCAAGGCTCTCCTTGACGGTGCGAACCGTCGTCGAACCCCGAGGTGTCCCCGCCGCCAACGGGAATCGAGCCGTGGCCGCGGATGAGGTAGATAAGTTTGTTCGAGCCTTCCCGGTTCAAGATGATGAGGCCATCGAGTTTTGTCCCGCTCGGGTTATTGCTTGGGGCCTGAAAGCGGATCTCGCGAACTATGCCAGGCTCGTGCGCAACTTGGATCTCAAGCTGGTGACGCTGTTTTCGCAACTTTGCCGGAATCTCTGCCATCTCTGCTCCTTCCACTGTCTTCTGAGCAGCACACACAGCTGCACCGCTACCCGGAACTTGACTAGTTCAGTGCTCGCTGTATAGTT
>ERZ1029874.133-NODE-133-length-13008-cov-34.518644_pt1 | contig 13008 bp, 12 predicted proteins | sample MGYA00519235_ERZ1029874 | MGnify/ENA primary metagenome ERZ1029874 (study PRJEB33666, sample SAMEA4610926) | skin metagenome | biome: Human-associated habitat; feature: Malodor aspect; material: skin | place: Philippines | collected 2015-08 ...
ACCTGGTCGTTGCCCTTGCCGGTGCAGCCGTGGGCGACGTGGGTGCCGCCGAACTGGTGGCCGGCCTCGACGAGGTGCTTGACGATGAGCGGGCGCGAGATCGCGGAGACGAGCGGGTACTGGCCCTGGTACATGCCGTTGGCCTTGATCGTGGGCAGGCAGTATTCCTCGGCGAACTCGTCCTTCGCGTCGACCACCACAGCCTCGACCGCGCCGCAGTCGAGCGCGCGCTGGCGCACGGACTCCATGTCCTCGCCGCCCTGGCCGAGGTCGAGGGAGACGGCGACGACCTCGCCGCCCGTCATCTCGGCGAGGTACGGGATGGCGACAGAGGTGTCCAGGCCGCCCGAGTAGGCGAGCACAACGCGGTTAGTCATAACGGTAAATCTCCTTGAGGTTGAGTTCTTGGAAAGTTGGTTTTGTGGTTAATCGTGCATCCCGAAGATCTCGCGGGCGAGGTCTTCTCCCGTGAGCGGATCGCGCGCGAGCACGAAAATCGTATCGTCACCCGCGATGGAGCCGACGACCTGCTCGAGGCCGACGCGGTCGATGTAGCTCGCGAGGTATTGCGCCGCGCCCGGCGGGGTACGCAGCACCGCGATATTGCCGGAGTGGTCGACCGAGACGACGAGCTCCTCGATCATCCGCCGCAGCTTCTCCCGCGGGCCGGAGTGCGCCACGTCGAGCGCCTCGGCCTCGCCGCCGACGGTGTAGTACGCACGCCCGCCGCCGCGTGGCCGGACCTTCTTCGCGCCGAGCTCGTCGAGGTCGCGCGACAGGGTCGCCTGCGTGATGTCGATCCCCTCGTCCAGCAGCAGCTCGGACAGCTGCACCTGGGAGGACACGCGAGTCTGGTCGAGCAGCTCGAGGATTCTCGCCTGCCGCGCGGTGCGGGACACGGGTTGGGTCATGCTTGATGCTCCAGAAGCCAGGCCAGCAACGCTTTCTGGGCGTGCAGGCGGTTTTCTGCCTCGTCGAAGACGCGCGACTGCGGGCCGTCGATAACGTCCGCGGCGACTTCGTTCCCGCGGTATGCGGGGAGACAGTGTAAGAATATGGCGTCCTCCGCCGCGGCGGCCATCAGGTCCGCATTCACCTGGTACGGCAGGAACGGCGTGCGGCGGTCCTTGCCGTCGCCCTCCATCCCCATGGACACCCAGGTGTCCGTGATCACGACGTTCGCCCCGGCGGCAGCCGCGACGTCGTCAGTGACCTCGACCCGCGCCCCCGTCTCGGCGGCGCGTCGGCGCGCCCGCTCCACGAACTCCGCGCGCGGCTGGAAGCTAGCCGGGGCGATGACGGTGATATCCACCCCGGCGGTGGCGAACCCGATGAGGTACGAGTTGGCCATGTTGTTGTCGCCGTCGCCGAGGTACACGGCCTTCACGCCCTTCAGCCCCGCCGGCCCCTCCTCGGGGCAGAACTCCTCGACCATCGTCTGCAGGTCCGCGAGGATCTGGCACGGGTGCAGGTCGTCGGACAGGGCGTTGACGATGGGCACGGTCGCGGTCTCCGCCATCGCGAGCAGGTTGGAGTGGGCGTAGGTGCGCCAGACGATCGCCTCGACGTAGCGCGAGAGCACCGCCCCGGTGTCCTGGTAGCTCTCCTTCTCGCCCATCTGCGCGTTGCCGGTCTCGGTGACGACGGCGTGCCCGCCGAGTTGCGCGATGCCGGCGTCGAAGGAGAAGCGGGTGCGCGTTGAGGTCTTATCAAAGAGCACGGCGACCGACCGCGGCCCCTCGAGCGGGCGGCGCGAGAACGGCGCGCGCTTGAGCTCCGCGGCGAGCGCGAGCACCTCCGCCTGCTCCGCCGGGGTGAGGTCGTCGTCGGCGAGGAAGTGTCGAACCATGGTGTTAGCTCCTTTCTGTTGCGTCCGCGATGGCCCCGGCGAGTCGCCCGGCGGCCTGGCGGATTTCTTCATCGTTGATCACCAGCGGCGGCGTCAGCCTGATCACCGTGTCGCTCGGCGCGTTGAGGATCACGCCGCGCTCGAGCCCATGCGTGACGACGAGCTTCGCCACCTCAGCGTCGAACACCACCCCAAGCATCAACCCGCGTCCGCGGACGTCCTTGACGCCGGGGATGCGCGAGGTTTCGTCGCGAAGCAACTGTCCCTTGCGCCGCACCTCGGCGAGGAACCCGTCGTCGACCGTGCGCAGCACCGCGCCGGCGGCGGCGCACGCGACGGGGTTGCCGCCGAAGGTGGTGCCGTGGCTGCCCGCCGTGAACAGGCCGGCCGCCGGCCCGCGGGCGATGGTTGCGCCGATGGGCAGACCGCCGCCGAGGCCCTTCGCCATGGTGATCACGTCGGGCAGCACGCCCTCGTGCTCGAAGGCGAAGAAGTCGCCGGTGCGGCCGACGCCGGTCTGGACCTCGTCGACGATGAGGAGGATGCCGTGGGTGTCGCACAGCTGGCGCACCGCGGGGAGGAAGCCGGCGGGTGCGGGCACGACGCCAGTCTCCCCCTGGATCGGCTCGAGGATGATCGCGGCGGTGCCCGCCGGATCCTGCGCCACGAGGGCCGTGAGCGCGTCGATGTCGCCGTAAGGGTAGAACTCCACCCCGGCGGGCATCGGCTCGAACGACGCGCGCTTGTCTGGCTGGCCGGTCATGGCGAGCGCGCCCATCGTGCGCCCGTGGAAGCCCCGCTCGGCGGCGAGGATGCGGCGGCGCCCGGTCAGGCGGGCGAGCTTGAAGGCAGCCTCGTTGGCCTCCGCCCCGGAGTTGCAGAGGAACACGCGCGCCGTGTCGTCCCCCACGCGTGCGCACAGCCCCTCGGCGGCCTCGATGACCGGCCGGGAGCCGAACAGGTTGGACACGTGGCCGAGGGTGCTCACCTGCTGGGTCACGGCCTCCACCACGGCGGGGTGCGCGTGGCCGAGGGCGTTAACCGCGATGCCGGCGAGCATGTCGATGTAGGTGTTGCCGTCCGCGTCGGTGACGGTGGCGCCGCTGCCGGAGACCAGCTCCACCGGCGGGGCCGGGTAGGTGTCCAGCAGCGCGGCGCCCCAGCGGGATTGGAAGTCGCTCATGCGTCGTCCTTTCTGAAGATGTTGCCGTCGGGGTACTGGGCGCGGTCGTAGTCGTCGGGCAGCACCATGGTGCCCACCCCGCCCGTGGTGAGCAGCTCCAAGAGCACCGAGTGTGCCACCCGGCCGTCGATGACGTGCGCGGCCTTCACCCCGGACTGCACCGCGTGGAGGCAGGCCTGCATCTTCGGGATCATGCCGGTGGACAGGCTCGGCAGCATGCGCTCGAGCTCCGCCGCCTCGATCTTGGACAGCAGCGAGTCCTTGTTGGGCCAGTCGGTGTACAGGCCTTCGACGTTGGTGAGCACCACGAGTCGCTCCGCGCCGATCGCCGCCGCGAGCGCCCCGGCCGCCTCGTCGGCGTTGATGTTGTAGACCTCCCCGTCGCGGCCCGGCGCAATGCCGGAGACGACGGGGATGCGCCCGGCCTCGATGATGTCCATCACCGCCGCCGGGTTGACGTCCGTGATGGTGCCCACGAGCCCGATGTCGCGGGACTCGCCGTCCACCTCCACCGTCCGGCGCTCGGCGGTGAATAGCCCGGCGTCCTCGCCCGAGGTGCCGACGGCGTACGGGCCGTGCGAGTTGATTTTGCCCAGCAGGTCCCGGCCCACCTGCCCGAAGAGCACCATGCGGACGACGTCGAGGATCTCCGGCGTGGTCACCCGAAACCCGCCGACGAACTCACCGCCGTCGAGCCCCAGCCGGGCGAGCATCGCGCTGATCTGCGGGCCGCCGCCGTGCACGACCACCGGTTTCGCGCCGACGGTGCGCAGGAAGACCATGTCCGCGGCGAAGGCGGCCTTGAGGTCTTCGTCGATCATGGCGTTGCCGCCGTACTTCACCACCACGATCTTGTCGCGGTAGTGCTGCAGCCACGGCAGGGCCTCCGCGAGCACGGTGGCGCGCTGCTCGTTGGTGAGGTTGGGCATCATATTGGCCATCCCCCTAACTCGTGTACGCGGAGTTGATCTCGACGTACGCGTGTGAAAGGTCGGTCGTGCGCACCGTCGCGCGGCCCGCACCGCCAGTGCCCAGATCCACCACGACGTCGATGTCCGCGCCGCTGAGGTCCACGTTCCGGGCCCCGGGCGCGCCGGCGGAGCGCTCGCACACGGTGTGGCCGTTGAAGGCCACGGTGATGTTCTCCGCGTCCATCTCCGCATCCGCCATGCCCACGGCCGCGAGCACGCGGCCCCAGTTCGGGTCGGAGCCGAACATCGCCGTCTTCACCAGATTGTCGCGCCCGATCGTGCGCGCCGCCTCGAGCGCCTGCGCGTCATCCGCGGCGCCGGCGACGGTGATGGACACGCGCTTGGTCACGCCCTCCGCGTCCGACTGCATCAGGGCGGCGAGCTGCGCGCACGCCTCGTGCACCGCCGCGTCGAGCTCCTCCTGCGCGGGGGCCACACCGCTCGCGCCGGAGGCCATCGCGATCACCGTGTCGTTGGTGGACGTCGAGCCGTCGATGTCCAGCGTGTTGAAGGTATCGGCGACGGCGGCCTCGACGGCCCGCTGCAGCGCCGCACTGCTCACCTGGGCGTCCGTGGTCACGCACACGAGCATCGTCGCCAGCGACGGCGCCATCATGCCCGCACCCTTGCCCATCGCGCCGAGCGTCCACCCGCTGCCACGGACTACGACCTGCTTCGCCACGGTGTCCGTGGTCATGATCGCCTCGGCAGCCGCCGCGCCGTCATCACCGAGCTGCGTGGCAGCGGCCCCGATCCCGGCCGCCACCTTCTCCATCGGCAGCGCGTCGCCAATAATGCCCGTCGAGCACACCGCGACCCTTACCGGGTCGGCGCCGACGCCCTGCGCGGCGAGGCGTTGCATCTCGCGCGCGTCCGCCTCGCCCTGCGCGCCGGTGCAGGCGTTGGCGTTGCCCGAGTTGAAGACGACGGCCTGCAGCGCGCCGCCGGCAACGGCCTCGCGGCTGACCTTCACGGGCGCCGCGAACACCTTGTTGCGGGTAAAGACGGCGGCTGCGGCGTACTCGGGCCCTTCGTTGACCACGATGGCCACGTCCGGCTTGCCGGACGGCTTGATGCCGGCGCGGGTCGCGGCGGCGGAGAATCCTTGGGGCGCGGTGACTCCAGTCTCGCTCATTGGGGTTCGGTCCTTTCGACGGGGAGGTTCTGGGGCGGGGCGGCGGTTACGGAGCCACCGCGGCTCGCGGCAATCCCGCCGCCTCCTCGAACCCGAGCGCGAGGTTCATGCACTGCACCGCCGCTCCCCCGGTGCCCTTGGTGAGGTTGTCGATTGCGGAGGTCACCACCAGCTTGTCCTGGGCCGGATCGACCGCGACCTGCACGTGGCACATGTTCGAGCCGAGCACGTGCTGCGTTTCGGGCTGCTGCTTCTCTGGGAGCAGGCGCAGGAACGGCTCGCCCCCGTAGGCGGCCGCGTACGCGGCGCGGGCCTGCGTGGTGCTCACATCCCCGGCGAGCGGCGCAACCACCGTGGTGAGGATGCCGCGCGGCAGCGGCGCGAGGACCGGGGTGAAGGTGAGGCGGACGTCGTCCTCCGCAACCTCCTGCAGGTTCTGCACCATCTCCGGGGTGTGGCGGTGAGCGCCGGCGACGTTGTAGGCGCGCAGCGACCCCATCGTCTCGGCGCCGAGCGTAGCCACTGAGGCCTTCTTACCCGCCCCGGAAACACCGCTGACGGAAACGACCGACAGGTCTGGCTCGATGAGGCCCGCCTCGAGCGCCGGCCACGCGGCGAGCGTCGCCCCCGTGGGGAAGCACCCCGGCACCGCGATCCTGCGCGCCCCGGCGAGCTCATCGCGGTGGCCCGGCAGCTCCGGCAGCCCGTACGGCCAGCACCCGGCGTATCCGGGGCCGTAGTAGGCCAGCCAGTCGTCCTCGTTGCGGAGCCGGAAGTCGGCGGCGCAGTCGATCACCACCACATCGTCTGGCAGCGCGGCCCCGATCTCCGCCGAGTGCCCGTGCGGCAGGGCCAAGAAGACCACATCGTGCTCGGCCAGGGTGTCCAGCGCCGTGTCCTCGATCTCCCGGTCCGCGAGCTGCGGCAGGTGCGGCATGAGCTCCCCCACGCTGGCGCCCGCGCTCGACGCGCCGGTGAGCGCCCCGATCTCGAGCTCGCCGGTGAGGTAGGCGGGGTGGCCGAGTAGGAGGCGGAGAATCTCCCCACCCGCGTACCCGGACGCACCCGCGACCGCGACCTTCCACACACTGTTTGACATACCGGCGAGTATATCAGTTATGCAGTCGAGTGGAAGTTATTCACTCAAAACGGGTGCGGATCAGCCGCGCATCTCCGCGCCGTGGCGCTGCTTCGCCAGCTCCGCGGCGGCGAGGCGCGCCTCGGACGCCTCCTCCTCCGTGAGCGTGCGGTCAGGGGCGCGGAAAGCAAGGCCGAACGCGAGCGACTTCTTGCTTTCGCCGAGGGCGTCGGAACGGTACACGTCGAAAAGCTGCACCGCCTCGACGAGCTCACCCGCGCCCTCCTCGAGGGTGCGGCGGACGTCTTCGGCGGCGACCGCCTCGTCGACGACGAGCGCGATGTCCTGGTTGAGCAGCGGGAACGCGGACAGGCGAGGGGCCGGGAAGCGCTCCTCGAGCGGGATCGCGGTGAGGTCGATCTCCATCGCGCACGTGCGGGAGGGCAGCCCGAGCCGTTCGAGAACCTGCGGGTGGAGCTCGCCGGCGTGGCCGACGACGACGTTCGCGCCATCCGCGCCGCGGACCGACAGCTCGGCGCAGCGGCCCGGGTGCCACGGCAAGTACTCTGCGGCTGCAACGGCCAGCTCGACGCCGCAGGCGCGGGCGACGACCTGGGCGACGTCGACGGCGTCGGACCAGTCGTAACCGCGGCCCGCACCCCACGGCCCAGCGAGCTCGGCGTTGCCCACCGCGACGGTCGCGGCGTGGAGGTGCTGCTCGGGCAGGGACTCGATGAGTTCGGCGATGACCTCTGCCGACGGCCGCTCGGCGACGCTCGGCAGCGGCGAGACGTCCGCGCGCTTTTCGGAGCTCTGCGCGACCGAGTAGACGGCGACGTCGGCGCGGCCGCGCGCGACGTTGCGCCCCACCGCCTCGAGCATCGACGGCAGCAGCGTCGTGCCCAGCACGCCGTAATCGGCGTCGAGCGGGTTCTGGACCTTCACGGTCTTGCGGCGCGGATCGTCCGCGTCGAGGCCCCAGGTATCGAACGTGTCGTTGGCGATGAACGGCGTCGGGATGATCTCCGCGTAGCCCGAGTACGCCAGCGCGTGCGTGACGGCGCGGCGGCGGCGCTGCAGCGGGCTCAGACCCCGGCCGCCGCGCGGGGTGGGCAGCACGAGCGGGATCTCGTCGAGCCCCTCGAGGCGCACGACCTCCTCGACCAGCTCCACCGGCACCGTGATGTCCGTGCGCCACGTCGGCGGGGTGACCTGCAGCTCCTCGCCGTCGCCCTCGACCGCGCAGCCAACCTCCTCGAGGCGGCGCACGACGGTCTCGCGCGGGTACTCCACGCCGACGAGCTCCGACGGGCGCGCGGCGCGCATCGCAATCGCAGTCCGCGTCTCGACGCCGCCGACCAGCGTGCGCCCCGCCGCCACGGTGCCGCCGGCGATCTGGGTGAGCAGCGCGCAGGCGATGTCGAGTGCGACCTCCACCAGCGCGGGGTCCACGCCGCGTTCGAAGCGCCGGGACGCCTCCGAGCTGAGCTTGTGGCGGCGCGCGGTGCGGGCGACGGTGAGCGCGTCCCACGTCGCTGCCTCGAAGTGCACGTTCACCGTCCCGCCGGAGATCTCGGAGGTCGTGCCGCCCATGACGCCGGCGAGCGACTGGATGCCGTTGTCGTCGCTGATCACCACGTCCTCGGCGCTCAGCGTGCGCTTCACGTGGTCGAGGGTCTCGAATTCTTCGCCGTCGGCGGCGTTGCGCACGTGCAGGCCGCCGGCGATCTTGTCGGCGTCGAAGGCGTGCATCGGCTGGCCGGTGAGCAGCATGACGTAGTTGGTCACGTCAGTCGCGGCGTTGACGGAACGGATGCCGGCGAGCATGAGCTCGCGCTGCATCCAGAAGGGCGCGGCGGCGTGCGGGTCGATGCCTTCGACGGTGCGCAGGCCGAAGCGCTTCGCCTTCGTCGCCGGGTCGACGGTGACCGCGATGGTCTCTCCGCTCGGCGCCGGGACCACGCTCACGTCGATGCCGGCCACCGACGGGTCACTGGCGACGTCGGTGTAGCGCAGGTCGAAGGCGGAGGCGATCTCGCGGGTCAGGCCGCGCGCGGACAGCGCGTAGCCGCGGTCCGGGGTGACGTTGACGTCGAAGACGGTGTCGTCCGAGCCGAGGATGGCGCGGGCGTCGTCGCCGGGGGCGGTGCCGGCCGGCAGGGAGGCGTCGTCAAGCGTGATGATGCCCTCGCTCTTCTGGGCGAGCCCGAGCTCGGCGGCGGAAGCCATCATGCCGTTCGAGATGTGGTCGTAGGTCTCGCGCGCGGCGATGGCGAAGCCGCCCGGCAGCACCGCGCCCGGCAGCGAGACGACGACGAGGTCGCCCTCCTTGAAGTTGCGCGCGCCGCAGATGATGCCCTGCGGCTCGCCCGTGCCATTCGCCTGGCCGACGTCGACCTGGCAGTAACGGATCGGCTTCTTAAACCCGGTGAGCTCTTCGATCTCTTTCACGCGGCCGATGACGAGCGGGCCGGTCGTTTCCGGCAGCGGCGCGTAGCCCTCGGTTTCAAAGCCGACGCGCACGAAGCCCGCGTCGAGCTCCTCGTCGGTGGGGTTGAAGCCCTCGTTGCCCGCGTTGGCCAGCAGGCGGGTGATCCAGTTCTTGGAAATCAGCATTCTCGGTTCTCCTTTTCGCCTGGTTACGCCTGCACGCCGAACGGGATGGTGAAGCGGACGTCGCCCTCGACCATGTCGCGCATGTCCGACAGTCCGTTGCGGAACTGCAGCGTGCGCTCCAGCCCCATGCCGAACGCGAAGCCGGAGTACTCCTCCGGGTCGATGCCCACCGCGCGCAGCACGTTCGGGTTGACCATGCCGCAGCCGCCCCACTCGATCCAGCCGGCGCCGCCCTTCTTGTTCGGGAACCACACGTCCACCTCCGCGGACGGCTCCGTGAACGGGAAGTAGTTCGTGCGCATGCGCGTCTTCGTCTCCGGGCCGAAGAGCACCTTGGCCAGGTGGTCGAGCGTGCCGCGCAGGTGCGCCATGGTCAGGCCCTTGTCCACGGCGAGGCCCTCCACCTGGTGGAAGACCGGGGTGTGCGTCGCGTCGAGCTCGTCGGTGCGGAACACGCGGCCCGGGCAGGCGATGTAGATGGGCACGTCGCGCTCGAGCATCGTGCGCACCTGCACCGGGGAGGTGTGCGTGCGCATGACCTGCTTCGAGCCCTCCTCGCCGATGTAAAACGTGTCCTGCAGCGTGCGCGCCGGGTGGTCGGGGATAAAGTTGAGCGCGTCGAAGTTGAAGTACTCGGCCTCGACCTCGGGGCCCTCGGCGACCTCCCAGCCCATGCCGATGAAGATGTCGGCGATGTGCTCGCTCAGGGTGGTGATCGGGTGCATGGCTCCCGCGTGACGACGAGCCGTCGGCAACGTCACGTCCACCCTTTCTTCACGCAACTGCTGCTCGCGGTGTTCCGCCTCGCGCACCTCGCGCAGCTCGGCGTAGCGCTTCTCCGCGCGGCCGCGCGCCATGTTGACGAAGCGCCCGGCGTCCTTGCGCTGGTCCTTCGGCAGCGTGCCGAGGGCGCGGCGCGCCTGCGGGATCGGCGCCTTCTCCCCCAGGTGCGCGCGGTGCGCCTCCTCCAGTGCGGCAAGGTCGGGCGCCGCCTCGAACGCTGCGATGGCGGCCTCCGCGGCCTGGTTCAAGGCCTCTTCGGTCAGTTCAATCTCGGCCACGTTGTGCCTTTCTTCTCGCGCGGTGAAAACGGTGACAAGCATACCCAGCGGCCCGACCGGCGCCGGCGCGGGGCGGGCTGCGCGCGGCAGCGGGTGCGCGCCTGACGCATTACGCCAGAATCTGTCAGGCGAGCCGCAAACCCCCAGGTCACTGACAAAATCAGGCCGAATTTTTCCGGCCCAGCAAACGTGCAGGTACCTACTAGCTTGCCCGGTGCGGCCGCGAACGCAATTACCAAAGTGTGCCGGTACCTTCCTTTCTCGTCCATGAGGAAAGGAAGGTCCCATGACCAGATTCTTCGAGGGCCGCGCCCTCCACCGCCCAGACGACGACGTCGAGGACCAGGGCCTCGCCTTCGACCTCGGCACCATCGAAAACCGCCTCTCCCGCCGCAAACTGCTCGGGATGCTCGGCGTCGGCGCCGGCTCGGCGGCCCTCGCCGCGTGCTCACCCGGCACCTCAAACGCGAGCTCGACGGCGAGCTCAACTGCGAGCAGCACCTCAAGCGGCGCCGCGACAACTACCGCCGCCGCGGCATCCTCCCTCACCGAGATGAAGACCGAAACCGCGGGCCCCTACCCCGGCGACGGCTCAAACGGACCCGACGTGCTGGAGAAGGTCGGCGTGGAACGCAGGGACATCCGCGGGTCCATCGGCGGCGGCGCGACCGCGAGCGGCGTGCCGCTTACCCTGAAGATGAACATCATCGACATGGTGGACAACAACGCCCCGATGGCGGGCGCGGCCGTGTACGTCTGGCACTGCGACGCCGCCGGCAAGTACTCGATGTACTCCACCGGCCTTGAGGACGAGACGTACCTGCGCGGCGTGCAGGTCACCGGCGACGACGGGTCGGTCGAGTTCACCACCATCGTCCCGGGCTGCTACGAGGGGCGCTGGCCGCACATCCACTTCGAGGTCTTCTCCTCCGTCGACGACATCGCCGACGCGTCGAAGGCCATCCTCACCTCCCAAATCGCCGTCCCGGAGGAGGTGGATACGGCGGTCTACGCCACTGACAACTACGCGGACTCCGTCTCGCCGTTCTCCCACATCACCCTGGCCAACGACAACGTCTTCTCCGACGGCTGGGACCAGCAGCTGCCGTCCTTCACCGGCGATGTGCAGGCGGGGTATTCGTTCACCATCGACGTGCCCATCGACACCACCACCCCGAACTCCGGCGGCGGCGCGGCCCCGAACCCGGGTGGCGGCCCCGGCGGGCAGGGCGGGCCGGGTGGCCCCGGCGGGCAGGGCGGCCCGGGTGTCCCAGGTGGTACGCCCCCGACCGGCATGCCGCAGCCGCCGGCAAGTTACTAGCGCCTACTCCCCCAGCGCCTTCGAGGATTCCCATAGGCAGATCGCCGCGGCGGTGGCCAGATTCAACGACTCGGCCGACCCCTTGATCGGGATGTTCACGCGCGCGTCGCACGCTCCCTCGACGTCCTCGTCAAGCCCGTGCGCCTCGTTGCCGAACAGCCACGCCGTCGGCCGGTCGAGCAGGTCGCCGGGTGCGGCGAGGGAGGTGTCGCCGTCGATGGCGGTCGCCAGCGTCGATAAGCCTGCTGCCCGAAGCTCCCCGAGCACCCGGCGCACGTCGCGGTCGCGCGCCACCGGGATTTGGAAGAGCGATCCCGCGGTCGAGCGCACCACTTTCGGCGACTCCGGGTCGACCGTGTCGCCGGCGAAGATCACCGCGTCGGCGCCGACCGCGTCCGCAATGCGGATGATCGTGCCCGCGTTGCCGGGGTCGGCGGTCTCCACGCAGACCGCGACCAACTTCGGCCTACCCTTCAGGATGGCGCCGACCGACCACAGCACCGGCTTGCACACCGCGAAGATGCCGGTGTGCGTCACGGTGTCGGCGAGCGCGTCGGCGGCCTTCTCCGTGATCGCGTGGGTGTAGACGTCCATGTAGCCGGCCGCGCGCACGATCTCCTCGAACCGCTCGGCCGCCGCCTCCGTGACAAAGACGTCGGTGGCGGCGCCGGTGGCCACCGCGGCCTCGACCGAGTTCTCCCCCTCGACAAGGAAAGCGTTTGCTTTGCGACGAGCTTGCGCCCGCTTCAACTTCCCGGCATTGACCACGCGCGGGGTGCGCTCGGTGAAGGGCTGCTCGAAATGCAATGGCATGGAGCCAGCCTACGTTGCGCGAGAAAACGCCCGCCGCGCTCCCCTGGTGGGAGGGGGCGGGGCGGGCGTCAGCTCGTCGCTAAGCGGAATGCGCTTAGGCGGCCTTCGGCGCGTTGACGTCCTCCGGGAGGGCGTTCTTTGCAACCTCGCACAGCGCGGAGAACGCGGCGAAGTCGTTGACCGCGAGCTCGGCGAGGATCTTGCGGTCGACCTCGACCTCGGCCAGCTTGAGGCCGTGGATGAGGCGGTTGTAGGTTATGCCGTTCATGCGGGCAGCGGCGTTGATGCGCTGGATCCACAGCTTGCGGAACTCGCCCTTGCGCTTACGACGGTCGTTGTAGGCGTAGGTCTGGGAGTGCAGCCACTGCTCCTTGGCCTTGCGGTACAGGCGGGAGCGCTGGCCGCGGTAGCCCTTCGCGGACTTGAGAATCGCGCGGCGCTTCTTCTTCGCATTGACTGAACGCTTCACACGTGCCATGAGTCAAACTTCCTTTTCTTTGTGGTGGTCGGTTGATTGATCGGGCCGTGCTTAGGCCTTGCCCAGGAGGCGCTTTGCGCGCTTGACGTCCGAGCCGGCAACGTCGGTGGTGCCGGAGAGCTTGCGGCGGCGCTTCGACGAGAGCTTCTCGTTGAGGTGGCGCTTGCCGGCCTGCTCGCGGCGGAGCTTGCCGTTGCCGTTGACCTTGATGCGCTTAGCGGTGCCCTTGTGGGTCTTCTGCTTCATGGTGAAAGCCCTTCAGAGTGTCGATTTGGTGAACTACTTCTTGCCCTTGCGGGCGGGTCCGAAGACCATCGTCATGTTTCGGCCGTCCTGCTTCGGGCGGGACTCGACCACACCGAGATCGCCGATGTCGTCGGCGAGGCGCTCGAGCAGCCGGTAGCCCAGCTCGGGGCGGGACTGCTCGCGGCCGCGGAACATGATGGTAACCTTGACCTTGTTGCCCTTCTCCAGGAAGCGCTCTACATTTGCCTTCTTGGTCT
>ERZ1029874.134-NODE-134-length-13000-cov-35.099575_pt1 | contig 13000 bp, 12 predicted proteins | sample MGYA00519235_ERZ1029874 | MGnify/ENA primary metagenome ERZ1029874 (study PRJEB33666, sample SAMEA4610926) | skin metagenome | biome: Human-associated habitat; feature: Malodor aspect; material: skin | place: Philippines | collected 2015-08 ...
CGAACAGCGCGCCGGGCAGGCCCATGAGCAGCCAGCCCGACATGTCGGACGCGCCCGCGGACAGGCCGGCGACGAGGGGATTGAGCCCGCGGTCGCCGAGCACGTAGTCGTCGTACTTGCTCGTCTGCAGCCACGAGTAGAAGCCGATGGCCACCATAAGTCCGAAGTAGAGGACGATGGCCAGCACGAGCCAGAAGTTCTCCGACATGGGCGCTCCTTGCATCTGTGAATTCACTGGAAATGTAAAGTGCGCCACACTGTAGTCGACAGGTGTGACGGGGGCGGGCAACTTCCGGAATTTTCCCGCGCGGGCAGTGTCGGGGGCGGGTGGTATAAGGGAGGTTATGCCTAAATTCCTCCTCCACGGCCTGTGGCTCCACGAGTCCGGGCTCGCGATTTGGGCTGAGCGCGTGGAGGGCCACCGCATTGTCACCATGGACCAGGTGCCGGCCGGCACGTTCCCGCCGATCGTGCACTCGCTTCTCGACGGCCAACGGTTCCGCCACCGCGAAGAGATCACCCTGCAAACCCCGAAGGGGCGCCCGGTGCAGCTGCGCGCGCCCATGGCGGTGTTCGCGCCGGACGAGGCGGTGCAGTTCCTGGACAACCTCGCGTTCCTCGACGGGGATTCGCCGGCCGCCACGCCCGCGCAGCGCGACGCGATCGCGCAGGACCTGTACTGGCTGCTGCGCATGTACAACGGGCTGACCGCCTTCATCCGCGCCGGGCGGGTGTCTATCCACGTGCCGTACCGCGACGGCAGCTGGTACGCGCAGTGGCAGCTCGGCACCGGCGTGGGGGAGCGCTCGTGGCTCGCGGAGATGGTGGCGGCCGCGCCGGGCGTGCTCACGGTGAACAACCCGAACCTGAGCGAGGACTGCGCGCAGACGTTCACGCACTGGATCGCCTCGGCGCGCCTGCGCCGCGTCGCCGCGGAGGGCAGCGCCCGGCCGTACCCGTGGCACGACTTCGTGCACTCGCTGCTCTTCGGCGCGCCGCTGCGGCGCGGTGGCGCGACGCTCGCGCGGCGGGTGGGGGACTGGAACGGCACGATCACGGCCGCGAACCTGCAGCTCGTGTTCATCGCGGAGGCGCCGGACGACAACAACGGCAACGCCGCCAACAACGGCAACGCCGCCAACGCGTCGGACGCGACCGCGGCGCAGTGGCCGGTGCGCGTGCAGGTGCGCTCCGGGATGGACTCGCCGCGGCCCGTGCGCCTATCGGAGTACGACGGCACGAGCGCCGAGGCGCTGCGCGAGCAGCTCAGCCGCGCCTGCCAGGTGACGGACTACGTCAACCCCAACCTGCACGGGCGCACACCGGGCACGCTCGGCAACGGGTTCTCGCCGGACGAGGGCGACTGGGACGTCTTTCTCACCGGCGACGAGATGGTGGTCTTCGTCCGCGACGTCGCACCCCGGCTGCGGGTCGCGGGCTTTACCGTCATGCTCCCGCGCGCCTGGGCGGCGGCGGAGACGAGCTCGCAACTGAAGATCACCAAGCACGAGAACCCGTACGACTCCTCGACGGTGACCATGATGGGCTTTGACACCCTGGTTCACTACGACTGGCGCCTTTCCGTCGGCGGGGTGGAGCTCACGGACGAGGAGATGAGCCAGCTCGTGCGCTCGAAGTCGGGGCTGGTGAAGCTGCGAGGGCAGTGGGTGCTCGCGGACACGCGCCAGATTGCGAAGACGGCGAAGTACCTCGAGTCCCTGAAAGCCTCGTCCGTGGACAACGCCAGGCTCGAGGCGGAAGCCGCCGCGACGCGCGCCCGGCTCGCGGAGGCCGCCGGTTCCGCGGACGCCGCCGAGCTCGCCGCGCGCGCTCGGGCCGCCCAGGAGGAGTACGAGCGGCTGCGCGCCGCCGAGGGCGAGGGCGTGGTCTCCGCCGCGGAACTGCGCCAGCTCGCGCTCGAGGCGGGGCCGGACAGTCCCATCGAGTTCACCGGCTCGCCCTGGTTCACCTCCCTCGTCGGGGGCACGGACCGTCCGGCCCCGGAGCGGGTGGGCATCCCCGACACAGTCGACGCGGAGCTGCGCGAGTACCAGCGCCGGGGCGTGGACTGGCTCTACTTCATGTCCCGCAACAACCTCGGGGCAGTGCTCGCGGACGACATGGGCCTGGGCAAGACGCTGCAGCTGCTCACCCTGCTCGCGGTGGAGAGGGAGGCGGGCACGGCCGGTGGGCCGTCGATAGTGATCGCGCCGACGTCGGTGGTGGGCAACTGGGCGCGCGAGGCCGCCCGCTTCGTGCCGGGAATGAAGGTGCAGGTGCACCACGGCAGCGACCGGCTCAAGGGCGACGAGTTCTTCGAGGCCGCCGACGGCGCCGACCTCGTGCTCACCTCGTATGGCACGGCCGCGCGCGACGCGAAGGACCTGGCGAAGGTGAAGTGGGACCATGTGGTGCTCGACGAGGCGCAGGCGATTAAGAACGCGGGCACGCAGGCGTCGAAAAGCGTGCGAGCCCTCCCCGCGCGACACCGCATCGCGCTCACCGGCACCCCGATCGAAAACAAGCTGTCGGAGCTGCGCAGCATCCTCGACTTTGTCAACCCCGGGATGCTCGGCTCGCAGGCGTTTTTCCGCAACCACTTCGCCAAAGCGATCGAGTCGCGCCGGGATCCGGAGCTCGCCGAGGAGATGGGTCGGCAGCTGCAGCGCCTCACGGCGCCGTTCATCCTGCGCAGGTTGAAGACAGACTCGGCGATTATCGACGACCTCCCGGAGAAGGCCGAGCACGTCGTCGCCGTGGACATGACCCCGGAGCAGGCGGCGCTGTACACGGCGCTGGTCAACGAGATGAAAGCCGAGCTGGAAAAGCGCAAGGGCATCGCGCGCAAGGGGCTCGTGCTGGCGACGATCACCCGCATCAAGCAGATCTGCAACCACCCGGCGCACTACCTCGGCGACGGCTCGCCAGTGACCTTCAAGGGCAAACACCGCTCGGGAAAGGTGGCCAAGCTCATGGAGCTGCTCGAGCACGCGGCGGAGACGGACCAGCGCGTGCTCATCTTCACGCAGTACCGCGCGTTCGGCGACATCTTGCAGCCGTACCTCTCGGAGCGCCTCGGCGAGAAGGTGCCGTTCCTCCACGGCGGGGTGGGCAAGTCCGCGCGCGACGCGATGGTGGAGCGGTTCCAGCGCCCGGACGGGCCGCGCGCGATGATCTTGAGCCTCAAGGCCGGCGGCACCGGGCTCAACCTCACCGCCGCCTCCATGGTCGTCCACCTCGACCGGTGGTGGAACCCAGCGGTGGAAAACCAGGCGACGGACCGCGCCTTCCGCATCGGGCAGGACAAGGACGTCACCGTCTACAAGATCATCACCCGCGGCACGATGGAGGAGAAGATCCAAGACATCCTCGACGGCAAGACGCAGCTCGCGGGCGCCGTCGTGGGCCAGGGCGAGGGCTGGATCACGGAGCTGGATTCCGAGGACCTCGCGCAGTTGATCAGCTACAGGGGGCAGCAATGAGCCAGACGCCCAAGGACGGCAACGTCATCTTCCTCAACTTCGGCGCGAAGCGGCGCGTCGACTCGGCCGAGGAGACCGGCGGCCCGGCGGTCGAGGCCACTGCGCCGCCGGCGTACTCCCCGGCGGCGATGCGCGTGTTCAATGCCGCGGTGCGCCAGACCGACGTCGCCCGGGCGAAGCGGGGCCACGAGTACGCGACGCAGGGGCGCGTGCTCGACCTCACCCCCGTCCCTATGGGCATGCGGGCGGACGTGGCCGGCAGCCAGAACGAGCCGTTCCACGTGAACCTGCACTTGCCGCGGCGCTCGACGCCGGACATCGAACAGGCGCTGCACTCGCTCGTGGGCACCGCGGGCTCCGTCGAGGCGATGCGCAAGGGCGACATCGAGGATGACGTGCTCGACGTCCTGGTGTGCAGCGAGCCCGGAGAGATCCGCTTTACCTGCGACTGCCCGGACGGCGCGCGGGTGTGCAAGCACGCCGTCGCGCTGGCGGAGCGGGCGGCGGCGCTCATCGACGCGGACCCGACGATCGTGCTCACGATGCGCGGGGTGACGTTGAGCTCGCTCGAGGATCGCAAGCGGCGCGCCGCCCAGGACCTCGCCCGCGAAAACGCGGAGCCGGGCTCGCGGTACTTCTGGGCGGGCCGGAAGCTGCCGGAGCTGCCGCGCCCGAAGGTGGCGCCGATGATCGAGGATTCCGACATCGACCTGCTCCACAGCGCGATGCAGACAGTGTCGTTTACCAACATCGACCAGCTGCGGGCGGTCTCCGACATCGAGGACCTCTACGACGCGCTCACCCGCCGTTAGCACACGCGTTCGATGCTCCGGGTGCCGGTGTCGGGGCGGGGTGGTAGGAGTTGTTGCTATGACCCACACCACCTTCATCCACACCTCCGACCTGCAGCTGGGCATGACTAGAAAGTTCCTGCCGCCCGAGGCGCAGTCGCGTTTCGACGACGCACGGTTGCGTGCCGTCACCCGCATCGGCGAGCTCGCGGTCGAGCGAGGCGCGGAATTCATCGTCGTGGCCGGCGACGTGTTCGAGCACAACTCGCTCGAGCCGAAGACGCTCGGGCGCGCGCTTGAGGTGCTGCGCAAGCTGCCCGTGCCGGTCTACCTCCTGCCCGGCAACCACGACCCGCTCGTGGCGGATTCCATCTTTAGCCGCACCGAGGGCATCGAGGGCGTGCACGTGCTCGGCGACTCGGTGCCGGTGACGGTGCGCGAGGGCGTGGAGCTCGTCGGCGCCCCGCTGCTGACGAAGCACGCCTCGGAGGACCTGTGCGCGAAGGCCATCCACGACCTGGAGCCGACGGAGGCCGTGCGCGTGCTCGTAGGGCACGGCCAGGCGGAGGGCTTCGGCACCGAGGACACGGACGCGCTCATCGACATCGCCTGCTTGAACGCGGCCGCCTCCCGGGGCGTCATCGACTACGTCGCGCTCGGCGATACGCACTCGACCGCGCCGCTGTCGAGCTCCGGCCGCGTGTGGTTCTCCGGCTCGCCGGAGACGACGGACTACTTCGACCGCACCCCGGGTGTGGCCGGCGGCGAGGTTGACTCCGGCAACGCGCTCGTGGTCACCGTGGACAAGGAGGGCTTCGACGCGACGGTGGAGGTGGAGAAGGTCCCCGTGGGCACGTGGACGTTCGAGGCGCGCGCCTGGGAGGTGGCTGACGCCGACGACGTTGCGACGGTGATCGAGGACCTCAAGGCGTACCCGGAGAAGGACCGCACCGTGATCAAGTACTCGCTCACGGGCACGCTCGGCCTCGAGGCGACGCGCGAGCTTGAGCGCGAGCTGGGCGAGCTCGAAGACATCTTCGCCGCGCTCTACCCGCGCGAGCGCCTCATGAGCCTGCACCTCGAGCCCGACGAGGAGGAGCTGGAACACCTGCCGCTGACCGGGTACGCGAAGGAAGCGATGCGCGAGCTCATCGGCCAGGCCTCCCCGGAGGCCGCGTCTGGCCCGGGTGGCGAGGAGCGCGCCGCGGCCGCCAGGGACGCCATCAACCTGCTGTTCCGCCTGTCCAAGGAGACGAACTAACCATGCGCATCCACTCGCTGACCATCGATAACGTCCGCGCCGTCGAGCACCTCGAGCTGCGCGACCTGCCGGACACCGGCGTCATCGTGGTGCACGGCCACAACGAGGCGGGCAAGTCCACCATCCTCGATGCCATCGACGCCGTGCTCAACGAGCGCCACTCCGGCGCCAGCAAGAAGATCAAGGTGCTCGCGCCGGTGGGGCGCGACGCCTCGCCGGAGGTGACGCTCACGGCGACGGTGGGCGAGACCACGTTCACCATCCACAAGCGCTGGCTCAAGGGCAAGCTCTCGGAGCTGGAGATCCACGCCCCGCAGCACCGCAACCTCACCGGCCGCGCCGCGGACGACGAGCTGGAGCGCATCCTCAGCGAGCAGATGGACACCCAGCTCGCCCGCACGCTGTTCTTGCGCCAGGGCGAGCTTGAGCCGGGTATCGCCGCCGCCGGCATCCCGTCGATTACGAAAGCCCTTGAGGCGGAGTCCGGCGACGAGCACGCCGGCGACGAGGACACCGGGCTCATGCAGGCCATCGAGGCCGAGTACGGGAAGTACTGGACGACGGCCACCCCGCCGAAGAGGAAGGGAACGTACGCGGCGAAGTTCGACGCCGTCGAGCAGGCGGAGGCGGAGCTGCGTGAGCAGGAGGACGCGGTGCAGCGCCTCGCCGGCTTCGTCGACGAGGTCGCGCGACGCGAGGAGGAGATCCGCGCGGTGGACGCGGAGCTGCCCCAGGCCAAAGAGGAGTTGGCGACGCGCGAGGCCGAGTTCGCCGCCGCGAACAAGGTGAAGGAGCAGGCGCAGGCCGCCGAGGAGCGCCTCGCCCGCGCCGCCGCGACCCGCGAGCGGGCCACCCAGGATGTCGCGGACCGCAAGGCGCTCGCCGCCCGCGTGGATGCCCTGCGCGAGGAGGAGGCGGGGCTGCGCGACTCCCTCGGCCCAGCACAGGAGGCCAGCGAGACGGAGCAGGGCAAGATCGCGGAGCACACCGGCGCGCTCGAGGCGGCGAAGGCCCGCGTGAAGGAGGTGCGCGCGGAGGTGAAGTCTGCAGAAGCCGCCCGCGAGTACGCACGTGCGTTGCGACGCCTCACGGTCGTGCGCGAACAACTCGAGCGCATCGGCACAGCCGAGCAGGCGTACGAGGCACTGCTGCAATCCGCGCCGCAGCGCACCGTGACCGACAAGCAGGTCCGCGCCCTCGAGCAGGCGCATAGCGAGCTGACGCTGCAGCGGCGCCTGCGCGACGCGGCGTCCGCGAAGTTGGAGATCACCGCGGCGCACGCGACCCTCACCGTGGACGGCGACGCGCGTGAGATTGACGGCACCGAGACCGTCGCCGTGCGCGAAGGCACGCGGCTCGGGCTGGGGGAGTTCGCCGTGGTCTTCCGCGCCGCCCAGGGTGCGAGCGACCCGGATGCCGCGGTCGAGCAGGCCGAGCGCGCGTACGCCGACGCGCTCGCCGCCACCGGCTGCGCCTCTGTGGAGGAGGCGCGGGACTGGCGCGACGCGTGCAAGGCCCACGAGGCGGATCTCAAAGGGGCCCGCCAGCGTCTCGACGACGCCCTCGCCGGCGCCGGCGCCGACGAGCTGCGCGCGGAGCGCACCCACCTGACGCAGCAAGTCGACGAGCTGCGCGAGGCAGCCGGCGGGGACGGTGCCGACGCACCCGCGGAGGAACCGGCCGATACCGCCGCGGCGGAGCAGGCGGCGGAGGAGGAGCTCAAGGCCGCGCAGGCCGCGCTGGCGGCGGCGGAGCGCGACGTCGAATCCGCCGAGGCGGCGCTGAAGCCGTACGCCGACAAGACCGCGGCGAACGCGCTGACCGTGCTGCAGACCAGGCTCGAGGCGAAGGAATCCGAGACGGCGCTGGCGGCGCAGGAACTGGACAAGGCCGAGGCCGCCGCGCCGGCGTCCGCGCTCGCCGAGGCACTCGAAGCCGCGACGGCCGAGGAGGGGGCTGCGAAGGCCGCCGCGACCGAGCTCAACAGCCAGCTCGCCGAGGCGGACCCGGAGTTCGCAGCGCAGCTCCTCAAGGGCGCGCAGGCACGCCTGGCGAACCTCGACGCCCGCGGCGCGGAGGCCCGCAACCGCATCACGGAGCTGACGGGCCGCATCGAGATCGCCGCGGGTGCGGCGGAGAAGGCGGACCGCGCCGCGGCGGAGCTCGAGGCGGCGCAGACCGACCTGGACCGGGCGACGCGGCGCGCGGAGGCCGTGAAGCTGCTGCGCGAGACGATGCTCGCGCACCGCGACGCGGCGCGAGCACGCTACGTCGCGCCGTTCACGGACGCGATCCGCAACCGCGCCCGCGTCCTGTTCGGCCCCACGGTCGACTTCAACCTTGGCGAGGACCTCGCCATCAGCGAGCGCACCGTCGATGGCGTGACCGTCCCGCTCAAGGAGCTCTCCGGCGGCACGAAGGAGCAGCTGGCCATCCTCACCCGCTTCGCCATCGCCGACCTCGTTTCCGCCGGCGAGGCAGCCACGCCCGTGCCGGTCATCGTGGACGACGCGCTCGGCGCGACGGATCCGGCGCGCCTGGCGCGGATGAACTCGCTGTTCAGCCAGGTCGGTAAGATGTCCCAGGTGCTCGTACTCACGTGTTTCCCACAGCGTTTCGACCGCGTCGCGGCGGCACGAACCGTATCTATCGACGAGCTGAAAAATATAGGTGGCACCATAGGCTAAAGTTTTTGTCATGACTTTCCAGCCGCATTGGCTCGACGACGAGGAACAGCACCTCTGGCGTTTGATGCTCGCCGCGTCCACCAAGATCTCCCGGACGATCGACGATCGCCTGCAAGCCGGTTCCGGGCTTTCTTCGCCCGAGTTCTCCGTGCTTGTCTCGCTGTCCGAAGCAGACGGGAGGGTGCTTCGCCTGCGCGAGCTGTGTGAAAACCTCGGGTGGGACCGCTCCCGCGCCTCGCACCAGGTCACCCGCATGGAAAAGCGCGGGCTGGTGACCAAGGAGAAGTGCCCCGGCGACGCGCGTGGCGTCCTCGCCACCATCACCGACGAGGGGATGTCGCGCCTCGAGGCCGCGGCGCCGGACCACGTGGAGACGGTGCGCCGGCTCGTGTTCGACCACCTCAACGAAAAGCGCCAGGCGCAGCTGCTCGAGGTGCTCACCGAGGTGGTTGAGGCGGACAACTTCCCCGCGTCGCAGAGCTAAGACCTTGCAGGCGGCGCGGCGCGCGGGTTGGATTGGTGGTGGCAGTGACACCCAACGAAAGGATCACCATGTCGAGCCACTACGACCCGCAGAACCCCTACAACCAGGGCCCGCAGAACCCGAACCCCTTTCCGGGGGGCAACCCCGTGCCGGGGTACCCGGGCAACGCCCCGAAGCGCCTCGAGCGCTCGATGACGGACAAGCACATCGCGGGCGTGTGCGGCGGCATCGCGAAGTACTTCGGCATCGACTCCACCTTCGTCCGCGTGGTGTTCGTGCTGCTCATGTTCGCTGGCGTGCTCCCGGGGGTGCTCGCTTACGCGGTCGCCTGGATTATCATGCCGGCCGAGTTCTAGGCGCCGAGTTTTAGCCGATTTTTAGACCGAGCTGCCGTCGAGGAACGCGAAGCGCACGTCGGAGCCGCGCAGCGCCTCGAGGGCCTGGCGCACCCCGGGGCCAGTGCCGCCCTGGGGGTGGTTCATGTGCGAGAGCACGATCGCGCCGTCGGGCGCGCCCTCGATGTTCGCGGCCACCTGGCCCGGGCTCGCGGTGGCGCCGTAGTCGCCGTTGACGGAGAACCCGGCGATCTGCACGCCGCGGTCCCTGGCGATGTCTACGGAGACGTCGTCGTAGTGGGCCGTGCCGGCGCGAAACCAGTTCGAGGCCACGCCGTAGCTGGCAAGAAGCGCGCGGTTGCCGTCGATCTCCGCCATCACCTCAGCGGGGTTGGCGGTGCCGGGGATGCCGTAGGCCGCCGCCCCGGTCACCGACAGCGGCAGGTGGCGGGTGCCGTGGTTTTCCAGGCGGAAGAGGGGATCGGCGATGAGGTGGCGGGTCGCCTCCGGGTTGGCCTCTACCCAGGTGGAGCTGACAAACAGCGTCGCAGGGGCGTGGAACTCGCGCAGCGAGTCGATGAGGTACTGGTCTACTGCGGAGCCCGCGGGGCCGCCGCACGCGTCGAAGGTGAGCGCGATGGTGCGCCGGCCCGGGGTGGTGGGCACCGTCTCCACGATGCCGGGCAGGGAGGTACCGAACGCCTGCGGCACCCGGCCGGCGTAGTGCTCGGGGCCAGGCGGCGGGGGCGCCGTGGTGGTGGGAGCAGTGGCCGTCTCGCGCACCGTTGCGGTGGCAGTGGAGGTAGCGGTCGCGGTGGCCGTCACCGTGGACGGCGCGGAACGCAGCTTCGGTGCCGTGCAGCCGGCTAGTGCAGAAGCACCCGCGACTGCGGCGGCGGACAGGAACGATCTTCGGCTCAGCACAGTGTGGGAGTGTAACGGCGGGGGCGGAACGTGGCGTCGAGAAGCTGCTGCCCACTGGTCGAAGAAGCCGGGCTGGTCGACGGGTCCGAGCTCGCCGGTGCGCAGGTAGGCGATCACCTGGCGGCCGACGCGGGATAAATAGAAATCCGAATCAATCGCATTATTCGGCGGCCGCATAGTAGGCCCGCGGGGACGCCTACTATGTCCCAAAAAGCCATCTTGACATGCTTAAACGATGGGGTTACGGTATGGCTCCCGGCGGGTCAGCCCGGTCCGGACTAAACAAAACAAAGGAGACAATAATGGGACAGAATCTTTCAGACGCCGTCATGCTCGTGATGACGCCGGACGCGTGGTGCTACGACAAACACGCGCTCTCGCACGTGGCGAAGTTCGCGGACGACACGACCGGGCCCGTCGTGGAGGACGACGGCACCGTGTGCCAGGGGCGTATCGGGTTCATTCCCCGCATCCCCGAGGAACAGTTCGACACCCCCTGGTGGGCCTGCTACGGCCACTCGCTGCGTGAATGCATCGACAACCTCTGCGAAAGCGGCTGGCTCAGGAGCGTCGGGGATGACGGCGCGTACGAGCTCAACGTGAACCGCCTCGTGCGCATGATCGACATTGAAGAAACCAGCATCGCCCAAAACCAGCACATCATCCCTGAGAAATACGACGAAGAGGGCAACCGCATCGCCCCGCCGAGCGAGTGGTACGCGGACCCGCTCTTCGAACAGTTCGTGGACTTTGCCGCGCAGCTCATGCCGGGCGACTTTGGGGCTCCGCTTTGCGACGACGTCTCCGCCCACGTCGAGCGCAACATCGACGCGACCGTGTCCCTCGATCGCGACAACGACTGGGAGGAGACGAACCCGGCTCGCTGGACCCGCGCCATCCTCGACTGGAAAGACCTCACGACCGAGGACGGGTTCCGCCTCCCCGAGCAGTGGGTGGTGGGCGCTTCCGATCGCTCGCCCGAACCCGGTTATTTGCGCTAGCCGCGCGCGATGCTCTGGCAGAGGTAGCGCAGGCCGCCCGCGATGTCGGTATCCCGGTCGATGAGCCACATGAGCTGCAGGCCCTCCGCCGCAGCGACGAGGGAGTGCGCGTCTCGTGCCGGGTCCGCCGTGCCGAGCAGGCCGGCGAGGAGATCGACGGTCTGCGCGCGGTGGCGGGTGATGAACTCGGCGGCCGGGTGCGCCGGGTCCTGCGCTGCGATGTTCATCTCCACGTAGAGCTGGGTGAGCCCCGCCTCGTGTGTGGTGGTCTAAACAGTCTCCAGGTACTCGAAGACCTCGTCGAGGGTGGTGAACTTGTAGGCGGCCAGCGTCTTCCTGTCGCGCTCTTCCAGCACCGCGACGAGGAGCCTGTCCATCGAGCCGAAGTAGTGCAGCACGCCGGCCTCGCTCATCCCGCTGGCGGTGGCGACCTGCTTCAGCGTTGGTCGCTTGCCGCCGGAGACCAGAAAACTCCGCGAGGCTTCGGAAGCTGGTCGCGAACGATTTAGTGAAGCATCCCAGTGCTCTCCACGAACTCCCTTCCGTCCCGCTTTCACGGGTGGAGCTTTCGTCTAAACCATGAGTTACACTCCGCTCTTGTTCGCGCAGAATGCACACCGTTACGACCGACGTGAGCTAATAAATGCTTACGAGGAGAAGTACGGCTGCAACCTGGCAGTGATGATCGACCAGGTAACACCCAACAGCATCACCTTACTGAACGAGTGTCTGCATTCTAAAGAGCTGGACAAGCCGTTGCATCTGATGCTTCGGTCACCGGGTGGTGACCCTGAAATTGCTATCCGCTTGATCCGCATGTGCCATGCTGCAAGTTCGGAGTTCGTCATTCTGGTCCCCGAGATTGCAAAGTCCGCTGCGACCATCATGGCTCTGGGAGCGGACTCCATTATCATGGGACCGACTTCCGACTTGGGGCCTATTGATCCCCAAGTGTTTGTGACCGGGTTCGGTTTTTAGTACCGGTCAGGCGGGTATCGGGTACTGGGTGTGCGTGTATCGGGTACCGGGGGTAGTTGGGTTGGCAGTCTGTGGTTGACGGCCCTGCGCAATGTGTACGCGCGGGCCGCGTAACCATGGAAGGAGTTTGGTGTGGTCACCAATTACAGGTTGATCATGCTGGCGCTTGTGCAAGGCCGCTCGTTGTCGCAGATCACGTCGAATTTGGGGTGCTCGCGCAGCAGTATTGATAAGGCCAGTCGGGTGTTGCGTTCGACTGGGATGGACGAGGACACGATTACCGATAATGTCGGAAATCGCCCCCAAGGGACTTTCACGAAACCTCCTGACCTGTTATATCAGGTCCATGGTTACACCGGGTTTCGCCCCCGGTTACACGACAGAAGTCAATTATATGACGTGAACAGGAGCGCTCCTTGGAACGGGAAGTCAGGAAATTCCGCTTCCGCCTCTTCCTGCCTCTCGGCAAGCTCCACGCTCCACCGTGAACGCTCGACAAGTTCGTCAAAGGTGAGCACCTCCGGTGACTTACGGTTCGAGCGGAAACTTTCAAACCTACGGAACTTCGAGTCAATTAGGTTGCCTTCGGCGCGGCACAAATCGCACATGGGCCGATCACCAGAAACGAGCGTGGTTCAACCAAGTATGCACCGTCGCCAATGTTGTCTCTCGTTGTCCTTCTCGGCAATCCATCCGGCAAGGCTCTCCTTGGCGGCGCGAACCGTCGTCGAACCCCGAGGTGCCTCCTTTGCAAACGGGAATCGAGTCTAGGCTGCGGATGAGGTAGATAAGTTTGGTCGAGCCTTCCCGGTTCAAGATGATGAGGCCATCGAGAGTTGTCCCGTTCGGGGCATTGCTTGGGGCCTGAAAACGGATATCGCGAACTACGCCAGGCTCGTGCGCAACTTGAATCTCGAGCTGGCGATGCTGTTTTCGCAACTTTGCCGGAATCTCTGCCATCTCTGCTACTTCCACTGTCTCTTGAGCAGCACGCACAGCTGTACCGCTACCCGGAACTTGACTAGTTCAGTGCTCGCTGTATAGTTCAGTGCATGCT
>ERZ1029874.135-NODE-135-length-12961-cov-34.795057_pt1 | contig 12961 bp, 9 predicted proteins | sample MGYA00519235_ERZ1029874 | MGnify/ENA primary metagenome ERZ1029874 (study PRJEB33666, sample SAMEA4610926) | skin metagenome | biome: Human-associated habitat; feature: Malodor aspect; material: skin | place: Philippines | collected 2015-08 ...
GCAGCTCGCGGATGCGGTCGAAGCTGACGGTGGCCTGCTGCCAGGAGTCGAAGATCTGGCCGAGCTGCTGGATCGGGCCGTAGAGCTGGCCGAGGTACATCGTGAACGCGACGAGCACGCCGACGGAGAGCGTGCCGTCCGCGACGCGGCCCGCGCCGACGCCGACGATCGCGGCCGTCATCGCCTGGGAGACGAATTGCATGCCGGGGAAGTACAGGCCGACGAGCCGCACGGAGCGCATGCGCAGGCGGCGGTACTCGTCGCTCATGGCGGCGAAGCGGGACTCGAAGTGGCCCTCGGCGCGGTGCGTTTGCGTGACGCGGATGCCGCCGATGAGCTCGGCGAACTCCCCGTTGACCGCGGAGATCTGGGCGCGGGCCTGGGCGTAGTAGCGCTTGGAGAAGTGCCGGAACGCCCACGTCGCCGCGACGATGACGGGCACCGCCGCGAGCGCGACGAGGGTGAGCTCGCCGTCGGTAGCCACGAGCATGACCGTCACGCCGGCAAGCGAACCGACGGCGACGATCGCCTGCGCGAGCCCGGTCTGCAGGAAGCTAGAGAGGGTGTCGATGTCGGTGGTCATGCGCGTCATGATCTTGCCGGACAGGCGCGACTCGAAGTAGCTCAGGCCGAGCTGCTGCAGGTGCGCGTAGCTGCGCAGCCGCAGGCCGTAGAGGAGGCGCTCGCCGGAGCGCGAGGACAGGACGGTCATCGCGGCCGACGACGCCCACGCGACGAGGACCACGCCGAGCGCGATGAGCCCGGTGCGCACGAGGCTCGCGCGGTCGGCGGGCGAGATGCCGCGGTCGACGGCGGCGCGCACGAGCGTGGGGAAGGCGAGGTCCGCGACGACGCCGACGATGAGCAGCGCGACCGTGCCGGCGATGAGCCAGCGCACCGCCCGGAACAAATCGCGCACGCGGAACTCGCTCGAGGGGGTGCGCAGCCGCGCGAGCGTGGCCGCGTCGAGCCCCGGTTCCTCGCGCGCTTCTGGCAGCCGCTCCACCCGCGCGAGGAGCTCGGGGGTGGCGTTGACGGTGGAGGCGCGGCCCGAGGTGGGCACGATGACGCGCTCGCGCTCCGGCTCGGCGACGCTCGGCCACAGCTCGCCGGCCGCCGGCGCGGGCAGCGCCGCGGGCTCGTCGGGCGACATGAGCGCGCGGTACTCGGCGCGCTCCACGACCTCGGCGGTGGGCCCTTGCGTGACGACGCGACCTCCGGCCACCACCGCGACCCGGTCCGCGTGGTCGACCGTGGACTGCCGGTGCGCGACGGTGAGCACCGCCACGTCGCCGAGGGCGTCGCGCAGGTTGGCCAGGATGCGGGCCTCGGTAACGGCGTCGATGGCGCTGGTCGCGTCGTCAAGCACGAGCACCTCGGGCGAGGCCATGAGCGCGCGGGCGAGCGCGATGCGCTGTCGCTGCCCGCCGGAGAGCGTGAGCCCGCGCTCACCGACCTGGGTGTCGTAGCCGTCGGGGAGGCGCTGGATGAACTCGTCCGCGCAGGCGAGGCGCGCCGCCTCGCGCACCGCGGCGTCGAGCTCGGCGGGCGGCAGGGCGGCGCCCATCGCGATGTTGTCGCGCACGGAGGAGGAGAAGAGGAGCGCGTCGTCGAAGACGCACACGACGTGCTGGCGGAGGGCGTGGGGGTCGCTGGCGCCGTCGAGAAGCGAGACGCTCCCGGAATCCGGCTGGTAGAAGCCCCCAGCGAGCTGGACAGCCATGGTCTTGCCCGCGCCGGGCGCCCCGACGAGCGCGACCGTCTCGCCGGGGCGGACGTTGAGCGTGAAGCCGTCGAGGACCTGGTGGCCGCCGGTAGCGAAGCGGACGTCGTCGAAGCGCAGGCCGACGGGGTTGGCGGGCTCGGGTTCGCGGGCCGGCTCTCGGTCTGGCGCTCGGTCTGGCGCTCGGTCTGGCTCTGGGGCGAGCGCGAGCACCTCGTCGAGCCGGTCGAACGAGCTCATGCCCATCTGCAGCCGCACGTACTGGTTGGTGAGCATCGCCATCGTCGACGTCATCGAGGTGAGGTACGCCGTGAACGCGACGAACTGGCCGATGGAGATGCGCCCGTCGATGGCGAGGATGCCGCCGGCGACGATGGTGACCACGAGCGCGACCTTCGGCAGCTGCGAGAGCACCGGCTGGAAGCGGGCGGTGAGCTTTGCGGCGCGCATCTTCACCGCGTAGAGGCGGCGCCCGAGCTCGTCGAGGCGGTCGATCTCGCGCGCCTCCTGGCCGAACGCCTTGACCACCCGGACGCCGGAGACGGTCTGCTCGACGTGCTCGGCGAGCTCCGCGGTGGCGTGCTGGTTCACCCATGTGGCGGCGTAGAGCGTCTTTCGCGAGCGGTTCGCCTCGATGAGGATGAGCGGCAGCAGCGCGAGCGACATGGCGGTGAGCGAGACGTCCATGCGCAGCATGACCACGAGCGTCGCCGCGAGCTGCACGACGCGGGTGCACAGCATGGGCAAATTCGCCAGCACCATGTGGTACTGGTTCAGGTCCGAGATCGAGCGCGAGACGATCTGGCCGGTGACGATCGTGTCCTGCCCAGGCCCGTCGAGCCGGTGCAGCGTGCGCAGGATCTCGGTGCGCAGCCAGTGCTGCGAGGTGGTGGCCAGGCGGCCCGAGGTGGTGCGGCGGACGAAGCTGAGCAGGTAGGTGGCTCCCGCAGCGGCGACCATCGCCCACGCCACCTTGGCGACGGAGCCTTCGGCCTGCCCCGTCGCAATGTCGATCGCGCGGCCGGTGAGCGCCGGCACCGCGACCTGGAACAACGCCGCGAGCGCCGCGGCCGCAAACGCGGCGGCCGCGGGGCCGCGGTTGGCGGCGAGCGAGCGTGTGAGGAGGTTGTTAATCGCGCTGGCCGTCCTTGAACAGGTGCAGGATCCACGCCGCGAACTCCTTCGGGTTCAGGCTCAGGCCCTTGGCGTCGTCGTCAATGTCCTGCTCCTCCTTGTCCGGGAGTGGCGTGGCGAACCCGGCCGGCACCGCGCCGAGCGCGTCGTGCTCGTTCTCGATGACGCCGTCGGCGAGCTTGCGGTTTGCCGTCGTGCCCGCGATCGCGCCGATGCCCAGCGGCATGAGCTTGCCCAGCCACGCGCGGCGCATCTGGTTGTTCAGCGAGCGCATCGCCATGCGCTCGAGCACGTTGTTCGTCTGGGTGAGCGTCGGCCCGGAGAACTTCGCCAGGGTGGACTTGCCGGGGATGGTGGTGGCGTCGTCGCCCAGGATGGCGTCGACAATCGCGATGCCCTTCGACCCCATGAGCAGCGTGAGCACGATCGCGCGGCGGCGCTCCGGGTCGTCGACGTCCACGCCGCGCAGGTACGCGGAGGCGACGGCGTAGAACGCGGCGAGGTCGAGGAAGAGCACCGACTCGCCGGCGACCGCGGCCGCGCCGGTGACCAGGCCGATGCCGGGCACCGCCGCCGTCGCGCCGACGCCCGCGCCGGTGCCGCTGACCGTGTTCTTCAGGTGCTTGTCCATCGTCTTTTGGATCTCGGCCGGGCTCGCGTCCGGGTTCTGGCGGCGCAGCCAGTCCACGTACGCGCGGATTGAGGAGGTCTGCAGGTGCACCGCCTTGTCCACGGCGTTGATAAACGCGCGCCCGAGCGGGCCGGCGTCCTTCTCCAGCTGGGCGGGGTCGGCCTTGGTGGCGTCGTCAATCTCGCGGCGGATGTCCACCTCGGTGGAGGGTTTCTTGTGTCCGAACATGGTGGGAAGCTTAGTTCGACACCGCGCGAAAGCGTCTACCCTGGGCCCCATGACTGCTGCCCAGCGTCCGGTCGTCGCCACCGCGGCGGGTGCGGTGTGCGGGGTGGTCGACGAGCGCACCGGCATGCGCACCTTTCGCGGCGTGCCCTACGGCGCCTCCACCGCCGGGCCGTGCCGCTTCCGCGCGCCCCAGCCTGTGGAGCGGTGGCGCGGGCTTTACGACGCCTCCGTGTTCGCCGCCCCCGCCATGCAAGGCACGTTCGGCTGGCGCGACACCGTGCTGGGCACCGAGGACTGCCTCACCCTCGACATCGTGCGCCCGGACACCGACGAGGAACTGCCCGTGGTGGTGTACTTCCACGGCGGCACCTTCGTCACCGGCGCCAGCCACGAGCAGGTGCTCCAGGGCCACTACCTCGCCGCGGCGACGGACGTCGTCTACGTCTCCGTGAACTTCCGCCTCGGCGTGCTGGGCTACCTCGACTTCCGCTCGGTGGGTGGCGACTGCGTGGCCACACCCGCGCTGCTCGACCAGATCCTCGCGCTTGAGTGGGTGCGCGATAACATCGCCGGCTTCGGCGGCGACCCGGACGCGGTGACCATCATGGGCGAATCCGCGGGCGGCGCCGCCGTGATCCACCTCATGTGTGCCCCCGGCGCGCGCGGTCTGTTCCACCGCGCCATCGCCCAGTCCCCGCCGCCGGCGAGCGTGCACTCGCGCCTCCAGGCGACGATGTGGGTGCGCGAGCTGCTGAACAAGATGGGCCTGCCCCGAACCACCACTATCGACGAGCTCCGCGACACCGACGCCGAAGAACTCGTGCGCGCCGGGCAGTCGATGCTGCTCAACGGCAAGCAGCTCGTCCAGCTCAACTCGAGCTTCATGCCGACGGTCGACGGCACCACGCTCACCGAGCACCCCATCGACACGTTCCAGTCGGGCGAGGAGGCCGCCGTGCCGCTCATCGTGGGCACGAACTCCGACGAGGCGAGCTTTGCCAAGGCGATGTACCAGACCGCGAAGTCCCGCCGCCGCGCGGCGCTGCGCGCCCTCGAGGCGTTCGACCCGAACCACGCCCAGGCGGTACTGCGCGCGTACGGCGACGCCGGCGAGCGCGCCGACTACGCCGACCTCATCGCCGATGCGGTGTTCTGGGCACCTTCCGTCATGGTGGCCACGGCGCACCGGCAGAAGGCGAGCACCTGGATGTACCGCTTCGAGTACGCGTCCGCCGCGATGCGCATGATCGGCCTCGGCGCGATGCACACCGCGGACCTGCCGGCCGTCTTCGGCGAGCCCAATTCCACGAAGGCGTCGAAGTTCGATCGCTTCGGTCCGAGGGCCCCGCTCGAGGACGTCAGCCGCGTCATGCAGTACCACTGGGGGCGGTTCTTCCACACGGGTGCGCCGGGGGAGGAGTGGCCGATCTACGGGTTCCGCAGCGACGACGCCCCGGGCCGCGCCACCGCGGTCTTCGACGACGGAATGCGCGTCGAGTACGACCCGAAGGCGCCGCAGCGCCGCGCCTGGGAGTCCTTCGACATGCGCGAGTGGGGCAATCACCGGCAGGACATGCTGGGCTGAAGCGTGCTGGGCATCGTCGTGGGCATCGTCGTGGGCATCGTCGTGGGCATCGTGCTGGGCCAAATCCTGCGCGCCGGGCAGGGTTCGTCGCTAGGCTTGGCCCGGGCCCTCCGAGTGGCCTGAACCTGCCCCTAACCTGCCCCAGACGGTGCAACGCGGAAGGAACACCTGACATGAGCTTTTTCGAGGACATTGCGGCTTCCCTCGACCGCGATGGCATTGAGTCCCGCGTCGGCGGCGACACCCTGTTCGTGCCCATGACCGCCGCGCTGGAGCTCCAGTTCGTGGAGATCGACCCGCACCTGCCGGCCGCCAACGTCTACATCGCCGCCGCAGATGTGGCGGAGGACGACGACGACTTCGAGGCCGTCCTGGTCGCCGTGGTGTTCTCCGTGGAGGACGCCGTGGCCGCCGTCGCCGAGCACATGGCCACCGACCAGGTGATCACCGTCCTCCGTGACCTGCTCGAGGGCACCGACGAGCGCATCGGCGACCTGGAATTCTTCCACGACCACCTCAACCCGAACCAGGTGCGCGCGGAGGTCGGCGACAATGCGGAGCTGCAGGTTGTCGTGGAGGCCGTCGACGGCGTGCCACGGGCCAAGGTGACGTTCGTGGCGCTGCCCGAGGACTACGACGACGTCCTCGACGACGCCGAGGGCGAGCTCTGGGAGTCCGACGGGGACGCCGAGCTCTCCGAGGAGGATCGCGCCCGCCTCTTCGACGTCATCCACGACGAGGCCGTCGCCGACGCTGAGCGCCTCGAGCTGGGCAGCTTCACCGACTTCGACCGCCTCTTCGACGTGCTCTCGCTCGCCGCGGACCAGGCCGAGGACTGGGAGGCGCAGCTCGTGCCCGTCGACGACGACTTCGACGAGCCGGATGTCTACGACCTTTTCGGCCAGGACGACGCTGCGGATGTGGACCTCGACGACGAAGAACTCGACGATGCCGCGGATGTGGACCTCGACGACGACGCGCTCTTCGACGATGACGACCTCGACGACCTCGATGATGAAGACGCTGACGACGAAGACGCAGACGAGTCCAACGAGGACAACGAGAACTCGGCCGAGCACGACCGCCACTAGGGGGGAAGTGCGTAAAGGGATTGAGGACAATATTGTCCTCAATCCCTCGAGAGCACCCCATCAACTGGCTCGTCTTCCGGGGCCCGGAGAGCACCGAGGCCCGAAAATGAGAGAATCCAGCTACAAAGACCCAGCTAATCGCGATATTTCGGCGAAAAGCTGGATCTAGGTAGCTGGATTTAACTGTGTGGCGGCGCGGAACCGGCCCCGAGCCCGGGGCAGCCCGCGCGCCGAGCCGCGGAGCGGGCACTACGCCGCGCTGAGCCCTTCGAACATCGAGGACGGCGAGGCGATGGGGGAGAACGCCCCGTCCACGAGCCAGACGTACGTCACGGCGCGGGCGGCGGGGAGCTCGTGGACGGCGTGCGCTCCGTCTTCGGGGACGAGGGCGCGCACCCAGGCTTCGGAGAGTGCAGTGTCCACGGGCACCCCGGCGGTGTCCGCGACGCGCAGCTCGATGAGGTAGGCGGGCACCTGGGTCTCGCCGAACCCCTGGATGCGCGCGCGGGCGCGTGGGCCGACGCGCCGGCGCGTCACGGCGAGGGAGAGCTGGGGGCCGTTGCCCATCCGGGGCAGGGTGATCACGGGTGGTCGCCACGCCGCCGTCGGGCGAGACAGTGAGCGCGGGTGGTGCATGACGGCGTGTACGGCGTCGATCGTTTCCGGGTGCGCGGCGCGGATCTCGGCGGCAAGGGAGGCGGGGGAGATGTCGGCAAAAGAGTCGGGGGCGACGGCATCGGCGAACGAATCGGAGCGGAACATGGACTTGGTGTGCTTCGGAGTGAACTTCATGGCGCACACACTACGAACGGCGCCCGACACCACCTGCGCGCAGAACGAACGTACGTTCGATAAATGGAGAGAAAAAGCCACTGTGTACCCTGGCCCCCGATGGAAAACGCAGCACAACAACGCACAGCACCGGAACCAACCCCCACGATCCCCCGCACGATCTGGGTGCTCGTCGGCGCCGCGTTCCTCATCGCCCTGGGCTACGGGCTCATCGCCCCGGTGCTGCCGCAGTTCGCGGGCAGTTTCGGCGTCTCCATGGCCGCCGCGGGCGCCGTGGTCTCCGTGTTCGCGCTCGCGCGGTTGTTGGGCGCGCCGGGCGCTGGCGTGCTCGTCGATAAGCTTGGGTCCCGTCCGATCTACCTCACCGGCCTGAGTGTCGTGGCGGCCTCGACGTTCGTCGTCGCGTTCGCCCAGGCTTACTGGCAAATCCTCGCGCTGCGCTTCCTCGCGGGCTTCGGCTCGACGATGTTCACGCTCTCCGCGCAGGCGCTCATCGTGCGGGTGACGCACCCGAGCATCCGCGGTCGCGCGAACGCGCTGTACGCCACCGCGTTCCTGCTGGGCAACATCGTCGGGCCGATCGTGGGCGCGGCGCTGTCGTTTCTCGGGTTCCGCGCCCCGTTCGCCATCTACGGCGCGGTGGTGGCGCTGGCGGCGCTGGCCGTCGCGAGGCTGACGCACCCGAAGCCCGGCGCGCACCCTGTGCCCACGCGAAAGCCACCGATGCCCCTGCGCCAGGCGTGGAGTGTGCACACATACAAGGGCCTGCTCGCCGCGGCGTTCACCAACGGCTTCGTCAACATGGGCGCGCGGGTGGCGGTGCTGCCGCTGTTCGCGGCGTCCGTCTTCGAGCGCGGCGGGGCGGCGGCTGGGTTCGCACTCACCGCGTTCGCGTTCGGCATGGCCGTCACGCTGCAGTTTTCCGGCCGCCTCGCCGACCGGATCGGGCGCCGCCCGCTCATCGCCGCTGGCCTCGCCGCCGCGGGTGTGTTCACGGGGCTGCTCGGCACCGCCACGAGCTTCTGGCCGCTCATCGCGCTCTCCGCGTGCGCGGGCGTCGGCGGCGGGTTGATGAGCCCGGCGGTGCAGGCGAGCCTCGCGGACATCATCGGCAACGACCGCTCGGGCGGTAAGGTGCTCTCCACGTTCCAAATGACGCAGGACGCCGGCCAGATCCTCGCGCCGATCGTCCTCGGCGCCGTCGCCGAGGCCGCGGGCTTCCGGGCTGCGTTCGGCGTCTGCGGGGGCCTGTGCGCCGCCGCCCTCATCGTCTGGCTCGTCGCCGGAAAGGAAACCAAACAGTGAGAGTCATCCTCGACTGCGACCCGGGCATCGACGACACCTACGCCCTCATCTGGCTCACCGCCGCGGCCCACGCGGGGATCGTCGAGCTCGATTGCGTATCGACGACCTCCGGCAACACCCACGCCGAACAATGCGCACGCAACGCCGCGTGGGTGCTGTCCCTGTGCGGCCTACCGATCGTGCCTCTGGCCGCAGGGTGCCCCGAGCCGCTGGTGTGCGAGCTGACCACCACGCCGGAAACGCACGGCGAAACCGGCCTTGGCTACGCCACCGCGCTCGCGCGGGAGGTGGAGCACGACTTCGACGCCCTGTGGATCGACGCGATCGAGCGCGGCACCGACGACCTGCACCTCATTGTCACCGGCCCGCTGACCAACCTCGCCGCCTTCGCCGAGGCGCACCCGGAGCACTACGCGGAGTTGAAGCACATCACCGTGATGGGTGGGGCGGTGAACTACCCGGGCAACACCACCCCGAGCGCGGAGTGGAACTTCTGGGTGGACCCGCACGCGGCGTCCGAGGTCTTCGCACGCACGCCGGTGCCCATCACGCTGTGCTCGCTGGGCGTGACGGAGCAGATGGTGCTGACACCACAAGCGCTGGAGGGGTTTGTGGCGGGGCTGGGCGGAGCTGACGTCGCTAAGCAACTGCCCGAAATCACCCGGTTCTACTTCGAGTTCCACGAGGAGGTGGGGGAGGGCTACCGTGCGCAAATCCACGACCTGCTCGCGGTGCTCATTGGGCTTGGGCTTGTGGAGCACTCGGGGCGTGTGACCACGGTGGATGTGGAGGCGGAATCGTCCTTGATGCGGGGCACCTCGGTGGCGGATCTGCGCGGGATTTGGGGTCGCGAACCAAACGCGCGGCTGGTTACCGAGGCGGACGTGGATGCTGCGTGGGGCTGGTTCGAGTGGGCCTGCGAGGTGCATGCGAAGGTGGCCGCGGGCGATGCTGAGCTCACCCAGCTGCGGCACCGGCGCGCGGAGGACTAGCTGCTAGAATGCCCAACCGGCAGCCCCGGGCCGAGGTGACATAGGCGCGCGGGCGTGGTTGTCTTCCCCTTGAAAACGCTTGGAGTAAAACATGTCACACACCCCGAACCCACCCCAGGGCGGCCTCGACGCCCGCCCCGGTGCGGGCCGCACCGCCGCGCAGTGGACCCCGGCCCGCCGCGCCCTCGTGGCTGCCGGCGCCGCCATCATCGCCCTGACCTGGCTGTACCTCGTGCTGGCGCGGCCGACCGACTGGGAGAACGTCACGGGGTCTGCCTCCGGCATCATCACGTTGGTCGGCTACGGCCTGGGCACGATTCTGCTTCTGGTGGCCACGGTGCCGGTGCTGCCGGCTCGCACGCTGGGGTTGATCCCGATCGCGATGATCATCAATTCTGTGGTGGGCGAGATCGTGGGCTCGATCGGCATCCCCCTGTACTTGGACTCGATCGGCACCGTGCTGGTGGCGGCGCTGGCGGGACCGGTCGCCGGGATGACCACGGGCGCGCTAAACAACGTGGTGTGGGGGCTGCTCAACCCGGCGGCGTTGCCGTTCGCGGCTGGTGCTGCGCTGATTGGCTACCTCGCGGGCGAGTTCATCCACCGCTTCAAGGCGTTCAAGAACATCGGCCTGGTCGTGCTGTACGGCATCATCTTGGGGCTTTTGGGTGGCGCGGTGGCGGCGCCGGTGGCCGCATTCGTCTACGGCGGCACGGCGGGCGTGGGTACGGGTGCGCTGGTGTCGCTGTTCCGCGAGATGGGCAACTCCCTGCTGCAGGCGGTGACCTTCCAGGCGTTCATCTCGGACCCGTTGGATAAGGTCATTGTGATGCTGATCGCGTACGCGGTGGTCAAGGCGCTGCCGCGTCGTACGGTGGACGCGTTCGCCCCGGCCGCGGGCCCCGGCGCGGAGGGCGCGTCGGTGGCGGCGAACAAGTAGTTCCGTGCATCCTCTCACCGCGCTCGCCGTCGGGTTCTCCGGCTGGATCCTTGTCATGGGGATCAACCGGCCGTGGGTCTCGGCGGCGGTTATCGCCCTGGCGCTTGCGGCGGGCACCGCGCGGGTGCGCAACGCCTCGCTCGTGGTCGCGGTGGGGGCGCTCGCCCTGCCCGTGGCGCTGTCGATGCTACTCATCCACGCCCCGTACGGTGCCGCGCGCATCGCGCCGCTGCTGACTGCCGACGGCCTCGCGGTCGCCGGCGTGCTCACGCTGCGCTTCGTGGCGCTGATCTCGTCCCTGCTGGCGGCGGGCACCTTCTTCACGGTCGCCGACCTGGCCAAGGCGCTGCAGGCGGTGCCGGGCGGCAACCGCATGTCCTACCTCGCGGGTTCCACGCTGCAGCTATTCCCGCAGGGCGGCCAGCGGGTGCGGGTGGTGCGCGACGCCAATGTGCTGCGGGGTCGCCCGGTGCGGGCGAACACGGTGGTGCCGCACCTGATCATGCCGGTGCTCACGGAGCTTCTGACCACGGGCGCGGCGCGCGGCCAGGCGCTGGAGACCGCAGGTTACGATCTCGAGGGGCGTCGCACCGTGCTGCGGCCTGTTCCTGATTCCCCCTGGCAGAGGGCGGTTCGTTGGGGATTCCCGCTGTTGTGCCTGGGGGTTGCGGTATGGATCTGAGCGTGCTTTCCGGGGCCCTCGAGCGGCACCGGACGGTGCAGGTGGTGGCCGATTCCGGTGCCGGGCTGACGACCATCGCTCGGCAGGTGCACGCCGACTGGCCCGAGGCGGCAGTGGTGCAGCAGGACCCCGTCGCGCACATCACGTACCTGCGCGAGACGGTTGTGGAGGAGGTCGCCATAGGCCTCGAGCAGCGCGGCGTCCCGCGGCCGGAGATGGAGCAACGCTGCGCCCGCGTGCTGGCGGCTGCCGGCTTGTCCGATCTTGCGGAGCGCCACCCCGCGCGACTCTCGGGCGGGCAGACGCGGCGGCTCGCCATCGCCTGCGTCGCGGTGCTCGAGCCGCGCATCCTGCTTCTCGACGACCCCCTCGCCGGCCTCGACCCCCACTCCGCCACCCAGGTGGTAAGCCTCCTGGCGGGGCTGCCCTCGCGAGTGGTGCTGTTGGGCAACCGGCCGCGCGAGCTCGATTCGGCGTTTCTCACGATCCGCGGCGGGATGCTCGTGGACGGTCTTCCGGAGCCGCACGCCTCGCGCTTGCCACCGCGCCTGGCGCCGGGTGGCCCGCCGCTTCAGCTGGGGGAGGTCTGCGCCACCCGCGGGGGACGCTCGCGCAGGTGGTGGCAGTTCCGGGCACGCACCGAACCGGAGTTCACGGCGGGGCCGATCCGGCTCGAGCCGCGGCCGGGCGGTGTGCTGTGGCTGCGTGGCGCGAACGGTGCCGGGAAGACGACCCTGCTGCGTGCGATGGCGGGTCTGGACGGCAACGCCGGACTCGAGAGCTCCCGAGGCGTCGCGGTTTCGTTGGCGCTGCAGCGCGCCGCAGACCAGGTCGCCGAATCCACGGTGGGGGACTTCGTTGCGGAACCGGAGGCTGTGGAGGCGCTGGGTCTCGACCCGGAGATGCACCCGTTCGACCTGCCGGCGGCTGGGTTGCGGCTTGCCCAGCTTGCTCAGGTCTTCGGGCAGGGCAGGCCGCTCGTGCTTCTCGACGAGCCCGACGTCGGCCTCGACGCACCTGCCCGCGATCGGGCGCACGCGATCATCGCATCCGGTGTGTCGCGCGGCAAAGCGGTGGTGTTGACGTGCCACGACGAATCCTTCGCGTCGGAGGTGGGCGAGTACGCCCAGGTCAGTGAGGTCTGGCTCGGCGGTTAGGGCCGCATGGGGGTGCGGTGGTTGGCCGTGGTGGGTGGCCGGTGTGGTGGTGGGGAGGCGGGCCAGGCGGGGTGCATCTGTGGCGGCGCCGCGTTTTGGGCGCGCTTCGCCCTGATGCGATTGACGGCGGAGTGCATGGCGGGGTCTGTGGTGTTTATGTGACGGGTGCCGTCGGCTTTGACCAAGGTGGCGGAGCCAGTATCCGGGTCATAGTCCATGTAACCCTTGTTAAAGGAGCCGTCGCGGTGATCGTTGTTACACCTGTGGTGCGTGGGACAAAGACCGGTGAGGTTGGTGATGTCGGTGGTGCCGTAGCGCAGCCAGGAGATGATGTGGTGGGCTTCGCACTCGCTCATCGCGGTGGTGCACCCTGCCCAGGAGCACACGCCCTGGATGGCGAACATCGCGATGCGCTGGCCCACCGATGCCAGGCGCTTCGACCGGCCCAGGTGAAGTGGCACCCCAGTGAGCCCGTCGACGGTGAGCAGGAAGTCGCTTGTGCCGTCCATGCCTAGGCGCACCAGGTCGAAGGCGTTGAGGTCGACTCCGACGTTGGTGTGGAACATGGTGGCGGCGTCGGCTTGTGCGAGGTCGTCCAGGGTGATGGCCACCACCACCGATGCCGCACCGCCGTTGCGCGACTGCTTGTCGATTCGGGGTAGTTGGTACCGCGAGTCCGCGTAGTTGGTACCGGTGTTCCA
>ERZ1029874.136-NODE-136-length-12862-cov-50.246428_pt1 | contig 12862 bp, 8 predicted proteins | sample MGYA00519235_ERZ1029874 | MGnify/ENA primary metagenome ERZ1029874 (study PRJEB33666, sample SAMEA4610926) | skin metagenome | biome: Human-associated habitat; feature: Malodor aspect; material: skin | place: Philippines | collected 2015-08 ...
CGTCCGTGAGCTAACCGGTTGGTCAGATAGCTAGTCTCACCAAACCCTCGCGCTGACGGTCAAAGCGGCGCGGGGGCCTAGCCGTGTGGGCCGACATGATTACCAGTCATGTCGCGTCCAATTGTAACCGCTACGCCGACACGCACAACCCCTGCGCTAGCGCGTTCGAAAATGCCAGGAGATTCGGCGTGACGCCTTCTATGCTCGAAGGAGTTAATTGGGCACGCGACCGGAAAGGATCACCATGGGTTTCCAAACTCCCATGTACACGCTGGAGAAGTACCTCGAGCGGACAACGAGCGGGGTGATCCAGCTCCCGGATTTCCAGCGTGGTTACAAATGGGATGAGGAACGTGTCCGACAGATTCTGGTCACGGTCCTGCGTGGCCACCCAATGGGCGTCGTCATGCTCCTCGAAACCGGCAACGATCAAGTCCGCTTCAAGCCACGCCCAGTTGAAGGCACCGAGGTCACCGATCGTGAGCCGGGCTATTTGCTTCTCGACGGCCAACAGCGCCTCACCTCTCTCACCCAAGCACTGACTGGGGACGGGATCGTCCATACAAAGGACGCCCGCGGCAAACTGCTCGACCGGAAGTTCTTCATCAACATCGCCGATGCCATCGCGGACCCGGACAGGGTGGAGGAGGCAGTCGTCTCGGTTCCAGCCGATGGGAAGATCAAAACGAACTTCGACCGTGATGTGGTGCTCGATCTGAGTACCACGGAGGTCCAGTACGAAAACGGCTATTTCCCGCTGAACCTTCTCTACAAAACCGAAGGCACCCGCTGGTTGATGAAGCACCCGAACAACGATCTGGCCCTGGAGTTCTTAGACACATATGTCCAACGAGCTTCCCAGTACCAAATTCCCGCCATCGAGCTGGATAAGGAAACGGATAAGGCCGCGGTAGCCACCGTCTTCGAAAAGGTGAACATCGGCGGCTTGCCACTCAACGTCTTCGAGTTGCTCACCGCCGTCTTCGCCGGCGACGGCTCCTACTACGCGCAAACAGGCCAGGACTTCAGGCTTAACGACGACTGGTTGGAAACGAAGAAGCTCTGGCAGCCCTATCCGGTGCTCGATGCAGTGGAGAACACTGACTTCCTCCAGGCGGTGACCATGTTGGCGAGTCTGAAGAAGCAGCGTTCCGCTCCAAGTGACGGTCGCAAAGTCGCAGTCACAGCGAAGCGCGAGGACGTCTTGCGACTCACCCTCGATGACTACTTAGAGTGGCGTGACCCCTTGCGTGATGCGTTCGTTTGGGCCTCCCAGTTCCTCGCGGATCTGCACGTTTTCACCGCTCGCGACATCCCTTACCAAAAACAGTTGGTACCGCTCGCGGCCATCAAAGTAGCGCTCGGCCACGACGCAGATCTGCACTCGGTCCGCGCTCGCCTAGCCCGTTGGTACTGGTCTGGTGTGTTCGGTGAACTTTACGGCAGCGCCATCGAGACCCGTTTCGCGCGCGATCTGGAGATGGTTCCACTCTGGTGCAAGGACGAGGAAGCCCCAACTCCGCGTACGGTGTCGGACGCAAACTTCGTCGAGTCCCGCCTTCACTCGATGCGCACCCGCAACTCGGCCGCGTACAAGGGTGTCATGGCACTGATCATGGCGAACAATTCCAAGGACTGGATGGAGGACAAGACCTTCGGTGCTGTTCAGTACAAGGACATGAGCGTGGACATCCACCACATCTTCCCGCAGGCCTGGTGCAACAAGAACGGCATCGACGACGAGCACCGTGAATCCATCGTGAACAAGACGATGCTCAGTGCACGGACCAATCGCGTGATCGGTGGCGTCGCACCTTCGAGCTATGTGGGCAAGATCGAGCGGACGGCGCAGCTTTCATCCGGGCAGCTCGACCAACTCATGCATCCCCATCTGGTGGGTACCGTGGCTTTACGTAGCGATGATTTCGACGCATTTTTCGCCGCGCGCCGCGAAGCACTCTGTCGGCTTGTGGAAGGCGCAATCAAAAAGCCGGTGCAGCGCGATATCTCTGCAGGCCAGGCAGAAGAAGATTCATCCCACTTCGAGCAAGGAGAAATCTGAATGGCCGCTCCCGAGATCCCCACGTTTGACGATTACTTCATCCCCGTGCTTCAAGTCCTCGCAGACGGTGGCATCAAGAAGCGACGGGAAATCATCGAGTCCGCCTCTGTTGCACTCGGGCTGACGGACGAGCAGCGCGCTCAGACCGTTCCCTCCGGAGAGCCCATGTACCTCAACCGCGGTAACTGGTCGATCACCCCCTTGAACAAGGCTGGTGCGGTCGAGTCGCCGAAACGAGCTCACTGGGTGATTACTGACGTCGGGCGGGATCTGCTCCAGCGCCACCCAAATGGAATCGGGTTCAGTGACTTTAAGCGGGAAATGAAAGGCGGCCAGTACGACGCGTTCCTCGCACCAAACCCAGTCGTGCCCGAGGTCGACGAGACCCCGCTGCCAGAAGAAATCGCGACGCTCACACCGTTTGAACTCGTCGAGTCCGGACAACAGCGCAACGAACAGATGGTCCCAGAGGAGTTGCTTCAGCGCCTCCAGCATAGCGATCCCGCGTTCTTTGAACAGGCTGTGCTCGATCTTCTCATCGCAATGGGGTACGGCGGCTCCCTCGGCAAAGCAACGCGCACACAGCTGTCCAACGACGGTGGCATCGACGGCGTGATCGACCAGGACGCACTCGGTCTCTCACGCATCTACGTCCAGGCGAAGCGTTATGCGACAGGTCACGCCGTGGGCAGGCCCGAAGTGCAAGCGTTCGTCGGAGCGCTCCACGGTGCGCAAGCGAACCAGGGCGTCTTCCTCACCACGTCGTCGTATACCCCGAACGCGGTCGCGTACGCCGATTCAGTCCCAACGCGCGTTGTGCTTATCGACGGCCCCCTGCTCACCCAACTCATGATCAAGCACGGGGTCGGAGTGCAGGTGAAACGCACGATCCACCTCGTCGAGATCGACGAGGACTTCTTCGAGTAGGTCAGACCTCCCCCGGCTCAAACGCCATCCAGCAGATGAGGTTGATGTCTTCGTCGGTAATCGGGGGTTTCGGATCTGCAGGACGCGAGGGCTGGAGGTTGTTTCGAGTGACTAACTCGTCGAGCTGCTTTACCTTCTCTGCATTCGTAGAGTCCGAATCGAGGATGCGCCTAATGGCCCGCTGGATGCGAGTGGAGTGTGGTGCGTAAAGCCGATTGGTCACTTCAGTCTGGCGTTCACCCAGATCCGAGCCGTACTGGCGGACATGGTTTGTCGCGTCTCGCATTGCTTTCGGCACGACGGGGCGCGAGCTGGCTGAATCCGACAGGTCGTTCCACGTCCGGAGAATGTCGGCCCGGGCGAGATCCCAAAGCGAGTACAGCTGGGATTGCATCTCGTCGCTGAGGTAGCGTTCCGCCTTTTTACCCGGATCCGCCTGAGCGAGAGAAGCTAGGGTATCGCTGATCACTACCGGTTCGAACTGTCCGGCTGGGGAGTACTGAATGACCGGTTGGAAATTATCCGGGCTGAGCGGGATGTAACGGAACCACGGAATGGGGTGATCCGCGATTCGAGCGCAGAACACCACGCCTGCTCCGCGACCCGGGCGCAGGTAACCGGAGCCACTGCCCCAGGGAAGCTCTTCGATCTTTCGCTTGTTAACGGAGTCCTGCAGCATTGTTTCCAGGGTCCGGCGGTAGTCCTCGCCGGAAAGTGCAGCTGAACCGCCACTGGAACCGAAAAGGGAAGCATCTCCACGGCGAAGCTCTTCGATTGCGTCTCGGGTCTCAGTAAAGGTCCCTTCGCGCCCCTCAATACCGGGAAGGATGCCGGAACTTGCTCCAAATGAAGCGGAGGCAAGCTTCAACTTCCGTTGAATTTTCTCTTCCAACCCGAGCATCTTGTCTAGGTGCTGGTCTGGGAAGAAGCAGCGAAGGTAAATGGTGTCGTGGGGTGAACCGATTCGGTCGATACGGCCGTGGCGCTGCACCAACCGCATGGGGTTCCACGGCAGGTCGTAGTTGATGATGTTGCGGGCCTGCTGCAGGTTGACACCTTCGGCCAGTACATCGGTAGCTACGGCAATGTCGTACAGGTCCATGTCGTCTTCGCTGCCGGCTGTCTTGGGAGCAAAGTTGGCAATCTCCTTTGCGCGGCTAGACGCATCTCCACCGGTGACGAGCAGGAGGCGGTCGGCGTACGGGGCAAGGGTGTCGTCGACAAGCATGCGCTTCTTCAGCTCCGACTCAAGGTAATTTGCTGTGTCGGCAAAGTAGGTAAAGATGAGGACCTTTGCTTTGTCGCGGCGTTCTTCCTCGGTGTGAGCCTCCTCGTCGGCGAGTTGGACGATCCGGCGGAGTTGCTCGATCAGCGCGTCCACCTTTGGGTCCGACTGGCCGTGAAGTGTGGCGGCCTGATCGCGCATGCGCTGAAGCAGGTCGCGGTCAGCTTCACAGAAGGAACGGAGTGATTCCACGTCGTACTCGGCGGTGCTGGTGGCATCGCCAGAGGTGGTGTCGATGGTCTCGAGGAAGCTGGCGAGGTCATCGGAGTCGCTCGAACCCCAATCGCGCAAGGCCTGGCCGGTAAGCACGTAGCCGCGATCCAGCGCATCCAGGAATATGTCGTGGCTGGCTATGAGCTTGTTCAATGTTGAAATGTACGCAACGGTGGAGGATTCGAATCGTTTCAAAAGTGCGGAACGAAGCAACCCAGCGTTTTGCTGTTCATACTGTTCTTCCTCGAAGCTTCCCAAGCGGAAGCGGGAAGGCACGTACCGCGCCATCGTCAACACCTCGCCGGGAGCAGCGGTGATTACTCCGGACGCGTCAGCAGATTCGTCAACATTGGCGCCGAGTGCCGTTGCGACGTCGTCAAAAAGCCCCGGCATTGCTTCGTCGAGGTTGTAATCGACGCGCAAGACCTTGGGCTCCGGGAACGAAATCTGTTGCAGTTCCCCGTTTACGTACACCTGGTCCTGTCGGTAGTGGTTTTTCACAAACTCGCGGGTACGTCGAACAGCGACCTTATCCAACACGTCGAAGAGATGCTCCGGCGAAAGGTCGTCAGGGTGCATGTCCATCGCACGCTTGAAGTACTGCTGCAGGGAGGGCACACCGATGTCGGAGAACTGGGCATCGTTGGTCACGAAGTAGGAAATGAGGTTGTACACATCCTGCAGACTGTTGTTCACCGGCGTGGCGGTGAGCATGACGATGTCCTTCGGAGATTGGCCCTCCACAAGCCGACGCATCGCATCCGCACGTTCAGAAGACGCGTTGCGCAATCCGTGCGCTTCGTCGACGACCACCATCGCGTATTCGTCTAGGTTTTGGAGCTTTGACCCGGTAGTACCCGCGCCTTCAACATGGTTGACCAGATCGTTATAGGAGACGACGTCCGCGGCGAGGTTGTACTCTCGCAAAAATGGCATCCAGGTGGAATCGCGCAACGTCGCCGGTGCGACAATCAGGACCTTCTGGCGGCGCAGGATCACCGCATCGTGGATCAACTCGCCCGCAAGGTAGGTCTTTCCCAGGCCGACCTCGTCAGCGATGATCACCCCGTGGAGCTCTTCCAGGATTCGCCGTGCACGCCACGCTCCATCCGACTGGAACTTGGTCAGTTGAAGTTTTGAGCCGCGCCGATCATTCTTCTCCTCCTCCAGTTGCTCGTGGTAGCGCTCCCAGAGCATGCGGCCGAAAATCACTTCTGGGCTGTGCGGCTCCCAGCGTGCGGCGTACAAACTCGCGAGATCGTAGGGCTGCGCCTTCGCCCACATTTCCTCGAACCAATCTTCGACCTGACTCACGGTGTCGGGTTGGTAGGCACCGAGGTTCAGCTCCCGGTTGGAGTAGAGGCCAGCTCCGGTGAAGTTGGACGAACCAGAGAACACTGCAGCGAAAACTTCGGCGTCCAAAATAAAGGCTTTGCCATGCAAGAATTCGTTGGTCAACCTGCGGACTTCTACTCTCAATTCGCCGTGTTCGTTTGTGCTTCGCAGCCACTCCACCAAGCTCTGCGCCGCCGCATCCGATTCCACGTTGAATCCGAGTAAGTTGCGGTCGAACTCAAGCTCCTTCTCATGGGAATTGAAGGCCGCGCGTTGGGCGGCGGACGTTTTCTGTCGGCCCGTTGGCCTACCTTGCAGCGGTTTGATTGATGGGGCACCGTCAGGCTCCGCGCCAAGCAGTAACCGCACCTGGGACATACCGTTCAGCGATTCTTCCAGCGCTTTGAAACCAGAAGGGTTGAAATACGCAGAGGCGATATCCATCCGGGAGTCAGGGAATCTCTTACTCACATGAACCAGGTAGTCGTTCATCGTCTTCGCGACGCTGACCTGCTTCCCACGGTCATTGGTTAAAAACTCTGGTTGTTTGATGCGCATTACACGTCCTCCAAAGCGTCGAAGTACTTCAACGTTTTCGCTAGATCTTCGGTGTAGTCCCACCCAACATGGAAGGTCTGGAACAGCACCTCAATTTGACCACGGGTTAAGCCATAGAGCTTTGCGACGATCGCGTCATTCTCAGCAATCAACTCAGCTTTGGTCTCTGGGTCATTCGCAGACCCCACCGGGACACCCACCGCCTCGGCCCACTCCGCGTAGCGATCGTCGACAGCAGCGAGACGGCCGGAGTTCTCGATGAGGCGCTTCTCAAGAAAGCCGTTCGAATCAGTGAAGGGAAATGGCAGAGACTCGAGAACCCCTAGTGAAACCTTGTTTTCGACAATTCGCCGGGCATTCCAATCGAACGGGCGAGAGCTCATGACACCGAGAACAAGAGCCTCATCCCGGGCATCACCATCCCGATTGAAGAGGTAAGGTGCTTTCTCGACAAGAACTACTCCAGGGGGAATTAACCCGGCAATGACTGTTCTCGTATCCGTCGCCCGTGCCACATCACGAAATGCAACACGAGCCGACTGCAACGGGAGCGTTGTGGGATCTTCGGCCCATGAAACTGGAAGACCGTAAAAGGCCCCGTCCTTGCGGCGAACTTGGCGAAGCCTTCTTTCCACTAGGAAATTTTCGACTGTCGCTCGGTCCGCGGTGGTGTAAACGGTTCCGAAATTTGGATTCCAGTAGTGGAATGTGCGACCAGTCCAAACCTCAATGTCTCCTGGAATGCCCGTCACGCTCTCGTACATCGATTTCTGGGCGTTGGTGTGGAGCTCAGTCACAAAACGGAAATTTCGAGTTGCTGGAGCGTTAAAAAAACTCGGTTGCCGGTGTGTCACCATAAACAGTTCCGCAACCTCATTCGATTGGAAGAACGGGACTATTAAACTGGGGGACCAGCTTCGAAACTCTTTTTCGGAGATATCAATCGCGGTATCTTCTTCGCCGCTTTGGAGACCTTTGAACTGTGACGGATTGCGATACGGACCGTGGAATCGGACGCGGTCGCCGTCCCCGCGTTCAGCGGTGATAAGGGCAACCGTGTATTGGGGATGCACGCCATCGAACACCCACCCATTGTTATTGACAATGAGACAGAGATCCTCGAAAGAGCCATTCGCTAGGATTTCCCGTCGCCAAGGTTCAGTTCCCGAGCCGGACAGCGCTGCACGCGGTGCCACGACGCCGACGCGCCCTTCCCGCCGAAGAATGTCCCAATCGCGCCAAAGGAAGATTTTGTATAGATCGGTGTCGCCCGATCCAATGGGGTATTTACTTTTCTTCAGAACTTCAGCCTGCGCTGCCACCTCTTTCTTTTCTCGGTCATAAGCTGCGGCAAGGTCGGGGCGGGTTTCTCTCGCACGTGCAATTGCTGCGTTCATCTCGCCCTGTTTCATGCTTCGAAGTCCGGGGATGCGAATGGTCCACCACGTGTGCTCCTCTACCTTCACCTTGTCCCAAGGAGGGTTTCCCAGGACGACGTCAAAGCCAGGACGTTCGCGTGTCATCACTTCAGGGAACGTGACTGGAAGGTGTACCGGTGAGAGGGAGTTCAGTCGGTCGGCCGCGTCTTCTGACGGGGTGACGTGGAGTGACCCCTCATCGAGGAACGGACGTGGCTTTTCCAAGCCGAGGCTGACAGCGAGTGCGAAATCGAAGAGATTTCGTACCTGGTGCAGTTCTTCCCAAATGGTTTGATACTCGGTGCGAGCTGCGTGAATTTCGGCAATTGTTCCTTCTGAAGCCATGCCCAGGCGGCGGAAATCGTTGGCCGCTGAGGTGATTCGTTCGAGGAACAGATTGTGTGCCAGCGAGTACGCCTCCCCCGAATGGCCGTCGTTAGTCCGCGCTTTCCGCTCATCCGGCGAGATGATTTCAAGGACATCACTCATCTGCGTGAAACCGATGAGGGCGTTGCCGTGGACGAGACGTTGGCCCAGGCTGGCCATCGGTAGGCCTGGCACGAAAGTGCGGATCCAAATAGCGAGGCGGGCTAGTTCGACTGCCATGAGGTTCAAATCGATGCCGTAGATGCATCGGCGAGCCACCTGCCTGCTGAGGATGCGGTCCAAGCTGATGTCCACAGATGAAGACAGTTCATTTTGAGCGTCAGGATCGATTCCTACATCGGTCAATGCCTGACGTGCTTGCCGCTGCAGCGTTTCCAACTCTCGGGTCACCGCGGGAAGCTCGTACTCGGTGAGGAATTGGGCGAAGGCCGTGCTGACTCGATCGACCGCGGCCACGAGGAAGTGGGCAGAGCCCATTGAAGGGTCAATGACCCGGAAATCGAAGAGTTTCTCCGCCACGCGCTCGGTTGGCTCCCCGCCTTCGACCAGCGCGCGCACTTCTTCTAGATGTTTCCTCAGCACGGGCTCAAGGGCTTGGTCCAGCAGGTAGTTCACTGCAAAACTCGGCGTGAAGTAGGAACCAGTCGCTTTACGCTCGCCGGATGCCGAGTGGAAGTAGACCTCCCCTGCGCGCACCGCGGGGTCCGTGGTCCCAGCTGGTGCGGGAACGTATACGCCCTTGGTCTTACCCTTCTCTGATACCACGAGATCTTGCTCAGCCAGGCTGATTTCGGATTCCAGCAGGCCCTCGTAGAGCGTGCCAAAGGCGGTTACATCCAAGGCACGGAAATCGATGGGGCCGCGTTCGTTGCCGGAGGCGTCGACAAGCAATGCTTCGAGCACAGGCGCAATGAACTGATCGGACACCTTGAGTTGGGTGGTCCATGGATGGAGCGGATCCGGTCCTTCAGGGCGGAAGAGTCCGCCGTTATATGCGGGAACGTTGAGTTCCTTGCTGCCTTTATCCACCGCTGCCCATAGCACTTCAAGGCGATCCCAGAGGACGTAGTTTTCGGGGCCAGAATACGCGCGGGGGTTCTCCGTCAGCTCCCGGGCGAGCGACGTGAGCGAGACCTCCCGGTAGGCAGGGGAGAGGGCGTAGGGGAGGAGACCCTCGTCTTCGGCGTAAGCAAGGAAAATCAGCCGGAATAGGACGACGAGTGAGCGGTGGTATGCATGCTCGAGCTCGTCCTTTTCCCGGGCGTTGAGGGCGTTCGCGACACCAACTGACAACCCTGGGATGACGTCGGCGTAAACGCGCTCTTTGAGTCGGTCGATGAGCGCGACAGCGTGCGTCTTTGAGCTTTCCAGGACCTGATTGGTCGTTCCCTCGGCGCGAAGGGCTGCCGCGGAGAACAACAAGGTGAGATACCCGGCGGTATCAGCGTTGAGTTGGGAGAGATCGAGTTGGAGGTAGCGATCGGAAAGCGTACCGCCTGAGACCGGCTGCGACTCCTTTGTGGGATACAAGCGCACGCGGGTGTCGCTTTGCACCACAACCCAGTCAACCCCGGCATCGCGCGCGATTTTTTGAGCCTGGCGAACAGGAGACTCATTACCGAAGCGGCTGAGGCGCTGGTTGAACTGTTCGTTGTCCTGAAGCAATGCCGCGACCGCGCGGTTCTCACCCTCCGAGGTGAGGAACGAAAGCGAGTGGGGGCCATCCGTTAGGGAGTAGCCAAGCCTGTGGAACAAGTCGCGGCCTGCCGCGTCAAGGAACGCGGCGGAGTCATGGCAGTTCTTGTCCCAATCAGCACGCCGGGGGACACCGTTGAGGAGTTCGTGTGTGGCAAAAAGACCAGAGTTAATAATCCCGGTCGCTTCATCGTCGCTACCTAGATTCTTCAACAGCTCTTGCGCTCTGAGGATTGCAGTATTGTGCTCGGTCTTCGAAAGTGCTGCGGCGAGCGCTGTTTCAGCTTTCGAGGTGGGCAAATCGAAAATGACATCATCTTGCTCAGTGGGGCCTGCGAGGGCAACCTTGTCGTCATAAAGCACGGCCAAGATAAAGCCTGGAGCGCTGCGGCCGCGAGTTGCCCACAACGAGCGCATATCGGTTGTGGTCGGTCGTGTCGCGGATTGGGCCGATCCAACCTCCATCCTTTGTTGGCCCTCTCGGCCGCTATTGCTCAGGATGTAGCCCGTATCGAATTCGGCCGGCCAACTTACGCCCGCGTTCCGCCACGGGTTGTCAGCGATATTCTCGTTTTCCACCAGCTCTTCGAGGAAAGACTCGAGTTTGCTGCGGTCCATGGCCATTTCTGCTCCGATCCTTCCAAGGCTTGCAAGTGGCACCTCGGTTCTGAGGTTAGTGGTGTGGCGCGCAAAGCGATGGCCAAACACGTGGAGGTTCGCATGGGTTCGCGCAGATTACAGAACCTGCGGGAAGCCATCTTGAAACGGAACCGCTAACGATCCGCTGCGGAGGAGGAACGCGCGTGGCTCCGATGCGTTTTCTACTTCACGCACGATGGGCTCAATTGCTGACACAAAGGTCGCGAGTTGAAGGTGGGCGATTCGCCTACCGCGGGCTTGCGGGTGACGGGGTACGCCTACCCAGTGAATACCAGCGGACCTGCATGCATCGCGCTCATGCCTTCTATCCTGGCCCTGAATCTGTCGTATATCGGCGGTGATCAACACGTCGGCATTCATTGCTGCGGCGGTTGAGAACAGCTCGAGGTCCGAGATCCCGTACGGGTAATCGCGTCCGGCTTTGAGAAACTGGTGGCGCGACTGGGCTAGCTGCTCAAGGGGAGCGATGGTGTTGCCTGGGAAATTCTCATCGACAAGAAAGATCACGCCGCCCACTTCTCGACTGCGTTGTTGAATTCCATTGCCTGCTGCACATCACTGGCTTGGATGAACGGGTACATCTCTTTCATCTCATGCGGATCCAGTGCGCTACTACCGGAGCACAGGTCGACTACAAGGTCGAACGGGATTCGAGTTCCTGAGATCACCGGGGTTCCGCCTAAACGCTCAGGCGAGATTTCAATCCCTTCGTGCGGTGCCAAGAGGGGAGGAACTGTCTCACCCCTCCAATTAGGGAACGAATCATAGATGTTGCCGAGACCGTAAAGATGAAATTGACCGGGGTTGGCCACGAGATCGAGCCAGCCCTCATCCGTCCAGAGCTTGACCGTCTTCCCATCCGTTGCAAACCGATATTCCGAAAGGTGATCAGTAAATTCCTGATCTTTCATCGTTCCCAGCGCGGTGCGGATTCTTTGCAGGGAAACCATTGACCGAAGTTTCGCAATCGTGCGAAGCGCCACGATATCCCGGAACGAGTACAAGCGGGGGTTGGAAGAGATTTCTGGCCGCAGGACCCCGCCGCGTGCCCATCCGTCAAGTTGGGCTTTCGAAGCCCCACTGAGGTACGACGCCAGTTTGGTGTTGTAGGCCATTCCGTTACCCCTCCTTACCTGTGTTCGAACGATGAGTTCATTCTTGTGGCAAGTATTCCATGGTGCTAGGCGTAAGACGCGGGTTAACGCCGCAGCCGGTTCACCAGCGCCCAGATCCCCGAAACGGCGGCGGTGAGCCCACCGAATAGGAACAAGAGGGCGAAGAGTCCCGCGATGGAAGATCTGGTCTCCGGGTCGAACGTCTCCGGGCACATGCCGAACAGGAAGAACGATGCGGCGGCGATGGTCGCGGACCACTTGAACACCTTCGCCGCACGGTTTGTCCGACCGACGGGCAGCGGCGTCTGTGATGGCTCCAGCGGAGTCGCACGGCTCGCCGGGCTTCCAAGTTGTGCCCGTGGTGATTGAGAACCTGAACGGCTAAGCCGCTAGCTTGTGTGCGAATGGCTATCCTCGCCAATCTTCAACCTGCAGCAACGGCACACGTGAGAACTCCCGCGTATTGGCAGTGACGAGTACGCAATTGTTCGCGCGCGCCTGAGCTGCGATCCACAAATCATTGGGGCCGATTGGCTGGCCCGCAGACTCAAGCGTTGTGCGGATATCGGCGTAATGGGCTGCCTCGGCCGCTCCCACCCCGACGAGCCGGTAAGCCTGGCCGAGTTGCTCCACAGCTTTTGCTCGATCGTTCGACCGGGATTTGCCCGCACCAACCTTTAGTTCTCCCAGGACAATGGAGGACATTGCGATGGCATCTGCTGGGGTAATGCGCATCTGCGCTAGGACTTCGGCGTTGCTGCGACGAAGGGCATCGATCCACACATTTGTGTCGAGGAGGTAGCGCATTATTCATCCCAATCGGGGATCGGATCCAGGGGGAGCTCCGCCGGTTCATCAAACCCGTCAGCCCATCCATCCGGTAAGTCGGCGGTGACCACATCTAACACGTCGAGGGCAGAGAGGGGCTCCGGTGATACGTAGATCTTTTTCCCGATTTTCTGGAGCCAAACCGTTTCCGAATCGAACCGAAAATCTTTGGGAATCCGGATGGCCTGGCTGTTGCCAGACATGAAGACCGTGGTCTTGACGGAGTATGCTGCAGCTTCAGCCATCGCTACCTCCTTGTGTATATAGATCAGTGTATATACCAAGGGGTGGCAAAACTAGTCGAACATCTCCTTCACCGCCGCGCGGTCCACCTTGCCCGGCCCGAGCTGCGGCAGCGCCGCCACCACTTTGAGCTCTT
>ERZ1029874.138-NODE-138-length-12818-cov-42.189532_pt1 | contig 12818 bp, 13 predicted proteins | sample MGYA00519235_ERZ1029874 | MGnify/ENA primary metagenome ERZ1029874 (study PRJEB33666, sample SAMEA4610926) | skin metagenome | biome: Human-associated habitat; feature: Malodor aspect; material: skin | place: Philippines | collected 2015-08 ...
CGCTGTCGGACCGCTACATCAACGACCGCTTCCTGCCGGACAAGGCCGTCGACCTCCTTGACGAGGCCGGCGCCCGCATGCGCATCAAGCGCATGACCGCGCCGGAGGAGCTGCGCGAGGTGGATGACCGCATCGCCGAGGTGCGCAAGGAGAAGGAAGCGGCGATCGACGCCCAGGACTTCGAGAAGGCCGCCGGGCTGCGCGACACCGAGCGCAAGCTCGGCGAGGAGCGCTCCGCGAAGGAGAAGAAGTGGCGCTCCGACGACCTCGAGGACATCGCGGAGGTCGGCGAGGACCAGATCGCGGACGTACTGGCGAACTGGACCGGCATCCCGGTGTTCAAGCTCACCGAGAGCGAGTCCTCCCGCCTCCTGCACATGGAGGACGAGCTGCACAAGCGCATCATCGGCCAGGACGAGGCTGTCAAGGCCGTCTCCCGCTCGATCCGTCGCACGCGCGCCGGCCTCAAGGACCCGAACCGCCCGTCCGGCTCGTTCATCTTCGCCGGCCCGTCCGGCGTGGGCAAGACCGAGCTGTCGAAGGCGCTCGCGGAGTTCCTCTTCGGCGACCAGGATTCGCTCATCCAGGTGGACATGGGCGAGTTCCACGACCGCTTCACCGCCTCGCGCCTCTTCGGTGCCCCTCCGGGGTACGTCGGTTACGAGGAGGGCGGCCAGCTCACCGAGAAGGTGCGCCGCAAGCCGTTCTCCGTCGTGCTCTTCGACGAGATTGAGAAGGCGCACAAGGAGATCTACAACACGCTGCTCCAGGTGCTCGAGGAGGGCCACGTCACCGACGGCCAGGGCCGCAACGTGGACTTCAAGAACACGGTGCTCATCTTCACCTCGAACCTGGGCACCTCCGACATCTCGAAGCCGGTCGGCTTGGGCTTCTCCGGCGACGGCGCGGTCGACTCCGAGGCGCAGTACGAGCGCATGAAGGGCAAGGTTCACGACGAGCTGAAGAAGCACTTCCGCCCCGAGTTCCTCAACCGCATCGACGAGATCGTGGTGTTCAAGCAGCTCACGCAGGACGAGATCGTCCAGATGGTGGATCTGCTCATCGGCCGCGTGGACAAAAACCTCGAGGCGCAGGACATGGGCATCGAGCTCACCGAGAAGGCGAAGAGCCTCCTCGCGGTCCGCGGTTTCGACCCGGTGCTCGGCGCCCGCCCGCTGCGCCGCACCATCCAGCGCGAGATCGAGGACGTGCTGTCGGAGAAGATCCTGTTCGGCGAGATCGGCGCCGGCGAGATCATCACCGTCGACGTCGAGGGCTGGGACGGCGACGTGGAGGCGGCGCGCAAGGAGCGCGGCAAGGCCGCCCCGGACGCCACGTTCACCTTCACACCGCGCCCGAAGCCGCTGCCGGCCGAGACGTTCGACGTCGAGCCCGAGGACGAGCCCGAGGACGAGGTGCGCGACATCGAGCCGCAGCGCACCGAGCCGGAGACGCAGGCCTCCGAGTTCCCGGACGAGCGCGAGACCGACCCGGAGCAGCCCGAGAACCCCGAGCAGGGCAACGAGGGCAACGGGCCGGAGCCGGTCTAGAGCTGCAGCTGCGGAAGGTAGGGCGCGACCAGCGGGTAGGCCCACCCCGCCGCGGCCCCGGCGGCGCCGAGCACCGCGAGCACGAGCGCGGTGATCTCGACGGCGTTGAGCCCCTCCACGACCTGGTAATCAGGGACGTCGGAGGGGCACACCTGTGTCATGGGCTTGCCCGCGAAGCGGTCGTCCATCCACTCGATGGCGTTGCCGGTCTGGAGCACGAGCGGCACCGCGTGCCCGGAGCCGGGGGACTTCGGGGTGAGTTCGACCTTGCCTCTTGCCAGCGGCTGGGTCGGCGAGCCCGGGATGACCACGCGGCGGTACTCCACCGGGGCGCCGACCTTGCAGTAGTCGGCGGCGAGCTGGGTGGCCTGCGGCTCCGGCACGAGGTCGTCGTCGAGGTTGGTGAGCACCATGATCGGCGCGGAGGTGGGCACCTTGCCCAGCTTGTTGCGCTCGAGGTATCTGCCGATCCGCTCGTCCTCCTCCGCGATCTCCGCGAAAGACTTCCCGTCCTTGAACAGGGTGGAAAAGCTGGTGGGGGACTTCAGCGATGCGTCGACGACGCAAGCCGTCTTCAGCCCCTCGAGCCACGTCTTGCCCTCGTCGGTGAGGTGCTCGTCGAGCGCCTCCTTGAACTCGGGGTAGGTCTCCGCGTAGCTCGCGGCGGCGAAGCCCGCGACGGCGGTGAGCATCGGGGCGCTGCCCTGCTGCAGCACGCCGAGCGGGTCAGCCGGGGGAGCGCCGGCGAACGTGCCCACCACGTTGAGTTCCGGGGCGTAGTCGGCGACGAGCTCCGCGGCCGCAGCCGCCGCGCCGCCGCCCTGCGAGTAGCCCCAGAACGCGACCTTCTCGTGCGGCTTGGCGGTGGCGCGAGCGGCGTCGATAAGCGCGTGCCCCTGGTCCACACGGTTGAGGTAGGTGTGCAGGCCCTCGGTGCCCAGGCCGATGTAGTCGGTGACCACGACGCGGTAGCCGGCGTCGAGCAGCATCTGCACCATCGGCGCCTCGTAGTTGACGTTGAGCGTGGTGCCCGGGCCGACGGAGGAGAGCATCGAGGACCCGGCCGAGGGCGCGCACTGGTCGCCGAGGCCGCGGGTGCCGGGGGCGAGGACGACGAGGCCCTTTGCGAACGGCCGGTTGTACAGCGCGCCGGTGACGGGGACCTTCTCGCCCTGCTCGTTCACGGAGGTGTAGCGGATGCGCTTGCCCTGGGAGCCGGGGACGCGGCGCTTCGCGTCGAGCTCGCCCGCAGTCGCGCCGGCGCTGCCGCGCAGCGCGTGCGAGGACAGCTCGGGCAGGGAGGAGAGCGACGACGCGTCGTCGACAACCTCGTGGGTCGCGGAGCCGACCTCGGCGAGCGAGGACAGTGACTCCGCGCTGAGGTCCTCCGCATGCGCGCAGGGGGCTAACAGGACGGAGACAGCCAACAGACACCATCGTTTATGCATACGTGGCAGTGTAGGCTCCGTGCCATGGGTATCGAGTACCGAAAGCGCCAGAAGATCAGCGACGACAGCTGGCTGAACTATTCCAAGTCCGGCGTTTCCGCATCGAAGAAGATCGGCCCGGTGACGTTCAACTCGCGCGGCGGCGTCTACGTCAAGCTCCCGGGCGGGCTGAACTACCGCGGCAGGTGGAAGTAGCCCCGCTCGTCCTGCTCGGCAAGACCGTCGTCGAGCAGTGAGAACAGGGCGCGGGAGCGCTGGGCGGGGTCGGGCCAGAGGGCGTCGATACGCGACTGCTCGACGGGGGACTCCGATTCGCGCAGCAGCCGCATGATCTTGCCGCGGACCTGCCTGTCGGTGCCCGCGAACGTCTGCGTGCGGGGGCGCGCTACTGGGGCGGGCCTGCCGGCGGCGAGCCACGCGCAGCGGGCGGCGATGGGGCACGCCTCGCACGCGGGCGCTTTCGACGTGCACACGAGCGCGCCGAACTCCATGAGACCCGCGGAGAACGCGGGCCCGCCGCGCCGGGGCAATAGGTCCGCGACCTCGGCGAGCTCCTTCTTCCCCGGCGTGCCCAGCGCGCGGCCGTGCTCCGCGCGCGCCACCACGCGCCGCACGTTCGTATCCACGACCGGCACGTTCTTCCCGTACGCGAAGCACGCCACGGCCCGCGCTGTGTAGTCGCCGATGCCGGGCAGGGCGAGGAGCTCGTCGACATCGTCGGGCACGACGCCGCCATGCTTCTCGACGATCGCCAGCGCGCACTCCCGCAGCCGCAGCGCGCGGCGCGGGTAGCCGAGGTTGCCCCAGGTGCGGAGCACGTCGCTCGTCGGCGCCTTGGCGAACGCCTCCGGGGTGGGCCAGCGTTCGATCCACTCCCGCCAGACCGGAGCGACGCGTTCGACCTGGGTCTGGTGGCTCATCACCTCACTGAGCAGCACGCCCCACGCGGTGGTCCCGGGCGCGCGCCACGGCAGGTCGCGGGCGTTGGCGCGGTACCAGGCGATGATCTTGTCAGGGGGGATGTTCGTCACAATGCGTGCCAGAATAGTGGGCATGACGAATGCAACTGATTTGAAGTCCGCCGGCTCCCCGCGCGAGGTGTGGGAGCGACTGCGCGAAGGCAACGAGCGCTTCGCCGCAGGCAACGCTGAAGCCCCCCACCGCGACGCCGCGACCCGGGAGGCGCTCACGTCCGGCCAGCAGCCCGCCGTGTGCGTCGTGGGCTGCTCCGACTCGCGCGTGCCGGTGGAGCTGCTGTTCGACGCGGGGTTCGGCGACATCTTCGTCGTCCGCACCGCCGGCGGCTGCGTCGACGCCGCCGTCGCCGCCTCCGTCGAGTACGCCGTGGCCGGACTCGGCGTCAGCCTCCTGGTGTTCCTGTCCCACGAGAAGTGCGGCGCCGTCGGCGCGGCCGCGGGCGCGTTCGAGTCTGCCGAGATCCCGACCGGTTTGACCAGGGAGTTCGTGGAGAAGATCGCGCCGTCCGTCATCGAGGCGAAGGCGCGCGGCGAGCAGGTCGAGCAGGCCCACGCCCGCAACGGCGCGGAGCTCCTCGCCTCGCGCGTCCCCGCGGTCGCCGCCGCGCTGGGCGACGGCACCATCGGCGTGGTCGGCGCCCGCTACCGGCTGTCCGACGGCCGTGTCGAGACCACCTACGAAAACTTCGGTGGCTAAGTTATAGGCATGTCGAACCAGCGCCCGTTGCCTCCGGAGATCTACATGCGCCGCCGCGTGGCGGCACTCGTTATCCTCCTGCTGGTTGTGGCGCTGCTGGTGTGGGCGCTCACGGCCGCGGCGCGCGGGGGCCGCGGCGACGAGGGCTCGAGCGAGACCGAGACGGCGGAGTCCACGCCCACGACGACCCTGGTCACCGAGCCGACCGTGACGGTGCCGGGGGAGAGCGAATCCGCGACTGCCCCCTCGACGGCCCCCTCGACGGCCACCGCCACGACGCAGGTCACCGCGGGGGCAACCGCGCCGGCGACCTCCGCCGTCGCCGCCCCCGCCCGCACCGGCGCGTGCGAGCTGAAGGACCTGGTGATCACCGCGATCACGGCGCAGCCGAGCTACGCGGCCGGCGTCCAGCCGGTGTTCCAAATGGAGGTGGACAACCCCACCGACACCGAGTGCGTCATCGACCTGAACAAGAACCTCCTGCGCTTCGAGGTCTACGACATGGGCACGAACGAGCGCATCTGGTCCGACACCGACTGCTACGAGCCGGTGGCGACCGGTATCCAGAACTTCCCGCCCGGCGCGAAGCAGCGCTGGGAGGCGCGCTGGTCCGTGACCGCGTCCCAGCCGGGGCAGTGCTCCAACCGCCCCGCGGTGAAGCCGGGCGCGTATTTCCTCCACGCCGTGATCGGTGACAACGCCTCCGAGGCGACACCGTTCAACATCACCTAGACACCAGCGCGATGGCCTCCCCGAGAGTTGCGGCGGGGTGGACCGCCAGGCCGTCGATACGCAGGCGCTCCCCGGCGGGGACGATGGCGCGCTCGTAGCCGAGGCGCGCGGCCTCCTGCAGGCGGCGCCCGAGGTTGGGCACGCGCCGCAGCTCGCCGGCGAGGCCGACCTCCCCGATGACCACCGTCTTTGGCGGGAGCGGCTGCTCGTGGAGGCTCGACCACGTGGCGAGCGCGACGGCGAGGTCCGTCGCCGTTTCCGTCACGCGCATCCCGCCGACCGTGGCCACGTATGCGTCCTTGTCGTTCGTGCGCTCGCCGCAGCGTGCCTGCAGCACCGCGAGCACCATGGGCACGCGGTTGAAGTCGAGGCCCGTGACCACGCGGCGCGGGCTTTTGTTCACCGGGTCGACCGTGAGCGACTGCACCTCCGCGAGGATGGGGCGCACCCCGTCCATCGCCACGGTCACCGCGGACCCGTCCGGCGTCTTCCCGCGGTGCGAGAGGAACAGCCCCGACGGGTCGGGCACCTCCCGGATGCCGTCCGCGGTCTGCTCGAAGCAGCCCACCTCGTCCGTCGCGCCGAAGCGGTTTTTGATGCCGCGCAGCATGCGTAGCGACGACTGCCGGTCGCCCTCGAAATTCAGCACGACGTCGACGAGGTGCTCGAGCACGCGCGGGCCCGCGACGTTGCCGTCCTTGGTCACGTGGCCGACGAGCAGGACGGGCATGTTCGTCGTCTTCGCCAGCGTGGTCAGCGCGGCCGTGACCGCCCGGGACTGCGCGACGCCGCCGGCGACGCCCTCGACCCCGGCGGCGTGCATGGTTTGCACCGAGTCGACGATGAGCAGCGAGGGCTTGAGCTGCTCGACGTGGCCGAAGACGACGTCGAGGTTGGACTCGGCGGCGAGGTAGAGCGACTCCTTGAGCGCGCCGGTGCGCTCGGCGCGCGCCCGCACCTGGCCGGCGGACTCCTCCGCGGTGACGTAGAGCGCGGTTCGACCCAGCCCGGCCCAGCGCGAGGCGACCTCGAGGAGCAGGGTGGACTTGCCCACGCCCGGCTCACCCGCCATGAGCACGACGGTGCCGGGCACCACGCCCGAGCCGAGCACGCGGTCGAGCTCACCTATGCCGGAGGCGACGGTGTGCGCGGCCGCCGCGTCGATCTTCGTGATCGGGGTGGCGGGGGAGGTGGGCGTGAGCGCCGCCGCCCGCACCGGGCCGGCGGCGGCCGCGACCGGCGCCTCCTCCTGCAACGTGCCCCACGACCCGCACTCGGGGCAGCGGCCGAGCCACTTGGGGGAGGAGTAGCCACACTCGGAGCAGGTGTGGATCACGCGTGGTTTCTTTGCCATGCCGGACACCGTATAACACGCCGCCGACACGGCCCTCGAACACGAAAAAACCGCTGGCCAAGGCCAGCGGCTGCGCGGGGAGGTTCGTGCTCCGGAAGCTTAGTGCTCCGGGCCGCCCTCGCTCGGGTCGCGGTCGAACTGGCCGGACGCCAGGGTTGGCGCGCTCACGGTCGCCTGCACCTCGATTGAGCCCGAGTCGAAGTTGAACTTCACCGGGAGGGTGCCGCCGTATGCGAAGCTGTCGTTGTTCAGCGAGGTGGCGGTGTAGTTGATGCAGTTGTCCGAGTCCTGCGGCATGCGCTTGATGCCCTTCGCCGAGTCGGCCACGAGCACGCAGTTGTAGCCGATCTTCGCCTCATTCGCGATGGTGACCGGCTTGCCGTCGACGGTGACGGACTTCAGCTCGTGCTCCTTCATGGAGGTGTCCTGGTTGGTGGCGGAGAACTTCACCGCAGCGGAGCCGTCCTCGTCGAGGACGACCGTGACGTCCCGGACAGCGAGCCCGCCGTCCTCGGTGGCGCCGCTCGCGCCGTCGACGGCCGCGACCTGGCTGGAGGTCTGGGTGATCTGGCCGGCGGAGCAGCCGGCGAGGGCCAGGGTGGCACCGGCGACGGCGACGACAGCGGCGCGGTTCAGGGACTTCACGGGAGTGTCCTCCATCATTTCAACTCATTCGAGGGATTTCTCCGCCTAACCATAGCGCTAGCACAGCTATTTTTCCCACTTTCTCCCCCTATTCGGAGAGGAAGCCTTGGGTCGTCGATACGCAAATGCCCGGTGGTAGGGTGATGTGGTTCGAACGACGCCGAGTGTGAAGGAGCCGCAATGGAATTCAAGGTCGGAGAAGTGGTCGTGTACCCGCACCACGGCGCGGCCCGCATCGCCGACATCGAGCAGCGCGAGATGCGCGGCGAGACGCTCGATTACCTGGTGCTGCAGATCCTCCACTCCGACCTCGAGGTTCGCGTGCCGGTGAAGAACTCCGAGCTCGTCGGCGTGCGCGACGTGGTCAACGAGGAGGGGCTGCAGAAGGTCTTCTCCGTGCTGCGCGAGACCGACGTCGAGGAGGCCGGCAACTGGTCGCGGCGCTACAAGGCGAACCAGGAGCGGCTCGCGTCCGGTGACATCAACAAGGTGGCCGAGGTTGTGCGCGACCTGTGGCGCCGCGACCAGGGCAAGGGCCTGTCCGCCGGCGAGAAGCGCATGCTGGGCAAGGCCCGCCAGATCCTCGTCGGCGAGCTCGCGCTGGCCGAGCCGGTCGACGAGAAGAAGGTCGAGGAGATGGAGGCCGAGATCCAGCGCATCATCGACGAGCAGGTCAAGGCGGGTATCTCGGAGGAGCCGGGCCAGATCGACGACGATGACGACGTGGACCTCGACGAGCTGTCCTTCGACGACGAGGGCAACGACGAAGGCGATAACGAGGACTAATTGGGCCTCGAAGTAGTCGCCGTCGTCGCGGCCGCGGGGCAGGGCACGCGCCTCGGTGCCGACGTGCCGAAGGCCTACGTCGAGCTGCGGGGGCGCACGCTGGTGGAGCGCTCCGTCGCGGCGATGGAGGCGGCCGGGATCGGGCGCGTCGTCGTCGTGGTCAGCCCGCCCATGGAACCCGAGGCGCGGCGCATCCTCGCCGGCCACGATGTGCAGTTCGTCCACGGGGGCGCGGAGCGCGCCGACTCCATCCTCGCCGCGCTCGAGGCGATTTCGCTTGACGACGGCTGCGTGCTCGTCCACGACGCCGCCCGAGCGCTCACCCCGCCCGCGATGATCGAGCGCGTGGTGGGCGCGGTCCTGGGCGGGGCGGAGGCCGTCGTGCCGGTCGTGCCGGTGGCGGACACCGTGAAGCGCGTCTCGGGGAGCGACATCGAGGAGACCCTCGACCGCTCGGTGCTGCGCGCGGCCCAGACGCCGCAGGGCTTCGACCTGCGCCTGCTGCGCGAGGCGAACGAGCGCTACTTCTCCACCGCCCCGGACTTCGTGGCCACCGACGACGCCTCGCTCATGGAGTGGTTTGGCGTGCCGGTGGTGGCGGTCGAGGGGGACCCGCTGGCCTTCAAGATCACGACGCCGCTGGATCTGCGCCTCGCCGAGGCCGTGGTGGACGGGGTCGACGGGGTCGACGGGGGTGCGGGGCGCTAGGCGTTCCCGTACCGTCGGGGGCATGACAAACCTGCGCGTAGGCACCGCGTTCGACGCCCACCAGATCCAAGCCGGCAAAGACTGCTGGATCGCCGGCATCCTCCACGAGGGTCAAGACGGCTGCGAGGGCCACTCCGACGGCGACGTGGTCAGCCACGCCATCGTCGACGCGGTGCTCTCCGCCGCGGGGCTCGGCGACCTCGGCTCGTTCGTCGGCGTCGACCGGCCCGAGTATGACGGCGTGCGCGGCGTTGAGCTCCTGGGCGAGTTGCGGGAGCTTCTCGACGCCCACGGGCACGCCGTCGTCAATGTCTCGGCCCAGCTCATCGGCCAGACGCCGAAGATGGGACCGGTGCGCGAGGAGGCGGAGCGGGTGCTCTCCGAGGCGCTCGGCGCCCCGGTGTCGGTCTCGGCGACGACGACGGACCACATGGGGTTCACAGGCAGCGGGGAGGGCCGCGCGGCGGTGGCGACCGCGCTGGTGGAGCTCAAGAAGGTCTAGCGCGGGCGTTCCGCCTGGTGAGACGGCATCCTGGTGACTTGTACACGCGTCCAGGCGTTTCTTACGCTATTGTGATCATATGCGCACCAGAACAAAAGCGATTATCGCCGCGGTGACGGCGGTGGCGGTGGCCCACGCGCCCGTCGCCGCCGCCGTCCCCGCCATGCCCCAGGGATACCCGATTGAGCGCCTGGACACGGCGTGCGAGGTGGAGGCGAACCCCGACTGGCACTACGGGGAAATTGCCCGCCGCTACCTCCCCGACGGCTCCCTCCAGTTCACCAACCGCACGAACCAGACGGTGCCGTACACGGCGACGGTGGAAACGGGCACCAACCGCAAGATCGAGGCGAACTCGAAGGCCGCGCTGCCGAGCGGGTGGGACACCACCGCGAAGGCGGAGATCGGCCTGAAGGAATCAAACGGGTGGATCGAGGGCGAGACCTTCGGCCCGATCAAGCTCGGTCCTGGCGAGTCCTTCCGCGTGGACTACGGCGTGGTGGAGAAGGACTTCATCGCCATGTTCCTCAACTGCGACAACGGGGTGCTGCGCAACGCGCCCGGCTCGAGCATCATCCGCGGCACGGGCCCGGCGGAGCGCTACGCGTTCGCCTACATCATCAAGGCCGACGGCACCGTGTCCGACCTCGCGCTTGAGATCCCGACGCGGGGTCAGGGCGCGAACTCGAAGCCGAGCGACGACCAGACCTACACGGCGACGTCGGGCCCGAGCCTGGAGAAGGTCGCGAGCGAGCGCGACGTCGCGGTCAAGCCCGACGCGAGCTACCAGCGCAGCCCCGAGTGGCCCGAGCTCAACCAGCCGGCGCGCCGCGGCGACAAGTCCTACTACCCGTACGACATCGAGGCGGTGGCGCCGACGTACCGCAAGCCGGGGTACTCCCAGGACTTCCTCAACTGGACGAAGGGCGACTACACGTTCACGCCGCTGACGGACTACATCGTCGGCGCCGAGAACAACCAGTACCTCAACTGGATGGGCAACGACGGCAGGCTGCCGGACGGCTGGCTCACCTCGGTCGGCGCCGTGAAGCGGGCGTACATGCCGGTGGGCACGAAGCTGAAACCCATCGACCTCAAGCCGGGAGAGCGCGTCCACGTTGAGTACGGCACCACGATGACGCGAATCAACTACCGCGAGATCTCCGCCGGGCGCGACGGTAAGTACTCGCGCGTGACCGCGCAGCCGCAGTCCAGCGCCCCAAGCGGGTTCTGGGCAGAGGCCGTGATCACTGGCAAGGACGGGGCGAAGCGCACCGTCGACGTCACGCCGGACCGCTACCGCACTCTGCCGGTTCCCACCCAGACCTACCTGTAACCCCAACACTGCAAAGGACTCACCCATGAAGCGCACCATCGCTGCCCTCACCGCCGCTGCCACCCTCGCTCTCGCCCCCGCCGCGAACGCCCTGCCGCAGCGCACGTACACCGCCACCAACCCGACGACCATCGGCGCGAGCTGCGCCAACCCGGGCGACCGCGGCCAGACCGTGGATATCGTCCGCAGCTACTTCGACGGCTCTGCCGGGACCTGGACCGTCTCCAACTACAACGACGAGCCGCTCCCGCTCACCCGCACCATCAAGGAAACCAAGACCAAGACGTGGAACGTCACCGCGGGCCTGAGCTTCGACGTGGCAAAGCTCGTCCAGTTCACGTTCTCCACCAGCTACACCAACGAGCAGTCCTACGAGGTGGGCGAGCAGATCGGGCCGTACAACGTCGCGCCGGGCAAGACCGCCGTGATGCAGGCCGGCTGGATCGTCTCCGACTTCGAGGGCCAGGAGACCGTCTGCGGCGCCGACCACACCTGGCAGGGCGCGGGCAACACCTTCACTGCCACGATGCCCAAGGAGCGCCACGTGCGCGTGAGCACCCGCGACAACATCGACTGGGGCGCGTAGATGAAGAAAGTCACCGCCGCGCTCATCGCCGCGGCTGTCGCCCTCGCCCCGACGGCGCGCGCGGACAGCTACGACTTCGAGCTCCCGCAGCGCTGGAGCGACGACCTCGCGCCGGGTAGCCACTGCGCCACGCCGGGCCGGAAGGACACCTACGTCGAGGCCACCCGCCGCTGGTTCAAGCAGACCGACGCCACGAGCGTCGCCAACGACACCGAGGAAGCGGTGCCGGTTACGCACACGGTGAAGGAGAAGCGGGTGCAGACGCTCGAGGTCTCCGGGACGGTCACGCCGAAGGGAGACCTAGTGAAGAACGTCTCGCGCGCCTACGGGTGGAAGTACGTCCACCAGGTGAGCTGGGCTGTGAACCAGAAAGTCGGGCCGTACACCCTCGAGCCGGGCACGTGGGGGCGGCTGGTCTGGGGCTTCACCATGCTCGATGGCGACGCGCAGGACGTGAAGTGCAGCCCGCAACAGACCTGGGAGGCGGTGGGCAAGCCCTACACGTTCACCGTCCCCGAGGCCCGCTACTCGGAGCTGAGGGTGGAGAACCCGCAGCTGTAGACTGCGGTGTTGTGAATCAACGCATCTACGACACTAAGACCCGCACGCTGCGCGACTTCGAGCCGGTCACCCCCGGCCACGTCTCGATCTACCTGTGCGGGGCGACCCCGCAGGCGAAGCCGCACATCGGCCACCTGCGCTCCGGTGTCGCGTTCGACATCGTGCGCCGCTGGTTCGCGGCCAACAGCAATGACGTCGCCTTCGTGCGCAACGTCACGGACATCGACGACAAGATCCTCACCAAGGCGAAGGAGCACGGCCGCCCCTGGTGGGAGTGGGTATCCACGTACGAGCGCGAGTTCACCCGCGCCTACGACACGCTCGGCGTGCTCCCCCCGTCGGTCGAGCCGCGCGCGACCGGCCATGTCACCCAGATGGTCGACTATATGCAGCGGCTCATCGACGCCGGCTTCGCCTACCCCCGCGAAGGCTCCGTCTACTTCGACGTCAAGGCTTGGGTGCGCGCGGGCGGGGACTACGGGTCGCTCTCCGGCAACCGTCTCGAGGACATGGCGGGCGAGGATCCCGACTTCGCGCTGTGGAAGGCCGCGAAGCCGGGTGAGCCGAGCTGGCCCACCCCGTGGGGGCCGGGCCGCCCGGGGTGGCACCTCGAGTGCTCGGCGATGTCCACGTGGTACCTGGGCGACACGTTCGACATCCACGGCGGCGGGCTTGACCTGCAGTTCCCGCACCACGAGAACGAACAGGCGCAGTCCCACGCGGCCGGCGACGGGTTTGCCCGGTACTGGATGCACAACCACTGGGTGACCATGGCGGGCGAGAAGATGTCGAAGTCGCTCGGCAACGTGCTCTCCATCGACAACATGCTCGAGCAGGTCCGCCCGGTGGAGCTGCGCTACTACCTCGGCAGCGCGCACTATCGCAGCGTGCTCGAGTACTCGCCGGAGGCGCTGCAGGAGGCGGCGGCCGGCTACC
>ERZ1029874.140-NODE-140-length-12689-cov-8.466044_pt1 | contig 12689 bp, 14 predicted proteins | sample MGYA00519235_ERZ1029874 | MGnify/ENA primary metagenome ERZ1029874 (study PRJEB33666, sample SAMEA4610926) | skin metagenome | biome: Human-associated habitat; feature: Malodor aspect; material: skin | place: Philippines | collected 2015-08 ...
CCCTTTCTCAATAGTGCATAAATATGCACTTATAAATATTCATACGTTATACATGCAATTTACTGCATATCGTTTTACTCATTATTACCTTTGATTTTATTACACTTGACAATATAATTATTTTATACTTAACTAAATAACTTTATTATATTGGAATTAATAAAAATCTAACATTGTGCAATACTTTAAAATCGGGGAATGGTTTTCACTCATGGTTAAATCTCTTTTAAATATAGTCATATCAATACTTCAAGCTACTTAATATTCATTCTTTTATCTGCCAGCACCTAAAAAGTTTTTCGTTCATTTTTTCTGTTTTCTCGTTATTTTTAATCGTTTTTACTTGGTTTTTTCGTTCTCAAATTTTCATTTTAAATGCCTTTTTAAACGACTTATTGATGAAGCGGTCTAATCTATCATCTTTGGCGATTAAAGGGGGAATTACGCTATATTTTACGCTGTATCGCTTTTATGTGTATTTGTAAAACTGATTATATCAACGTTTATAGTCAATTATTTTCACTCGTTATCTCTCAATTCCTATTGCGTGTCTTTATTACATATTTTCTCTATTTAATCTATTTGCGTATATTAAACTTCTTACATTGTGCAATAGTTGTATTACTTATTCACTCGTTTTATTATTACTTGTCGTGTGCTTTAATTATTGTTTTATGTTATAATTAATATGTATTAAATATGTAATAACTAAACTTTCGTAAAGGGGTAATGATTATGTCTTATAATGACAATCAAAATTATCATAATTCATTTAATAACAACCATAAAAGATATGATGATAGAAATGAACATTATCAAAATCAAGAACACTCTAATGTAAATAACAATTACCAACAAGAAAGCAATTCTCATTCAGATAATACACACAATGAGAATGAACAACATAGTGAAACAGTACCAGCAACAGATAACAACAAATTTAAAAACTATATCCAAAATGTTACTCGTGATAATATCGAAACTGAACATTTAGTAAGATTGTTACTTATTAAAAGTTATCATTCTAAATTAATCCAAACTTTTAATGATACACCAATGTCGTTTGGCTCTAAAAATTTAGAAGTATTCCAACCTAAAACTCGACCACTTTTGGAATTATTACTTATTGAGTTAAACTTAAATAGTTTAAACCAACTTTCAAAAATCTTAACTACCAACATTTCAACTATACACCGATTGTATCGACCAATTACTGATGATGACAAAATAATCGAATTAGATGATGGTACTATCCAATATAAAGACGCTGAACGTATTCAAGCAAGAAAATTAAAACCGTTTCTTGATGAAGTCGGTGAAATTATAAACTGTTATGATGAAGTGTTAAAAGATTTTGATGATGATTTCAAATTCAGCAAAGATAATATCAAATTATTAAAATCAAACAGGGGTGTCGATAATGACAGAAGTTACTAATTTTTTAAAAGAACAAAAAGATAATTTCACTTTCGAAGATACTAACTGCATTATCAAGCCAGTAGAAAGTCAACTTAGAAAAGATAACATGGACTTACTACCACAAGAACTGCTTTTTGATATTTTCAAAGATGATAAGGGGGTCGGTCATATCACATGCTGGAACGACAACACAACAACCATTTACAGTTTCATTTCTGAAAGCGATACTCAAGTTGATACTTTAGAAGAATTAGAAAAAATATTACATGCTTTAGGTTAAAACAAATAACAAAAGGTAGGTTATTAAAATGTTTAAAAAGGACTATAATTCTGTAATCAAAAAGTACAATCATGATTTGGAATATTTTAAAGAAAGTGATAATGCTAAACAAAGATTTGAAAACAAACAACTTAATCTAAATAATATGTATTTCGCACGTTTTCCTAAAAATTTTAATGAATTAGTAAAATGGTTTAGTGAGTATGGTTTTAATAATAATGAATATGACAAAAACAAATTACAACGTGCTTATTTTCTAAATCAAGATAAAATTACTTTCCAATTTTTTAGTGGCACAGCGATAGATAATCAAGTAATGCCAGTACACTATTTTAAAATATTAAAATCGTATTATCTGCCATTTGATGATGTCATTTCTATTATTTATAGAAATGAAGATGATAAAACTTTTGTTGTCGGTAATATCGAACTTATCAAAATTGAGAATGGTTTAGATGACGCATTAGCTTATTTTGATAATCCAATACTCACTCGTGATAAGTTAATCGAAAAACTGACTAACTATTCATTATTTTAATATTTAGACTACCTTAACAAAGGTAGTCTTTTTTTATTACTTACGCCTAACTTACACCTATCCTACTTCACTTTTATATCAAAATTTAGGTGTAAAAAAGTGGTAAGTAAGCTACTCCCCTACTGCGTTTAAACGTTGATATGATAGGGTTTATTGCAGTAGGGTAGGGGTAAAAAAGTGGTAAGTATGATATAATATAAATAACCAATTTAAGTATGAATAGGGGGTAAGCTATAATGAAAAAAGTGAATGATTTAGCGAATGAATTAGGCGTTACAAGACAGGGTATTTTGTACTATGTCGAAGATAAAAGTGAGATTATAAAAATTGATGGTGTGAACTATATTGACGACGATGTTGAAAAACGTATCTCTAAAAAAATATTGTATAAACAAGCCAAAAAGAACAATAAAGCAAACGGGGATAAACAATTACTTAACACGTTAGATGAAGTCGAAAATTTAGAACAACAACTGCGTAAACAGGATAAAACAATCGCATTTTTACAGAAACAACTGAATGAAAAAGACAAACAAATTGAGAACTTCCAAAAATTATTGACTGACCAACAACACATCACGTTAGATTACATAAAAAAATCTGATGAACAGGAAAAACGCATAGAACATTTACAAGCACCAGCAAATGTTAGTGGCGTAAAAAAGGGGCAAAAACGTGGTTTGATTGGAAAGCTAATAGACTTGATATAACAACGTTTATAGCTATTTTAAAGGGTGTAAAAAAGTAGTAAGTAAAATAAAGAAATGAGGGTTTATTATGCAAACAACAACAAAACGCTTAACAGATTTACAAGTCAAAGTGATTGGGGAAGATAGTAATATCTTTAACCTACTTGGGTTAGTTACTAAAGAACTTAAAAGAAATGGTTATCGTGACTTAGCAAAGGAATTACCACCACAAATTTTTGACTGTAAAAGCTATGATAAAGCAATTGCGATTTTAGATAAATATGTAGAATTGGTTTAAAATCTGTTATACTAATTTCAGTTAGATTATCCATAAAACACATATATATTTAGGTAGCATATTCCCACCTCAACTTTGGAATTGCTACCGTTTTTTTATGCCTTTAAATAAGCAACATACAGCCTGTTTTAGAGGTGTTATTCTATGGTTCTACAATTAATCAAGTAGCATTATAATCGCTTTAAAATAGGCTAAATTTTAACGCTTATTTAACGTTAGACTTCTAATATTTTAAAGGCTATAATATATTTATGCTGTTCATTTAATTGGTTTGAACAGTACCCTTTTATATTAAACTTTTAGTTTTATTTTCGTTTTTCATAAAAAAAACCGACTTTCATATTTTACCTCGACAATAAGTCGAGGTTTTTTTATGCCTATATTTATCAAAATTTAGGGTGTTTTTAAGGTGCTGGAAGTGATTAAGTACAATTAATCACAACAAGTGAGAAGTGGCTAGAATAAGCTGATATTTGCTCATATAATATGCTTAAAAATGAATATTTTTTGTATATGAAAATAATCATGTAATCAAATAAATTTTATTTAAAAATACAACTCTATTTTCTTACATACTAACAGCCTAAAAGTTACATGTTTTGTTGTCCTGACGGTGTTTCTTTACCTTTATAGTTGTTTTATAAAAATATAAATCTTTTACTGATTTAGTCAAAATAAAGAAAAAAATATTTCTTTTTTGTTGCTTTTTATGAACGGGTGATGATATACTCAATACAACAATTAGAATAAATATTCATTGAAAGGGGTGCTAACATGAATAATACCAACTTAATCAAACGACAAACGATTGAAATTTTATTAAATAACAGTCGTAAAGTGATAGAAAACGTTGATTGCACACCACGTAAGTTTATTATCACGCCAAAAGATAAAGTGGTTTTAAGTGAACTTATTACCGTTTTATGTGCATCAATTTCGTCGTATAATCACATTGTGTCGCCAGGTAAATTTTTTAGTGACTACTTAACTATAAGTGGCACAACAGGTCATCGTACGTTTTACCAAAAAGGTACACACAAAGTTGATAAAGATGCCATGATACAAACACTAAATGAATGTGAAGAAATAGCAAACAGGGAACTCGGCACATTAGAAGATTTAAAAAAGAATAACGATGTAAACAAAGAATTAGTGGTACAATAAGAACAGAAAACAAAAAAAAGAGTAAGTTTGCTGGAACAAACTTACTCAAGAAAAAAGGCTTTACAATACCGAAAATGTTAATTGCCTAACGTTTTTTGTTATTAATATTATAACATATAAAGTTATAGAAAAAATATACTAAAATATTTTACTTGATGATTTTAGTATATGGTGTTTAATTGAAAAAGTCAATCTGAATGGAATGAAAATTGCACGTTGAGTGATACAAAAAATCGCACGTTAAGTAAATTTTATCTCATTAGATTAAATCAATTTTACACTTTAGTTAATGACAAAAAATGACAATGGCAAATTGAATATTCTATATAACTTATTGTAAAGCCTCTTTTCTAAAAATTTGTTTTCTCAAAAAACTTATAAGAAATGAGGAATTTTTTATGTCAAATACAGATTTAAAATTAATAAATAATCTTGACAATACTGGTGATTATCCAATATTTAACATTGGTACAAAACAAGGTAATTTATTAGCAAAAAATACATTAGTTAAACGTATAAAAGATTTATGTGATGATTTAGAAATCTCAATACATGATAATGGTTATTTCAAACCAAACAACAATGACGGGGTTTTATATAATTACTTCAACAAAAAAGTTAGAACTCTCTCTGCAGTAGAAAAAGTAGTGTACTTAGATAACTTGTTATTACAACTTTTTGAATTGCAAAAATCTCGCATTACTATTCCTTCAGAACATTCAAAATTCAAGAAATATTATTTAGACACATTGTATTTTATGGATGTTGATTATCCTTTATATAAAGAATGTACTTTCAAACAGGTTTTTAGAAAAGGCTACACTAACGCTTTCTTTGTTAATGGTAGTGAAGTTATGCAAACTATCGTTGATAGCGAAGATAGATTAGAAAAAGGTCGTAATTCTATATTTATGGAATACGAAATGGCTCAAAACGAAAATCCTGGATTGAACTTACCTAATCAAAACAGCGTCGGTAGTATTTTTTCTTTTTATTATGAGGGCAATAAAAATGAAAAAAACGCATTAAGCAAAGTGAAACCTAAAATTAATAATTTTTTAAACACAGTTTTATCCGAAGAATTAAAAAAAATCTGTGACAAACTTTCTAAACCTTTGGAATTAAACAATCAAACTACAATCAAAGATTTAACTGAATTATTTGAGAAATACTTTAGTTTCGCTTTCGTTTCACTAAAAAAAGACTTAGGTGTTAACCGAAGTATGAAAATTGAAAATTACAAAGATAAAAATAGTGACAAGATTTTATTACCTACTATGTCGGTGCTTGATTATGAGGAAAACATTTGGGTTAAAACAGATTACATTATTAGTTTAGTCCTCAGCATATTACGTGACAAAGACCAATTCCATCAATCAACACACACAATGATGACAAAAATTTTATATAACATGCTAATCAATGATAATAATACTGATGTTTTAGTTTTCGGTAGTTATATCATGCCTTTCAAAAACGGTAATTTTAACCTACTAACTCAAAAACTTAATAAAAATCCTAATCCGTTTAAAGAGCCTGTGCCATGTCGATTTAATGTCAAACTCAATCGAGATGCTGATTACAAAAATTATAATAAGTTTGGAACAACGCCTTATGATTTTGTAACTTTCCCTTTCAAAAGTGTTGCTGACAACGATAAAGAGGCTGAAAATCGAGGTATTTACGCTGGACTAATGATTGCTGATATTCTCACACCGTTTTCAAGAGCAATCGGTAACGATAGTATTTATTGGCTATTGGGTGCTGGTGGCTCTGGTAAAACTATTTATTCTGAAATGCTTACATTTTTAGTTGGCGGTAATCAATCAAAATCTGTCGAAGTCGCTAGTCTTGATGAAGATAAATTTGCTCTTGGTAATATCAGTCAAACTTATTTATTAATAGGTAATGAGGCTACCGAAAACGGAAAGGTCGGCGTTAGAAAATTAAAACAAATCGCTACTGGCGATAGATTGAAATTTGAAGAAAAATTCGTTCAAGGAAAAGACTGTGTGCCAGTTTGTACTGTTGTTATTACCTCAAATGGACATCCTAAACTCATGCAAGATGGTGGGGCTAGTGAACGTCGCTTTAGAATTATAAAATTTGATTCTGTATTCCAACAAGAATCTATATCTAGCCAATATAAAGAAGAAAATGGTAGAAAAGAAAATCCATTAGTCGAACAAGCTATTAGAGATGAATACTTCTTAGAATGTATCGCAAATTATGCTGTGGATATGGCTATTCAACACGCTATTTACACTAAAGATGAAAATAATAATCCAACATCAATGAAATTTCCTATCCCCGATAGCATTAAAGCTGATACATCTGAAAGTGTTAAACAAAATGATACTGTGGCACAATTTGCTGATTTCTTAGGTAACAATGTAGATAAGGTAGAAAAACTTATACCTGAGGCGTTGTACTCTTTATACAATGCTTATTTCAAATTTCTTGGCAAAGATAAATACACAGTTGGTTTTGATAAATTTAAAGATGAAATTATTCGTCATCCTAATATTGTTAGCATTAAGAAAAATGATGGCTTTTTCGATTATAAAGGTACTAAACTTCGTCGTACTGCAAGAATTTCACGTTTACAAGTTATAGACACATTAAAAGATATTATGAATACCGTTCTCGGTTATGACAAAAACAGTTATGACAATAATTTCAATATAGATTCTAATACTTTCGGCTTTAATAACAAAAGTGATGATAGTAAAGAAAACTTTGATTATACATTCATCAAAGACGCTAACACTTTTGGTTTTAAAAATGAAAAATCACAAACAAAACAGGTTTTTTGGTTGTTACCTTTTGAAGATGATAAAAAAGATAATCAATCACAAACTACTGATGATTTATTTGAAAATGCAAAGAAAAATAACAAAGATATTAACGAAGAAGATTTGCCTTTTTAAATAGTTAAAATCGTTTGACCTTCATTGACCTTTAGCGTTTTTTTGACTAAAGTCAAATAAGGTCAAACAGATTTTTTTAAAAAATATAGGGTGTATTTTTACACAAAATTAAGGGGTGCTTTTTTGATGAGCCTTACTCCCCCAACAGTTACAGCGTTTTTTGGGGGTGTCACACTTGTCACACTTTGTGACACCATTTGTGACATTTTGTGACACCTCTCAATCGCTTGTGGCTCTAAGGGTTTCAGCTTTTACATTAGGGGGTGTCACACTGTCACACTTTTTAAACTAATAGAAAGGTCGAGTGAAAAAAATAAAAATAAATTTTCAAGAATTTATATATATAAAGCTCAAAACAGTGTGACATTTGTGACAGGTCATATTGAAAGGCGTTCATCCTTACAGGCTCTAAGTGTCACAGGGTGTCACAAATAGTGTGACAAAGTGTCACACTTTGTGACAGAATGTGACAGCTATATAAAATAAAAAAACGAATTTGAGGTGTTTAATCATGAGTGAAATAAATCAACAATCTATATTAAAAGCACATTATACAGATTATCCTATGACAATTAAGTTGAGAAATGTAAAAAATGATGACGGTAAATATAAAATGATACCCACGCAAAGTTGGACTAAAAGAGATGAAACTTGCCAACCAATAAAAACATATAAAGAAAATAAAAGTATGATAGATAACAGCAAAGGAAACGACAGAAAAAGAGGTGTAGGAATGGTACTCGAACGTTTGCTGATTATAGATTTGGATGTAGGACATACTGAAAATGAAAATGGCAAAGAAACGTTTGGGGAATGGATAAACAACCATGATGATAAATTAAGAAATAAAATAATGGTGGATATAAGTAATACATTGAGAGTGGTAACGCCGAGTGGTGGTGTACATATATATTTCATGCTACCTAAAAACAAAGCATCATTTACAGGAAACCGTAGTGTAGGTGCGATGTCGGGTGTAGATTTACTTACAGGAAAAAACAGTTATGTACCAGCACCAAACACGCAAAGAGGCGACGGAATGTATCAAATATATAAAAAAAGTGATGAATATATCGCAGTTGCACCACAATGGGTACTAGATTTATTTGAACAAGCGTCATCATCAACAAAAAATAAAAATAATTCTGATAGTAAAGGCGTAAAAAATAATGGTACATCATTATCGCAACAATGGAAAAAAGAATTTTCACATGGTTATGGATTATATGATAAATACTTTAATCGTATAGCTGAGGGATTAAAAAAAGGCGAACGTAATCAAAAAATGACTTCGTTATGTGGAATGTTAAAAAGAGATATAAAAGGTGGAATGATTACAAAAGCAAATGCAAAGTTAGTAGTCGATTTAGTAAATAGAAATAGCCAACCACCAATGTCAGATGAAGAAGTGAAAAGTATATGGCATAGTATAATTGAAAAGTAATAATTAATATGAAAGGAATAAATACCAATGACAATAGACTTAAAAAAATTAATAAATCCTGTGGAAACAAAGAAAAGAGAAATAAAACGAAATGAGCCTAAATCTAACTGGCAAAATGGAATAAATGATTATACTGATGAAGATATTTTAGATGTACTGTATCATATTAGAGTGGCTAGAATGAATGATGAATATACACGAGATGAAGTGTATAAAGTGATTGAACAATTCGCTACAAATAGTGTACCAGCTATTCCAATTCACAAAGTTGTTGCTGGTTGGGAACGTGTCGTAAATGAATTACAATTTGAAGAAAAAGAAGAATTGGAAGAACGAGTGAAAGGTGGACTAAAAGATGATGAAAGACAAGAACAAAAATATGAGTTTGTTTATGTAGCGTCAGGCATTGAGATGTTAAGGGAAGAAGGTATTATCACACAAAAAGAAACGATAGCTTTATTTGAACAATTACTTGATAATACGAAAAACTTAGAACTTACAGAAGATGATATTGAGTTTTATAGAAATGACTATAAATTTTAATAAAAAAAGGTGGAATAACAATGATGGACGAAAGAGAATTTGATGAATTAAAAAGACCGATTATTTTTTACAAGCCATTTTTGACAATTGATGAACAAAAAAGAATTGCAAGAAACGGTTTAGGCGAACAGCATAATGATACCGACAAAATAAATTATGTAAAATCGGTTAGAAAAAGTTTGAATGAACAACTGATTACGAAAGAAAAAGCGTACGATATGCTACAAAATATGGCTTTAAAAACACAACCACAAATCGAAATGAAAGATGTTTTGAAAATGTGGGATAGTACGACAAATGAAATGAAACACAAACGAGTAAAAGAGTTGAAATCAAATGTAAAAGACGGTTTAAAAGCAAGCAATTTTACTTATCAGCAAAAAGAGTTAGAAACAATCGCACATGAATTGTTTGAACTGAAAGAAGAACGTTTTATCACAAATGAAGATAGTAAAGATATATTTAATCGTTTTGTGCAAAATACCGAAGATTTAAAATTAGATATTGATGAAATAGAAACGATTGAAATAGAAAATAATTTACAATAAAAATAAAAAAAAGGTGGAATTTAAAAATGGAAGAAAATAAATTAGAAAAGAAATTAGATAGAATAATCGAACAACAAGATGAAATCATTAAACTATTAAAAGTAAGTAATGAACGACAACTGACACAAGAACGAATGGCAGTACATTATTATGAAACGCATACAAGTATAAACAATTATCAAACAAATTATAGAAAATTCCAAAATGAAGGAAGAGAACAAATTAAAAAAATTATGAATGGGAACAAAAAGCCTTGGCAATTATAGGTAGATTTTAGGTTTAGCAATCATGCTAAGCCTATTTTTTTATGCTCAAAAGTATTGATATGTCAGCGTTTGACGTATTTTAAATATGGAGTTACAATAACTTTATAAAATAATAAAAATAATAGTATTACATTAAGTGCAAAAACTTGCACTATTAAACAAATGAAGTTATAATAATAATGAACGAACGATTAGGACTTAAAAAGACGGTAGAAACATTGATATATCAACATTTTAAGAAAGGGGCTTAGTTATGAATAAGCTAGAAATTAGAGAAGTAGTAAAGACAACACTTGATGTTGTAGATAGTGGTAAAGTCGATGTAAATAGTGATGAAAAGCTATTAAATGAGGTGGTTAAGACACTTAAACAAAAAGGTATTTATAACCATGAGGAAGAACTAGAGAAAATCAAGCATGATAATAAGTTAAAAGAACTTAGCGAACAAGAAGATATATACACGATGCAACGAATGAACTTATCACATGCTGATGAAATCAACGAAGAATTAAGAGCCAATCTTAGAAAGTTTGAAATGCTGAATGATGAAATGGTACGAAATTTTAATCGTTTTAGCATGTAAAAAAAGAATAAAGGTTAAAGTGTTAGGCTTTAACCTTTCATACATATAAATAAAAAGGTAGGTAATTGAAAATGACAAATTTTAATAATGATAACGAACAAAACAAAAAGCCGAAATACAAACCAGTATCATCAATCACATTAGATACACGCCAAGTAAACAACCTAACAAGATTAATGAAAATTCATCAAAATTCAGTAGGCGAAAGCCAAAGTAAATTTTTAGAACATATCGCTAGAAAAGTAATTGCAGGCGACTATATAGGGGTGGTTAAACCAAAACCGAATAAAAAGAAACGTATCAGTTTTAATCGAGAACTGTTAGATGAAATGAAAGAAACAGCAAAAGAGATGGGCTACGAACGTAAAATTGCTGAATTGCTAGATGACATCATTAGTTATGAATATGGAAACCAAAATCGGTTGGGTGGAAGAAAAACAGAAGAAGAAATGCTACAAAAACGACGTGAATTTAAAATGATAGGGGTTAATCAAGATGAAGAAAATAACGTATTTGAACAGATTGAAACTGACACTACTGATGAAAGCCATTAGTAGTGGGCGACCTAGATACAATAAAAAAACAGGTGGCGTGTTTGCAACAGAAGTTTATCAAGCGTTTAAAGATGAAGTCGAACAAGCGATGTTGCGAGATATTGGTAGTGCTGAAATCGAGAGAATGATGGAAGAAGTCAAACAATCGACAGGGTTTAAAGTGTATATCAAATGTGGATATAAAACAGCAAATGATGAATATTGGGGTGTGCCAAGAATCGTCCATCCCGATGTTGATAATTTGATGAAACCAATACTAGACCAAGTATTAGGTAAGTTGGGTATCAACGACGCACACGTTTTTAGTGGAACGTTAGAAAAAGAATACGCTAAAAACGATTATATACATATCGTGATTGATTTATACGACATACCAAAATATAAGGCAAATAACGCCGTACCGACACGACAAAAACGAAAACAAAAACTAAGCCGAATGACAGAACGGTTAAAAGCGTTAGAAAGTGAGTGATTTATATGGCGAAGAAACGTATCACAACAAGTGTACGAGAAGATACAGCACAAGTTATAGACGTTATTAAGCAATCAATCGAACATCAAGATATGACAACGATTGATAGTTTTTCAAATTTTGTAGATATATTGATTAAAAGTTTTGCATATCAAATTTTAAATGATAAAGAAACGTTTGTTGTGCAACCAGCAAAGGTTAAAGAACAATTGTTAAATGCTGGGTTTACACCTAAGACGTTTAGAGATATAGCAACCGTAGAGGGTTATACAGAAGTAGAAAATGACGTAACAATCAAAAAACAAGAAAAGCAAATCAAGTTATATAAAGAGATAATAGATAACTTAAAAGCTGAAAAACAAGACTTAGAAAACGATAATACGAAACTTGAAAATGAAATTAAACGAAAAGAAAAGACTAATGCTGAAAGTAGTGTTGGCGTATCGAGTAATGATAAAACACCAGTATTTAGTAATCAAAACCAAAACGCAAAACCTAAAAACAACAAAGGTATCGGTAGAGGTAAAGCACCTAAACCAAAATATGAGCCACCAATCGTTGACGCTGTACGCTTAATCTACAACGGACAAGTCTTAGCTGACATCACAAAAGATGATTATAAAGCATACATCGAAAAGACAAATGATGAAAAAATGGCACAACAAAAACTTAAATCACAACAGTATGTAACCAAAGACAACGAATTTCAAATTACTCAAAAAGTCTATATTGAATTACGTCGTGTAGCCGAACAATATACTGACGATAAACTTCAAATGGAATTAAATGCGAGTGATTTTGAAGATAGATTTAAGCATGAGGAAAATTTAGCGAGTGACAAAGACAAAGTGATTGCTGAAATTGAATTAGTCGAAGATAAATTAAATAAAAAAGTACAAGAATTTAAACGCAAAAAAGAAAAAGAAATAGAGGAAAAACTACGTAAACAACAAGAACAACA
>ERZ1029874.141-NODE-141-length-12664-cov-40.871758_pt1 | contig 12664 bp, 12 predicted proteins | sample MGYA00519235_ERZ1029874 | MGnify/ENA primary metagenome ERZ1029874 (study PRJEB33666, sample SAMEA4610926) | skin metagenome | biome: Human-associated habitat; feature: Malodor aspect; material: skin | place: Philippines | collected 2015-08 ...
ACGCCGATGATGCCGTACGGCATCTGCAGCAGCATCCAGTGCTGCTGGTAGATGAACTGCGCCGCCGCGTCTGCGTTGAACGCGATGCGGGTGGTGATGACGTAGCCGAGCTGGCTGATGGCCACGTAGGTGATAATCGCCAGCGCCATCCCGCCGAACTGCTTGAGCCGCTCGTCGATGCCCCACAGCGGCCGCAGGTCGATGCCCAGCTTCCGCAGCGCGGGCAGCATGATGAGGCACTGCACCACCACACCCGCCGTGGTGCCGAGTCCCAGCAGCAGCACGTGCGGATTGCTTATCGACGTCGGCGCTGCCGGATTCAACTGCCCCGGCAACGCCATATACGCCACGAGCACGCCGATGGAGACGATGTTGTTTGCCACCGGAGCCCACGCGCCCGGCCGGAAGTGTTCCTTCGTGTTCAGGATGGCCATGAACAGGGAGAACATGCCATAGAAGAAGATTTGCGGCAGAACCAGGTAGGCAAACGATGTGGTTTGGACGAGGTTGCCCTTGGATTCTTCCTCCATCATCATCCGGGTCAACAGCGGCGCCGTGGCCACGGCCAGGACGGTGACCACCGTCATCAGCGTCAGCGTCAGGGTGAATAGGCGCCGGATGAACGCGGCGCCGTGGTCGGCGTCCTCTTTCTCGGCGCGTACCAGCACCGGCACCACCAGGGCGGTGAGCACCGAGCCGAGGACAATCTCCGTAATCAGGTTGGGCAGCGTGTTGGCGGTGTTGAAGGACGCCGCCACCACCTCGCCCAGCGCCGCACCGATGAGCACGGTGCGGATAAAGCCGGTGATGCGGGAGATCAGGGTGGCGATGGCCATCGAGCCGGTGGCGCGGACAACCTTCTCCCCTCCCTCAGCCGTCTCCTGCTCCGCCGTCGTGGCTGTACCTACCGCCCCCGCGGCAACCGTGTCCGCGGTCTCGGGCGGGGTGATGGTCTCGCCCTTGGGGCTGGTGGTCAACAGCGACTTGTCGGGCGCGCCGCCGTCCGCGGACTCGCGGACGGGTTTCGGTTCGCGCGGCGCCGGCACCGGGGCGGGCGGCGCGGGTGTGACAATGCGCCGGCGCAGCCCCTGCCCCGTTCCCTGTTCTGTCACGTGGTTCTCCGATCACTACTTCTGCTGTCTTGCCTGGGTTCACGTTCGGAGGGCGGACTGCCTCGCGCGCCGCGCACCGCGAGGATGACGCCGAGGCCCGCCAGGCCCAGTGCCCCGGCGGCGATCCACCCGTTCACCGTGAAACGGGTTGTGCGCACGGCGATGTCCACCGGCTGGGAGATCGGCTGCCCGTTGGCACCGGCCAAGTACAGCTTGAGGTCAGTGCCCCGGGCGCTGTCGGGCAGATCCGCGGTCATCTGCACCGTCACGGAACCGCGCGCGGGGATGCGCAGCACGCCGGGCGCGTTGAGACGGGCGCCGGCGGGCCCGGAGAAGTTGATGGCCGTTTCTACCGGCAGGGGCAACCCGTTCTGGGCCACGATGAGCAGGGGGCTCGACGGGGAGGTGCGCGTGTACACGTTGCCCGGTGGGATGAGGTCCACCGCCGCGCGCAGCTCGCTTAACGCTGCGCGGCTGCCGCCCAGCCGGTCGCTGGTGGACTCGACGGCGCCGCTGTAGCTGGACATCGCGCGGCGGCCGTTGATGGACAGGGCCTCCAGCAAGTCCCGCCGCAGCGGAAGGGTGAACCCGTAGCGGGTGAGCACAATCGCCGGGTCGGGCACCATCAGGGCGGTGAGGTCGTTGATAAACGCGGCCTGCTGCGTCACCTGCAGCACCTCGGCGTCGGTGAACGCGGTGGGGTCGGTGTGTGCTTCGGGCTCGCCCGCGGGAGCGGTTTCAGGCGGGGCGGCAAGGTAGGAGCTGAACGCCATGGGGCGTGCCGCGCCGCCGCTGACCAGCTCCGCCACCGCGCCCAACACGGATGCCGCGGTGTCCGCATCCCAGTCCGCTGGCGGGGCCACCAGGATCGGCTCGGGGCCTTGCTCGGCGTCGACCGGCACCCACGCCGCTTGGGCGGCGAGGCGCACGGCTGCGGCCGCACTGGTGTCGCGGGCCGCCTTGGAGTCCACCGTGTAGTCGTACCTCAAGTTCGGCTCCGAGAATCCGGTCGTTTCCGGGTTTGATCCCGTGGCGGCCAGGATGGTGGCCAGGGAGGACTGGTAGCCCACCGCCATCACGCCGGGCGCGATCCAGCCGAAGTCCCTGCCCGCGGCGGCGCTGAGCACGCGGACGGGCTGTTGCGGCACGGGGGCGGCGGAGCCGGCGAGGTCCGCCATGTCGTCGCGCTCGAGGGCGCTTTCGGTCCCGGCGTGGTCCTCATGCACCGCGGCGCCCATCGCGCGTTCCCAGGAGGCTTGCATGCCCTCTTCCATGATGGTGGAGCGCGAGTGGTCTGCCCAGCCCAGCGCGGGCGCGGTGCCGTCCTCGACGTATCCCGCCCCCGTGACCACCGTGTTCAGGGTGCCGGCGGTGCCAAGGACCCGCTGCAGTACGAACGGACCACGTTCCACCGCCTCGCGCATGAGCCACTTGTCGCCGGTGCGCGCCACCGCGTTCAGGTCCGCGTTTGCCCACGGCAGAGCAACCACGCACCCGGTGGCGGCGATCTGGCGGACCTTGTCCAGCCACACCTTCGCGTCGTTCGCGCCTGCCCCCGGCTCCCCGTCGGGCTCCGCGCCACTGCCCCAGGAGTCACGCAGGCGTTTGGGCTCTTCCACTACCGCTGGGCGCTCGTCGTCCACCGTGTAGCCGCTCTGCATGCGATCGACCGTGTCAATCAGCGCCGGGTCTAGCGCCACACAGGTCGCGTACCCCACTTCGGGCGTGCGCGCGGCCTCGAGGTACTGGTCCACTAGCTGGGACAGCCGTCCCTCCGGCGCGAGCTCGCCCGCCAGCGAGTCGCTGGCAAGCACGAGCGGCGGGTTCTCTGGGGCCTCACCCGTCTCCCCCGGCAGAATGTCCACGTTGGCGGTCACCGGGTACAGCGCGGTCAGCTCCGCGGGGCGCACATTATCCCGCACGCCGCGTACGCCGAGGTGGAAGCGGTCGGAGTCTAAGGGGGCACCGGAGGCGTCGAGAAGCTGCAGCATGATGGGGTACGTGCCCACGTCCGGCAGGTCGAGGCCGAGGTCCAGCTCGAGCTCCGTGGAGGCTCCGGGCTGCAACTGCCTATCGACGCTCCGCGCGTCCCCCACCACTCCATATTCCTGCGGGTCTGCGATGGCCGCGTAGCGCTGCTCCATCAACGTGCCCACTGCCGGTGCATGCCGCGGCAGGATGGTGAAGCCGTCGATGATGTCGTCCGAGTGGTTGGTGACGCGAAGTTTCACGTGAAACGGATCGTGCGCCGAGAGGGAGCGGGGTGCCTCCAGGACTTCAACCCCCGCGATCGCCCCCTCGCCCGGGCGGATGGCCGGGTTCGCCCACAGCTCCGACACCTCCGGGTTCTCCGGCGCCATCGGCACGGCAGGGGCGGCGAGAACGACGGCCGCCAGCGCGGCGAACCGGTTCATCGCGGCGTCGCCCTTCCGGCCTTTGCTTCCTTCCTTGCCAGGTCCGGCATGCGGTCGTACGCAATGCGGGCGAGTTTTCGTTCGTCTGCGTAGGCGAGGTGCTCCATGAGTTCGCTCATGGGCACCCAAGCAACCTCAGTGACCTCCGGGTCCTCGTCGTTGAACACACCGTCCACGTAGCGCAGCAGGTTGTGGTGCACGGTTTTGTGGATGCGCACGCCGTCGGAGACAAACCAGTAGTCGATGGTGCCGAGCGTGTCGAAGGCCTCGCCGGTAATGCCGGTTTCCTCCCACACCTCGCGCTCCGCGGTCTTCCACTGGTGCTCGCCGTTTTCAACGTGACCCTTCGGCATGGACCACAGCAGACGCCCGCGACGGTCCAGCCTGCCAATCAGGGCAACGTAGATCCGGCTCATGTCCACTCTGCCGTCCGGCCCCACGGCTTCCGCCATGCCGGAGACGACGAGGCCGCCTGCCGAGGTCTCGTCGCGCGTTTCAATCGAGGAATCGTGCCGCTGCTGGTACTGCGACTTGCGCCTGTTGTTTGGCTTGCGGCCGCCGCGGGAATTCTTGCCCTGGCGGTTATTTCTCTTCCGCTTCGGCTTGTCCCCGGACTGCTGCTGTTGCTCCGCGGGCCTGCCCCCGCGTCGGCGCCGCGGCCGGCGCTTACCGCCACCGGAGCCCCCCTTGCCGTCGGAGGGACCCGGAACCGGGCGCTGGTTGTCACTCATTCGTGTCATGGTATCGGTCTTCTGGCCGGTTGTGGTACTTCCCGCGCGGGGGCGGCGGGTATCGTGTCCCGGGTGACAGCAACGCTCTTCGATATGCCAGACCCGACCGACCCGCTCGCTGCCCCTGCGCTGATGGCGCGGGCACAGGATGTCGTCGGCAAGCATGCTGCTCTGCTCGAGCCCCTCGCGCGACTGTTCGCGGACCGCGGCGAGACCTTATATATGGTCGGCGGCTCCGTGCGCGACGCGATGCTCGGCCGCGGGGTGCACGACCTGGACTTCACCACCTCCGCGCGCCCCGAAGTGATCCAGGAGATCCTCACCGAATGGGGCGAGAAGGTGTGGGACACCGGCATCGAATTCGGCACCGTCTCCGCCATCCGGCACGGCGAAACCGTGGAGATCACCACCTTCCGCTCCGATCTGTACGACGGAGTGACCCGCAACCCCGAGGTGACGTTCGGCGACACGCTCGAGGGCGACCTCGTACGCCGCGACTTCGCCTGCAACGCGATGGCCATCGAGCTTTCGCTTAACGACGAGCTCCGCCTCTCCCCCACCTTCCACGACCCCGTCGACGGGCTCGCGGACCTGGTGCAGCAGATCCTGGACACCCCGCAGGAACCCGAGGTGTCCTTCCGGGACGACCCGTTGCGCATGCTGCGCGCGGCCCGCTTCGTCTCCCAACTCGGCTTCACCGTGGCGGACCGCGTGTTCGCCGCGATGCGGGATATGGCACCCGAGATCGGCCGCATCACCGCCGAGCGCGTGCAGGCTGAGCTGGACAAACTCATGCTCGGCGCGCAGCCCTGGGAGGGCATCGACCTGCTTGTGGCGACGGGCTTGGCGGAGCATATCCTCCCCGAGATCCCCGCACTGCAGCTAGAAACCGACGAGCACATGCAGCACAAGGACGTCTACCGCCACTCCCTGACCGTGCTGCGCCAGGCAACCGAGCTCGAGGACGAGGGCCCGGACCTCAAACTGCGCTGGGCCGCACTCATGCACGACATTGGCAAACCCGCCACCCGCGCACCCAAAGAAGGCGGCGGGGTGACCTTCCACCACCACGAGGTGGTCGGCGCCAAGATGACCCGTAAGCGCCTTAAAGCCTTGAAGTACCCGAAGCACGTCATCACCGACGTGGGCCAACTGGTGTTCCTGCACATGCGCTTCCACGGCTTCGGCGAGGGCCAGTGGACCGACTCCGCCGTGCGCCGCTACGTCACCGACGCCGGCGAGCTCCTGCCCAAACTGCACAAACTCGTGCGCGCGGACTCCACCACCCGCAACGCCAAGAAGGCCGCGCGCCTGCAGCGCACCTACGACCACCTTGAGGAGCGCATCGCCGACATCGCCGCCAAGGAAGACCTCGCCCGCGTGCGGCCCGACCTGGACGGCAACGAGATCATGCAAATCCTGGGCCTCAAACCCGGCCCCGAGGTGGGCAAAGCCTGGAAGTATCTGAAGGAACTGCGCCTGGAACGCGGCGAGCTCGACCACGACGAAGCCGTTGTCGAACTGAAAGCCTGGTGGGAGAAGGAACATGCCTGAGTATTTCTACGCCGACCGCCTGTTCAACGCCCTGGAGCGCGTTGACCCCGAGCCAGGCATGCTGCTCGTCTCCGCGCCCGGGATGTACTCCCCCGACTTCGCCCGCACCGTCGTGCTGGTGCTCGAGCACGACGCGGACCACACCCTCGGCGTCGTGTTGAATCGCCGCAGCGATGTGGCCCTAGCCAACGTCATGCCCGGTTGGGAGGAGCTCGCCGCCAAGCCGCAGGCCGTGCACATCGGCGGACCCGTCAGCCCGCAGTCCGCTGTCGGCCTGGGGGTGACCCATTCTGGGGTGGACATCTCCTCCAGCCCTCACCTGAACCGCTTGGCCAATCGGCTGGTGCTTCTGGACCTCAACGCCACCCCGGAGGATCTCGCCCCCGTGGTCGAGGCCATCCGCATCTTCGCGGGCTACGCCGAGTGGGCCCCAGGCCAGCTTGACGACGAAATCCTGCGCGGCGACTGGTTCGTCACCCCCGCCCTGCCTACCGACGTAGTGGCCTCCGCCGGTGCCGATCTCTGGGGCGATGTGATGCGCCGACAGCCCATGCCCCTGCCGTTGTTCGCGACGTTCCCCGCGAACCTCGAGGACAATTAGTGGCCGTTTCACGTGAAACATTGGGGGAGATTCGGCATGGGCTCCGCGACATGTGGCTGGTCGCTCTCGGCCTGATCCCCCTCGGTCTCGCGTTTGGCTTGCTCATGACGCAGTCCGGCTTCGCCTGGTGGTGGACCCCGATTTTCTCCACCGTGATCTACGCCGGCTCCATGGAGTTTCTCGCCGTGGACATGGTGCTCACCGGCGTCGGCCCGGTGTCCTCCGCCATCACCGGATTCAAGGTGAATTTCCGCCACCTCTTCTACGGCCTGACCTACCCGCGCTCGGCGATCCGCCCGGGCCTTCTGTCCGCCTACGCCACGTACGCACTTACCGACGAGGTCTACGCCATCACCTCCACCCTGCGTGAACGACCGTCCGGTGCCCGCCTCCTCACCATCACGGTGGTGTGCCAGCTGGCGTGGGTCCTCTCCGGCGTTGTCGGCGCGATCGCCGGCGCGGTCATTCCTCCGGGAGTGGAGGGCTTCGATTTCGCACTCACCGCCCTCTTCGCTGTCCTCGCTTTCGAGACGTTCCAAGCCAGCCGCGACCTGTCCGCTCCCCTGATCGCCGGCGGCCTCGCCCTGGCTGCTGCTGTCGTGCTGCCGGCCCAGGTGATCATCGTGGCGCTGGTGTCCTACTTCCTCGTCCTCGTGCTGCGTTTTTGGGCGCCGCGCGTCGATCGCGCCCTCACCTGGAGGCTGCGGTGAGGAGCTACGGGCTTCCCGGCGGCGTCACCCCCGGCATTTTCGCCGCCGTCCTCATCCCCGTAGGCATCGTCACCGTCCTGCTTCGCGCCCTCCCTTTCTCCCTGCTGCGTGTGCTCAAAGACAGCCGATTCATTGGCTTCCTCGCCGTTCTCATGCCCGTCGGCGTGATGACAGTCTTGGTTGTTTACACCCTCATCGGCTACAGCGGTTCCCCCGCGCACCTCGCCGCCGCGCTGCGTGCCCTGACCGCTACCCTGCTTCTGCACTGGTGGAAGCGCCGCGCCGACCTCTCCATTTTCGCCGGCACCGGGCTCTACATGGTGTTGGTGAACGTGGTGTTTTGAGGGCACTTATATCGTCCATCGCTTCGACCGCGTTACAGCCATATTTAAGTTGTTGACCTCGAAGAACGTGTGATTTAATAGCGGTAGTCCAGGTCTCTGGCACCCTACCGTCAGCTTCGATCAAGGAGATCCCATGAAGCGCTTCACCGCAGCCGCACTGGCCGCAACCACCGCCATTTCCCTCGCTGCCGCTCCGGCTCAGGCAGCCGAACTGAGCGATCTGGCCATCGGCCACGACTCTTCTTCTCAGGTAACCGACGCAGAATTGACGGGTTACGCTCTGGCCGCGATCGCCGCTGAGTTCGCAAACAAGGGAGACGGCTTCTCTGCTCCTTACATGGGATCTTCCAAGGCTGGCCTTTTTGAGACCACCAGCGATGCGACCGAAGCGCAAATCAGCCAGGCTTTGCAGTCGTCGGCTCGGAATGATGCAAACAAGGGGTATAAGCTCGGCACCACTTACGACATCCTCGTCGGCACTGGCATTGCCCTCGCTGTTCTCGCCGCTGTCGGTGGCGCTGCTGCCGCTGGCGTCATCCCGGGTGTCACCCTCCCGGCACTCCCGTTCTAAGCCCTAACGCCTAGAACTCACCCCAAGCTCCTCTCCCCTACCGGGAGGGGAGTTTTCGCGTTCCATGACTTCTAATCGTCGAACCCCCCTCCGCATTCCGCCATCGTCACCGCACCGTCCCGACGCCGCGGCAGGGAGTAGTTCTCCGACACGTAGCGGGTGCCATCGCGGTACACGAAGTGAATGTCGGATTCGTCCTTGTGTGTTTGCAGGTAGCCCTCCGTGACAAGTGAGTGGCACGCCGAGCACAGAGGCAGCAGGTTCTCGAGGTCGGTTAGTCCACCGGTGGCCCAATCCTTAATGTGGTGGATCTCCATGAAGCGCGTGTGGGTGCAGCCGGGCGCTGCGCACTGCCCGCCCCACATGGTCATGAGTGCGTTGACCTGGCCTGGGGTCGCAAGCCGAGACGAGCGGCTGGTGTTCAGGATGAGGCCGGCGGAATCGACCGTCGATAGGCGGATGCTCGCGTTGGCCAGCAGGTTCGCTATGGCTTGCGACGGCGCACCGACGTTGTTCGGCATGTAGCCGCGTCCGTCCGGCGTGGCGAGGATGTTCACGTGCGCGCCCGGTGTGGTCAGCGTGTTCTTCGGGTGAGATCGGACCATGTGCACAATGCCCATCAGCGCCGTCACCAGCGCGCGGCCAACGGGCAGTCCGTATCCGGAGACGGTCTTGCGGGCGGGCAGCGTCTCCTCGACTTCCTCGGCACGGTCGCGGGCAACGTCGATGTCCCCGTCGACCTTGGTGTCCACATCCTCGAGGAGGCGGTCGAAGTCGCAGTACGCGATCTCCCCTAGCTTAAGTGCGGCGATGAATGCTGCGCCGTCGGCCGCGCTGAGGTTGCCGTGAAAGGCGATGTCGCCGTTCTCGCGGGCGTGGAGGCGCAGGTAGTACTCGGGGTCGTCATCGCCCCCTTCGCCACCTTGCGGCTCCTTCCCCGCCAGAGCGACCTCCAGCTCGTGGTACCCGAGACGCAGCGCGAGATCCACCAGCTCCCGTTCATTCTCGGGCGTCAGATACTTCAGTAGGAGCCGCACCACGGAGTAGTTGAGCGCACCATCTGAGAAGTGTTTCTGCAGGTATGCGAACGGCGCCAAACGGTGGGCCACGCTGATGTACTCGTACGCGGTGGATGAGGAGATTCCGAGACGGCGGATGAGGAAGTGGGCGGTGGTCCGCGCTCCGCATTCGGCTGCTAGTTCGAGCGCGTCGAACGTGTGGATCGCGGTGAGCAAGGCTGCCTTGTTCTGCGTCAGCGCGCGGTGGGCGGACTCGATTTCCTGGCCTAATTCAACGGCGATCGGGTTTGGTTCGGCGGCGACTGCGGTAGTCATTCGGGTCCCCCTGGAGGCGAAAACTGTTTCGAATGCGGTCATTATAAAACCCCATGCCGACATTGCTCTGACCAGGGAAAACGCCGGTTTCAACGTTGCTATAAATCGTTCCGCAACTCCGCATTGCGGACAAGTGGGCCAACCCCAACTATTGCCGCAGACAACTGCTTATCGACGTCAGCTTCGCCCTACACACCACTCCACATTGCGGACAACAACGGCTCCCCCAACTGTTGGTCCGGACCCGCGAATATTCTCCGCATTGCGGACAAGCCCGAGCCTACCAATAATCGGCCCGCACCAACGAAAAAGGCCCGCCCCGTTGAGGGGCGGGCCGAAGGGGCGTCGTTAGGCGAAGATGGCGCGAGCCTCGGACCAGAGGCCCTCGAACTCCTCTTCGCTGAGGTGGGTGGCGGTTATGCCCTCCATGGAGTCGTAAGTGCGTGGGTGCGGGACAGTTCCCATGGGTTGGTTTGCCTGGCCGATGACGCGGCCGTCGACGTAGATGCCGGTGATGGTTTCGGCCGGGTCGAGCTCGATCATGCGGATCATGGTGCACTCGTGGGCCGAGACTTCCTCGAGTTCGGCGATGTTGAGCAGCTCACCGCCGAGCTCGGGGACGTTGTAGTGGATGCGGACGAAATGTTTCACGTGAAACTCCTAGGAAATTCGGGAGGCGTACGCGGAGCAGATGACGAGCTGGGACATGTGGTAGATCATCAGCGGGATGATCAACACGCCGAGGGACGCGCCGCCGAAGATAACCGTGGCCATGGGTAGGCCGGTAGCAAGCGACTTTTGGGTGCCGCACATTTGGATGGCGACGCGGTCCTCGCGCGGGAAATGCAGCGCCTCCGGGAGGACGCGGGTGAGCCACAGCATAGCAATGACCAGCAGGCAGGAGAACACCGTGAGGAATACGATCTCGCTCACGGAGACGTTCGACCACACGCCGGAAACGACGCCGCGCGAGAACGCGGAGTAGACCACCATCCAGATGGACCCACGGTCCACGAGCTTGGTCGCCTTCGACTTGGCCAGCTCCCCCGCCCGCGGGACGAAGTTGTGCGCGAGCTGGCCGAGGATGAACGGCAGCAGGAGTTGTAGGGCGATGTCGCCGAACACGGAGGCGTCCACGGACACCCCGTCCCCGGCGCCCATGAGCCACATCACGAGCAGCGGCGTGGCCACAACACCGATGAGCGAGGACACCGACGCTGCCACCACCGCGCCAGAAACGTTCCCGCGCGCCACCCCGGTCAGCGCCACGGAGGACTGCACGGTCGACGGCACCAGCGTCATGAAGAGCAGTCCCTGGTAGAGCTCGTCCGACAGGAAGGCCGTGGTGGGCTGCGCGAGTAGACCGATGAGCGGGTACACCACAAACGTGAACGCGAGGATCACGCCGTGCAACCGCCAGTTGGTCAGGCCCTTGAGCGCCTCGTGGGTGGACAGGCGCGCGCCGTAGAGGAAGAACAGCAGCGCGATGGCGAGTTTGACGGCGATGGCGAAGCCGTCGGCAAACATGCCGCGCGCGGGGAGCACGAATGCCAGTGCCGCCGCGACAACAATGCCAACAAGAAGCGGATCGAGCTTCTTCATTTAGTTGGAGGCCGCTACGGTGTCGCCGTTATCCGCCAGCTGCACCTCGCGCATGCCGGTGACCGCCGGGCCGGAGACCCGCTCGCCGTCGGCGATGCTGAACACGGAGCCGTGGGCGGTGCACTTGACAGTGTCGCCCTCCACCTTGGTGATCTTCTTCTGCTGGTGCGGGCACACGCTGGAGTATGCGACGTACTCGCCGGCGGTGGGCTGGGCGATGATGAACTTATCCAGGATCACCGCGGAGCCGACGGGGACATCGGTCTTGGCGATCTCTTCGGGGGCCTCTTCCCCGCAGGCGGCGAGGAATGCACCGGCGAACGTGGTTGCGGTGCCGAGCAGGAACATGCGACGTGAACAGGTCATGATGCGATCGTAGCCCCCTTCATGGCCCTGACGTACTCGGTTAATTCGGCCTGCAGTGCGTCCATGTCGGTCACACGGTTGCCCTCGATGTGTTTGTTGATGATGTTGGTGATCGCAGAACCGGTGATCGCTCCTGCGGCACCCGCTGCGATGGCGTCGCGCACATGCTCCGGGCGCGAAATACCGAAGCCCAGCAGCACCGGCGGGCCGCCGAACTTGCGCATATTATCGACGACCTCACGGAGACCCTCCACCGTCGCCTCCTTCTCCGCACCGGTCACGCCGTCGCGCGAGATGGCGTAGATGTAGCCGCGCGAGTTAGCGGCCACCGCCTCCAGCGTCGCCTCGGAGGCCTTGGCGGGGGCGATGTAGATGGGCTCGATGCCGGCCGCGGTGGCTGCGGCGGAGAAGGGGGCGGACTCGCGCACGGGGACGTCGGGAAGCAGCACGCTGTCCGCGCCCGCCTCCTTGAACTCGCGGTAGAAACGCTCGAGCCCGCGGGCGTGCGCGACGTTGCCGTACACGAGCATGCCGATGGGCAGGTCCGGGTAGCGCCCGCGGATGGCGCGGATTTGCGCAAGCGCCTTATCGACGGTCGCTCCGCCCGCCAACGCCCTCACATGCGCACCCTGAATGGCTGGCCCGTCCGCGACCGGGTCGGAGAACGGCACGCCGAGTTCGACGGCGTCGGCGCCGGCCTCGATGACGGCGGAGACGATCTCCACGGCATCCTCGGGCGTGGGGTCCGAGAGCATGATGAAGGGGACGAAGGCGCCCTCTCCCCTGGCGAAAAGCTTGTCGTAGCGGCTCATTTACTTCTCCTCTCTATCTGCGAGCGAAGCTCGCACGTGGGCGATGTCTTTGTCGCCGCGGCCGGATAGGCCGACCAGGATGTGCAGCGGGTCGGCGCCCGCGGGGTGCTCGACCGCGCGCTTCAGGGCGTAGGCCAGTGCGTGGGAGGATTCCAGCGCGGGAATGATGCCCTCGTGGCGGGAGAGGGACTGGAAGGCGTCGAGAGCCTCGTCGTCGGTGATGGGCACGTACTTCGCCCGGCCGGACTTGGCCAGGTACGCGTGCTCCGGGCCCACACCGGGATAGTCGAGGCCGGCGGAGATGGAGTAGGACTCCTCCACCTGGCCGTCGCCGTCGCACATCAGGTACGAGTAGGTGCCGTGGAGCAGCCCGGTGGTCCCTTGCGCGATGGCGGCGCCGTGGGCACCGAGGCCGAAGCCTTCGCCGCCGGGCTCGGCGCCGATGAGTTCGACGGAGTCGTCGTCGATAAAGTCCGCGAACATGCCGATGGCGTTGGAGCCGCCGCCGACGCA
>ERZ1029874.144-NODE-144-length-12354-cov-37.091390_pt1 | contig 12354 bp, 11 predicted proteins | sample MGYA00519235_ERZ1029874 | MGnify/ENA primary metagenome ERZ1029874 (study PRJEB33666, sample SAMEA4610926) | skin metagenome | biome: Human-associated habitat; feature: Malodor aspect; material: skin | place: Philippines | collected 2015-08 ...
GAACTGCGGGCCCGGCTTGGACATCACCTCGCCGGCGCGGCCCGGCATGACGTGCTGGCCGAAGACGACGTCGGGCGCGGGGATCTTCTCCGTCAGGCCGCCGTCGACCATGTCCTCGGCGCCCGCCCCGATCTCCTCGCCGGGCTGGAACAGGGCGATGTAGGTGCCGGACCAGTTCTCGCGTGTGTGGTCCAGGATGTCGCAGGCGCTGAGCAGCGCGGTGGTGTGGATGTCGTGGCCGCAGGCGTGCATGGTGCCCACCGTCTGCCCGTCCGCGGTCTTCACCGTCTTGTGGGAGGCGTAGGGCGCGCCGGTTTCCTCCGTCACGGGCAGGCCGTCGAAGTCGGCGCGGTGCAGCACCGTGGGGCCGTCGCCGTTGCGGAACACCGCGCAGATGCCGAATTTGCCGATCGGGGCGACGACGTCGCAGTCGAAGCGCGCGAGCTCCGTCATGAGGCGGCTGTAGGTCTCCTCCTCCTGCAGCGAGAGCTCGGGGTTGGCGTGGAGCAGCTCGTAGAGGCGGCGCTGCCACGTTTCGTCGACGGGGTGGGAATCGATGATCTCGGCGATGGTGGTCATGGTCACCAGTCTAGGTTCGGGTTGTACTTGAGCATGTTCGGCTCCGGCGCGCACTCCTCGGCGATGCGGACGCCGTCCGCGAGGTGGCCGTCGTGACGCAACGAGCGCAACGCGGCGGTGACGCGGTCGCGCACGTCGAACGGGGAGAGCGTGTTCACGTAGATCTGGGTGCCGCCCTCGAAGCCGGCAACGGTGGAGATGCGCCACTTCACGTTGATGCGCCACGGCATGGGCACGTCGAGGTCGACGGGGCGGTAGTGCCACTCCTCGTTCGTGGCCACCTGGGTGCCCGTCGCCGCGTGGGCGGCGTGCAGCAGGTCGGAGACCGCGCGCACCTCGTCCGCGGTGTGCTCCCACGGCTCGCTGGCGCGCGACTTCGAGTACACCGTCATCGTCGGGTAGCGGTGGCCCACGCCCGCGGTGAGGATGGCGTGCTCGTTCTCCGCGATGACGAGGCTGTGGTAGAAGGCGTGGTTGACGCCCCAGTCGTTGTACAGGTTGAGGTTCTGGCGCAGCTTCGCGGTCTCCGTCTCGGCGTTCACCCCGCGCTCGTCGATGGCCACGAGCTGCTTGTGCAGGTGCTCGAACGACGCGCCGGCGGGGGAGAGCCAGTTCTGGAACACCACGACGTAGCGGGCGTAGTTGTGCAGGCGCACGAGGTCGTGCAGCGAGTCGAGTGTGAACGCGATGAAGCGGTAGTGCTCCTCGGGGGTGAGCGCGCCGGAGCCGGCGAGGTCCGCGGTGGTCTCGGCCCCGTCGGTGTAGTGGCGCCGGGCGATGATCACGTCGTGCCCGCCGCCGAAGTAGGCCGGCGCGAGCTCGAGCAGCTTCTCGTCGCCGACGTCCGGGTCCTGCCCGGCGGCGGCGAGTCGCGTGCGCACCGTCTCCAGCACGTGGGCGCGGCCGGCGGGGTCCGCGAGGTAGCGCTCCATCTGGGCGCGGCGCGGCTCGGGCATGGCGTAGCCGTAGTTCTCCTGCCAGTACTCGTAGGAGACGATCTCGAAGAGGTTGGGCACGCGCCGGAACTCGGCCTGCGTCGCGTCGAGCTCGCCGGGCAGCAGGTCGCGCAGGATTTCGTAGCCGTCGCCCGAGGCCACGAGCCGGGACCGCTCCGGCGGGGTGCTCACTTTGCGCGCGGCGCAGAAGTTGCACGCGTCCTCGTGCGCGCCCGGCGCCAGCGGCGTCGGCGCGGCGGCGGGGGCGGACAGCGGCCGGTTGCCGCGCCCGGGCACCGTCCACACCTCGGTGCCGGAAAACGGGTTGACCTGCTTGACGGTGCCGTCCGCCATGGTCCGCATCGTGACGTGGTACGAGTGCACTGCGTTGACGGCGGGGTTGGACATGCTCGCCACCATACCGGTTAGCCTTACCCCCATGGCAGTGATCCAATTCGACGTCCTCGTCCCGCCCGCGGCCGCCGGCGAGGTGCGCGACGCGTTCCAGCGCGCGCTGGACATCCTCGTGCGGCGCGAGATGCTCACCTCCGGGTCGGTGGCGATGGAGCGGGTGCGTATCGACGACGCCGTGCGCGCCCAACTCGCCGAAACCTACGAGCGCGACCGCGGCGAGCCCGCCGACGGCGCCGAGGTGCACCGCTACCGCATCGAGGCCGACGGCGCGGACAGCGTCAACCGCCTCGCCATGGGACTCTCGCGCATCCTCACCCCGAAAGCCGACCTGCCGCGCGACCCGGTGCTGCTCGAAGACCAGGACCGCTACGAGGTGCGGTCGATCTACCCCTGGACCGTCGAGGTGTTGAGGTAAGCCACGGCGATCTCCGCGCCGGCGCGCACGAGCTGCTCGCGCGTGTCGTCCACGTCGGGGAGTGTGACGGCGAGGGTGCCCTCCGGCGACGACTCCTCGAAGCTCCCGGCGGCGATGGCGAACACCGCGCCCGCCTCCCGGGCCAGCTCGCCGACGACGGAGGCCACCTTGCCGGTGCCCGTCTGCCCGTCGCAGCGGCCCTCACCCGTAATCACGAGCGCGGCGCCGTCGACGTGCTCGGCGAGCCCGTTCGAGTCCGCGACCGCCCGCGCGCCGGGCACGATGTGCACGTGCGAGGCGTCGCCGTGGAGCAGGGTGGACAGCCAGGTCAGGCCGATGCCGACGCCGCCCGCCGCGCCGAGGCCGGGGGTCTGCGGATCCACCTCGGCGACCTCGCAGAGCCGGGCCAGCCCGCGCTCGAGCGTCTCGACGTCCTCCGGACCCGCGCCTTTCTGCGGGCCGAACACGCGCGCGGCGCCCTGCGGACCCGTGGCCGGCGCGGTGGTGTCGGTGAGCAACACCCACTCGACCGCGCCGGCGGGAACGTTGACCTTTGCGGTGTCGAAGCTTGCGAGCTTCTCCAGCGCGCCGCCGCCGGGCGGGAGCTGGTAGCCGGCGGCGTCGAGCGGGTTCACGCCGAGGGCGACGAGGATGCCGGTGCCGCCGTCCACCGTCGCGGTGCCGCCGAGGCCGAGCACGATGCGCGTCGCCCCGCGGGTCTGCGCGTCGGCGATGAGCACGCCGGTGCCGTACGTGTCGCCTGTGAGCGGCACCGGGTCGTCCTCGACCGCCGGCAGGCCGGACGCCGCCGCGACGTCGATGAACGCCGTCGCAGTGGGGGCGTGGAACGTGTACTCGGCCTCGGTGAGACGGCCGGCGGCCGTGGTCGTCGGCAAGCAAATGCGCTCTCCCTCGAACAGCGACGAGGTGCCCTCGCCGCCGTCCGCCATCGGCGTGAGCACGAGCTGCGCGTCTCGGATGACGGAGCGCACGCCCTCGGCGAGCCACTCGGCGGCATCCTCGGAGCTGGCGGTGGACTTGAACGAGTCCGGCGCGACCACGATTTTCGGGGAGGGGGCGGGGTCGGGGTGAGTCATGCGGGCGATTCTAGCGGGGGTGAATCGAAAACTACTCGGTGCGTGCCCGAGTGGAGTAGCATTCCTCCCGTACGTAATTCTGCAACGCTATAGGTATTGGAGGACCACGCCGATGAGCGCAATTGACCAGGAAGTCGCCGGTTACTATCAGAAGGTGCTGGAGCGCAACGCGGGTGAGCCCGAGTTCCACCAGGCGGTGGCCGAGGTGCTCGAATCCCTGAAGATCGTGCTGGAGAAGGACCCGCACTACGCCGACTACGGGCTCATCGAGCGGCTCTGCGAGCCGGAGCGGCAGATCATCTTCCGCGTGCCGTGGATGGACGACGACAACAACGTCCGCGTCAACCGTGGCTTCCGCGTCCAGTTCAACTCGGCGCTCGGCCCCTACAAGGGCGGCCTGCGCTTCCACCCGAGCGTGAACCTGGGCATCATCAAGTTCCTCGGCTTCGAGCAGATCTTCAAGAACTCCCTCACCGGCCTGCCCATCGGCGGCGCGAAAGGCGGCTCCGATTTCGACCCGAAGGGCAAGTCCGAGGGCGAGATCATGCGCTTCTGCCAGTCCTTCATGTCGGAGCTGTGGCGCCACATCGGCGAGTACCGCGACGTCCCGGCCGGCGACATCGGCGTCGGCGGGCGCGAGATCGGCTACCTCTTCGGCCAGTACCGCCGCCTGGCCAACCAGCACGAGTCCGGCGTGCTCACCGGCAAGGGGTTGACCTGGGGTGGCTCGCTCGTGCGCACCGAGGCCACCGGCTACGGCGCGGTGTACTTCACCGACGAGATGATGCGCGCCGGCGGCGACTCCCTCGACGGCGCCAAGGTCATCGTCTCCGGCTCCGGCAACGTGGCCATCTACGCCATCAAGAAGGCACAGGAGCTCGGCGCGACGGTGGTTGGGTTCTCGGACTCCTCCGGCTGGGTGGAGACGCCGAACGGCGTCGATGTCAAGCTGCTGCGCGACGTCAAGGAGCAGCGTCGCGGCCGCGTCTCGGAGTACGTCGACGAGGCCACCGGGGCCACGTTCCACAAGGACGGCTCGATCTGGGACCTCAAGGCGGACGTCGCGCTGCCGTGCGCAACCCAGAACGAGCTCGACGGCGATCACGCCCGCACCCTCGTTGGCAACGGTGTGCGCTACGTCGCGGAGGGCGCGAACATGCCGTCGACCGCGGAGGCGATCGAGGTGTTCCGCGAAAACCACATCTGCTTCGGCCCGGGCAAGGCCGCGAACGCCGGCGGCGTGGCCACCTCGGCGCTGGAGATGCAGCAGAACGCCTCACGCGACTCGTGGACCTTCGAATACACGGACAAGCGCCTCCACCAGATCATGTCCAACATCTTCACGATGGCGAAGAACACCGCGGAGGAGTACGACCGCGCGGGCGACTACGTCGTGGGCGCCAACATCGCCGGCTTTAAAAAGGTGGCCGACGCGATGCTCGCGCAGGGCGTGATTTAGCGGCGATTGGGTACGCTAGGGGCCTATGTACCGCGTGTTTGAAGCTCTCGACGAGCTAGTTCAAAAACTGGAGCAGGCCTACGGCGTGCCCATGACCTCCAACTGCATGGTCCCCCGCAACGAGATGCTCGGGCTTCTCGACGATCTCCGCAACGCCATCCCCGGCGACCTCGACGACGCGCAGGATGTCTTGGACAAACAGGACGAAATCCTGCGCGGCGCCCAGGACCGCGCGGACATCCTCGTCGGCGACGCGGAGGAGGACGCGCGCCGCATCCTCAGCGACGCGCACTCCGAGTCGGAGTCCATGCTCTCCGACGCGCAAGCCCGCGCCACCGAGCTGGTCACCGGCGCGGAGGACGAGTCCAACATGATGGTCACCCAGGCGCAGAACGTCGCCGAGATGACCGTGAACAACGCGCAGCGCGAGGCCGACAGCATCATCGACGCCGGCAACCAGGACTACGAGCGCTCCGTGGAGAAAGGCCGCGCCGAGCAGGAGCGCCTCATCTCCGAGTCCGAGGTCATGCGCCGGGCGGACGAGGAGGCCCACCGTCTCGTCGACGAGGCGACCGCGGAGTCCAACCGCCTGCGCGCCGAGTGCGACGACTACGTGGACTCCAAGCTCGCCGAGTTCGAGGAGACCCTGCAGTCGGTGTTGCGGACCGTCTCCTCCGACCGCTCCGCGCTGCGCCGCGGCGCGGGTGCCTCGGGGGCTGGCCGGGTGCGCCGCGGCAGCTACGGTGACGACTACTCCGCGATGTAGTCTGTGGGGGTTATGGCTACCAATCCCTTCGTATTCGACGTCTCCGGAGTGATCAACGGCGACGGCCTGCCGGAAACGGTGACGCAGACCGGCCCGTCCCCCTCGCGCATCGGGCCGGAGATGATCGCCATCCCGGAGGGGCGCGACGTCGAGGTCGAGGCGACGATCATCCCCCTCGGCTCGGGCGTGATGGTCGACGCGACCGCGACCGCGGTGCTCGAGGGGCAGTGCGTGCGCTGCCTCAAGGAGCTCACGCCGACCGAGACGCTGCGGATTTCCGAAGTGTTCTCGAACTCGGACGACTTCATCACGGGCGACGCCGAGGTGGACGAGGACCGCGGCTCCGGCGACGAGATCGCCCGCATCGTCGACAACACCGTCGACCTCGAGCAGGCCTTCGTCAACGAGGCCGGGCTCGACTGGCCGTTCAACCCCACCTGCCAGCCCGAGTGCGCCGGCGACACCGACGTGCCCGCCCCGGACGGGGTCGAGGGGGAGGACAACGACCTCATCGACCCGCGCTGGGCCGGGCTGGAGAAGTTCCTGTGAGTAGGTCCGGCAAGAAGCACGAGGACGACTTTCAGGTGTGGGACGCCGCCTTCGACGCGGTTGACCACGCGCCGCTCATCGAACATCTCGGCATCGACATCGAGCGCGACGGCCTCAAGCTGGCGCTCACGCACCGCTCCTTCGCCAACGAGCACAACCACCTGCCCAACAACGAGCGACTCGAGTTCGTCGGCGACGCGGTGCTCGGCCTGTCGGTGGCGACGAAGCTGTTCGAGCTCTACCCGTCGCGCCCCGAGTCGGACCTGTCGCCGATGCGCGCCGCGATTGTCTCGCGCTACGGCCTCGCCGACATCGCCCGCGAGATCGACCTAGGCACGCACGTGCTCATCGGCAAGGGCGAGGAGCACACCGGCGGCCGCGAGAAAGATTCCATCCTCGCGGACACCACCGAGGCGGTGCTCGGCGCGATCTACCTCCAGCACGGCTTCGAGCCGGCGCGCGACGTCATCCTGCGGCTCTTCGACGAGAAGCTGCGCCACGCCACCGTGAGCCAAAAGCACCAGGACTGGAAGACCGCGCTGCAGGTGCGGCTCGCCGAGCTCAAGCTGCCGGTCGCCGAGTACCGCTCGGAGGCGGAGGGGCCGGAGCACAATCAGACGTTCACGGCGCAGGCGCTTATCGACGGCGTCCCGCGCGGCACCGGCACCGGCCCGAATAAGAAGCTCGCCGAGCAGGAGGCGGCGCACCAGGCCGTGCTGTTCCTGCGCGACCACGCCGCGGAGGCCGCGCTCGGCCATGCCTGAGCTGCCCGAGGTTGAGGTCGTGCGCCGCGGCCTCGACCGCCACGTGGTGGGGCGCACGTTCGGGGCCGTCGAGGTGCTCCACCCCCGCGCCGCCCGCGGCAACGCCGTCGACCTGGAGCAGGTGCTGCCGGGCCTGACCATCACGGGCACGGGGCGTAGGGGTAAGTACCTGTGGCTCACGCTCGACGACGGTGCCGCGCTGCTTGTGCATTTGCGCATGAGCGGGCAGATGCTCGTCGCTACGCACGGCACCATCACCTCGCCCCACCTGCGCATCCGCGCGGACATCGGGGACGCGGAGCTGTGCTTCGTGGACCAGCGCACGTTCGGCTTCTGGCAGTACACCGCGCTGGCCGGCGGCGTGCCGGAGCCGGCGTCGCACATCGCGCCGGACCCGTTCGAGGAGGAGTTCGACCTGCGCGAGGCGGCGCGGGCGATGCGGCGGAGGCGCTCCGCGCTGAAGACGGTACTGCTCAACCAGGAGGTGGTCAGCGGCATAGGGTCGATCTACGCGGACGAGGCGATGTGGTCGGCGCGGCTGCGGCCGTGGCGCAGCGCGAAGACGATGCGCCAGCGCGACGCGGAGGCGGTGCTCGTGGCCTCGCGCGAGGTCATGGCGCGCTCGCTCGAGCAGGGCGGGACGAGCTTCGACGCGCTCTACGTCAACGTCAACGGCGCGTCGGGGTACTTCTCCCGCTCGCTCAACGCCTACGGGCAGGCCGGCCGGCCCTGCGCGCGGTGCGGCACGCCGATTGAGCGCGTCGTGGTGGGCGGGCGCTCGAGCTACTACTGCCCGGCGTGCCAGGTGTTGTAGGTACGGTGGGCGTGCATGGTTGACCAACAGGCGTTCAAGGACGCGATGTCCCAGCTCGCGGCCGCGGTGGCGATCGTGACCACGGGCACCGAGGAAGAGCCGCACGGCACGACGGTGAGCGCGTTCATGTCGCTGTCGCTGGACCCGCCGATGGTGCTCGTCTCGCTGGACCAGAAGTCCTCGCTGCTGGCGTTGCTGGCCGAAGGGGCGTCGATAGGCATTAATGTGCTGTCCACCGAGCAGGACGGGCTCGCGCGCCGCTTCGCCGACAAGTCCGTGGACCGGTTCGCGGGCGTGGCGTGGGCGATGGCAGACGGTGCGCCCCAGCTCGCGGGCGACCACACGTGGGTGGCGGGGACGGTCGCGCGCATGATCGCGGCGGGGGACCACGTCCTCGTGCTCGTGGACGTGCAGGCGGCCACGGTGAACACGAACTGCCCGCTGCTGTACTGGCAGCGCGAGTTTGGCACCCACGGCACCATCGCGCACGCGCAGGAGGTGCGGGGGTAGACGTTGGCGTCTTATGTGGCGCCGCGGCAAATAAGACCTCAGCGCGGAGTAAGACCTCAAGGGTGTCGCGCGACCTGGGGTTTTCGGGGCGCGGGATCGTTGAGGTTTTAAATTAGGGTATAGTCCGGGGAATCTTTCCGGAAGCTTGTTATGTGAGTAACAGAACCTGCGGATACACTGCGCGCCATGGATTCCGCTCTCTCTTTCGTTGAGGACACGCTCAACGGTTTCATCTGGAACGTCGTCCCGGTGTTCCTCATCTTTGCCGGTGTGTACTTCGGCTTCCGCACCCTGTTCGTGCAGATCCGCATGTTCCCGGACATGCTCAAGGCCGTGGCCGAGACGCCGAAGGGCAAGGACAAGGAAGGTCGCGACCTCGACGAGGAGTACGGCGGGCTCTCCGCGTTCAAGGCGTTCACCATCTCGGCGGCGTCGCGCGTGGGCACCGGCAACATCGCCGGCGCGGCGCTGGCCATCTCGATCGGCGGCCCGGGCGCGGTGTTCTGGATGTGGATGCTCGCGCTGCTCGGCGGCGCGACGTCCTTCATCGAGTCGACGCTCGCCCAGCTGTGGAAGACGAAGGACGCCGAGGGCAACTACCACGGCGGCCCGGCGTACTACATGACGCGCGGCCTGGGGTGGAAGCCGCTCGCTGTGATCTTCTCCGCGTTCCTGGCCATCACGTACGGCTTCGTCTACAACGCCATCCAGACCAACTCCATCGCCGAATCCGTGAGCGGCTCGCTGGACAACGACTCGACGACGGTAAAGGCGGTTGTCGCCGCCGTGATCGCGCTGCTCACCGCCGCGGTGATCTTCGGCGGCGTGACCCGCATCGCGTCGTGGACGCAGGTGATCGTGCCGTTCATGGCCGGCGCGTACATCCTCCTCGGCATCGCGGTGCTCATTATCAACTGGCGCGAGATCCCGGGCATGTTCGAGCTCATCGTGGGCCACGCGCTCGGGCTCAAGCAGGTTGCCGGCGCGGGCGTGGGCGCCGCGTTCACCCAAGGCATGCGCCGCGGCCTGTTCTCCAACGAGGCCGGCATGGGTTCCGCGCCGAACGCGGCGGCGACGGCGACGGTGTCCCACCCGGTGAAGCAGGGCCTCGTGCAGACGCTCGGCGTCTACTTCGACACCCTGCTCGTGTGCTCCATCACCGCGTTCGTGGTGCTGCTCGGCCCCGCGGTGAACTACGGAAGCGACGACATCCAGGGCGCGGCGCTGACGCAGTCCGCGCTGGCCGATTCAGTCGGCAACTGGGGCCAGCACGCGATCACGTTCATCCTGTTCTTCCTCGCGTTCTCCTCCGTCATCGGTAACTACTACCTCGCGCAGGCGAACGTGCAGTACCTCACCGACTCGAAGGCGGTGATGACGGGCTTCCGCGTTGTCGTCATCGGCTTCGTCATCTTCGGCGCGTTCGGTTCCGTGCCGCTCGTGTGGGCGCTCGGCGACACGATGGCGGGCCTGCTGGCCATCTTCAACATCATCGCCATCGTCCCGCTCGGCGGCGTGGCGCTCAAGCTGCTCAAGAACTACAACGAGCAGCGCAAGCACGGCATCGACCCGGTGTTCAACCGCGACATGCTCCCCGAGATCAAGAACGTGGAGTACTGGGACGGCTCCGACCCGGTCACCCGCCGCAGCGCCGAGGACCGCGTCACGGCGCTGCGCGAGGGCCTCGACCGCGCGTAGCCGGTATCCTCGGGCCGCATGGCAGATACACGCATGACCGCCCACGTGCGCGGCAACGTCCAAGGCGTCGGGTTCCGGTGGTGGACCCGCTCCCGCGCCCTCGAGCTGGGGCTCTCCGGCTACGCCAAGAACCTCGCCGACGGCCGCGTCGAGGTGGTGGCGGAGGGGGCCGAAGGTGACGTCGAGAAGCTGCGGACGCTCTTAGAGGAGCAACCGTCGACGGCGAACCGGCCCGGCAGCGTCGAGCACGTGCAGGCGCAGTACGGCGAGCCGAAGGGCGCGGAAGGGTTCGAGGAGCGGTGAGAAAGCACGTCATCGCGGCCGTGGCCGCAGCCGCTACGCTGAGCGCCGCCCCGACCACGACGCAGGGCGGCGCACGGCTACCTCGATGGTTACGGTTGGGGCTTCGTCGTGGTCATGCAGGCGCGCTAGCCCGCTGCCGGTAACATCCACAAAATGCACCTGAAATCGTTGACGCTCAAGGGCTTTAAGTCCTTTGCGTCGGCGACGACGATGAAGTTCGAGCCCGGCATCTGCGCCGTGGTGGGGCCGAACGGTTCCGGCAAGTCGAACGTCGTGGACGCGCTCGCGTGGGTGATGGGGGAGCAGGGTGCGAAGAACCTGCGCGGCGGGAAGATGGAGGACGTCATCTTCGCGGGCGCGGGCGGGCGCAAGCCACTCGGGCGCGCGGAGGTGACGCTCACCTTCGACAACACCGACAAGCGCCTGCCCATCGACTACACCGATGTGGCCATCACCCGCCGCATGTTCCGCGACGGCGCTTCCGAGTACGAGATCAACGGCTCGAAGGCGCGGCTGATGGACATCCAGGAGCTGCTCTCGGATTCCGGCATCGGCCGCGAGATGCACATCATCGTTGGCCAGGGCAAGCTCTCCGAGATCCTGGACTCGCGCCCCGAGGAGCGCCGCGCCTACATCGAGGAGGCGGCGGGCGTGCTCAAGCATCGTCGCCGCAAGGAGAAAGCGCAGCGCAAGCTCGCCGGCATGCAGGCCAACCTCGACCGCCTGACAGACCTCACGCAGGAGCTGGGCAAGCAGCTCAAACCGCTCGCCCGCCAGGCGGAGGCGGCGAAGCGCGGCGCCGCGGTGCAGGCGGAGCTGCGCGACGCGAAGCTGCGGCTCGCGGGCGACCAGGTGGTCAAGCTCAGGGCGAAGCTTAACGACGCGAAACGTTCCGCGGACCTCCTCGCCGAGCAGGTGGACACCGTCACGGCGACGCTAGAGACGGCGGTGGAGGCGCAGGAGGCCATCGAGGCCCGCCAGCAGGAGGTCCAGCCGCGGGCACAGGAGGCCCAGCAGCTCTGGTTCACGCTGTCCACCCTGGCCGAGCGGGCGAGCGCGACCGAGCGCATTGCCTCAGAGCGCGCCCGCAACGCCGGCGCCGAGGTGCCGTACGCGGGGCAGGACCCGGAGGAGCTCGAGGCGCGCGCCCGGCTTGCCGACGAGCGCTACGCCGAGGCCCTCGAGGCCGCCGAGGAGGCCGCCGAGCAGCTCGAGTCGGTGCGCGAAGAGGTCGCAGAGCGGCAGGTGGCGTACGACGACGCGGAGCGCGAGCACATGGCGCAGGTGCGCGCGATCGCGGACCGGCGCGAGGGGGTCGTCCGCCTGCTCGCCCAGGAGGAATCGCAGGCTAAGGCCGTCGAGGCAGCGGAGGAGGAGATCCGGCGGTTCGAGGAAACGCTGGGCGAGACCCGCCAGCGAGCGCGGGAGGCGGACGCCGACGTCGCCGCAGTGCGGGAACGTCTCGCCGGTTTCGAGGCGGAGCGAGCCCCGCTCGACGAGGCGTTCGCCCGCGCCCACACGGAGTCGGACGCCGCCGACAAGCGCCTCGACCAGCTGCGGGCGGCGCAGCGCGAGCACGAGCGCGCGGTGGCGACGCTGCAGTCGCGCATCGACACGCTCGCCGAGCAGGCCCCGCGCGCCGAGGCGGCGGAGTTGCTCGACGGCTTCGAACCCCTCGCGCAGCTCGTGGCCGCCGAGGACGGGTTGGGCGCGGCGCTCTCGGCCGCGCTCGGGCCGCACGCGGAAGCGCTCGCCGGGGAGGTCACGCCGGAAACCCTTGCGGCGCTCGAGTCCGCGGCGCGCACGGTGGTGCTGGATGCCCGCGGCGGTTCGGGTTGGCGCCTGGACACGGACGTGCAGGCGGATTGGCTGCTTGACCACGTAAGGCTCGATCGTGCGATCGTGGGGCCGGTGACCAGGCTGCTCGCGGACACCGTGCTCGCCGCCGACGTGGAGGCCGCCCGCGCCGTCGTCGAGCAGGACCCCCGGCTGCGGGCCGTGACCCCAGGCGGGGTGCTCGTCGGCGAGGGCTGGGCCGCGGCGGGCGCCGG
>ERZ1029874.148-NODE-148-length-12244-cov-44.756666_pt1 | contig 12244 bp, 10 predicted proteins | sample MGYA00519235_ERZ1029874 | MGnify/ENA primary metagenome ERZ1029874 (study PRJEB33666, sample SAMEA4610926) | skin metagenome | biome: Human-associated habitat; feature: Malodor aspect; material: skin | place: Philippines | collected 2015-08 ...
TGCAAGCAGGCGCCCGCGACGGCACGGCTGACGAGTGGTCTCAGCCTCACCCGCTCTTCTTCGTTTATCTGGCACTCGGTTTACATGAGTGCCAGCCACCATTTTTAGCACTCATGGGGGTTGAGTGCAAGGAGCGCAAGGCTGTCCCCCGCGCCACCCACCAATCCGGCCATCAGGCCCCTGCGCTGCTGCTAGCGTGGGGCCATGACTACACCAAATGACGCCCAGAGCTACCACCCGCAACGCGACCGCATCTTCGCCGACCTGTCCACGCTGGTCTCGTTCAACTCCCCGCACTCCACCCCGGAGCTCGCGGACCAGCACGAGGCCGCCTGCGCCTGGACGGTCAACGCCCTGAAGGAGCGGGGCCTCGACGTCACCAGGCACGCGACCGTCGACGACGCGGACACGATCATCGCCACGAAGGCGCCCGCGAACGGCGCCCCGACGGTGCTGCTTTACGCGCACTACGACGTCGTCCCGGCGAACAACCCGGAGGCGTGGACGAACAACCCGTTCGAGCTCACCGAGCGCGAGGGTCGCTGGTACGGCCGCGGCGCCGCCGACTGCAAGGGCAACCTCGCGATGCACCTCGAGGCCCTGCGCCTCATCGAAGAGCACGGCGGCACCGACCTGGGCCTCAGGGTCGTGGTTGAGGGTTCCGAGGAGCTCGGCGGCGAGGACGGGCTGGGCAAGCTCATCGAAGAGAAGCCGGAGTTGTTCGCGGCCGACGCGATCCTCATCGCGGACTCGGGCAATGTGGCGGCTGGGGTGCCGACGGTGACGACGTCGCTACGCGGCGGCGCCCAAATCAACGTCACGGTGGAGACGCTGCGGGGCCCGGTGCACTCCGGCAGCTTCGGCGGCGGGGCGCCCGACGCCGCGCACGCGCTCGTGGCCATCGCGAACTCGCTGTTCGACGAGCACGGCCGCACGACGATCGACGGCGTGGACACCACCGCGAAGTGGGACGGCAACCCGTACGACCGCGAGGCGTTCCGCGCCGACGCGACGGTGCTCGAGGGCGTGCAGCTGCTCGGCACCGTCGACGACGAGCCGGCGGACCTCGTCTGGGCGCGCCCGTCCGTGACCATGATCGGCTTCACCTCCACCCCGGTCGCCGAGGCGATGAACGCGGTGAACCCGCGCGCCGAGGCCCAGTTCAACCTGCGCGTCCCGGCGGGGCAGAACGCCGCCGAGATCGTGGACAAGATGGTTGAGCACATCAAGGCACACACGCCGTGGGGCGCGAAAGTCTCGGTCGAGGTGAGCGGGGTCAACGAACCCTTTGCGACGGATCCGGAGGCGCCAGCCGTCGCCACGCTGGGGCAATGCCTCAAAGAGGCGTACGGCGCCGACGAGCTCGCCGTGATCGGCTCCGGCGGCTCGATCCCGCTCACCATCACGCTGCAGGAGCAGTTCCCGGACGCGGAGATCGCGCTGTTCGGCGTCGAGGAGCCGCTGTGCGGCATCCACGGCGTCGACGAGTCGGTGGACCCGGCCGAGATCGAGCGCATCGCAGCAGCGGAGGCGGCATTTCTGCAGCGGTACAGTAAATAACGGTACAGTTACGTTTCGAGACGGCTGCGCCACCGGTTGACGCGTATTTTTGTGTGAACTCAATGAGCTCCCCTGCCCCGGCGCGGCACGACACGTACCCGACCCGTCCGAGGAGGGCTGCCCACCCCGTGCTCATTCTGCTCATTGCGCTCACCGCAGCCACGCTCGCCGCCCCGGTGCTGCTGCGGATCATCGGGCGCCCGGCCTTCGCGCTCACGGCCCTCGTCCCCCTGGCGGGGTTCGTCTGGGTCGCGCGCCTGTTCCACACCGGGGTGTTCCGCCACGGCGGCGAGGTGAAGGCGTCGTTCGGGTGGATGCCCTCGGTCAACCTCAACCTCGAGTTCCGCCTCGACGCCCTCTCGGGCCTGTTCAGCCTCATCATCCTCGGCGTCGGCGCGCTCGTGCTGTTCTACTGCTGGGGCTACTTCGACTCAAACCCGCGCCGCCTAGCCAAGTTCGGGTTCGAGCTGACGTTCTTCGCCACCACGATGTACGGCCTTGTCATCGCCGACAACTTCCTGCTCATGTACGTGTTCTGGGAGCTCACCTCGGTGCTGTCGTACATGCTGGTGTCGTACTACGGGGAGCGGGCTTCGTCTCGACGCGCCGCCATGCAGGCGCTCATGGTGACCACCATGGGCGGGCTCGCCATGCTCGTGGGCATCAACCTGCTTGGGTTCAAGGCTGGGATCTGGAAGCTCTCCGAGGTCTCCCAGATCACCGACATTGAGAACACCCCGGCAATCTCCACGGCGATCGTGCTCATCATGCTCGGCGCCCTGACCAAGTCCGCGCAGGCGCCATGGCACTTCTGGCTGCCCGGCGCGATGGCGGCGCCGACCCCGGTCTCGGCCTACCTCCACTCGGCGGCGATGGTGAAGGCGGGCATCTACCTCGTCGCCAGGCTCGCGCCCGACCTCTCCGCGGTGACCACGTGGCACCTCGTCGTGCTCTCCACCGGCGGGTTCACCATGCTGCTCGGCGGGTGGATGGCGCTCAAGCAGCGCGACCTCAAGCTCATCCTCGCCTACGGCACGGTGAGCCAGCTCGGCTTCATCATCACCGTCATCGGCGTCGGCTCTCGCGCGGCGACGATGGCGGGCTTGGCCATCACGTTCGCGCACTCTCTGTTCAAAGCGGCGCTGTTCATGATCGTCGGCGCGATCGACCACACCACCGGCACCCGCGACGTGCACGAGCTGTCGGGGCTGGGCCGGAAGCAGCCGTGGCTCACGGCGCTCGCGGTGGTCTCGGCGGCGTCGATGGCCGGCATCCCGCCCCTGTTCGGCTTCGTGGCCAAGGAGACGGCGCTCGAGGCGATCCTGCACGAGGAGCTGCTCACCGGCATGCCCGGCAACATCACGCTCGTCGTGCTTGTCGCGGGCTCCATCCTCACGATGGCGTACTCGCTGTACTTCCTCTACGGGGCGTTCGCCAACAAGGGCGGCGAGTCGAAGGCCGTGCGGGAGATGCACCACGTCGGGCCCACGCTGTGGTGCTCCCCCGCCGTGCTCACCGCGGGCACCGTCGCGTTCGGCCTCGTGCCGGGCGTGCTCTCCCAGCCCATCAACGAGTACCTCGACGTGCGCTTCCCGGACGTCGAGGGCGCCCCGCTCGAACTGTGGCACGGCTTCACCGTCCCGCTCGCCCTCTCCGCGGTGATCATCGGCGCGGGCGCGATCATGTTCTGGCAGCGCGACGTCGTGGCCAAGGCGCAGTTCGAGCGCCCGGCCCTCGGCGACGCGAACGCGGTGTGGGACACCATCCTGGGCACCCTGCACCGCTGGTCGCTCAAGCTCACTGCGTCGACGCAGCGCGGCTCGCTCGTGATCAACCTCGCCGTTATCTTCGCTGTGCTCGCCGTCGTGCCCCTTGCGGCGCTCATCCTTGGCGACTCCAACAACATCCGCATGGTGGTCTGGGACAACGTCTGGCAGGGCCTGACCGTCACCCTCATGGCCGGCATCGCCTACTTCGCCACCCTGCAGCGCAACCGCCTCTCCGCCGTGATCATGGTGGGGCTGACCGGCTACTGCATGGCGTTCATCTTCGTCCTCCACGGCGCGCCCGACCTCGCGCTCACGCAGGCCCTCGTGGAAACGATCGTCATGGTCGTGTTCATGCTCGTGCTGCGCAAGATGCCCACGGAGACCGAGCACCGCGGCGAGGACAACCGCCTGCGCGCCTGGCTCTCCATCGGCACGGGCGTGTCGGTGGTCACCGTCGCCATGACGGCGATGTCGGCGCGCGTCGCCGAGCCGATCTCGACGAAGATGCCCGAGCTCGCGTACGAGATCGGCCACGGCCGCAACACCGTCAACGTGCTGCTCGTGGACCTGCGCGCGGGCGACACGTTCGGCGAGACGCTCGTGCTCGTCATCGCCGCCACCGGCGTGGCCAGCCTCATCTACGGCACCGGCAGGTTCGAGCGCGACTCGCGCCGCCCCACCCTGTCCACCACGAAGGCGCGCTGGCTCGCCTCCGGCGTGGATACGGAGACGGTGCAGAACCGCTCCATCCTCGTCGAGGTGGTCACCCGCCTGCTCTTCCCGTCGATGATGCTGCTCTCCGCCTACTTCTTCTTCTCCGGCCACAACGCCCCCGGCGGCGGCTTCGCGGGCGGTCTCGTCGCCGCGCTCGCATTCACGCTGCGCTACCTCGCGGGCGGGCGCATGGAGGCCGAGGAGACGCTGCCGGTGCACCCGGGGCGGGTCCTCGGTGTGGGCATCCTGCTCACCTGCACCGCCGCGGTGGTGCCCATGTTCCTCGGCTACCCGCCGCTGACCTCCGGGCACCTCGACGTCGAACTCCCGCTCATCGGCGAGGTCTCGGCGCCGTCCGCGCTCGTCTTCGACGCGGGCGTGTACATCATCGTCGTCGGCCTCATCATGCACGTCATCGGCTCGATGGGCGCCTACCTCGACCGCGAGGAGGACACCCGCAAGCAGCGCGCCCGCGACCGCGCGCGCGAGCTCCAGGCCAAGAACGAGCGGCGCCGCAGGTCGCAGGAGCAGGGGCGCAGACAGCGTTACGACGAACGTTCCGCCGTCGCCGCCTCCGGTTCGTCGATACGCAACTCGCGCGAAAGGGGCGAATAAATGGAAGCCAACTTGTTCCTACTCATCGGCGCGGGCGTGCTCATCGCGTGCGGGGTGTACCTCATGCTCGACCGGGCGATGACGCGCATGATCCTCGGCGTGACCCTCATCGGCACCGGCGCGAACCTCCTGCTGCTGCAGTCGGGCGGCCCGGCCGGCTCGCCGCCGATCCTCGGGCGCGAGTCGGAGGCCGCCGACCAGGCCGCGGACCCGCTCGCGCAGGCGATGATCCTCACCGCCATCGTGATCTCGATGGCCATGGTGGGCTTCCTCGTCGCCCTCGCGTACCGGCAGTACCGCTACCGCACCGACGACGTCGTGGAGCGCGACGAGGAGGATCGCGCCGTCGCCGCGCGGCCCGCCACCCCGGAGGCCGCACCCGGGCGCGACAAGTCGGACGACCCGGTGCCCGGCAAGGCGAGCTCGACCGGCGACCAGTTCGGCCCGCCCGCGTTCGAGGAGCCCGTGAAGGAGGCCGACGATGCGAACTAGCGCCATGAGCTTCGCCGAGTGGGCCCTGCCCGCCATGCCTTACCTCACCGTCCTGCCGCTCATCCTGCCCGCCGCCGCGGCCGGGCTCATCTTCCTCCTTCGCGGGGTGAACCTGCAGCGCGCCGTCGCCCTGACCACGCTCGCGGCGCTCACCGTGATCTCCGCGGCCATGATCGTCGTGGCGGACACGCACGGCATCCAGACCGTGCAGATGGGCGGGTGGGACGCGCCGGTGGGCATCACGCTCGTGGCGGACCGGCTCAGCTCGATCATGCTGTTCGTCTCCTCGATCGTCCTGTTCGCGGTGATGTGGTACGGCATCTCGCAGGGGCTACGCGACGGCGACGAGGACGACCCGGTCGCCGTCTTCCTGCCCACCTACATGCTGCTCACCATGGGCGTGAACCTGTCGTTCCTCGCCGGTGACCTGTTCAACCTCTACGTCGGGTTCGAGGTGTTCCTCGTCGCCTCCTACGTCCTGCTCACCCTCGGCGCGTCGCCCCAGCGCGTGCGCTCCGGCATCGGCTACGTCATGGTCTCCATGGCGTCGTCGATGGTGTTCCTCTTCGCCCTCGCGCTCGTGTACGCGTCGGTGGGCACGATGAACATGGCGCAGGCCGGCATCCGCATGGAGGAGCTGCCCACCGGTACCCGCGCCGCGATCTTCGCCACCTTCCTCGTCGCCTTCGGCATCAAGGCGGCGGTGTTCCCGCTCGACGCGTGGCTGCCGGACTCCTACCCCACCGCCGCCTCCATCGTCACCGCCGTCTTCGCCGGGCTGCTGACCAAGGTGGGCGTCTACGCCATCATCCGCGTGCGCTCCACGGTGTTCACGGACGGCTCGCTCGACTCGATGCTCATGTGGGTGGCGCTATTTACCATGGTCGTCGGCGTGATGGGCGCGATCGCGCAGAACGACATCAAGCGCCTGATGTCCTTCACCCTGGTCAGCCACATCGGCTACATGATCTTCGGCGTCGCCCTCGGCTCGGTGGCGGGCCTGTCCGGCGCGATTTTCTACGCCGTGCACCACATCCTCGTGCAGACCTCGCTCTTCCTCGTCGTGGGCCTCGTGGAGCGCCAGGCCGGCTCCGCGCAGCTGCGCCGCCTCGGCTCGCTGCTCTACACCGCGCCGGTGATCGGCCTGCTCTACCTCGTGCCCGCGCTCAACCTCGGTGGAATCCCGCCGCTGTCGGGCTTTTTGGGCAAGGTCATGCTCATCCAGGCCGGCGCCGAGGACGGCTCGTGGCTGGCGTGGGTGCTCATCGGCGGCGCCGTGGTCACCTCGCTGCTCACCCTCTACGCCATGATGAACGTGTGGTCCAAGGGGTTCTTGCGCGACCGCGCCGACGCGCCGGAGGGCAACGTCGTCCAGGCGCGGCCCGCGAACCTCGCCGCCCGCGACGAGACCGTCGCCGTCGAGGAGCGCACCGACGTCGGCCGCATCCCCGCCGGCATGTTCCTCGCCACGGCGTTCCTCGTCGCCGCGTCCACCTCCATCACCTTCCTCGCCGGCCCGATCTCCAACGTCACGGACCGCGCCGCACAGTCCGCCCAGGATCTTTCCATCTACAGGGCGGCAGTGCTTGGCGACGACCAACGGGAGCCCACCCGAAACCTCGACGCCTTCACCCGCCCGGACGACGCCGGCGGCGGCCGCGACGCCCTCGAGCACCGCGACAACAACCACCGCCCCACCGGCCCCGCCACCACCGGCGTGACCACCGAGCGCGTCCCCGCCCCCGCGGACGCCGAATCGAACGAGGTGGACAAGTAATGTTCTCCGGATTCTCCCACCGTTTCCGCCCGCTCACCGTCGCCTGGCTGGCGTTCATGTGGGTCCTCCTCATGGGCGAGCTCACCTGGGGCAACGCGCTCGCCGGCGTGCTGCTCGGCCTCGTCATCGTGCTCGGGCTGCCCCTGCCACGCGTGCCGCGCAGCGGCAACCGCGTCAACTGGTGGAAGCTCCTCGGCTTCCTCGGCGAGTGGACCTGGGACCTCCTTGCCGCGTCGGCAAAGGTGGCGTGGCTGTCGCTGCGCCGGGCCGACCCGCCGAAGAACGCCATCCTCCGGGTGCCCATGCGCCTAGACAACGAGCTCGTGCTCTACCTCGCCACCTGCGCCTACAACCTGCAGCCGGGCGGCGCGGTGACCGACATCGACCTCGCCAACCGCGAATGGACCATCCACGTCCTCGACGCCGACACCGACGCCGACATCGAACGCGAAATCGCCAACGTGCAGAAACTGGAGCGACAAATGATCGACATCTTCGAGGGAGGACGCTGACATGAACGCCACCGTCTACACCGTCTTCCTCACCATCGCCGCGGTGATGCTCGCCGCCGGGTTCTTCATCTTCGCCTGGCGCGTCGTCGTCGGGCCCGACTCGATGGACCGCGTCCTGGCCAACGACGGCATCACCGCCTCGCTGCAGTGCGCCCTCGCGCTCTACATCTGCTGGAGCCTGGACACGACGGTTGTCAACGTCATGATCGTCATCGCGCTCCTCGGCTTCATCGCCACCCTGTCCGTCGCCCGCTTCCGCAAGAGGGACGGTTCCCTATGATCGCCGACATCCTCTCCCTACTGTTCATCCTGCCCGGCGCGTTCATGGTGTTCTCCGCCGCCGTGGGCACCGCCCGCTTCAACTCCACGCTCAACCGCATCCACGCCATCACGAAGCCCCAGACCACCGGCCTGGTGCTCATGATCACCGGCACCGTCATTCGCGTCACCACATCCGACGGGTTCGGCGTGCACGAAAAAGGCGACATGGGCATGATGCTGCTGCTTGTCGTCTTCGCCCTCATGACCAGCCCGGTCACCGCCCAGCGCCTCGGCCGCATCGCCCGGCGCGAGGGCCTCTACGGCGGGGAGGAGCAGCTCACCCGCAACGACCGCCCCGCGAGCTACCACCCGCGGCGCGTGCACCCTAAAGGGTGAGATCGTATACTGTCTTGTCGACGACAAGGGGGAAGGCATGTCCGAATGTGATGGCAGTTTCGATCGGCTGCCACACTGCTACCATCCGCCCCGGCCTGCGGATGACGGCGCGCAGCGTTGGATATTCACCGGCGAAGCTGAAGCGTTCCTCGAGCGGGTCGGCAAGCAATCGAAAAGGAGTCGGTTAAAGTTGCTCGGTCTGGCCCGACGTGCAGAGAGCCACGGCTTGCGACTCGAAGACAACGACGCCTATAGCACGGAAGGATTCAAGGAACCCGTCGGCGACCACGTTCCTGACCGCGACGTTCCCCCGGATGGCCGACCATGGTTGGGCGAACTAGTTGTCACTTTGTCAAGCTCAGAGGGTTACCGCCTCTACTTCGGCGACGTTGCTAATTGCGCCGGTGAGCCTCACTATCGGATGATTGCTGGGGGAGGCAGCATCAAAACCGCTCGGAGCACATCTCGCCAACAGACCGACGCAATCGGGAGAACGATGGTGTCCGTGGCTGGCTATTGCCGGGCAACAAGCGTGCCGTTTAGACTCCGAGACGATTACTCTTACGTGCCATCGCAAACGAAGGAGGTTTAAGTATGTCCAGCTTGGAAGAACTCATCGGGGAAGACGCCCTCGAAGTCAATCAGCAGGTCGAGATCCTCCGCCTCATCGAGCAGTTGCGAACGCTTCGGATAAGTCGGGGCATGGACGTCAGAGAGCTCGCAGAAGCACTCGGGTGCTCAGCGAAGGATATTGTCCGGTTTGAAAGCGACGCCCACCTCGGGGTAGTGAACCTCGACTTTGTCGCTGACTACCTCTCCGCCGTCCGCGGGTTTCTTCGCTTTGATGTGTCGAAGGAGGAGGACACCCCGGCGACCGATCTCGTCTCAAAGTTCAGTCATGACTTCGTACGCACCAGCGCACCGGAACCGGGTGATGTGTATTCGGCGCGCCGTTACTCCCACACGTTTGAAGTTCGTGCGGTGACCCGATGATCGACCTCACCACGAATGCTCGTGTGCTTTCCCACCTCACCAACGCGCGATATTTCTTCCCCCATCAGCAACTCTCCGAACTTTCCGGGGACGAAACTGAGCCCTCGAACACCCTCGAAGGGACAACCTCACTTTCGGTTCCAGACATCGAGGACATCCGGACGTCCTCGTACCTATACGCCCGGATCAGTCTGACCGCCGAAATCGAGCGAACATGGCAATTGGAAGTGACTTGCGAGGCGCAGTGGGCGAAAGATGCGGACGAGTCGTTTTGGGCATCGCTTACAGCAGACCAGTTATCGCAGTTCCTCCTCACCTACGCCGTCCCCGCGGTGAGCGCGGTGGCACAACATCGGCAATTCGAGCTGATCAATGGTGGTGTCGGTGTGAGATTCGCGCATCCGCCGAGCGAAATTGGTCGGCTTCTTGACGACGCGCGGGATAACCTCGCTAGGGGGTCTCGCTAAAGGGTGAGATCCCACATCTCCGCGCAGGTCGCGTCGACGACGTCCTTCCAGTCCCCCGTCCGCTTGTACACCGCACGCTGCCGCTGGTAGCCGGCACCGCCCGCGATGATTTCCCGCACGAGGTCGAGTTCTGCGGTGCATTGGAGGAGTTCGGCGGTGGGCCGGAGGTCGTCGATAAGCGAAGAAAGCTCCTGTGTAACCCACTCCTCATCAGTGTCGCGGCTGGTGATGACGAGTGCTTCCATGCCGTAGCGGGCGCCGCGCCACTTGTTCTCGGCGACGTGCCACGGCTGGAGGGTGGGCAGTTCCTCACCGCGCTCGAGCATCTGGTCGAAGTGGACGACAAGGCAGTGCGTCAGCGCGACGACTGCCGCGAGCTCGCGCAGGTTACTCGTGGCGTCCGAGATGCGGACCTCGATGGTGCCCCACTTCGCGGCCGGGCGGACGTCGAAATGCATGGAGCCCGTGTGGTTGATCACGCCCGACGTCTGCTGGTCGCGCATGAAGCCGACCCACTCGTCCCAGTCGCGGAACTGGTATGGCATGCCCGCGGTGGGAAGCTGCTGGTAGAGCATGGTGCGGTTCGACGCGTATCCCGTATCGATGCCGTCCCAGCCCGGACTGCTCGCGGAGATGGCGAGCAGGTGCGGGTACTTCGTCATCACCGCGTTGATGATCGGCCAGACCTTGTCTTCATGACTGATGCCGACGTGGCAGTGAATGCCCCAGAGCAGCATGTGCTGGCCCCAGTACTGGGTGCGGTTGACGATCTCCTCGTACGTGTGCTTCGGGCTCAGCGGGTTCGTGCGGAAGTCCGAGAACGGGTGGCCGCCACTCGCCCAGAGCTTGAGGCCCTTCTCGTCCGCGACCTCCTTGATGGCGTCGAGGTTGCGCTGGAGGGCCTGCGTGGCCTGCTTGGTGTTGACGCAGACGGGCGTGACCAGCTCAATCGTGTTCTGGAGGAACTCGCGCTCGAGGTGGATGTCGGGGTGGCGGGCGTGCACCTCGTCGATGACCTCGGCGGCGCGGGGCACGAGGTCGCGCGTTACCGGGTCGACGAGGGCGATCTCCCACTCGACGCCGAGAGTGTTGTCCTTCGACCTGGCAAAGTCGCGGAATGGATCCATGGTTCCCGAGCCTATCCCGTGCGCGGGCCGGGTTTGGCCCCGGCGGGCGGTTTTTATGCGCGTGGGCCAGTCTCCGACCGCGCCCGCCCGGCCCCCGACCCCCCTTTACGGCGAAAACCGGCTACCTGGACCCGGCTAAGGGGCGCTTTTAGGCCCGATAGCCGGTTCGAGCTAGCCGGTTTTTGCGTCGAGAAGCGGTGTGCCCCGCTGGGCCTAGCCGGCGAGGACGACCGCCACAGCGCTGCGATCCTTCGCAGCCTGCTCCGGCAAGCTCACCGCACCCTGCGGGCCGCCAACGCCCCCCCTTTACGGCGAAACCGGCTACCTGGATCCGGCTAAGGGGCGCTTTAGGCCCGATAGCCGGTTCGAGGTAGCCGGTTTTTGCGTCGAGAATCGGTGCGCCCCGCCGGGCCTAGCCCGCGAGGACGACCGCCACAGCGCTGCGATCCTTCGCAGCCTGCTCCGGCAAGCTCACCGCCCCCTGCGGGATGTCGCCCTTGACGCGGGCGGTGCCCCCGACGCGACGGGCAAGGTCGGTGGCGACCTTCTCCGCGCCAGGCACGGACGGGTCGTAGAAGACGTAGGTGCCGTCGAATACGCCGTACTGCTGCTCCGGCATGTTCATCACCGCGGAGTCCGGCGAGTTGTTCACGACGTTGTACTGGCCTTTGAGCTGGTCTGCGGTGCGGCTGGCGAGGTCCGGCACACCCGAGTTGTTGTAGACGAAGACCTGCGCCGAGCTGTTGTCGATGGGCGCGCCCGCCGGAGCCGGCTGGCCCTGTTGTCCGTTCTGCGCGTTCGGAGCGGCCGACTGGTTCGCGGGGTCTTGCGCCGCAGTGCTAGGCGCGGCCGAGTTCGGAGTGCCAGCGCCCTGGCCAGCGCCCTGGCCAGCGGGTGCTGCGGTGTTTTGCGCCGGCGAGCCCTGTGCGGCCGAACCCTGCGCCGCCGGATCCTGCTGGCCCGCCGGTGCTGCGGGCGCCGCGGGTGCCGACGCCGGCGCGGACGCCGAGAGGGTGGCGGAGGTCGGGGCCGCGGCGTTGTCGTCGTCGCCGTTCTGCGTCATCTTCCAGATGCCCCACAGCGCGAGGAGTGCGGCAACGGCGATGAGGATCATGGCGAGTCCGCGCTTCGGCAGGCCGCCCTCGGCTGCGCCGGCAGTGCTGGACCCGCCGGCCGCGCCTGCCTCGCCGGCAGCCACGCGCTCGGACCCGGTCACGGCAGCGGCGCCGTCACGGTCGTCGCCGTCACGGTCGTCGCCGTCACGGTCGTCGCGGTAACCACGCTCGTCGCGGTAATCGCGGTCGTTCCGGTAATCGCGGTCGAGGTACTCGGTGTGGTCGGCGTCGTCGTATTCGGCGTCGTCGTATTCGGCGTCGTCGTCGCGACGGTGGGCGCCGCGGTAGCCCGGGTCGGTCGCCGCGCCGTCCGCGTACCGGTCAGCGGCGCGGTCCGACGCGTAGAGGTCGGCGGCGCGATCGTTCTCGACGATCTCGGCGTCGAGGGGTTCGTCGTAACCGGCACCGTCGTAACCGGCACCGTCGTAACCGGCACCGTCGTAACC
>ERZ1029874.150-NODE-150-length-12126-cov-38.763234_pt1 | contig 12126 bp, 13 predicted proteins | sample MGYA00519235_ERZ1029874 | MGnify/ENA primary metagenome ERZ1029874 (study PRJEB33666, sample SAMEA4610926) | skin metagenome | biome: Human-associated habitat; feature: Malodor aspect; material: skin | place: Philippines | collected 2015-08 ...
CCTCCTGCAGGGTGGCGAAGCAGAGCTTGCCGGTGTTGCGCTGGAACATGATGCGCCCGGCGACGGCGACGACGTCCTGGGTCTCCTCACCCGGCTCGAGCGTGCCGTCGTACTTCGCGCGCAGGTCCTTCAGCGACGTCGTGCGGTCGACTTCGACGGGGTAGGCGTCGCGCCCTTCGTCGAGAAGCCTCTGCCTCTTCTCCCGGCGGATTTGCTGCTGCTCTGAAAGATCCTGCGTACTCACGGCGAATAATCGTAGCTTATTCGCAGACGGGGAGATCGAGGCGCTGGGACTCTGCGTCGTAGCCGTTGATGATGAAGAGGTACTCCGGCTTGTCCTTCGGCGTCATCACGAACGCTTGCGGGTCCGCGTCCGGCAGCTCGTAGGAATTGATGGTGCACTCCCCGGAGCCGAGGACGACGGCCTCGCTCGGGTCCGGCACCGCGTTGTCGCGGTCGAACTCGTCGGCGTACTTCACCACCGACACGCCGAGGTTCTCGTCCGCGCAGCGGATCTTGCCCTCCTGGTCGCCCTCGGTCGGCTCGGACTCGCACTTGAGGTCCTTCCAGCCCTTCTGCCCGGCGCGCTCGGAGACGACCTTCGAGTAGGCCTCGGCGATCTCGGCCTCCGCGCCGGTCCACTCCTCGCCGCGGTGGGTGCTCCAGTACCAGAGCGCGCCGAGGGCGACGAGCAGCAGCGCGAGGATCGCGATGATCCACGGCCACGGGCTCTTTTTCTTCTTCGGCTCAGCCGGGCGCGCGTAGGTGCCATCCGCGCTGTACGCGTAGGGCTCCGGCGGCTTGCGGTAGCCGTCCTGCGGGCGCGGGGCGACCGACTCGTTCGGCTGCTGCATCTCCACCTGCTCCGCCGGGGCGGTCTCGAGCACGCCGGCGCAGGTGCGAGCGCCCTCGCGGGGCTGCTCGCCGGTCATGAGCGCGACGACGTTGGCGAACTTCTCCACGTTCGCCTTCGCCGCCTCCTCGTCGGTGCCAGCCGGGTCCGTCGACGGGCCGACGAGGGTGAGCTTCACCGGGGTGGTCGACCACTGCGGCTGGACGAGGAGGCGCTCCGGAGTGATGGAGCGGGCGACGAAGCCGGACAGTCCCTTGAGGTCGTAGTCGTCGATCGCCTCGGCGACGGGGCCGAGCAGGTCGCGCACCTCCTGCGGGGTGAACGTCGCGCCCTTCTCCGCGATGAGGTCCGACAGCGGGGTGCCGCTCGGCGCCTCGCGCAAAACGAAGAGCTTGCCATCGTCGGTGGTGCCCACGCTGCGCGGCTGGAACGCGCCCGGGTGCGCGGCGAGCGCGAGCCGGCTGTTGAGCGTGTTCACCTCGTCGCCGAGCTGCGCGCCGACGGCATCGTCGAAGACCTCGACCTCGACGCCGTGGCCGGTGTCGTCCGTCGCGGTGTAGAGCGTGGACGTCTCGGTGCGCCCCGTCTCTGCGACCTGCTCAGGCGTGAAGGTGAAGCCGAAGCGGTCGGCGAGGATTCCGGCGATGTTGGCGTTGGACATGCGCGAAAGTCTACCGGCTACTCGCTGTCTATGTTTTTGAACCCGACGCCCAGGGGGAGCCCCACGTTGTCGATGAGCCGCACCCCGCCGAGGTCCACCGCCGCGAGCAGGCGCGCGTCCCCCTCGTCCGGGGCGGGGCGCATGGCGAGGTCGCGCAGCTCGACGTACTCCGGCTCCACGCCGGCGGCGGCGAGCACCCCGCGCACCGTCTCGAGGACGGCGTCGCGCCCGCGCTCGGCGGCGTGCGCCCCGGCCGTGAGCGCCGCGGACAGGGCGAGGGCGGCCTCCCGCTTCTCGACGGCGACACGCGCGTTCCTGTTCGACACCGGGATGCCGTCGGGGGTGCGCACCGTGGGCACGCTGTGGAGCTTGCACTCCATCCGCAGGCCGGAGACCGCGTACTGCGCGGCCACGAGCACCTCGAAGTCCTTCTCGCCGAGCACGACGTCGGTGGCGTGCGACGCGTTGATGGCGGCGAGGATCGTGGCGACGGCGCGCTGCGTCTCCTCCGCCGGCTCGAGCGGGTCCACGCCCGCGTCGACGCGCACCCGCGTCTCCACGGCGCCGTGGAAGACGACGTCGACGTGCTCGCGGGCGAAGACATCCGGCACTTCCGCGCCGGAGTAGGTGACCACGACGTACGCGCCAAGCAGCGACTTCGCCGCCCGGATGAGCTCGACGTGCCCGGCGTGGAGGTCGGTGCCCAGCGGCACCACCACCACGGACTTGCCGATCTTGCGGAACGCGCGGCCGTACGTGGCCAAAAGCGCCTCGTCGGTGACCACCACGGCCTGGCCTGGTTCGAACGCCATCTATCTTCCCTCGTACTTCTGCATCGCCCAGAGTTCCGTGTCAGTATCGCCCAGCTGCTGCCCGCGCCTGCGCTCGAGGTCGACGAGCAGGCGTCGCACGCCCGGCTCCGGCAGCGCGTCCGCGAGCACGTCGAGCTGCGCCGGGGTCGCGGCGCGGGGCGCGCCCGCGGGGGCGTCGCGGAACTGCGCGGCGACGGCCTCCATGTCCGGCACGGCCTGGACGAGGAGCTCGAACGCGTCGCCGCGGACGACGCTCTCCAGTGCGCGCAGCTCCTGGGCGGCGGCGATGACGGGCCGGGAGGTGTCGTCGATACGCATGCTCACGCCGCCGACCTCCGCGACGAGGAGACCGACGACCGTCTCGCCGAGCTCGTCCGCGGCGGAGGTGACCCACACGTCGGCGAAGACGTTGTGGGCGCACATGACGACCGCCTGGGCGGTCTCGACGTCGTCGAGGAGCTGCGGCCCCTCTTCGAGCACGGTGTGGAGGAACATCTGGCGGGGCCGGGCGTGGCTCGCGAGCAGCCCGGCGGCGAGGCGCACTTGGTCGGCGGGGGCGTCGAGCAGGACGAGGTCGACTTGAGCGATCGCGCCGGGGTCGGCTTCCGCGTCCACCGGGCGGACGATGTGGCCGGCGCGCTCGAACTCGAGCGCGAGCGGCGTCGGGCCGAACACCGCGCCCACGGCAAGGCGCGGGGCCATCTACTTCCCCTGGCGCGCGAGGAGCTCGGCGACGGAGACGCTCGTCTCGCCGCGCTCGTCGCGGCGGCGGCGGCCCGAGCGCGGGGCGTCGGGGGCCTCGTGTTCTCCGTGGGCCTGCGCGGGTTCCGGAGCCGGGGCCGGTTCCGGCGCGCGGTTCTTCTCCGCCTCCCGCTCGCTGATGAGGTCGGACAGCGGGTTGCGCGCCGGGCGCGACGACGGCTGCGCGCCAATGCGGCCGGCGATCGCGTCGGAGCTCGGCGCGCCGGTCGGGCGGGCGGGGCGCACCCTGGTGATCACGACGGTGTCGTCGGAGGACGGGCCCGGCTTTGGGGCGGGCGCGGACTCCGTGGCGGGCTTCGGTTCAGGCTGCGCGGGTTCGGGTTCCGGGGCCGGTTCGGGTTCCGGGGCCGATTCGGGTGCCGGCGCCGGCTCCTGCTTCGGTTCCTGCACCGCCTCGAGCTCCGAGATGCGCCGGGCCGACGCGCGCACGGCGGCCGGCTCGTACTCGAAGACGCGGCCGGAGAGCTCCTCGAGCTGGTTGCGCAGCGCCTGGATCTGGTCCTGCAGCTCGCGCAGCGCCTCGACGTCCACCGCCGGGGCGGCCGGCGCCGCGGGGGCCGCCTGCAGCTCGGCGCGGTGGCGCTCCTCCTGCTCTCGGGCGCGCTGCTCGGCCGCCCGCGCCTCGTCCTCGGCGGCGTCGCGGTCCCGGCGCACCTTCGAGTTGAGAAGGATGCCGGCCGCGCCCGCCCAGAGCGCGAAGATGAGCGCGACCTTCAGCGCGTTGGCGGAGTTGGTGAACAGCATGACCACGGTGCCGATCACCGCCGCGACAAACGGCACGTAAACCCACAGGTTTGCGGTGTCACGGGACGGTTTCTGGACACTCATGCCCAACACTCTAGCTAACGCCCTGTCCCTCAGACGGTGGCGACACTTCGCACATCTTCTCCAGCACCAGCCCTGCCACGCACAGCGCGAGCCCCCCGAGCGCGCCCGCGGTGAGCGGCCCGACGTCGCCCGCCGCGGCGTCGAGGACGTGCAGTTTGCGCAGGGTGTACATGAGCGCGCCGGCGTACGCGCCGCCGCACACCGCGCCCGCCCACGCGCACGCCTTGCCGAAGACCATGCAGTTCGCCACCGTCACCGGGTTGAGCTGGCTGCGGTCCAGCCCCACGCGCCCCTCCCCGCGGCGCCGCTTGACCACCCAGGCGATCCACCCGGCCACCACCGCGATCACCCACAGCGACAGCGGCACCACGAGATCCAGCGACGCGAGCGCGCCGTAGAAGCGGCGCACGAGGATGAGCGCGGCCGCGGCGCTGAACCCGGCGGCGGCGATGAGCCCGTCGATCGGCGTGCGCCTCATAGCTTGCGCACCCCCTGGCCGTCGAGGTCCGCGAGCAGGGTGCGTATCGACGCCCCACGGAGCTCCGCGCCCGGGTCCATCTCCAGCCACGGCTCGAGCACGAACCTGCGCAGGTGCGCCCGCGGGTGCGGCACGGTGAGCTCCGGGTCGTCGGAGGTGTAGCCGTCGATCCAGACGACGTCCACGTCGAGGGTGCGCGGGCCCCAGCGCTCCTCGCGCACGCGGTGGGCGGCCTGCTCTAGGCGCTGGCACCGGGCGAGGAGCTCGTGCGGGGACGCGTCGACGTCGACAAGCAAGCTCTGGTTGAGAAAGTCCGGCTGGTCCGTCTTGCCCCACGGCGCGGTGGCGTAGACCGTGCTCACGGCGACGGTCTCGCCCGCGAACTCGTCGACGACGCTGCGCAGGTGGGCGCGCGCGTCGCCCATGTTCGAGCCTGCCGAGAGCACCGCGCGCATCGCCTACCCCCGCTTCCTCGAGCGCCGCGCCACCACGGCGACGTCCTCGAACACGGCCGGGATCGGGGCGTGCGGCTTGTGCAAGGTGACCTCCACGGCGTGGAGCAGACTGTAGGCGACCATCGCGGCCTCGGCGATCTCGGACGCGACCGTCTCAATGAGCTGGCGCGGCGTGCCGGTGGCGATTCCGAGGGCCAGCTCGGCGAGCTCAGCGTAGTTCACGGTGCCCGCGAGGTCGTCGTCGCCGGGGAACTCGAGCCAGCACGTGATGTCCAGCGAGAACGCCTGGCCGTACTCCGTCTCGTGCGGGAGCACGCCGTGGTTCGCGTGGAAGGCGAGCCCCTTGAGCTCGATGCGGTCAGCCATCGCGCCCGGCCCTCCACCGCTGCGCGACGTCCACCGCGTCGCGCGAGACGGCCACCTCGTGCACCCGCACGCACCAGGCGCCCAGGTGGGCGGACAGCGCGGTGACGGCGGCAGTCGCCGGGTCAGCGTCGAGCGGCGAGTGCTCGAGCCCGCGGTCCGCGCGGATCTCGGTGAGGAAGCGCTTGCGGCTCGCGCCCACGAGCACCGGGAACTCCCCGCCGATAAACTCCGGCAGCGCGTTGAGCAGCGCCCAGTTGTCGGCCGCGGTCTTGGCGAAGCCGAGGCCCGGGTCGAGCGTGATCTGGTCGTGCGCCACGCCCGCAGCGAGCGCGTTGTCCACGAGCGCCCCCAGCACCTCGTGCACGTCGCGCACGACGTCGCCGCCGTGATCGGCCGCGCCCGCCGCGTCGCCGAACGCCGTCGTCCGCCAGTGCATGAGGCACACCGGCAGCCCGGTCTGCGCCATCACGCGGTACATGTCCGGGTCGGCGAGGCCGCCCGAGACGTCGTTGATGAGGTCCACGCCTTCCTCCGCCGCAGCGAGCGCCGTCGACGCGCGCATCGTGTCCACAGAGGTGCGGATGCCGTCGGCGTGCAGCGCCCGGATGACCGGGCGGATGCGCTCGGCTTCAAGCTCCGCCGGCACGCGCGTGGCGCCCGGGCGGGTCGACTCGGCGCCGACGTCGATGATGTCCGCGCCGAGGCGCACGAGCTCGTGGGCGTGCGCGATCGCGTCGTCGGCCGCGAGCCACTTCCCGCCGTCCGAGAAAGAATCCTCCGTGACGTTGACAATGCCCATCACGGCCGTGCGGCCGGGCACCGTCAGATCGGCCACCGTCGTCATCGCTACCCCCTAATCAGGCTGAGGACTTCCGCGCGCGAAGCCGCGTTCCGCTCGAACCCGCCGCGCACCGCCGACGTCGTCGTCGTCGCGCCGGGCTTGCGGATCCCGCGCATCGCCATGCACAGGTGCTCGCACTCGATGACCACGATAACCGCAGACGCATCCAGCTTCTCGACGATCGCGTCCGCAATCTGCGCCGTCAACCGCTCCTGGACCTGCGGGCGCTTCGCGTACATGTCGGCGAGCCGCGCCAGCTTGGACAGGCCGGTCACCTTGCCCTCCGGCCCCGGGATGTAGCCGATATGCGCCACCCCGTAGAACGGCACGAGGTGGTGCTCGCACGTGGAGTAGATCGGGATGTCGCGCACGAGCACGAGCTCGCGGTGGTTCTCCGCGAACGACTTTTCCAGGTGCAGCTTCGGGTCCTCCCGCAGGCCCGCGAAGACCTCCTCGTAGGCCCGTGCGACGCGCGCCGGCGTCTCGACGAGCCCCTCACGGTCCGGGTCCTCGCCCACCGCGATGAGCAGCTCGCGCACGGCGGCCTCGGCGCGCTCGCGGTCGAAGCTCGCGTTAGTCATCCTCGCCCCTCCTGTGCCTCGGCTCCCGCGGCTCGCGTGGCAGCTGCGTCGTCTCCGATTCCGGGTTCGCCGGCGTCGTCTCCGGCTCGTCGCCGCGCGCCGGGTGGTCCGGGCGCTCGTTTTCGGGCAGGCGGAAGCCGATCTCCTCGGTCTGGCCCGCCGGGGGCTGCGCCGGGTAGTGCTGCGCGCCCGGGTGCTGCTGGGGCTGCTGCGGTTGCGGCTGCGCGGGCTGCGTCTGGCCGGTGGGCCCGCCCGTGTAGGTCCAGCCCTCCGGCGGCTTCGGCCCGCCGTACTGCGGGGCCGGACCCGCCGGCGGCTGCCAGCGCGACGACCCCGGCTGGTTCTGGTTGCCCTCGCGCTCCCGGCGGCGGCGCTCGCGCGTGGCTTTCGACGCCTCGAGGATGGAGAAGTGCTTCGGCGGCTCCTCACCGCGCTCCTTGGCCAGCTCCACCGGCGTCTTCACCGGCTCGCGGCCGTCTTGGCGGTGGAAGCGGGCGTCGTGCGCGGGCAGCGCCGGGCGCTCCGGCTCGACGCCCTCGAAGATCGCTTCGAGGTCGCCGCGGCGCAGCGTCTCCTTTTCCAGCAGCTTCGAGGCGAGCAGGTCGAGCTGGTCGCGGTACTTCTCGAGGGTGGCGTAGGCGACCTTGTGGGCTTCGTCGAGAAGCAGCTGCATCTCCTCGTCAATCTTCGCCGCGACGGCCGGCGAGTACTCGAGCGTGCCGCCGCCGCCCATGCCGGCGAACGGGTCGCCTTGCTCCTGGCCGTACTTCACGGGGCCGAGCGAGGAGGTCATGCCGTACTCGGTGACCATAGCGCGGGAGATCTTCGTCGCCTGCTCGATGTCGTTGGACGCGCCGGTGGTCGGCGCGCCGAAGACGAGCTCCTCCGCCGAGCGCCCGCCCATGGCGAAGACCATGCGCGCGAAGAGCTCGTCGCGGGTGTACATGCCCTTGTCGTCCTCGTCGGCGGTCATGGAGAAGCCGCCGGTGCGCCCGCGCGCGAGGATGGTCACCTTGTACACGCGCTCGATGTCCTTGAGCGCCCAGGCAGCCAGGGTGTGGCCGCCCTCGTGGTAGGCGGTGACCTTCTTCTCGTGCTCGGAGATGATCTTCGTGGAGCGGCGCGGGCCGCCGATGACGCGGTCCGTCGCCTCCTCGAGCGCGTCCGCGGTGATGACGTTGCCGCCGATGCGGGCGGTGAGCAGCGCCGCCTCGTTGAGCACGTTGGCGAGGTCCGCGCCGGACATGCCGGCGGTGCGCTTGGCCAGGGAGTCGAGCGAGACGTCCTTTGCCAGCGGCTTGTCCTTCGCGTGGACCTTGAGAATCTGGGCGCGGCCGGCGAGGTCCGGGTTGGTCACCGGGATCTGGCGGTCGAAGCGGCCGGGGCGCAGCAGCGCCGGGTCGAGGATGTCCGGGCGGTTTGTCGCCGCGATGAGGATCACGCCCTCGCGGCCGGTGAAGCCGTCCATCTCCACGAGGAGCTGGTTGAGGGTCTGCTCGCGCTCGTCGTGGCCGCCGCCCATGCCGGAGCCGCGCTGGCGGCCCACGGCGTCGATCTCGTCGACGAAGATGATGCAGGGGCTGTTCTCGCGGGCCTGCTTGAACAGGTCGCGCACGCGGGAGGCGCCGACGCCGACGAACATCTCCACGAAGTCCGAGCCGGAGATGGAGTAGAACGGAACGCCCGCCTCGCCCGCGACGGCGCGCGCGAGCAGCGTCTTACCGGTGCCGGGCGGGCCGTAGAGCAGCACGCCGCGCGGGATCTTCGCGCCGAGTTTCTCGTAGATGCCCGGGTCGGTGAGGAAGTCGACGACCTCCTGCAGCTCGTCCACCGCCTCGTCGGCGCCGGCGACGTCGGCGAACGTGTTCGTCGGGTTGTCCTTGGTCAGCTGCTTCGCCCTCGACCCGCCGATGCCGAACGGGCCGCCGCCGCTGGTCTGCATGCGGTACATGAAGTAGGACAGCAGGCCGAAGACCAGGATCATCGGCAGCATGAAGCCGAGCATCGACATGAGGAACGAGTCCTGCGTCACGTTCGTCTTGTACTTGTCCGGCTCGGCTTCCCGGACGGCGTCGAAAATCTCCGGCGCGGTCCGCGCGGGGTACTGCGCCGAGATGGACTCGATGTTGTCGCGCTCGTCGACGGAGATCGGCTCGCGCAGGTCGATGCGGACCCGCTGCTCGCGGTCGTCGATCTGCACTTCCTTCGCGTTGTGGTTGTGCAGCTGCTCCATAGCCACGGAGGTGTCCACGCTCTGGTAGGCGCGGGAATCGTCCCCGATCAGCGTGAGCAGGTAGAGGACGATGAGTGCGATGGCGCCGATGAGGCCCCACCGCATGACGTTTTTATTTTTGCTCATAAACCTGTGTTCTATTTACTCGGCTTCCGTGTACACGCGCGGGTGGAGCGTGCCCACGTACGGCAGGTCCCTGTAGCGCTCCGCGTAGTCCAGGCCGTAGCCGATGACGAACTCGTTCGGGATGTCGAAGCCGATGTCGAGGAGCTCGATCTGCGCGGTCTGCACGTCCGGTTTACGCAAAAGGGTAACGACCTCGAGGCTCTTCGGGTTCCGGTTCCGCAGGTTGCGCAGCAGCCAGGACAGCGTCAGGCCCGAATCGATGATGTCCTCGACGACGAGCACGTCGCGGCCGGCGATCTCCTTGTCCAGGTCTTTCAGGATGCGCACTACCCCGGAGCTCGTCGTGGAGTTGCCGTACGACGACACCGCCATGAACTCCATCTCCGCCGGGATGGACAGCTTGCGGGCGAAGTCGGTGAGGAAGAACACCGCGCCCTTGAGCACGCACACCAGCACGAGGTCCTCTTCGGCGTCCTTGTAGCGCTCGGAGACCAAGTCCGCCAGCTCCTGGATGCGGGCCTGCAGCACGTCCTGCGGGATGAGGATCGCCTCGACGTCATCGCCGTAGCGGTTCGGCGGGACGTTGAAGTCCTTGGTGTCGTGCAACTCGGTCATGGGGCGGCCCTTCCCTTTCGCGTTAGTTTGCGTTCACGTGCGCGTAACTTCCACATCTTGCCACCTTGGCGCGCGCAGGCACAACCACCTGCGGGATTCTGGCCGGCCCGGGCGCCGCGGTGCGGGGGTGGGCCGCGGAGCGCGGCCGCGCGTTCAGGTTTTTTCCGGGGCCGGGCGCGACACCACCCGCAGCCGCCCGGCGTCGCGCGCCACCGCCCGCCCGCCCGCGACGGCGACCGGCCCTTGCCCATGCCAATCGACGACCAGGGCCTCCACCGCCGCAAGCTGGTCCCCCTGCACCGGTACCCCTTCGCTGATCAGCCACGCCGCTAATCGACGCCTCCGGATCGGCCCCGCCTCCCCCGCCAGCTCCGCGCAGGAGTCCGTTGGCGTGAGGTCGGCGAGCGCGGCGACGAGCTCGCGATCCGCGGCGATGCGGCCGGCCGCGGCGGCGAGGGCAGGCACCGCGTCGCCGCCGATGAGCTCACTGAGCAGCGGGATCGCGCGGGTGCGCACGGCGACGCGGCGGAACGCGGGGTCCTCGTTCATCGGGTCGTGCCACGGCTCGAGGCCGAGCTCCTCGCAGGCGCCGACGGTGTCGGCGCGTCGCAGGCCGAGGAAGGGCCGCACGATCCCGTCGGAGCGGACCGCCATCCCGGACGGGTTACCGCGCAGGGCGCCGAGGAGCAGGGTCTCCGCTTGGTCGTCGGCGGTGTGGGCGACCCAGATATCGGAACCGGACGAGCCGCCAAACGCGCCGCCAAACGAGCGCAGCGCGGCGTAGCGGGCCTCGCGCGCGGCGGCTTCAACGTTGCCCGGCGCGACCTCGACCGGCATCACGTCCGCCTCGAGCCCGAACCCGCGGGCGGTGGCGGCGGCGTGCTCGGCGACCGCGCGGGAGCCTTCTTGGAGGCCGTGGTCAATGACGACGCAGCGCACGTCCTTGCCCTCCGCCGCCGCCGCGGCCGCGAGCGCGAGCGAGTCGGGTCCGCCGGAGAGGCCGATGATGGCGGGGGCGGTGTGGGGCCGGACGGCTCGTCGACACGCGAGGAAGTGCGGGGAGCGGCGGGGCCAGAACGGGTCCATCAGTAGTCGCGCAGTGCGGAGGTGAGCTCGTCCATGGCCCGGCGCGCGGCGAGCACGTCGGCGTCGTTGCAGATCACCGCGAACGTGTAGACGTTGCCGTTCACGCTGGTCACGGTGCCGGCGAGCGAGGCGGTGTTGTCGAGGGTGCCCGTCTTCGCGCGCACCCAGCCGCGGCCGGGGAGGTCCCCGTAGCGGTCCGCGAGCGTGCCGTCGGCGGCGGCGACGGGCAGGGCGGCGAGCAGCGGGCGCAGCTCGGGCTTCGTGGTGGCGTCGAGCATGAGCGCGTCGAGGAGCTGGGCGGGGATGCGGTCGTCGGTGGACAGGCCGGAGTTGTCCACGAGGGTGACGCCGGCGGTGTCGAAGCCGCGCTCGGCGAGCACGGACAGGGCCGCGCCCGGGGCGTCCTTCGTCCCGCGTTTGAGCGCCACCTCGCGCCCGATCGCCTCGGCGTAGACGTTGTCCGAGTGCTTCATCATCATTTCCAGGCGCTCGGCGAGCGTCGGCGATTCCACGGCGGCGGCGACCTGGCCGTCCGCGGGCGCGGTGCCCACGCCTACCTCGGTGGCCCCGACGCGGTTCGCGAGCGCCTGCGCCACGTCGAGTGCCGGGGTGTGGGAGCGGGGCACGTCGCCTGTGGTCTCCCCGTTGAGGCGCCCGCCCGAGAGCATCGCGGGCTGGAGGGGCGCGACGAAGCCGCCGTCGATGTCGAGCGGGTTCCAGCCCGGCAGCATCTCCTCCATGCCATCCCAGACGGACGTGTCGATGAGTACGCGGTCAGCATGGCCGATCTGCGTCGCCAGGTCGTCGAGGGCGTCGGCGTCGAGCCAGACGTCGCCGGCGGCCTTGATGGTCACCTCGGCCGGATCCGCGCCGCGCACCACCTGCGTGGTCACGCGGTCCTGCGCGCCGAGCGCGAGCAGGGCCGCCGATGCGGTAAGCACCTTGGTCACGCTCGCCGGGCGCAGCGCGTCGCCGGGGGCGTGCTCGAAGACGGTCGCGCCGTCGCTCGCTCGCGACACGCGGGCGCCGTACGTGCCCAGAGCGGGGTTCGCGCCGAGGGTGGTGAGGGCGTTGGTGAGCGAAGTGTCGTCGATACGCGACGGCTCCGCGGGGACGAGCGCGGACGGCGCGGCCTGGAGCTCGAACGGCGGGGCGTGCGTGATCTCGCCGAGCTGCTCGTGCGCGGCGATGCCGAAGCCGGCGACGCCGCCGACCGCCGCGAGGGCGAGCGCGCCTGCGGCCCATGTCCATACCTTCATCGGCCAAAATGGTAGCCCACGTATGATGTTTGGCGGACAACAACCGATCAAAGGAGCAGCAATGGCTATTGAGGTCATCATCGAGATCCCGAAGGGCTCGCGCAACAAGTACGAGGTCGACCACGAGACCGGCAAGGTCTTCCTCGACCGCTACCTGTTCACCCCGATGG
>ERZ1029874.151-NODE-151-length-12065-cov-43.902748_pt1 | contig 12065 bp, 10 predicted proteins | sample MGYA00519235_ERZ1029874 | MGnify/ENA primary metagenome ERZ1029874 (study PRJEB33666, sample SAMEA4610926) | skin metagenome | biome: Human-associated habitat; feature: Malodor aspect; material: skin | place: Philippines | collected 2015-08 ...
TCACGGGCTGCGCGAGCGCCTCGAGCTGCGCGGCGTCGATGAAGCCCTCGCGGTACGCTGCGACCTCGGGCGAACCGATCACGGTACCGGTGCGTTTCTGCAGCACCTCCACGTAGGAGCTGGCCTCGCTCATCGAGTCGATCGTGCCCGTATCCAGCCACACGTCACCCCGATGCAACCGATGCACCTTCAAGCGTCCCTGGTTAAGATACGCCTCGTTGACCGAGGTGATCTCGAGCTCCCCGCGCGCGCTGGGCTCGATCGACTTGGCGATCTCCACCACGTCATTGTCGTAGAAGTAGAGGCCGACGACGGCGAAGTTGGACTTCGGCTCGGCGGGCTTCTCCTCGATCGACAGGGCGGTGCCGTCGGCGTCGAACTCGACGACGCCGTAGCGCTGCGGGTCGGACACCTCGTAGGCGAAGATCGCGCCGCCGTCGATGTCGCGGATCTGCCCGAGTACCCCGGACAGGCCGGCGCCGTCGAAGATGTTGTCGCCGAGCACGAGGGCGACCGAGTCGCCGCCGATGAAGTCCTCAGCGATGAGGAAGGCCTGCGCCAGGCCCTCAGGCTTCGGCTGCTCGGCGTAGTGGAGCATGATGCCGAGGCGTGAGCCGTCGCCAAGCAAACGCTCGAAGTTCGGCCTGTCCTCCGGCGTGGTGATGATGAGGATCTCCCGGATACCCGCGCCGATGAGCGTGGACAGCGGGTAGTAGATCATCGGCTTGTCGTAGATGGGCATGAGCTGCTTCGAGATGCCCTGGGTGATCGGGTAGAGGCGCGTGCCCGAGCCGCCCGCGAGGATGATGCCCTTCATGGTTGGGCAGTGTAGTTGGGCAGGGTAGTTGGGGCGGGCGGGGGAGAAGCTTCCCACTTACATAACACCCAACTTCCCACAGTGTTAAGTAGTGGGAAGTTAAGTGTGAAGTTGCTACCTCGCCCTTTGGTGACGCCCCCGCGTGACTAGCCGCGACCCGGGATCTGCAGGCCCAGTGCCGGGGCGGCAGCCGCCGCGATGCCGATAATCGCAAGCACTGCCGCGATCACGCCGATGACGATGCCGGCGGTCGACGAGCCCTCGTCCTTCGCGTCCTGGTTGGTCGTGCCCTGCGTGCCGTTGGATGGGTTGTTCGGCGCCGGGTTGGAGGGCTTCGCAGGGGTCTGCTGGTTGCCCGACGGCTTGGACGGTGCCGGGTTGGACGGCTTCGGGTTGCTCGGCGCCGGGTTGGAGGGCTTCGACGTGTTCTTTGGGCCAGTTTCCAGCCAGGTAACGGTTGTGTTACCGCCGCGGAGGCACGCGTCGCCAGCTGCCACGTAGAAAGGTAGAAACGGATCGTAAACCTTCAAGGCCGTGCCGGTCTCCGTGCGGTCGAAGGCCTTGTAAAACTCTATCGCTTGATCGGCGTCGTTAAACGCACCACCGAAACCCATCAACAACAGTAAGAAGGCCTTCGCGAAGTTGGCTGGCTGTTCCTCCGCCGGCATATCACCAGCTTTAGCCTCGACGTCGAAGTACTCGATGGGAGCACTCGCGGTCTGGTCCGGATTAGGCAGGTTCTGCCCGTAAGCGGCCTGGACACGCGACTCGAGGTAACCCGTCGCCAATCCATCTGACATCCCCGACATCGCGAGGAGGGAACGGTGGTAGCTGGTATCAAGACCCCTGAACCTTTCCTCGAACTCGTCCCAGTTCTTAACGCCATCAAAGGTGCCTGCATTATTTTTGACGAAGTTGTCGCCGGTCCCCCGGACACTGTAGATCTGCTCCAGCGCGAGACTGTAGTCGCGAGCGACCTTCCATTCCGGGAAGTCGGCGAGTTTCTTCTCGATTCGCTGGATGTCGGACTTCTCCGCGGCGGTCAACGTGACCTTGCACTTGTTCTGATCCAGCGGGCCGATCTGCGCAGCGTTTGCAGGGACGATGCCACCGGCGCCGACCGCAGCAGCCGTGGCAATCGCAACAAAACGTGTCTTCTTCATGGGTAACTCCTGGGAGAGGGATAGAGACTCGGTAATTCTAAGCCCACAACGGCCTGAAACTCCCGGATATATTCGTGGCGAACGTCACCGCATCGCGACGTAAAGCGCCAGCGCCGCGCGCCAATTCGACGGGCTGAAACCGGTGGCTTTGATCTTGTCCAGCGTGAGCGTCGATTCGCGCGGCCGCGCTGCCGCGTCCACCCCGTATTCCTCGGTGGTTACGGGGTGGACGTCGGACGGATCCGCGCCCATGGCAATGAACACAGCCATGGCGATCTCGTCGCGCCCAGCCGTGTCGCCGTCGGAGGTGATGTTGTACACCCCGTACTCGGCGCGCGTCGCCAGCAGGTGCGCGATCCCTTTCGCCAGGTCCTCGGCGTACGTGGGTCGCCCTCGCTGGTCGCTGACCACTTTGGGGCTCTTGCTTTGCGACGCTAAAGTCGCCATCGCATCCATAAAATTCGCCCCATCCCCGAACACCCAGCTGGTGCGCACCACGTAGTGCTTCCGCGCGGTCTGGGCGGCGGTGTCGCCGGCGGCCTTGGACGCGCCGTACGCGCTCAAGGGGGAGGGGGTTTCGTCTTCGGTGTGGACGTCGACGGAGCCGTCGAAAATGTAGTCGCTGGACACGTGCACCAGGGTCAGGTCGTGCTCGTTGGCAATGCGCGCGAGTCCCGCCGGCGCGTCCGCGTTCACGGCCCAGGCGCCGGCGCGGTCTGTCTCGGCGCCGTTGACGTCGTTGTAGGCGGCGCAGTTGACGATCGCCCAGTAGTCCGACCAGTCAAAACCTGCCCTGTCCGCCGCGTCAGCGGCGTGACAGATGTCGAAGTCGTCGTGGCCCACGAAGTGCGCCTGCGTGTCCGACCACACCTTGCGCAGCGCGCGCCCGAGCTGGCCGTTCGCGCCGGTGACCAGGATGCGGCGGGGGGCGAGGGGCGTGGCGTCGATAAGCATGGGGTGCTCGAGGTCTTTTTCACTGAGCTCGGTCGGCGGAAGCGGCCACTCGATCTCGCGGTAGGAGCAGAACGCGCCGCCGGGGGAGTAGCGCTGGTTGACCAGGTAAATGTAGGTCGTGTCGTCCTCCAGGGCCTGGAAGCCATTGGCCACCCCACGCGGAACGAACACCGCGGTCTCCGGCCCGATCTCGCACCCGTACTTTTCGCCGTAGGTGGGCGAGCCTAAGCGCATGTCCACCCACGCGCCGTACACGCGGCCCGTCGCCACCGACACCCACTTGTCCCACGGCTCGGCGTGCATCCCGCGTGTGGCGCCGCGGCGGGCGTTGAAGCTCACGTTGTGCTGCTTCGGCACGAGCGCTTGCCCCGCCCAGTTCTCCTTGAACCAGCCGCGGTTGTCCGCGTGCAGCGTCAGGCTGTGGATTTCCAAGCCTTCAATCATTGCCCTCTCCTCGCATATTGCTTCTCGACGGCCGCCTTCCCGGCCTCCCACCAACCCCGATTCGCCTCGTACCACTCGATCGTCCGCTCCAGGCCCGCGCGCAGGTCGGTGTAGCGCGGCTGCCAGCCGAGTTCGGTGCGTAGTTTGGTGGCGTCCATGGTGTAGCGCTGGTCGTGGCCGGGGCGGTCCGCGACGTGTTCGTAGGTGCCGCCCATGATGTCGCAGATCTGCTCGATCACCTCGAGGTTGGTGACGTGTGGGCCGTCGGCGCCGACGTTGTACGTCTCGCCGATTCGCCCGCGCTCGAGGATGGCGAGTACGGCGGCGTTGTGGTCGTCCACGTGGATCCAGTCGCGCACCTGCGCGCCCGTGCCGTAGAGCTTCGCGGGCTGGCCGCACAGGATGTTCGTGATCTGGCGGGGGATGAACTTTTCCACGTGCTGGTAGGGGCCGTAGTTGTTCGAGCAGTTCGAGATCGTCGCGGCCACCCCGAACGAGCGCACCCAGGCGCGCACGAGGTGGTCGGAGCCGGCCTTCGTCGCGGAGTAGGGCGAGGAGGGGTTGTAGGGCGTGGTCTCGGTGAACGCGTCGGTGCCGCCGAGGGCGAGGTCGCCGAACACCTCGTCGGTGGAGACGTGGTGCAGCCGCGTGCCGTGCGCGCGCACCGCCTCGAGCAGCGTGAACGTGCCCACGAGGTTGGTCTGCACGAACGCGGACGGGTCGCGCAGCGAGTTGTCGTTGTGGGATTCGGCGGCGAAGTGGACGACGGCGTCGGTGGCGGACACGAGCTCGTCGATAAGCGGACGCTCGCAGATGTCCCCCTCGACGAAGTCGATGCCCTCCGGAAGGCTCGCGCGGTTACCGGCGTAGGTGAGCTTGTCCACGACGGTGACGCGGTAGCGTTGCGACGCCATCCGGACGAAGTTCGCCCCGATGAACCCCGCGCCCCCGGTGACCAGCAATCGTTCCATGGCTACAACCGTTCCAGCATCTGGAGGAAGACTGGCATCGCCGAAGACGGATTCTGGCCAACCTGCCCGGCCTTCACGTGCTCGGTTTTCATCGCACGCGTCACGGCCTGGTCGTAGTTGGTGATTGGAAAGTCGGAGCTGAGCTTTTTACGCTTCTTACCCGAGAGCAGTCGAAGATCTTCGCATTGCTTCGACAGGGCCCGTGACTCTGGCTTTGGCTGGACCGCTTTATCTGAGTGCCACACGAGCCAAGTCTCGAACTTCTTGTTCGTGATGAGCAGGGTGATGTTTTCCTCCTCCGCCAATTTGGCTGCGCGTTTAAGAGGTGATGAATTCCCTTTGTCGTAGTCATCAACGTCAACAATGGCAAAGCACGCGACGAACGGAAGGACATCCCGGGCCGAGCCTGAGTTTTCTTGCCGGTCCTTATCACGCAGGCGCTTACACTCATTGACTATGCTCAGCGGATCGGTATTCCGCTTAGCGTTCGCGTTCTCCTTGGGTTGCACCTTGATGGCCAGGCCAAGCCGGGGCTCAAGCTCTCGGCGGAGAAGATTGAAGTAGGCGGGCTCGGTCACGTTCCCCTCCGAGACGACCAACACGCGCTGAGTTACCTCCTTGCGTTGCCGGGGGCTGCCGTTCACCCTGGACGGATTGGAGGCGCTGGCTGTCCTATTCATCAGTTCCCTCCAGAATTAGGGCGGCGAACGTCTCGGGGGAAAGACGCGGGAGTCCTCCGTAGCGGCCCGCGAAATACCGGCGCTCGTAGTTGGCTGCCTTGTGATTTTCGAATGAAGACAGCGACTGAACGAACGAGCCCCCGTCGCGGTCCTTCTCCACGAACCAAAACGAGCGAGGAGCGAGCTGCAGCTCACGCATGTGCTCGAGCAGGTTCGTATCGTGTGAGGAGAAAATCAGCTGCGCACCAAATGGGTTGAACTCCGGGTTGGTGAACAACGTCACCGCCATCTCTAGAAGCTGCTGGTGGAGGCTGCTATCGAGCTCGTCTGCGATGACGATTCCACCGCTACGGAGGGCGTCGAGAAGCAGAGGTGCGACGGACAACCAAGTGAGTGTTCCGTCGGACTCGTCGCCAAGTTTCAGCGTGTAGGTCCGATCGGTACCGCGGTGTCTAAACACAAGCTGGTAGGCAATGGTTTCTAGGTCCTCGTCGGACACGCTGATTTCAATGAAGTCACCGCGCTGGTTCGACGCGGTGATCGAGCTCTCCCCTGCTTCCCTATACGGATTGTGTTCGAGTAGCTCCTGAACGACCTTGGTTTGATCCTCCGAGAGGTTGCGTTCGTCCACCGCAACTTCCACGATGCCGGTATCGGCGGCGCTGAGTAACTGGGAGACGTCGGAAAGCTGCATGAAACCTTTTCGGATTCCGTTTGCAACGGTGCTGATGCGGCTGTCCTTGTAGGAATCGCCCAGTGGCACATAGGCGAGACTGGAAAGCATCGACTCCGCGACCGAAGCCAGAGGTTCGATCCCCTTGCGTAGCGCGGACGACAAGAGAAGTTCGCGCTGGTTCAGTCTCCTGAAGGAGTTTTGCACCGTCTTGTTAAACTGAGAGTTGTTCCAGGAAATTTCGGACGCGCCCCCCTCGACAGTGCGGTTGAAAAGCGATGACCACTTCTTCGATGGAACGTAACTCATCCATTCCGACTCGACACCCGTGGGGCCGTACCGGAACCCGTAGAGATATCGCGTGCCGTCTACAACAAAGTCCAGCTCAAACACGCTCGGGGAGTTGATTGTTTCATCGCTTAGCCGGAACGGGAAATACGGAACCTTCGGGTAGCGCTCCAGATCTTGCCAAGATGTAGAGGATGCTCGGAGCACCTCGCGCAGGTAGTGGAACCCCTCGAGAATGTTCGACTTTCCGGAGGCGTTCGGCCCAATGAGGACGGTTACCGGCGAGACGGCGCTGCGCCAGCCGCTTCTCGGCGAATTCCCGCCACCCGCCCACTCAGCGAAGTCAATGGTTTGAGGATCTCGCACGCTCTTGAAGTTGCCGAGTGTGAAGCTAAGTAAGAACACGGTGTCACGATAACCCAAATCCACCTGTTCTGTAGAAATTACGCAAAAATGTTCTTAAGAATCCTGTTCCCGGGATCCCGCTACTTTACAAGCCCGACCGCGTGCACCAGCGCGCCCGCGATCGGCCCGGCGAACAGTGCGGCGACGACCGCGGTGGTCACGCCCCACGGCGCGTAAAACAGCACCCCGAACGCGGTGAGCGTGGCCACAACCCAGCCGGCGACGTAAATCGCGTGCTTTTCCAGCGCGAGCACGGCCACGCCCGTGATCATGAGCATGCCCATGAACGCCGAGGCGAGCGTGAGCAGGCCGAGCGTGAGCCCGCCGACGTAGAGCTCCGGCTTGAACGCCGCGCGCAGGATCCACGGGCCGATGAGCCACGCCGCGCCGAAGCCGGCGACGCCGAGGCCGAGCACCGCGCCGATGGGGGCGGCCAGGGCGGCGAAGATCTGGCCACGACGCTCGACGAAGCGCACCACGAGCGCGGACTGGAAGCGCTGCAGCGGCACGAGCACCGGCGCGCGGGTGAGCATGACGGCGTTGTTCAGCGCCGCGACCGCGACGGAGACCTCCGGGTCGAACGAGGGGAACGCGGCGCTCACGGCGGTGGGGAAGCCGGTGATGAGCGCGGCGGACGCACCGGAGGCGACCATGGCGGAGCACACGCGGCGTACGAACGCGGCGCGGTCGACGTCGAGGGTGACCTTCACCGGGTCCACGGCGAGGATGGCGATCCAGCTCAGCGCGCCGACGACGGTGATGCACATGAAGTCGACCAGACCCCCGCCGAGCGCCCAGGCGACGAGCGCGAGCACGAGCCGGACGCCGGAGTCGAGCGCGACGAGCGCCGCGTAGCGCGCCCACAGCCCCGCGCCGGAGAGCACGCCGGAGAGCACCGCCTGGAACGCGTAGCTGAGCAGGCCGAACGCGAGCAGCGTGGTGGCGGCGTCGGGGTCGCGCGGCACGAGCGCGTCCATGCCGAAGTAGCCGCAGACGAACACGAGCAGCGCCACCACGCAGCCGATCGCCGCGCCGATCGCCCACGGGTTCGCGGTGCCGCGCACGCGCGTCTCGCGTGACGACGCCACGGCGCGCGTCGTCTCGTGCGTAATCCCGTCGATCAGGCCGGTGCAGGCGAAAAAGAGCCCCCAGTACGCGGTGAAGTAGCGGTAGCCGTTCTCCACGTCCATCGCCCAGCCGGCGATCCACATGACGATGAAGCCGCTGGCCGCGGCGAAGACGGTGGCGTAGGAGAGGTGCTTCATGGGCAGTCGGGCAGCTCGGGGCGGCGCACCCAGGCGTCGAGCACCGCGTCGACGGCCGCGGCGTCGGCGCCGGCTCGGGTGAACGCGTTGGCGAGGTCGAACGGCTCGACGACGCCGTGCGCGTTCGTGGCGGTGTAGTCGCGGACGGCGGTGAAGAACGTGGTGTCGCCGAAGGTGCGTCGCAACGCATGGAGCGTGATGGCGCCGCGCTTGTACACGCGGTCGTCGAACATGTTGCGCGGGCCCGGGTCGGCGAGGGTAAAGCGCATGGGGGTGAGCTGGTTGTAGTGGGCGCGCACGGAGGCGTCGATAGGCGTCTGCCCCGCGAAATCTGCCCACAGCCACTCGGCGTAGCAGGCGAAGCCCTCGTTGAGCCAGATGTCCTCCCACTGCGCGAGGCCGAGCGAGTTGCCGAACCACTGGTGCGCGAGCTCGTGCGCGATGAGGCGCTCGTGGTGGTGGAGGTGGTTCACGCCAAAAATGGACAGGCCCTGCGCCTCGAGGGGGATCTCCAGCGGGTCCTCGTGCACGACCGCCTGGTAGTCCTCGAAGGGGTAGGGGCCGAAGACGGTCTCGAAGTAGTCGAGCATCGCCTGCTGCTTCGCCAGGTCCCCGACGTCCGTCCCCGGCACCCAGGCGAGCGTGTTGCGCCCGAGCGCGATGCGCTGGAACTGGCCGACCTGCACCGTGGCAAGGTAGGTCGCTATCGGCCGCGCGGTGGTGTTGGTCACGGCGACGTAGCCGCGGTCCGCGCGCACGTTGAAGGTGTAGGTGGCCTTCTCGTCCGGCGTATCGTCACAGGGGAACCACGTCGGCGCGCCGTTCGGCTGGTTCGCGGTGAGCGCGCCGTTGTTGAGCTCCTCCCAGCCGAGCTCGCCCCACGCCGTGCGGCGCGGCCGCGGCACCCCGCCGTAGCGGATGGTGAGCTGGAACTCGGTGTCCACCGGCACCGGCTCGGCGAACGTGATGTGGAGCTTGCCACCGGATTGCTTGAAGCGCTTCACGCCGATGCGTAGCGACGACTCCACGCGCCGCACCGCCAACCCCGGCGCGAGGTCGAGCGACATGGTGCGCATCTCGCGCCAGGTAGTCAGCGTCAGCGTGGCGGTGGCGTCGAGCCGGTTGGGCACGACCTGGTAATCCGCGTCGAGGTCGTAGTGCGTGACGTGGAAGCCCAGGTTGAACTCCACCCCCGTGTAGCGGTCGCGGGTGCCGGGGATCGGGGTGGTGCGGAGCCTGAGGTTGTTCATCGGAGGGGAAGTCTAGCCCAGCCGGTGTTCACCCCGGGACGGGCGCTAGACGCCGAGCGCCGGCGCGAGCGTCGTCTGCCACGCCTTGCCCAGGTCCTCGCGCCAGTACGGCCAGGAGTGGGTGCCCACGTTGCGCAGCTCGTAGTGCGCCGGGATGTCCAGCCCGTCGAGCTTCGCCTTGAGGTCGTGGGTGCAGGAGTTGATCGCGGCCTCGATGACGCCGCCCTCGACCTGGAGCACGCCCGCGCTGTAGTAGGCGGCCCACTCGGGCGCGCCGATGCCCATGAGGTAGCTCACCTGGTCCGCGCGCCCGGCAAGCCCGGTGCCGGAGGAGACGTAGAGCTGCGTGCCGCGCAGCTTCTCCGCGTTCACGAGGGCGTCGTTGTACCGGTTGTACGGCCCGCCCATCGGCCCCCACATCTGCTCCGGGGTGATGGACTGGTAGTTCTGCTCCCACGCCGCGCGGTTGACCGTGAGGCGGGCGAAGTTGTAGCCCTGCACCGACGACGTCGCCGCGCAGCCGGAGAAGGACGCCGCCGCCTTGTACATCCCCGGGTTGTGCTCCGGCAGCACGAGCGCGGTCGTGCCGGACATGGAGAAGCCGGCGATGGCGCGGCGGTCGTTCGCCCCGAGCATGCGCTCGATGGGGCCGGGCAGCTCCTTGGTCAGGAACGTCTCCCACTTCTGCGGGCCGTTGAGGTAGCGCCCCCGGACGTTCTCGTCGACCCAGTCCGTGTAGTAGCTGAACGCGCCGGCCTGGGGGATGACCACGTTGACGCCCTTGCCGGCGAAGAACTCGCGCGAGGGGTTGAGGGTGAGCCAGTCCTGGTTCTGCTCCGCGCCGCCCGCGCCGTTAAGCAGGTAGAGCGTCGGCGCGCCCTGGACGCGCTGGCCGGCCGCGTTGGTCGCGGGGATGACCGCGATGGGGATGTCGCGGCGCATCGAGGGGGAGTAGACGTTGTAGGACAGCACGTTCTTGTGGTCGACGTGTTCCACCCACCGCTCCGGCGCGTTCGTCGCCGGCGAGATCGGTGGGTTCGCGGGCGCGTTCCACGGCTTGATCACCCCGACGGGCTGCGCCTCGGCGACGGTGGCTGCGCCCGTGGTCAGGGCGGCCGCGCTGAGCACGGCAAGGGCTGCGGCCTTGATTGATTTCATATGTGAATCCAGTCCTCGGGGAAGTTATGCTCTACAGGCGTCTACGGTGTCATTGCGACATCCTAAAGCAACGTCGTTACGCTTGGGGCTAGCGTTACAGGTGTGGCGCAATTGCCCACCCGCCGTTCCGGCCCCGCCCGAAAGGACTGACCATGAACCCGATCGAATCCATCCAGCTGCAGATCAACGAGGCGCTCGGCTACCTCATCCACGCCGGCTCGTCGATGTCCTCGACCATCGCCTACAGCCTGGGCATGTTCTAAGGGGCACGCGCTCCGCGGGCACCCGCCCTGCGCAACGAAAACGGCGCCTCGGTGGAGGCGCCGTTTTCGCTACTTCAGGCCAAAGGGCTTACTTCAGCCCAAGCGCCTGCTTGAACACGGTGTCGTACGACAGCTTGAGGTCCTGCCGCCACGAGGACCACGCGTGGGTGCCCACGGGGCGCAGCTCCGCGTGCGTCACGTCGACGCCGTTCGCTTGCGCCTTCACCAGGAAATCGTGGGTGCAGGCGTTCATCGCGCCCTCGATCGCGCCGCCCTCAATCTGCAGCGTGGCGGCGTTAGCCACGCCCGTGGCGAGCGACTCGGCCGAGCCGTAGCCGGCCTTCTCCAGCCGCTCCCTGAGGTAGCCCGGCATGTCGGTCTCCGCCGCAAGGCCCGTGCCGGTGGAGATGTAGAGCGGCGTGCCCTTGAGCGCCGCGGCGTTGACCAGCGCGTCGTTGTAGCGGTTGTAGTCCGAGCCCATCTCCCCGAAGATGTGCTCCGGCGTCATGCCGGTCGCGCCGCGGTGGACGGTGAGGCCGACGAACCAGTTCGGGATCGGCGTCGAGGTCGCCGCGCAGCCGGAGAAGGATCCGACCGCCTTGTACAGGCCCGGGTTGTGCTCGGCGAGCAAGAGCACCGACGTCGCCGCCATGGACAGCCCGGCGATGGCGCGGCGGTCGCGGTCGGCGCCGAGGTACGGTTCGATTGCGTCGGGCAGCTCGTCGGCGAGGAACGTCGACCACATCTGCTTGCCCTTGTAGAAGATGTTGTTCACCGGCGGCTCGGCGGCCCAGTCGACGTAGTAGGAGAACGCGCCCTCCATCGGCACGACGACGTTCACGCCCGCGCGGGCGTACGTGTCAAACATCTCGTCGAACGCCTGCGACACCCAGTCGGTGTCCTGCTCGGAGCCGCCCGCGCCGTTGAGCAGGTAGATCGTCGGCGCGTTGTCCACGTGCTTGCCCTGGGCGTCGGTGGCGCGAAAGACCGCCACCGGGATGTCGCGGCCCATGGCGTCGGAGTGCACGCGCACGGCCGCGTTCGGCCAGGCCCTCTCGTTGCGCTGGAGGATGCCCACCCAGCGCTGGTCCTTCCCCTTCGTGGTCTGCGGCACGTCGCCCAGCGGCTTCACCGCGCTCGCGCCCGCGGCATTGCCCGCCGCGTCGCCGGTCCCGGCGGTGCCGTTGACGAGCGGGTTGTTCGGGTCGACGGGCGCGCGGTCGAGCGCGGTGGGGGCCGGGTTGACGGAGACCACCTTGTCGGGTGCCGTCCCCTCAAGTGCCACGGGGGCGGTGGCCGGTGCCGCGGCCCGCTGGGTCGTGCTCGGGGTGGCCGTCGTAGCCGCCGCCGTGGTGCTGCTCGTCGGCGTGTTCTGGGTGCTCGGCGCGCTCGTCGTGGGCTGCTCGCTCATCGTCCCCGTGGTGCTCGCGGCCGTCTCCTCCCGCGTCGGCGCGGCGGCGAGCGTCGTCTCCACCGCGGAGACGGCTGGGTCGAGGACGGTCGCGCGCCCGCCGGCTGCAGACACGTGCTGGACAGCGGGCACGGCGCCTGCGGCGATGACTGCGGCGGCTGCGACTGCGATCGCCGGACGGGAGAATTTCACGGGAGTTCACTCGCTTTCAAACAGAACCGGGGGAGATACTCGGCAACATTTTGCCAGACAGGCACGTACCATAAGCACCGTGAGTAAAGAACATTTTGACGTTGTTGTCCTCGGCGCGGGCCCCGGTGGCT
>ERZ1029874.152-NODE-152-length-12035-cov-33.900835_pt1 | contig 12035 bp, 14 predicted proteins | sample MGYA00519235_ERZ1029874 | MGnify/ENA primary metagenome ERZ1029874 (study PRJEB33666, sample SAMEA4610926) | skin metagenome | biome: Human-associated habitat; feature: Malodor aspect; material: skin | place: Philippines | collected 2015-08 ...
GCAGGCGCACGTTCTGCGCCTTGATGGTGATGCCGCGCTCGCGCTCGATGTCCATGTTGTCCAGGTACTGGTCGCGCATCTCGCGCTCGTCCACCACGTTGGACAGCTGCAGGATGCGGTCTGCCAGCGTGGACTTGCCGTGGTCGATGTGGGCGATGATGCAGAAGTTGCGGATCCGGGCGGGGTCCGTGAACGTTTCTTCTGCAAAGTTTGTCGGTTTGGCGGCCATAATTGCCACATCCTACTTTGCGCACCCCGCGCTACGGTATGCACCATGGCCTACCACCGTCTCGGACTTGTCGCCCGTTTTCGGCCCGCTGCATGGTGGCGCGCGGTCATCGAGCTTGTGATGCTGGCCGCGTTCGCCGCGCTGTTTGGCGTCGCCTGCGTTCTCGTCCTCGGTGTGGCCGCGCAGCAGCACGGACGGGACTTTTCAGTTCTTCTGGAGGGGACGGTGGATCCGCTGACCCCGCTTGTGCAGGTATTAGTCATCGCCTCAATCCTGCCGGCGCCGTTTCTCGCCGCGCGGATCGCCGGGCGCAACCCGCGGGCGCTGTGCAGCACCGCGCTGCGCCTGCGCTGGGGTGTGCTCGGCCGCGCACTCGCGGTGGTCGGTGCGCTGTATGCGGCGCAAGTGCTTATCGACGTCCTCCGGGCCCCCACCGACCCCACCGTCACCCCGTTCCGGTTGGAGTTGATCGCGGCGTTTGCGTTGGCCGTGCCGTTGCAGGCTGCCGCGGAGGAGTTCGTGTTCCGCGGCGCCCTCCCGCAGATCCTCGGGCAGTGGGGTTCTCCCGCGTGGCTGGCGTACGCGCTGCCGGCCGCGCTGTTTGTGGCAGGCCACGCCTATAACTGGGTCGGGCTGGTAGACATCGCAGTGTTCGCGGTGTGCACCGCTGTGTTGACATGGCGCACCGGCGGGTTAGAGGCCGGCATCGCGCTGCACGCCATCGGCAACACCGTGTTTTTCTCCTACGGGGCACTCGGTTTGGTTGATCCGAATGCGACCGAGATCGGTGCAGTGCAGATGCTCGGCGCAACCTTCATGACCGTCGCCTGCACCGCGCTCCTGCTGTGGGCGCTCCGCGGCACCGGTCCGGGCAGCCGAGAAATTTCAAGTGGCGGGCAGAAACCCCTTGTCCCAGCTGACGCAACGGCTTAAGGTTGCGGATAACTGTTACCCGGAGGTGCACACGTGGCGTTCGAGCGATTCAAGCGCAAAGGTGCGCGGCCACGCACGGCCTCGCTCGATCAGGGGCTGGCGCAGCTGCACGAACGGGTGAACAACCAGATCGAACACCGGCGCAACCGGGCCTCCCGCGTGGACGTGCGCCCCACCGGCTCCGTTCCCCGCAACGTGTACTACGCGGCAGACATGGACAGCGGTGCCGAGGCCGGCGAGGTTGTGTGGGTCACCGTGCCCTCCCGCCCACCTAAGGAGCGCTCCATGCTGGTGGTGGGCCGGGACCACACCGATGTGTTGGGCCTGCTGATCTCCCCCGAGAAGGAACATGCGCACGACGACCGCTGGTTTGAGATCGGCCCCGGCGACTGGGAAGCCTCCGGCAGCCCGTGCTGGGTGCGCTTGGACAAGACGCTCGTGGTGCCGGAGGCGGACGTGCACCGTCGCGGCACGACGGTGCCGCAGCGCCGCTTCGAGCGGGTTGCAAACACCCTCCGCGAACGCTTCCAATGGTCGTAGGCGGTTTGGTGGGGTAAGTCGGGCCTGGTATTCTGCCTGAGTTGCCCGTCACCGGCCACCTTTGCGGGTGCGTTCTGCTACGCGAACAGGACCTTGGGTTCGCGTTCATACCCAAAAGCAGTGCGCGAGATGCCCGGGCCGGGGCGACGACATCCAAGTTCGATTGAGAAACCAAGAGGTATTTCACTAATGGCTAACATCAAGCAGCAGAAGAAGCGCGTCCTCACCAACGAGAAGCGTCGCATGCGCAACAAGTCCGTCCGCTCCGCCACTCGCACGGAGATCCGCAAGTTCCGCGAGGCTGTGGAGTCCGGCGACAAGGCTGCCGCCGAGGCGCAGCTGCGCGTGGCGTCCCGCAAGCTGGACAAGGCCGTGACCAAGGGCGTGTTCCACCGCAACTCCGCGGCGAACAAGAAGTCCAACATGGCTCGCGCCCTGAACAAGATGGACTAGCTCCACGCACCGTGCGCCCCGTTTGCTCATCAGCGACCGGGGCGTTTCGCGTGTAATGCCCCTACCCACAGAATCGATGTATCCGCTGTGAACCTCTCCCGCCGCACGATTGCGGTCGCGCTTGCCGCTGCCCTTCCGCTATCTAGCCTTTCTGCCCCGCCCGCACAGGCGCAGACGTTGAGCTCCTCCCCCGAGTTCGAGGCGCTGCTGAAGCGCTACGCCCCGGGTGTGGACCCGGCCCTTGTGCAGGCGCTCGGCGTGCTCGCGGCACTCGCCGCCAGTGTGGCAATCGCGATTCCGATGGTGAGGTCGGGCGAAGCGGCGTCGATAGCCAGGGAGCACACCCACAGCCTCCAGGTGAGCGGGCGCAGCCGCACCTACGACGTGGTGCTGCCGCACGGGTTCAGCCCGGAACGGTCCTACCCCGTGGTTCTCGGCTTCGGCGGCTGGCAGCACACCTCGCGCCAGACGCGCGACTACGAGAACTTGGAGAGCCAGTTCCCCGGCGCGATCGTCGTCTACGGCCAGGGCGTAAACAACGCGTGGGGTGGCGCGCCGTACGCCGCCACCAGCGTCAGCGACGACGTCGCGTACACGCGCGCTGTGCTTGACGACGTCGCTTCGCGCTACCACGCCGACACCACCCGCACCGTCGCCGTGGGCCTGTCCAACGGCGGCGGGATGGCCGCCGCGCTGGCCTGCCACGCGCCGGAGATGGTGGACGCTGTGGCCACGGTGGCGGGCGCGTTCTACTCCCCCACCGTCACCGGCTGCGCGGGCGGCCAGGTGCCGACGCTGATCATGCACGGCACCAACGACGCTGTGGTGGGCTACAACGGGGGCGTCCGCCACGGCGCACCGTACGAATCCGTCGACGCCGTCGCGCGCACCTTCGCACGCAAAAACGGCTGCTCGCTGGTCGCCGCCGAGTCCCGCTCGGGCAGCGTGACCGCGTTCGACTTCGAGCGTTGCTCCGCGCCCACGCGGATCGAGCGGGTGGAAGGCGGCGGCCACACCTGGTTCACCGACCCCGACGCCACACGGGCGACGGCGCAGTTTTTGCGGCGCTTCCTTTAAACCACGCCGATAAGCCCGCGCCCAACGAGCGCGGCCCCGACGATGATGAAGAATGCGCCGGCGGCAATGTCGATGTAGGGGCCGGCGAGTAAGAATGTCCGGCGCAGTCTCTCGGCGGACGTGACCTGCGCGATCAGCCCGAACAACGCAAACGAACTGAGCCACAGCGCCGCGAGCACAACCAGCGCGGTGGCCAACGACGGGCTGGCCGGCAACATCGGGGCGATCATGGCGGCTAATGCCACCACGATCTTCGGGTTGGACAGATTGGTCAGCAGCCCGCGGAGGTAGGAGGACCGCACTGACCCGAGGCGCTGCACCGCCTCGTCGAGGTCTGCCGGCGGATCGTGCCGGTCGCGCAGCCCGCCGCGCAGATTGACCGCCCCCATCCAGACCAGGACCGCGCCGCCGACGACCTGCACCGCACTGACGGCCTGGGGCACCGCGTTGAGGAGCGCCGCCGCGCCGAAGACGGTCAGCGCAAACCACAGCGCCGCGCCGGTGTGGATGCCCAGGTTGGCGGCCCACGCGTGCCGGCGCGACCGCGTGGCGGTGCGCATGAGCAGCACGAGATCCGGCCCCGGTGCCGCGGCACCGACCAGGTTGAGCCCGACGATGGCTGCGAGATCCCCCAGCGCGATCATGCCAGTTCAGCGATTCGGCGCACCGCGTTTTCGAGCGCGAATTCCGGGTCGCCGCCCTGCCCCTTGACCTCCGCGTCCAGGTCGGAGACGATGATCACGGCTTGGGAAACCGCGTCGCCGCTCCACTGGCGTGCGACCTGCATCGTTTTCTTCGCCACGTACGGGTGCATGCCTACGGTGCGGGCGATCTGGTCCGGGTTGGCGCGCACACCGTGCAGCTTGGCAATGTCGCCGACCTTGCGGGCCAAAGCGGCGGAAATACTGACTGGGCTGGTGCCCAGCTGCAGCGCCCGGCGAGTGGACGCCAGCGCGCGGTCGGTGCGGCCGGCCACCGTCTGGTCCGCGATGTCGAAGCCGGCCACCTCGGCCACACCCACGTAGTACGCGCGCACGGACTCGACGGTGAGTTCTCCCTCGGTGTCGCTGACCAGCTGGCTTACGGCGGAGGCGAGCTCGCGCAGGTCGGAGCCGACGGATTCCAACACAGCCGCTGCCACGTCCGGGGTCGGGCGCACGCCGTAGTGGCGGAATTCCTCCATGAGCCAAGTGCGGCGCTCGTTGTCCTTCAGCGGGTCGGCCTTGTGCACCTCGGCGGCTTTAGCAAATTTTTTCACCATGGCCTTTTGCCGCCCGCCTCCGGTGTGCTCAATGACCAGCGTGATCCCCGGGGCCGGGTCCACGCACGCTGTGAGCAAAATCTCGGTGGGTTCTTTGCCCGCCAGTTCGGCGTGCTTGACCACTACCACCCGGTCCTCCGCAAACAGCGAGGGGCTGGTTGCCTTGGCTATCTCGCCCTCGGAGACGTCGCCGGCGCGCAGCGTGGTGACCTCCACGCCCTCGCCGGCTTGAGCGACGATGGCTTTGGTTGCGCGCTCCGCAAGGAAGTCGTCCTCGCCGAGAACGAGGTGCACGGGGTTGAGCATGCGCGCCATCTTACGGCCCACGATTGGGGAAGATCACGGGGATCCCCTCCCGCGTTGCAACTGGCCGGGACAGCGGCGCGCCGTCTTCGAGCACCACCACAAGCTGCGCCCACGGCGGCACCGGGTCAACCTCTTCCTTAGTGTGCACCACGTGAGCGCGTTTGCCCGCCGGGTCGACCGGGCCAGGCGCTGCTGGCGCGGACGCGAACAGGAGACACGCAACAGTCACGCACACTGTCGCACGGGGCCTTTCGGCGAGAAACCCCGCGATGATCCAGCCGTAGGCCACCAACGCCGCGAGAGGGGTGGCTGACACCGTCGCGCTCGGCAACCCTGCCCCGATTTTGGCCACGGTGTGCACCCACCACGCCATCGGCTCCACGCACCACAGCACTGGGGTTTCCAACCCGCCTGGCAGCAGCGAGCACACGGCGGCGATCAAGCCCAGCACCGTCACCGGCCCTACGACTGGGGCCACCAGCACGTTGGCGCCGACAGCTACCAGCGAAACTTTCCCCGCCATCAGGGCCACGATCGGCATGGTGGCCACGTCCGCCGCCACTGCGACGGCCAGCGCGCGCACGAGGATGTCCGGCCAACCCGTCGCCGCCAGTGCCCGGTAGAGCAGCGGAAATAAGGCTACGATGCCGGCAGTGGCCGCCACAGATAGTGCGAACCCGTAGTGCACCGCGAGATCCGAGTCCACGAGCACCAGCCCGATCACGGACAAGCACAGCGCGTGAATCGGTTCTGCGTGCCTGGATGAAAGCACCGCCACGAGCCCAACTAACCCGGACACCGAGGCGCGCAGCACGCTCGGCTCCGGGCCGACCAACGCGGCGTAGACCAGGAGCGCCACTGCGGAGGCCGCGATCTTGCCGCGCAGCCCCGCCCCGGCCGCTGCCGCCGCAACCGCGGCGAAGGTGGAGACGATCGCGATATTGGCACCAGAGACAGCAGACAGATGCGACAGGCCGGTATCGATGTACATCTGCTGCTCCGCGGCGGACTGCAGGTTGACGTCGCCGAGCACCATGCCCGGAATGAGCCCCTGCGACGCGGGGCCCACCTTCGCCTCCACCGCCGCGGCGAAGGTGGAGCGGACGTGGTGAGCGAACCCCGCCAACCCCTCGGGCGGGCCGATCACCTCGACCCGGCCATTGAGCACGAACGGGTTCACGCCGGGGCGGCCCGACTCCGCCACAACCCCACTGCCCACAACCTGCGCGCCGTTGACGGCACCGTCGGGCAGCTCTTCGACGAACACCGGCGTGACCGACGGCTGGCCCGGCACCCGCACCCGCACGAGGTACGCGCCGGACGACGTCTGCTTCGGTGCGCCGCTGACCGTTCCCGCGACCTCGGCGGCGGTGGAGCACAACCGCATCCGCACTGTCGCGGTCACTGCAGACGCCACCCCAAGGCCCGCGGTGAGCACCGCCTGGCCGAGCTCGCGCCATATCAGACACCCAACCACGAACACGCCTGTGGCAGCGGCCGCCGCGTACGTCCCGAACAGGATGCAGCACGCCGCCGCGGCCCACACTGCGAGCGCCGCCGGAACCAGCCGCAGCTCCGACACGGCTACAGCCCCACCTGCGAACGCATTGCTTCAAACTTGGCGGGACCGATGCCGCGCACGTCCATGAGCTGCTCCACCGACGTAAACGGGCCGTGAGCCTCCCTGTGGGCGACAATCGATGCCGCCGTCGCTTCCCCCACCCCTGGCAGCGAGGTGAGCTCCGCCGCAGTAGCCGAGTTCAGCGACACGGTTCCGGGCCCGCCGCCTGCGGGCGGGGGCACACCAGGCGGCGGGGCAGCGCCGACGGCCTGGACGAGGATCTGCTGGCCGTCCACCAGCAACTGCGCCTGGTTGTGCGCCAGCAGGTCCGCATGCGGCAGTGGCTGGGCGACCTGGAGGGCGTCGGCGATGCGGGAGCCCTCGTTCAACGTCATCAGCCCCGGGTTTGCCACCTCCCCCACAACGGCCACTACCACCACCCCGCGGACTTCAGTCGGTTCCGCTACCTGCTCCCATTCGATCTGCTCGCCACCACCGCCGTCGCGGGTGAAACCCCACACCCCCACCGCAAGCAGCAGCGCCGCGACCACCACGGCGGCCGGCTTGACCGGCACCGACACGCGCGGCGCGGGGTAGCGCACAGCCAGGAGGTCTTCTTCCCCGGTTGGCCTGGTGAGCTCCTGCAGGCGGTCAATGGCGTTCATACCACGGAAGCTAAATGTGCAAGCGCACAACCGGAAGCCCCCCGGCCGAAATCTGTGGATAACGTTGTTGCGGCGTCACCAACTCACGCCGCTTGTCCACAGCTACTGGGCGGGTTCCAGAGAAGAAAAGACAACCGAAAGGCCGATCGCGCCGGGGCCGGCGTGGACCGCCAGGACGTCGACAAGCGGTTCCAGCATCACCCGGGAGCCCTGCGGTAGCTGGGCCTCGAGCAGGTCCGCGAGCTGACCAGCCGCATCCGCCGCGTCCGCGTGCTGGATCGCGGCGAACACCGGCTCGCCGGCGGCGCGCTCCACAACAAGTTCCGCAAGCTTGGCAAACGCCTTCGACTGGGTGCGGGTCTTGCCAGCGAGTTCCAGCTTGCCGTCGTGGATGCGCAAGATCGGCTTGTTCGCCAGCAGCGCCGCCGACAGCACCGCTGTGCCTGTGGGCAGCCGCCCGGACTTTCGCAGATCATCCAACTGGTGCAGGTATACCCACGTCTCCGCACGGGCGAGAGTGGACTTCGCCATCGCCTCACATTCGTCCACATCCCCGCCTTCTAGGGCCACCGTCGCAGCGGCCATCGCCGCGGCGCCGACAGTCATGCCGGCGGCGTCGGTTTCTACCACGCGGACGGTTCCGGGAAACACCGCAGACGCCGCCACGGCCGCAGACCACGTCGACGACAGCGCCTTGGACAAGTGCAGCGCCACCACCCCGTCATCGCCGCCGCGCTCCAGCTGACGCGCATAACAGGCCGCCAACTCCAGGGAGGAAAGTCCGGAGGTGCCCTTCTCCTCGCCGTGGTCCATCACGTGCATGTCGGCGACGGTGATATCCAGCTCGCGCACAACCTGCGCAGGCAAGCCGGCCGAAGAGTCCACCACCACGCGCACCGCCACTTAGTTCAGCCCCCGGTTCCAGGCTTCGAGGTACCAGCGGGACACCGAAGGATCGTCGGGAAGCGGCATCGCCACAAGCCGTGCCGTGTTGGCGTTGCCCAGGCCTTTCAGCGCGGGGTACTGCGCCACAACGAAGCTGAGAAGCGACGCGGTCAGCGCCGCGATCGTGCCGCCGTGGGAGACCAACAGCACCGCCGAGTCGTCCCACTCGCGGTAATCACGCACGAGTTCGTCCACCACCGCGCGCGCACGCGCGGCCACCTCCAGCCGGCTCTCCCCGCGCGGCGGCGCCCAGGAGGCATCGGTGCGCCACACGGCACGCGCCCCTTCGTGCGCGGTGTCCACCTCGTTGTGCGTCTTGCCCTGCCAGTCCCCGAGGTGGGTTTCGCGCAGGCGGCTATCGATGTCTACAGCAAGCCCCAAATCAGCCGCCACCACCTCAGCGGTGTTTCTCGCGCGCATCAGGTCAGATGAGACGATCTTGGAAATTCCGAGATCACGCAGTTCTTTCGCCGCGGCGTGGGCTTGCGCAACACCCCGGTCAGACAGCACCGTGTCCAGCTGCCCCTGCATGCGCGAGGTGGCGTTGTACTCCGTCTCGCCGTGGCGCAGCAGGATCAAACGACGTTGCATGGTGTAAAACTCGCCTAGTATTCGTCGTCGGCTGCCGCCGGGCCCTCACCCGCAAGCGGCAGGTCTTCAATGTTCTGCGCCTGGCGCAGCTCGGCCTCGTCGCCGAAGGCAGTGGGGCGCTCGTAGGGCTCGAGGCCCTCGACCTCGATCGCCGGGCAGTCCGCGTAGAGTCGGTCTAGGCCGTAGAACTCGCGCTCGGCGTCACGCTGGATGTGGACGACAAAGTTGCCGTAGTCCAGCAGCACCCAGCGGTTTTCGCGGTTGCCCTCGCGGCGCTTCGGCTCCACGCCAAGATCCGTCAGGTCGTCCTCGACCTCCTGGACGATGGCGGCGACCTGGCGTTCGTTGTCCGCCGAGACAATCACGAACACGTCGGTGATAGCCATGACGTTGGACACGTCGATGACGGCGATGTTCTTGCCAAGCTTTTCATCCGCTGCCTTGGCGGCAACTTTGGCCCGGTCGATGGAGATCTGCGGAGCGGTCAAGTGGGAAACCCTTCGTGTGTAGGCGGACAGACCCCGCCATTGTCCCACGACACGCCCCGGTAGTGCTACTTAGGCGTACAGAGCGTTCTTGGCGATGTACTGCACCACCCCGTCCGGCACCAGGTACCAGACCGGGCGCCCCTCGGCGGCGCGGGCGCGGCAGTCCGTGGACGAAATGGCCATCGCGGGAATCTCCACCAAGTGCACGCGCTCCTGAATGTCGGCGGGGAACATGTCCTCCCGCAGCTCGTAGCCCGGCCGTGTGACACCGACGAACTCTGCGAGCTCGAACATTTCCTCCCAGTCGTGCCACGACATGATGGAGGCAAGCGCGTCCGCGCCGGTGATGAAGTACAACGCCTCGTCAGGGAACTGCTCGCGCAGGTCCCGCAACGTGTCGATGGTGTAGGTCGGCCCACCACGGTCGATATCTACCCGCGAGACCGAAAACCGCGGGTTGGAGGCGGTGGCGATCACCGTCATCAGGTAACGGTCCTCCGCCGGGCTGATCGTCTTGCCCGCCTTCTGCCACGGCTGGCCGGTGGGCACAAAGATGACCTCGTCCAACTCGAACCGGTCGGCCACTTCGCTCGCGGCGACCAGGTGCCCGTGGTGGATTGGGTCGAACGTGCCGCCCATGACACCGATGCGCCTGGCCCGATCCAACGAGGCCGCGTAGTGTTCCCCCACTGCGCCTACCACTGCGCCTACCACTGTGGGGGCAAAGGCACGATGTCGATGGACTCGATGAAGAGCATGCCTGCTCCCAACAGCGCCCCAAGCAACGCGCCGACGATGCCGAACGCGATGCCGACACCGAGCTCCGTCTTCGTCTCGTCCGCCCATTTCTCGGAGGAACCGGCGGAGCTGCGCGACACCTCGCGCTTTGTGCACAGCGGCTCGCCGTTTTCGTCCTTCACCGCGATGGGCTCGCCGGTGGCCCCGTCGATGATGGGCGTACCTTTGTCATCCACCTCCCAGGTGCAGCTCTCCTCAACGACCACCGTGCGCTTGCTGTCGCGCGTAATGGTTTCAGCGCCGGCGGGAGCTACGGCGAGGGCTACGGCGCAGGCGGTGACCGCGGCAGTGGTGCGGATGCGACGCGTCATCAGCGGTACCGTACCTGATCCACGAAACGGCCGAAGGAATCGGAAACCTGGTTATCCCAGCGCGACGGCCAGCGGAAGTACCTGGCGTGGTTGCCGCCGTTGCTCTGGGAGCCCTGCAGCGTCTGCACCGACAGGTCGCACACCGCGTCCAACGGCAGACAGTAGTTCACGCGGTTGCGCGTGGCCGCAGCCGTCTTCGAGTTAAACGGCAACATACCCAGCATGCCGCCTGCGCCGCCGCCGGGCACGCCGACGGTGGACCAGTCGCCCGCCGCCGTGTTGGGGTTGCCGAAGTAGACCACGCCCGCGAGCTGACCGCGTCGCGCCAGTTCGCGCTCGTGCTCAAGCAGAATCATCGCGCCCTGGGAGTAGCCGGACAGGATGTACTTCGGGCGGCAGCCGGTAGCGGCCTGATAATCGTTGATCATCTGCATCACGCCGCCGCGGCCGATCTGCACCGAGTCTAGGAACTGGTTCGCCGCGCGCCGCGCCGTCATGAAGACCGGGTTGGCCCACTGGATGGCCAGGCCGAGCGCTTGCAGCAGCGTGGACGGCACAGCCACCTCGGGCACGTCGTACTCGGGGAAGGTCGCCGGGTAGTAGCGCGGCTCCAGGCCGATGACCTCGACGTCCTTCATCAGCGAATTGCCGCCGTGGGTGGCGGTGTAGCGGCGCTCCGCATGACGCAGGAAGGCGCGGATGGTTTCACCCTCCCAGCCGTTGGAGGTCCACGGCGCGGCCCCCGAGTACTTGGTGGGGTAGATCTCCCCGTTCTGGCCGGAACCGCGCGCGGCAACCACAGCGACGGCCGGGCAGCGGGTCTGCGCGTCGGCTTCCTGCACGGGAGCGACGGGGGTGACAGTGGCGGTAACTGCTGTGGCAACAGCGGTGGCGAACAGCCCAAAGCGGGCGCGCCAGGAGGTCCGGGATTTCAGCACGCGAGATAGATTAGCGCACCTGGCCGGTACCTTCCAGGATCCACTTGGTGGTGGTCAGCTCCGGCAGCGCCATGGGGCCGCGGGCGTGCAGTTTCTGGGTAGAGATGCCGATCTCTGCGCCCATGCCGTACTGCTCCCCGTCCGTGAAGGCGGTCGATGCGTTGAGTACGACGGCGGCGGCGTCGATGGCGTCAGCGAAACGTCGTAAAGCATCGGCGTCCTGGGCCGCGATTGCCTCGGTGTGGCCGCTGGAGTAGCGCGCGATGTGGGCGATCGCCCCGTCCACGCCGTCCACGACCGCGCTCGCGATGTCCATGCTGAGGTACTCCTCGGCGAAGTCAGCCTCGGTCGCGGGCGTGACGTGGGCGCCGAAGGCAGCATGCCTCTCGACGTCGCCGTGCACCTCAACCCCCGCTCCTTGCAACGCGGCGATGACCGCGCGCTTGTTTTCGTCCGCGAGAGCCGCATCGATGAGCACGGTTTCCGTAGCGTTACACACGCTGACCCGGCGCGTCTTGCCGTTGAGTAGCATCGCGACCGCCTTGTCCATGTCCGCGGAGGCGTCGATGTAGAAGTGGCAGTTGCCCGTGCCCGTCTCAATGGTGGGCACAGTCGCGCCCGTCACCACGGCCTCGATCAGGCGCGCGCCGCCACGCGGGATCACCACGTCCACCAGGCCGCGGGCGGTGATGAGGTCTTGAACCGACTCGTGGGAATCGCACGGCAGCAGCTGCACCGCCTCGCGCGGCAAATCGTGGTCTGCGAGGGAGTCCTGCAACACCTCGACCAGCTTCTTGTTGGAGTGCCTCGCAGTCTTGGAACCGCGCAACAGCGCCACGTTGCCGGATTTTAGCGCCAGGCCGAACGCGTCGACGGTGACGTTTGGGCGGGCCTCGTAGACCATGCCCATCACGCCCAGCGGCACGCGCACCTGCTTCA
>ERZ1029874.153-NODE-153-length-12031-cov-8.483801_pt1 | contig 12031 bp, 11 predicted proteins | sample MGYA00519235_ERZ1029874 | MGnify/ENA primary metagenome ERZ1029874 (study PRJEB33666, sample SAMEA4610926) | skin metagenome | biome: Human-associated habitat; feature: Malodor aspect; material: skin | place: Philippines | collected 2015-08 ...
AGAGCCGCGGACTCATAATCCGCTGGTCGCGGGTTCGAGCCCCGCTGGCCCCACTCAGTCTCATTGATGGTTGAAGGCGGCTTACTTCCGTCGAGGTGGCGTATCGTGAAAATTTTGGTTCTATCGCAGTATTGGCATCCAGAGAATGGAGTACCACAGCGCAGGTGGTCGTGGTTGAGCTCGGTGCTAGCTGATGCAGGGCACGAGGTGACAGTGGTGGCGCCACCACCACACTACAAACGCCGCATAGGTCTAAATGAGTGGATTAAGGACCGAGGATTTTCACCATCGAAAGGCCTCAGCAAGGGTCCAAGCGGTGAGCTCATCCTCCGTACCGGCTATTTTCCGTCAGGAAGAGGTCTGACCAGGAGAATCTTCAACCAAGGTTGGAACGCGCTTGGCATGGCGCGGGGGGTTTGGACACTAAGGCACCGTAAGAAGTATCAGCCCGATTTGATAATTGGTACGGTGCCAGCGATCCCTACGGCGGGCGTAGCTTTTTACTCTTCTTTGAAGTTTCGAGCTCCCTACATCATTGACCTTCGGGATGCGTGGCCTGCACTGTTTGACGAAAGACAGAACTGGAACGAAGGGGTGGGGCAAAAGTCCTTGAGGGAACGTGTTCTTTCCTGGGGGGCGTTCCCGATGATGGTTGGGATCACCAAGGGATGCTTGAACTTCATTCTATCCAGAGCGGACTTCATTATCACCACTTCTGAGCTGCTAAGTCGCGATATCTCATCCGATCTACAAGTTCGCTCAGAAACAGTGAGGAACGTATTCCCAAGTCCGCAATTCCGACAAACTGTGGAAGACTCGAGAAAGAACAACGAGCTAAATGTGCTTTACGCTGGCACTCTCGGCCGAGCGCAGAAACTTGAAAATGCATTGAACGCTGCGAAGATCGCAGAAAACGAAGGCGTGGCCGTCAGGATTCGTCTGGTCGGCGACGGCGCGGCATGGGATGCCCTCGCTGACCGCGCAGATGAATTGGGAATCCATGTCGAGATGCATCACCAGAAGAAGCCTGAAGACTTAGGCGCAGATTACGATTGGGCAGATACCGCATTAGTGCACTTGACCGACTGGGCATCCTTGAAATGGGCCGTGCCGTCTAAAACGTATGAGTTGATGACCAACCAGATTCACATAACGGGTGTCGTAGTGGGGGAGACAGCCGATATTATTCAGCGATTTGAAGCCGGAGACGTGGTTCCACCGGGACAACCTGATGAACTCGCAAAACTTTGGGTCGGTCTAGCCCAAAATCGACAGCGGCTTAAAGTGGCCGCCAGGGGAAGAGAGTGGGTAGAGCTAGAGCGTAGCGTAGATGCGCCCGCGACTCTGCTGCGCGCCGTAGAAGAAACCGGAGCCCGGTAATGAAGGTAAGGGATTTATCGCATTTTGAAATGCCGGGTGGAAAAGCATGGGTGTGCGTTAATGAGCTGACTTTCCTCTTTGACGCGTCCGTTTTCGCCTCGGGGTCCAACTTCAGTAGTGGCTTACGGCCACCAGGTGTCGACGGTGTGCAGTACGTTGCCGCTGTCAATTGTTCACGAGATCAGCTGGACACTATCTGCGAGTGGGATGGAGCATTCTATGAGTGGGAGCTGGTTTACCTCGTGCACAGCGATTGTTTAGAAAATCTTTCTAAAGTTTTGACGAACGAAGTGAACCTGGCTGTCATTGGTGTGGCTGTGGACGGGGAATGGATTCGATTTAAGCTTGCCCCAGCTAAGGCTGGAGACCGGAGTTCTGCAGATTTCAACCGAGGACTTCTGGTCGGAAAAACCAGTCACCGGGGGGATAGCTCGCCAAAACAACGAATGGATGCGACCACTAAACCTCTACCGACAAAAGTGGAAATCATTCGGATTTTGTCCTCTCGGTTGAAACCATTCAAAAGGTTCCTGCCCAAGACGCTTGTACACCTTGCGTATCGAGCATTGGAGGTTATTCGATGAAGCACCTTGCACAAGGGCTCTCGGTGGTGGTGCCAACTATGGGCGGTGTGGATCGTTTGCCAACGCTATTGCGTTCACTCGAGCGCCAGTCGTTAAGCCCAAATCTATGGGAAGCAATTTTCATCGTGAACGGAGGGGATGATGGCACCGGAGAGCTTATTGATAGTTGGCGCAGCAGAACCGGTGTTAATGCGCGAGCACTGTTTCTAGAGGTCCCGAGTGCGGGAGCAGCCCGGAATCTGGGTTTAGCTGCCGTTAGCAGAGAATATACGACTTTCGTGGACGATGATGATTGGCTAGAGGATGGCTTCCTTGAACAAGGTTTACGCTTTGCGGAAGCCAAGGGGGTCGTACTTATGCCTATCAAAGAGGCTGCTTCAGTCGACGCGATTCCTTCCTCAGCAAATACGATAAATCTTCGCAGACGGTCAACGCCAGACGGTCGTGTCGGTTTGAGTCAGGCTCCTTGGGCTCTCGGCTTCAACGCTTGCAAAATTATTAGCTCGGCATTGTTGGGAAAGTATAGGTACGATCCAAAACTCCGCTCTGGAGAGGACGTAGTGTTCTTTGCACACTTGCTACGTCATCCAGAACTCGAGCTGATAGTCCCAGAAGGACTGAACGGATACGCTTATGTTCGCACCGTCAGGGCGAATTCGATTTCCAGACGCGAAAAAGACTTCGATTTTTGCGTGAGACAGAGACTGGAAGTTATTTCTAGTTTGCAGAAATTAGAGTTGTCTGGGCCTGGTCGGCAAGCTGTCAAGTCGCTGGAGTTGTCCCAATTCCAATTCGTCGCCGAGTATTTGCGGAGCCACCCGGAGGATTTCGCAGATGCCGCGGACGCTGCTTTGGGCATGGGCGTACAGGGGTTGCCTTGGAGACGGGGGCACTCATCTCAGGCAAAACGACTCGTGATCTCATATTGTTTCCCACCATTCGCTGATCCTGCAGCTAATGTAGTTGCGAAACGCATCGTTTCGTATGCAGAGCCCGTCGACGTCGTGAGTGCAGATATGACGCCTGTACGAAAAATTGACCGTTCGAGTGAGGCTCTGGTGGAACCGTGGGTTCAACAACATTGGAGAATTGGCGGGTTCCCGTCCTTTAATTCCTGGGCTCACATTTCGGCTTTCGCAAAGAAAGCAGTAAAAGCTGCTGACGGTAAGTACGAAACGTTACATAGTCGAGCCTTGTGGTCTGGTTCGCACGTTGCCGCTGCGCTCTATAAACTTCGGAAACCCTCGGTTTTCTGGGAAGCGGAGTTTTCGGACCCGCTTCGTTTTGGTGTAGATGGCCAGCCCCGCGTGGCAGAAGAGGCGAGCGGGCTTCTGGCGCGCAAGCTGCGAACTGAAATTGAAAGAAAGGGATGGGGTGGAGAAGACGCTACCGGGCATTTTGCGCTAACTGAGCTGGCTACACTTGCACTAGCTGACAGGGTTAGCTTCTCAAATCGCAACCAAGCGGAGGTTGTTCTCTCGAGCTACTCTTCCTCGTTCCAAGAGATGGTGAGAACGAAGATGGTAGTAAACCCGCAGCCAGTTCCCCCCGCTAGCGCGTACGAATCGGCTCAATCGGATCTGTTCTTGCCGTCGGACGAGATAACAATAGGGTTCTTCGGCAATTTCTATAAAAATCGAGGCCTTGGGAACTATGTCGCTGCTATCGGGGTCCTTCCTCCGGAAGTTGCCGGTAAATTTCAGCTCCATATCTTTAGCAACGGTAAACTTGATGAAACAGCTGAGGCGTTGCGTCGTTCGGGTCGAATTGTGCTGCACGATCCGTTGGACTATCTGCAGTTTTTGAATGCATCTTCCAAGTTTGACGTTCTCCTAGTGACGGACACAAGAACTAGAGACACAAGTTTCAAAATGAACCCTTTTCTGCCGTCAAAACTGGCTGACTACGAGGGGGCGGGAGTCGACATATGGGCGATGGTGGAGTCAGGGTCGCCACTGGAGTCGAGACGGACGGCATTCAAGTCTCATTTGGATGACGTGGAAGGGGCGGCAGATCAGATGCTGGCTATTAGTCGCGAGAAGGGTAAGGTAAGCCGAAGGTCTGGACGCTAACGGGCTGCGCAGGTCCCGCACGTCCAGTGGATCGGAGTTTTTACATAATGGAACAGGCAGATTCTCATAGACAGTGTGGAGACTCGCCGCAATTGACAGGTGAGGCGAATATCAAAGGGCAGCAAGGTGTCTACCGTGTTGACGCGAGCAGACTCCAAACACTCCAAAGTAGACCCGCTTTATTCGACTATTGTCGCCAGATCTGGGACCGGCGCTTTTATATTTGGACCGACGCCAGGTTCAAGGCGCTTCGAACGACCAAGGACTATCGCCTCTGGAGAACTTGGCTAGTCCTCCAGCCACTCTTGGATGTTGCTTTCTACGCCTTCCTTTTTGGCTTTATTCTAAAAACATCTCGCGGAATCGAAAATTTTATCGGGTATCTGATTCTGGGGGTGATTTTTATGCGGATGATGGTGGGCATGCTGAATCAGGGCTCAATGCTGATCCGAAACTCCAAGGGAATGATAAAGACATTCCAATTTCCGCGGGCGGCATTGCCAATTTCGCAATCGATCCGCTCTATGTTGGATAACATCCTTCCTGCTGTCGTCGCGGTAATAATGGCGCTAGCTTCGCAGTCCTTTCATGGTGTCAGCTGGTCCGTTATTTTGGTTGTGCCACTCTATTTGATGCTGCATCTTTTCGGGTGCGGTTTGATGTTGGTAACGGCTCGGCTAACCGCAGAGATTCCTGATAGTAAAGCCTTACTGAATTTTGTAAGCAGGGTGTGGTTTTTCCTATCGGGCGTCATGTTTTCGATTGAGCGGTTTGTGGATCACCCGATACTGCTTGATCTAATGACATCGAATCCGGCGTATATCTTCTTGACGGCCATTCGAGATTGCGTAATCTACGGTTCTGTACCCGCCTTCGAGGTTTGGGGAAAGCTGTTATTGTGGGCATTCGGTACATTTGTCGCAGGTTTGGTTTACTTTTGGAGGGCGGAGGCGAAATATGTCCGACTCAGCCAGTAGTGTGAACTCGAGTCCGAGCGGGAACCTCGATTCGGAGGTTGTGGTCGCGCTGTCTGGCGTAAACAAAACTTATGTGATTGGCAGGGGGAGGTCAGAAGACGCTGGAGCCTCGAAGCTAACCCGTGGTAAACATCGAGTAGACGCTTTAAGGGATGTTTCCTTAGTAGCCTCCTCCGGGGAAAGCGTCGGCATAATTGGGTTAAACGGCTCTGGAAAGTCTACGCTTCTCCGGATCATTGCCGGCGGGGAAGAACCGACTTCTGGTGAGGTGATGGTAAAGTCTCGTCCGATGCTCTTGGGGGTGTCGCCCGCGTTGCAGGGGGATTTAACGGGCGCCCAGAATGTCTACCTGGGTTGCTTGGCATTGGGAATGCGCCCCGAGCAAGCGCACGAGCAAATTGACGTTATTGCAGAGTGGACTGAGCTTGGCGAGGCGATCGAGCGTCCGATGTCTACTTACTCTTCAGGTATGGGCGCGAGACTCAGCTTTGCAATTTCTACGGCGGTTGAACCGGAAATCTTGTTGATCGATGAAGCTCTCTCCACAGGTGACGCAGCTTTCGGCTCGAAGGCCAAAAAGAGAATTAAACGGGTAATCGAGCGGGCTGGCAATATCTTCTTGGTCTCACATTCTCTAGGCACAGTTGAAGACATCTGTGAGCGTAGTATCTGGATTTACCAAGGTGAAGTTATCGCAGATGGGCCAACTGAGGTAGTTGCAGCGAAGTACCACGAGTGGGCCCGGTTAATGGGGAAGATGAACAAGGCGCCGGCGGAGAAGTTTCTTCGCGAAATTCATTCCGAGTATCGAAAACCAGAGGTAAAGTTTATTAATCGGCTCTAGAGGTAAAGCTTAAGAAGTCGGAGGTCCCAATAGCTTCTTGCCTGACATTCTGGAACTCGCGATGCTCGACGAGCTTACAGACTAGCTGAGCATCGAATATCGGGGGAGCCATTTCTGCAGTTGTTACGTTGGGGAGAGTGAGTTCTTTTGGTAGACATTCAAGGTTGGGCTCCCAAATCGCAAAGACGGTGTCTGGGTTGCGCCGTGCCAACTTCTCGGCAACCTCGAGGGCAGGTGAACTGCGAAGATCATCGATATTGGGCTTAAATGTAATGCCTAAGAGTAAGACCGGTCGGCCGTCGTTTTGGGAAATGTGGTTCTCGATCTGGTTGACAACCCAATCTGGCTTGTGGTCGTTCACTGCTCGCGCAGTTTGAATTAACTTTGTGTCGTTAGGGGAGGCGTCCGCCAGAAACCACGGGTCTACTGCGATGCAGTGGCCGCCAACTCCCACACCTGGATTTAAAATGCTCACGCGTGGATGCTTATTAGCGTACTCGATGACATCCCACACATTGATTCCGAGGCTTGCTGATAGCAGCGACAACTCATTTGCGAACGCAATATTGACGTCGCGAAATGCGTTCTCGGCTAGTTTCACTACCTCCGCCGTTTCAGCGTCGGTAATGTCGAGTCTGCCCGTGCAGAAAGTGGCGTAAACTTCAAGGGCCTTTGATGCCGCTTCTTCGGACAATCCACCAATCACGCGATCGTTCTGCGAGAGTTCGCTAAGTGAATTCCCGGGCAAAACCCGTTCCGGACAGTACGCAAAGTGGACTTCATCCACGAGCTCTGGACGTTTTGATGAGACGAGTTTCATCAGTTCCCGTGTCGTTCCAGGCGGACACGTGGATTCGATGACGATCAGATTCCCCGGCTGCAGTAGATCGATAATCGATTCCGTAGCGGCGAATACAGCCTCGAGCTCTGGGGCTTTCGATTGGCTAATCGGGGTCGGAACCGCGATGATGAAGGTCGATGACGGGGCTGGGGTAGTCGATAGAGCCAAATTGCCAGAATTCAGACAAGTATCGAGAAGCTCGGAAAGTCCGGGTTCATTAGGAGCATTGAGGCCAGAATCAATCTCACGTATCCGCTCTGGGTTTATATCGACTCCAAGAACCCTATTCCCAGCGTTCGCGAGCAGGGCGGAAGTTGGAAGCCCGATGTAGCCTAGTCCAAGAAAACATACGTCGTAAGGCATACCGATACCTTAGTTCTTGGCGTAAGGGTTAGGGAATTGGCCCTGGAGCTTCAGGTGTGGGGGTCAACATGCGTGCATCTATCGGTCAATCTAGACTTGTATTTAACTTAAATGCGAAATTCAGATCAGACTCGGAGAGTTTTTTGGAGATACAGAGGGAAGCCCTCCTCGGTTCAGTATTAAGATTCAAGCGAGGAGCTGTTGGGGCTGTTCGAGGGGGCCTAACAGATGCTAGAAGGCGCATAGCTTTACAGCGCTCTGTCGTTTACGAATTTCCTGCCCCGGCAGGATACGTACCGCATTCCATAGTGATTGAGATGGCAGAAGTCAAGCCAAAGAGTCATTTAGTGATTCCGGAGGGGCCTCGATCATTTTGGAGGGGAAAGTTAAGTTACTCCGAGGCGTTAGGGAGGGAATACCGCTATTTGGAACCAGATCGTACCGAGATTGAACTTGGAAGCAGTGCATCTTTTGAGCCGCTTCGGGCACGCATAGTTCCCTGGGGAGAGAGCAGAAAGAGACAGCCGGAGACGATCTACGTGACGTTTGTGACGAACAATCCCTCTCCGCTCGGACAACGCTACCGTCTAGTTATCGGAAAATTAGTATAAGGAATCCGCTATGCAAGAAAAAAAGAAGCCTTTTGTCAGCGTTGTGATTGCCAGCTTGAATAGAGCAGAGCTTCTCCGGGAAAGCATGACTTCCGTGCTTAACCAGTCTTTTAGAGATCTGGAGTTGATCGTCGTAGACGATGGTAGTGATGACAATACTGAGGAGGTCGTACGGAGCTTCGGTGACCCCCGAGTTCGCTATTTTCGTACCGGTGATACCCCGCGCGGGATTTCAGCGGCGCGAAATTTGGGAGCTCGAGAATCGCGCGGAGAATGGACCGCGGTTCACGACGATGATGACTTGATGCTGCCCCACCGATTGGAAAACCAAATCAAGCGAATTGAGCCGGGCATCGATTTCATTTACGGCGCATTTGTGAATTTCAATAATGAAACAGCGGAGCTTCAGCTTCACCATGGACGAAATATGACCTACGGCGCAGCGCTCCAAACCGGTTTTGCTCCGGGACACTCGACCTGGCTCGTTCGTACCGACCTGATTAGACAGTTTGGTTACGATGAGGGGCTTGAAAGCGCAGTTGATAACAACCTCGCATTTCGCTTTCTCCGTAGCGGGGTAGAGATGGTTCACTCGGGAGATGTATGTTTGCTTCGGAGAGTCCACTCGGGGCGGATTACCGATACGGGTGGAGCTGGTCAAAAGTATGCGGCGGAGTTGAACTTAAGATTCCTGCGGACAAAAGTTAACAGCGCGAGTAGAAAGAAGCTATGGAAAGCGGCGCGGTACGATTGGGGGCCTGTTGATAAGGAGTCTTGGGAGCACAAGGCCCTCTACCATCTGCCAGATCACCTTGTCCGCCGTACCGGCCAAGTCTTTCGATTTAAAAAGTCGGGAGATGGCGAAGCAATTTCAATCGCTAACGAATACAAACCGTCGGTGTCTCTTGAAGAGTTCTTCCAGCTATCTGCCGAGGGCTCGTACCTTGGTGAAGTCAGAGTCAGGTTGCGTGAAGACGATGAAATTGAACAGCTAGTCTCATCTCAAACTCCACCTCCATCGAATGATGACGGTGTTGCGAGAGCTATTGCGTACTACGTCAGCACAAATTCCAGTGCAAAATACATCGCTATCGGTTTGCGTCGAGATCATCACGAACGCAGTTTGAGTTCGAACTTTGTGAGCTTTGTGTATGACGGCGCTGAATATGTATCGCGAGGATTTGAAGACATCGTTTCTGCAGGTCAGCAAGTTACCGAGTGGGAACAAAATGGCCTATCAACGTGGGCCTACGAAGCGAACGGAACTCCGTGGTAAAGGCGAGTAATGTAATGAAAACTTCACGCATTAAATTCGACGCTATTGCACAGACCGCTCGTTATGGTCTTTCAGTCAACTACGCCGAAAGTGACGTCATTAAACCACTACTGATGGTTGACGATGCGCCATTAGAGCTTAATCCCCACCTCGTAGTGGCAGCTGGTCTGCTATGGGGAGAGGCAACGATCTCGAGAGTTGAGTATGAAGGAACTCTATCTGCCAAAGTAGCGGGGCAGTGGGAAAGCAACTTGGGTATAGCTCTCGAAGGATCTGTCTCAAAGACAGAATATGAAAGAGCTGCAAATACCGACCTCTTTGTGTCTTCGGGCGGATTAATTTCGGAAACCACCCCGGGCCGTGATGAAACAGTTCTCAAAGTTGTACCAAGCGCGCGCTATTATGGCGCGCTAAAAGGAATCAAAGAATCGATTATCGCCAGCAATGCCTGGATGTTCGAAGAGTCCGCACTTGCGCAACTGTGCCTAGGGATATTGTTCGCTGATGAGTTTATGGCGCGCTCTATCTACGTTGAAGAGAAATTGCGGGACAAAGACATCGAAAGAGCACTCGCAATATTGGAGCCTTTGTCTATCGATGTCGATTGTGCGGGGAGGGGAAAGCTTGATGCCTAACACGACGGTTTATTTCATCCAGAGCGTCCGTCAGCCTCGTACTTTCTCAGCGGAGCGCGTAACCGCATCCTTGGTTCGGGCCCTCGCCGGCGAGCAAATCAGATTCGAGTTCCTCACGGATCTGGAAATTGACTCTTTTTCCCCTCCATACGGCAGGAACTTCTTCGTATGCTCAGATACAAGGGCGCTGACGAAGGCCAAAGAAAGGTTTAACGACCGTTTCGGGGTCAGCACCCTTCTAATTCTCTGTCCATCTGACTTCCCCTCTGTCCAAAGCGAAAACGATGAGCTACTGTCGAGTGCGAAGAAGGCGCTCGGTCGAAACGATATCGTCCTCACGGACAGTGAACTTTCAAGGTATGTTATCGAGTCATACATGAACCATATGCGGCTACCCGTAGAGGTGGTGTCTTGCGGATATGGTGGGGGCGGAGCCCAATCGGATGATATCGAGGCTGAACGTGAGGGCTGGTCGTTCACCGCTGCCAAGCATGACCCGTCTGGGGCAGCGCTCAAGTCGCCCGGCTTAAGCTGGTCCCGGTCTGAAGAAGTTCCTCTGTCCGCACTGAATGATCCTTCCGAAAAGACTTCCTTAGATGAAAGTGAACTACGAAGCAATCAAGAGTTAGTCTCGCGATTGTTCGGGTCCCACATTGTCACCGATAGCCCATTGTCGGTGGGGGTCATGGGGCACAAGTTGACCTTTATCGACGAACTAGCTGGTGCGCTTGCTTATTCAACTGGGTCAAAGGTCGAACTCGATAATTGGAAGTATCTATCTGGCCCAACGAACAAAGAGCGAGCGGCAAAGGTTCTCGCTGAGTCTGACGTAATAGTTGGTGAATGGGCTCGTCCGAACAATGTTTGGATCCAGGAAAATGCCCCATCAGATACCCCGCTAATCGTTCGCGCACATCGATACGAAGTAACAACCGACTTTCCAAGAGCTATTGATATGAATCGCTTTAGCGCAGCAGTCGTGATTGTGCCTTGGGTCGGACGAGTCCTAGTTCAGGAGTTTGGCTGGCCTGCAGAAAAAGTTGTTTATATCCCGAACTTCGTCAATAACAGCTATTTCCAGCGTTCTAAATTGCCAGGTGCAAATTTCACGCTTGGTATTGCTGGAATTACGCCGCATCTCAAACGCCTTGACCTTGCCCTCGATCTTTTAGGGGCGCTGCGAAAGATTGACCCGAGATTCAACCTGCGCATTCGAGGGGGTGACCCCACAAAACACCCCCATTGGGGCACAGATCCCGCGATGCGTGACCAGTGGAGCTCAATTCAAGCTCGGTTGAGGTTCGACCCGCTAATCAGAGATGGTGTACACCTTGATAAAGAAGGTCGGGATATGGCTAGCTGGTTCCAGCAGATCGGATTTATTCTCTCTGTATCTGATCTGGAGGGGTCCCACGTAGCTTTAGCAGAGGGGACGGTATCTGGTGCAATCCCCGTGGCTCGTCGTTGGCCCGGCATTGAAACACTTTGGCCCGAAAGTGCTATCTTCGACGAAATGGCCGATGCCGTTGCGCACATCAAGGAATGTAGTGATTTGTCGGTGTTTGAGGAAGTCTCAGCACGGATGGCAAATCTAAAATCTTTAGATTCAACCCTTGTGCTTCAGGCTTGGTGGCATCTTTTGAATGGCCGGGTCGAAGATGCAAAGAAGGTTTTCGGTCCGGTGGATTGGTTCGCGCCTATTTACGAGGGGATCCCCGAAACAGAGAGTCGCTCGTAGCGGATACCTTGTAGGTTCCGTACCATATAGAAGACGGCTGTCGAATGTTACAGTATGCTGCTTGACGAATGAGTTACAATATCCTAAGCAAATCGGCGTCCTCGCTGCCTTATTCGGGGACCGGTTCCGTGGTCGGTGTAGATGTAGTGCTCTGTAATCGCTTCTCCGGTTTCGCTCGATGTTTTGATGGTGTGGTCAGCGTGTTCAGACCGCACCGTTACTAAACACGTGGTCTAAATGAAAACCGCTCGTAGTTTTAATACCGTTTTCCTGTGCCCGCAGGCTGTGCGGTGTAGCGGCCCCACAACACCTGAAAGGCGCCTTGTTGCGCTCGGTGCGCGCTTCGGCGACAGCGTCGAACTCGATCGGGACGACGTTCCTCATGACTGTGCCTGTTGACGAACCCGTTCGTCAGCTCGTGATTAGCGGCAACATGGCACAACTTCCGGAGCGTGATGTTGTGTGCTGCGAGAGCGTCGTGGACCTTCTGTACGGAGTCACTACAGCGACCCTGAGCAGAGTTGACGAACAACCCAGGCGCTCACCGAATGAAGTGAGGCCGCCCGGTAATCGAACGCAATGGTCTTCGCCACTCGCGGCGAAGTCGAGAGGTCACGTCACCAGGATCCCGCCCCGGAACGCTACAGGATCACCATGTCGATTCGGGGTAGTTGGTACCGCGAGTCCGCGTAGTTGGTACCGGTGTTCCA
>ERZ1029874.154-NODE-154-length-12021-cov-34.648755_pt1 | contig 12021 bp, 7 predicted proteins | sample MGYA00519235_ERZ1029874 | MGnify/ENA primary metagenome ERZ1029874 (study PRJEB33666, sample SAMEA4610926) | skin metagenome | biome: Human-associated habitat; feature: Malodor aspect; material: skin | place: Philippines | collected 2015-08 ...
GACCTAGCGGGATGCCGCCCGGATGCGTTTTCAAGCCCACTACGTAATTCTGGTACGCGTCGATCTGGTTGGCGAAGCCCCAGATGATGTATCCGCCGTCGTCGTAGAGTTGCCGCTGCAATTCACGGATCATTTCGCGGCGGGTGCCGTCGTCGACAATCGTGCGGGCCTTGTTCGCTTTTGCGGTGAACGCATCGTCCGACCAATGTGTCTCGTTGAATGGCGATGCTGCGGTCGCGCACTGGTTGACCTGCTGCAAGAAGTTGCGCGTGTAGTAGAACGTCAACGCGAACGGGTACTCCAAGTAGTTGCCGTCAGCGAAGAAGGTCGAGGAATCAACCTGGTTGATGTGCACGTGAATGCCCGCAGCGCTGGCTTGCTCTGCGAAGACCTGGGCGCTGCGCAGCGCGCCGGTCTGGATCTCTGCCGCATTCAGCGTGACGTCGAGCCCGTCCGGGTAGCCGGCTTCGGCCAGCAGACGCTTTGCCTCTTCGATGTTTTGCTCGCGTTGCGGGAAATCCTTCGGGTAGGCGGGGTCGTAGAGCGAGAACATGTCGTTGCCCAGCTGGCCCTCCCCGGAGTAGACCTGATCGACCAGCTGGGTGCGGTCCGCCACGAGGCGCATGGCGCGGCGTACTCGCACGTCATCGAAGGGGGCGACATCCACCCGCATTGTCAGCGGCAGCCACATGCCGGTTTCGGAGACGAGGGTGGACAAACGCGGATCTGCTTCGATCACGCGCGCCAGCGAGTGGTTGAGATTGCCAATTGCATCGACCTGGGAGGACAGCAACGCATTGAGCATCGCGTCCTCTTCCTGGAAGTCGATGATTGCCACACTGTCCAACAGTGGTGCCTCGCCCCAGTAGTTGTCGTTGCGCACCAGCGTGGTCGACTGGCCGGGGGAGAAGTACTCCAGCTTGAACGGGCCGGAGCCGACCGGGTTTTTCGGGTCGTAGCCTTCCGGCACAATGCCCATTTGGTACTCAGCGAGACTATCGACGAGCGTTGCATCCGCCTCGCTGAGCACTATCCGCAGCTCGCGCGGTCCGGTCGCCTCCATGTAGTCGATATGGTTGATCGACGCCGCGCCGGATTTCGGGTCGTCCGGGTCGCGGATGCGGTCGTAGGAGAAGATGACGTCTTCGGGGCGGACCGGGCGTCCATCTGAGAATTGCACTCCCTCACGTAGGGTGACGGTCCACTCGGTAGCGTCGGGGGATGGTTCGACGGCGGTTGCCAGGCGGTACTCCAGGTCGTAGTTCTCATCGCGCCGGACCAAAGAGTCGTACATGTTGATCAACCTGGTGGCATCTGAGGAACTCGTGGGGATGTGGGCGTCGACTGTGTCTGTGGAGGATCCGCCTACGAGTCCCACACGCAACGTTCCGCCGCGCTTGGGTGGGCCTTCGACGTCGAAGTGCTCGACCGGGGACGGCGAGCAGGATGCTAAGGCGAACGTCGCGCCGCCGAGTGCCGTCGCCCGCAGCAGCTGTCTTCGCGTCATTTGCACCATCGCTTCACCTGCACATTCTGTGATCGCGCGCGTGAACGCGCTCAGCAAATATTAAGTACAAACGTATTGTCTTTTTTGGGTCCAGGCAAATGAAAGGTATGCCGTCTGGGGGTGGTGGGTGGGGGCGTGAACAAGCGTTGCCCTCCGGAAACGGGCTGGCGATACACTGGCCGGCATGGCTTTTGCTGCAGAACACCCCGTCCTCGCGCAGTCCGAATTTCGCCCCGTGGGCGAGATCGAACGGCGCGAGAAGCCCTTTGAAGTCGTCTCCGAGTTCCAGCCCTCCGGCGACCAGCCGCACGCGATCGCGGAGCTGGATGAGCGACTCAACCGCGGCGAGCGCGACGTGGTGCTTATGGGCGCGACCGGAACCGGCAAGTCCGCCACGGCGGCGTGGCTGATTGAAAAGCAGCAGCGCCCCACCTTGGTCATGGCGCCGAACAAGACGCTCGCCGCACAGCTGGCTAACGAGCTGCGTCAGCTGCTGCCAAACAACGCGGTGGAGTACTTCGTGTCCTACTACGACTACTACCAACCCGAGGCCTACATCGCACAGACGGACACCTACATCGAGAAGGACTCGTCCATCAACGACGATGTGGAGCGCCTCCGGCACTCGGCAACGTCCGCGCTGCTGTCCCGTCGAGACGTGGTGGTTGTGTCCTCAGTGTCCTGTATCTACGGTCTTGGCACCCCGCAGTCGTACCTGGACCGCTCGATCGTCCTTCGCACAGGGGAGGAGGTGGAGCGAGACCGCTTCCTGCGGCTGCTGGTGGACGTGCAGTACGAGCGCAACGACATCGATTTCAAGCGCGGCACTTTCCGCGTCAAGGGCGACACGGTAGACATCATTCCGGCCTACGAGGAGGTCGCGGTGCGGGTGGAGTTCTTCGGCGACGAGGTGGACTCGCTGTACTACATCCATCCGCTTACAGGCGATGTGATCAGCCAGGAGGACGAGGTGCGCATCTTCCCGGCTACCCACTACGTGGCCACGGACGAGCGCATGGAAAAGGCCATCGAGGCCATCAAGCTCGAGCTCGCGGACCGGCTGGAGGATTTGGAGAGCAAGGGCAAGCTGCTTGAGGCTCAGCGTCTGCGCATGCGCACGGAGTACGACTTGGAGATGATCCAGCAGGTCGGTTTCTGCTCCGGCATTGAGAACTACTCCCGCCACATGGACGGCCGCCCCGCAGGCTCCGCGCCGGCGACGCTCATCGACTACTTCCCGGAGGACTTCCTCACCATCATCGACGAGTCCCACGTCACCGTGCCGCAGATCGGCGGCATGTTCGAGGGCGACATGTCGCGCAAGCGCAACCTGGTCGAATTCGGATTCCGCCTCCCCTCGGCGGTGGACAACCGCCCCCTCACTTTCGACGAATTCGAGGCTCGCGTGGGCCAGACTGTGTACATGTCCGCCACCCCGGGCGACTATGAGCTGGCCGCCTCGCAGGGCGAATTCGTCGAACAAGTCATTCGCCCGACCGGCCTGGTGGACCCGAAGGTCACCGTCAAACCGACAAAGGGTCAGATCGACGATCTCATCGACGAAATTCGCCAGCGCACAGAGAAGGACGAGCGAGTCCTGGTAACCACCTTGACCAAGCGCATGGCGGAAGACCTCACGGACTACCTCCTGGACAACGGCATCAAGGTCCGCTACCTGCACTCTGACATCGACACACTGCAGCGCGTCGAGTTGTTGCGGCAGCTCCGCCTCGGCGAGTACGACGTGCTGGTGGGCATCAACCTCCTGCGCGAGGGCTTGGACCTGCCGGAGGTCTCGCTGGTGGCCATCTTGGATGCCGACAAGGAGGGCTTCCTTCGCTCCACCAAGTCGCTCATTCAGACCATCGGCCGCGCAGCCCGCAACGTCTCGGGCGAAGTGATCATGTACGCAGACCAAGTCACCGAGTCCATGCAGGAGGCTATCGACGAAACGGAGCGACGCCGCGAGAAGCAAATCGCCTACAACAAGGAGCACGGCATCGACCCGCAGCCGCTGCGAAAGGCTATTGCGGACATCTTGGACCAGGTCTACGAGAACGCCGACGCGGACGCTTCCGCAAGTCTGAGCTCGGATGCGGCGGTGGCGGAGCGGCCGGACGTGTCCAACATGGCCTCCGACGAGGTGCAGAAGCTTATCGACGACCTGACGGTCCAGATGCGCGACGCGGCCGGCGAGCTGAAGTTCGAGCTCGCCGGGCGCTTGCGGGATGAGATTGCGGATCTGAAGCGTGAGCTGCGTGGTATTAAAGACACAGGCAATTAGCGAAAGGAACCTGTCTTGCATACCTACAAGTCCATCGCTGTCGGCACCGACGGCTCAGCTACCTCTATGGTTGCCGTGCGCGCGGCAGCTAGCCTCGCCCGCGTCTACGGCGCCGACCTGACGATTATTTGTGCGCATTACACCGCCTCCGGCTCGATGTTGAACTCCACCAACGCAGAGCTGTCACGGGTGGACATCGTTACTGCCACGAACGCGCGCGACATCCTGAGCAAGGCGGAGACGATTGCGAAGGAGGAGCAGGCCAGCACGGTCAACCTGGTGTCCAAGGGTGGCCAACCGGCGAACGTGCTGCTAGAAGCGGTCGAGGAATACGGCGTCGACCTCCTGGTGGTGGGCAACAAGGGCATGCGCTCCATGGCGGGCCGAATCTTCGGCAACATCCCCGGCAATGTGGCTAAAAAGGCGCCGGTGGACGTCATGCTCGTGGATACCAGGGCAGAGGGACACGACTAAAACAACCGAGGGGTACACTAGTTCTGCCCCAAAAGCTTTGAAAGGTGATCACCATGGCCGATACCCCATACAAGACCATCGTCGTCGGCTCCGACGGTTCCAAGTCCTCGCTGCTGGCCGTTGAGCGCGCCGCAAGGATTGCTGCAGCCTTCGGCTCCACCCTCGTCATCGGCACCGCCTACTACGAGAACGAGGAAGAAGCTGCAAAGACGCTGCGCCAGGACTCTGTGACCATCCTCGGCGACCAGAAGGCGCTGGAGAACCTCGAGGGTGCAGCTGATCACGCCCGTGCGGTAGGCGCGCCGGACGTGCAGACCGCGACCCGTCCGGGAACCCCGGTGCAGGCCCTCATGGCCATCGTCAACGACAACCACGCTGATCTGCTTGTTGTTGGCAACCGTGGCATCAACTCGCTGACCGGCCGCCTGCTGGGCTCCGTGCCGGCGGACGTCGCCCGTCAGTCTGACTGCGACGTCATGATCGTCCACACGGTCAACTAGCTATTCGCCAACCACCGTCAGCGTCTGTGTGGCGCGGGTGACGGCGACGTAGAGGTCTTGCCACCCCTGTGGCGAGGCCTCTTTTATTTCTCCGGGGTTTACCACCACGACGTGGTCGAACTCCAGGCCTTTCATCTCGCCGACGTTGTCCGCGTCGATCACCGCGGTTAAGCCGTTTCGCTTTTCGACGTCCTCCGGCCGCCCCACAAACTGCACCGGCTCGCCAGACGCGCGGATAGCCTCCGGGACCGTCGCGTGCGGGTCGATCTCGGCGAGAATCTCTGCCGCGTAGTCTGCGATCTCTTTTGGTGTGCGGTAATTCACCGTGAGCTCGTGGAGGCGGAACCTGCCGCCCACAAACGGCTCAAGGGCGGCCGTCCAATCGTCTACGCCAGCGGGGGAAGAGGTCTGGGCGGTATCGCCCACCAGGGTCATCCAACGCGACGGGCAGCGCCGAAACACCATCCGCCACTCCATAGGCGACAACTCTTGCGCCTCGTCCACGATCACATGGCCGTACGCCCACGTCTGATCGGCCCTGGCACGCTGAGCGGTGGAGCGGGTGTCCGTTTCGCGCTGACGGCTGGCCAGCGTCTCCGCGTCGATGACGTCTGCGGCGGAGAGGATCTCGGCGTCGAACTGGTCGTCGTCGTTGTCCGTGGATTCAGAGGAAGCCAGCACATCAAGCGCCCCCTCGGCCTCGGCGACTAGCTCGCGCCACTCCTGTTCTTCCTTGCGCCGCTGCTCCTCCGGGTCAACGGTGCCGATGAGCACCGCCAACTCATCTACCAAAGCCGTGTCCGACCGGGTAAACGCGGAGCCGGGCTCGCGGTACAACGCAGCGCGGGTGTAATCGTCATAGTCGTATGCAGCCGCAGCGATGGCCTCAGGGTCGGTCAGCAGCGCCTCCAACACCTCCACTGGGTCGAGCTCGGGGAAGTGTGCGTCGATGAGCTGCTGCACTTGGGGGTCTTCCGAAAGGTCGTCGTGAAGCTGATCCACGTCCGCATCGGAGAGCAAGTTTTCGCCACCCAGCGGATCTTCGCCGATTCTCTGCGCCAGCGTCTCGGCGAGCAACTGAGTCAGGTGCTCTGCGAAATGCGCGCGGGCCTGGTTGTGGGGGCGCCGCGAGCGGCGCGCCCGGGTCCGCGCAGCCTTGATCATCTGCGGTGTCGCTTCTACCGGCACAGAGTCGAAGGTCAGCTTCACTGGTGTGTCGGGCACGGTTTCGTATGCCTGCACCGCACGTTTGAGCACGGTCACCATCTCTGCCGATCCCTTCACCTCGCGGGCTGCGATCGAATCCTCACCGGCTGGCGCGAACCCCGGCACCAGTTGGTCGGCGGTGGAGAGCACGACCCCGGTCTCGCCGAGCTCCGGCAGCACCCGCGAGATGTACTCCAAAAATGTCGCGTTGGGGCCAACCACGAGTACGCCGGTACGGGTCAGCTGCTCGCGCCAGGTGTAGAGCAAGTAGGCGATCCGGTGGAGCGCAACTGCCGTCTTCCCTGTGCCCGGCCCGCCTTGCACCACCATGACACCGCGAGTTGGGTCACGGATGATCTCGTCCTGCTCTCTCTGGATCGTTTCCACGATGGAGCGCATGTGTCCCGTGCGGGCCTCGTTCATCGCGCGGCGCAGCGCCGCCTCGGAGCCGACGCCGGCGGCGGAGGTCTCAGCCCCGTCGCCGGAGAGCACCTCGTCGTCGACTGCGGTGACCGTTCGCCCCCGCATACGAATGTTGCGCCGGGTCTCCACACCCTCCGGGTGGGCCGTAGTGGCCAAGTAGTAGGGGCGAGCGAGGGGAGCACGCCAGTCCAGCAGGAGTGTCCGGTAGTTATCCTCCCGGTCGTCCATCCCCATGCGGCCGATGTACCTGCGCTCTAGGTCACTACGGCCCGGTACCGGATTCTCGGGGTCCGGGTCGGCCACGTCGATGCGGCCGAACACTAAGCCGGTCTCCGCCACATTGAGGGCATCCAGTTTCGCGTTCAGGCCGTGGTACTCCGTCTCGCGGCGCACCAGTGCGTCCGAGTCAGGGTTATCCGGGTCCACATCACGCTGCACCTGCTCAAGCCTTGCCTGAGCTCGTGCTACCTCAGCGTCGAGGTGCGCGAAGAGTGTGTCCACATACGCTTGCTCTGTTTCCTGCATCCCCACAACAAACGGCCCCGGGCCGGGGATTATTCCCAGCCCGGGGCCATGAATTCACGAAAGGGTTACGCGAACTTCTTCTGCGCCTTCTTCACCAGCTTCTGCGCCTTCTTCTCAGCCTTCTTGGCCTTGCGCTTCCACTTCAGCTTGGTAATCCAGGACGGGTCTGCGTCCAGCTTGTCCCAGGCCTTCTGCAGCGAGTCCACCGCATCCTGGGCCTTGCTCTGTGCCTTTGCGGAGGCCTTGTTCACCTTGCGCTTCGCCTTGAACTTATCCAGGGTGGAGGGCTGGAGGTCGTCCAGCTGGTCCTGCAAGTCACCAACGATGCCGTTGACCTTGCGCTTCGCCTTAAACTTCTGGACCTTGGACGGCTTGAGGTCGTCGTAGGTGTCCTCCGCCTTATCGGCGGCCTTATCTGTGGCGTCGTCCAGCCATTCGCCTGCGTCGGACAGGAAGTGGGACGCCTGCTTCTTGGCGTCTCCGAACCAGTCGTTCGCCGCGCCACCCGCCTTGGCGGCGGCCTTCTTCCAATCACCCTTGTTGTCGTCAACGTAGTCGGTGACCTGGTCGGTAGCGTCGGAGAACCAGTCAGACGCCTTGTTCCACGCCTTCTCCGTTTCGGACTTTGTCGGCAGCGCCTGCTTGACGTTCTTCTGCGCGGCCTGAGCGGCGTGCTGGGCGCGCCACTTCAAATCCGGCTTGCCGTCATTGTCAACGGTGGCCAGCAGCACACCGCCCGCGAGACCGAGGTCGGTCAGCGCGCCGGTGCGGCGGCGGGACTTCTCGTCGTCGTCCTCGGCCTCCCAGAATGCGTGGCGGCCGACAATGGTTGGCAGGGCGGTGGCGGCCAGCAGTGTCGCGGACAAGCGCGGGAACTTGCCGATAGCGAAGGACGCGCCTGCACCGGCCTTGGTAGCGGCAACAATCTGAGCGGCGGTCTCCGGGCTCTTCGGCAGGAAGCCGCGGTACTCGCGCGGGGTCAGCGCGCGCACCTTCTTCAAAACGCTGTCTGCGGCTTCCTTGTGGCCCGCCGGGTTCAGCAGGGTCTCGACGCCGTCGATCACGTAGACCGAAGCGAGCATCGGGCGTGCGATTTTACGGATCATACTTTTACCCAATCCTTACTTTTTGTAGCTGAATGTGCTTCCGCCGAGTGTAGCGATTTTGTGCTCCACTAGTGGCTGCTTTTGGCCTTACCAACGACGGTCCCACCAGTTGTCCAGGTCCGGACGCTCGTTGCCGAGCGTGGTGGGTTTGCCGTGGCCAGGCCACACGATGCTGTCATCGGGGTAGACGTCGAAGACCTTTTCTTTGACGTCGTTGAACAGGCGCACGAAATCGCCCTCAGATTGGGTCTTACCCAAACCCCCAGGGAACAAGGAGTCGCCCACGAAGAGGTTTGTGGTGCCGTCGATCTCCGCAACAAGACATGCTCCGCCCGGAGTGTGGCCGCGCAGGACGCACACGGGGAAGGAGTGGCCCGCAAACTCGATGGTGTCCCCGTCGCGCAATTCCACATCGGCGGGGGCGGGGATCGCGGGGGCGTCGAGGAACGGTGCGTAGTGCTTGGCCCCGGTGTTCTTCAGCACCTCCGCCAAGGCCCTCGTGTGGTCGTAGTGGCGGTGGGTTGTCAACACGGCGGTGATCTTCACGCCGGCCTCGTCGGCCATTGCGAGGATGTCGGTGGCGTGCGAAGCGGCGTCGATAAGCAGCCCTTGCCCATCCTCGCAGAGGAGGTAGCAATTGTTGTCCATGTCTGAGACGGAAATTTGGCGCAGTTCAAGCATGCGCCCCAGGCTAGTCAGGAATGTTTCACCCGTCGCCGACGTTGGTAGCGTCTTGGGAGTACCAACCGACGAAAGCGAGAGTGACGTGGCCGAAAAGCTGACAGTGCGTGGCGCGCGCGAGCACAACCTCAAGGGCGTAGACATCGAGCTGCCCCGCGACAAGATGGCGGTGTTCACCGGCCTGTCCGGCTCGGGCAAGTCCTCACTCGCATTCGACACCATCTTCGCTGAGGGGCAGCGGCGCTACGTGGAATCGCTGTCCTCGTACGCGCGTATGTTCCTCGGCCAGATGGACAAACCGGACGTGGACTACATCGACGGGCTGAGCCCGGCAGTATCAATCGACCAGAAGTCCACAAACCGCAACCCGCGCTCGACCGTAGGCACGATCACGGAGATCTATGACTACTTGCGCCTGCTGTACTCGCGCGCCGGCACGCCGCACTGCCCGGTGTGCGACGCGGTGATCGAGCGGCAGACGCCGCAGCAGATCGTCGACCGCGTGCTGGAGTTGGAAGAGCGCACAAAGTTCCAGGTGCTCGCACCCATCGTGCGCAAGCGCAAAGGCGAGTTCCAGGACCTCTTCGCGGATCTGTCTGCGCAGGGATATTCGCGTGTGAACGTCGACGGGGAGACCTACCAACTGTCGGATCCGCCGAAGCTGGAAAAGCAAATCAAGCACAATATCGACGTGGTGGTGGACCGCCTCACCGTCAAAGCCAGCCAAAAGCAGCGTCTGACTGACTCGGTGGAAACCGCGCTGAAGCTTGCCGACGGCCTAGTCGGTTTTGACTTTGTGGAGCTGGACGCGGACGACCCGGAGCGCGTGCAGATTTTTTCGGAGAAGATGGCGTGCCCGAACGGGCACAAGCTCAACGTGGAGGAGTACGAGCCGCGCGCGTTTTCCTTCAACTCTCCGTTTGGCGCATGCCCGGCCTGCGACGGCTTGGGCGTACGCAAGGAGATCGACGTGGACCTGGTCATCCCGGACCCCGACGCGCCCGCGGTAGACGCGTTCCAGCCGTGGAACTCCAGCCCCAACAAGAAGTACTTCACCAAACTCATCGAGGCGCTGGCGAAAGAAGAGAAGTTCGATGCGAACGCGCCGTTGAGCTCGCTAACCAAGACGCAACAGAAGCACCTCATCCACGGTTCCTCCACCCAGGTCAATGTGCGGTACAAGAACCGCTACGGACGCCAACGCTCGTACACCGCGGCCTATGAGGGGATCGTCGGCTACTTGGAACGCAAATTGGAGCAAGCGGAATCCGATACGCAAAAGGAACGCCTGCTGGCCTACACCCGCGAGGTGCCGTGCCCGACGTGCAACGGTGCCCGCCTGAAGCCGGAGATTCTGGCGGTGCGGTTGGCATCCACCACGCACGGTGAAAAGTCCATCGCGGGCCTGACGGAGCTCTCCATCGAAGAAGCGTCGCAGTACTTGGACAACCTGGTGCTCGGCTACCGCGAAGAGATGATCGCCGGTGCCGTGCTGCGGGAGATCCAGGCTCGCCTGCACTTCCTCCTCGACGTGGGCCTGAACTACCTCACGCTCGCTCGCTCCGCCGGCACGCTGTCCGGCGGTGAGGCGCAGCGCATTCGCTTGGCCACTCAGATCGGATCCGGTCTCGCCGGCGTGCTATACGTCCTGGACGAGCCGTCAATCGGCCTGCACCAGCGCGACAACCAGCGCCTGATCACCACCTTGAAGAAGCTGCGCGACCTCGGCAACACGCTCGTGGTGGTGGAGCACGACGAGGACACCATCCGCGAGGCGGACTGGCTCATCGACATCGGGCCGCGCGCCGGCGAGTACGGCGGCGAAGTGGTCTACCAGGGAAAGCCCCAAGGCATCCTGAAGGCCAAGGGATCGCTGACGGGCGACTATCTGGCCGGCCGGAAGGTCATCGAGGTGCCGGAGGACCGAAGGCCCGTCGATAAGCAGCGGCAGCTCAAGGTCGTCGGAGCGCGGGAGAACAACCTGGACAACGTCAGCGTCAACGTGCCGCTCGGTGTGCTTGTAGCGGTGACAGGCGTGTCGGGTTCGGGCAAATCCACGCTGGTGAACCAGATTCTGGCCAAGACGCTGCAGAACCAACTCAACGGCGCGCGGCAAGTGCCGGGCCGGGTGAAGAAGGTTGATGGGTTGGAGCACCTGGACAAACTCGTGCAGGTGGACCAGAGCCCGATCGGGCGCACGCCGCGGTCCAACCCGGCGACGTACACGGGTGTCTTCGACAAAATCCGCAACCTGTTCGCCGAGACCCAGGAAGCGAAGGTGCGCGGATACAAGGCCGGGCGCTTCTCCTTCAACGTCAAGGGCGGCCGCTGCGAGGCGTGCCACGGCGATGGCACCATCAAGATCGAGATGAACTTCCTGCCTGACGTCTACGTGCCCTGCGAGGTCTGCCACGGTGCGCGCTACAACCGCGAGACGTTGGAGGTGCGCTACAAGGGCAAGAACATTGCCGAGGTGCTGGAGATGCCGATCTCGGAGGCCGCGGAATTCTTCGAGCCCATCACCTCTATCCATCGCTACTTGCAAACGCTTGTCGACGTCGGGCTCGGCTACGTCCGCCTCGGGCAAAGCGCGACCACGTTGTCTGGCGGTGAGGCGCAGCGCGTGAAGCTGGCATCCGAGCTGCAGAAGCGCTCCAACGGGCGCACGATCTACATCTTGGACGAGCCGACGACGGGGCTGCACTTCGAGGACATCCGCAAACTCATGCTCGTGCTCAACGGGCTCGTGGAGAAGGGCAACACCGTGTTGGTCATCGAGCACAACCTGGACGTGATCAAGTCTGCGGACTGGATCATCGACATGGGGCCGGAAGGCGGCTCTGGCGGAGGTACGGTAGTGGCACAGGGCACGCCGGAGGACGTCGCCAAGGTGGATGGATCGTTTACCGGCGAGTTCCTCCGAGACATTTTGGCCAAGGCGTAGGCGCGCCGATTTGGTCTATGCGGGCGCATCCGAGTACAGTGCCTGTCACACCGCCCAGCGTGTCCGTGTTACGCGGATGCGCGGGCCGCAAGAGGAGTGAATCCCACCCCAAGCCGCTTACATAGGTGAGTTGGATACGGGTCAAACGGTGAGCCGAGGTAGTTACCTGCCGTTCGGTTCACTATGGACGATCTCCCGCCACCTGTCAGGGTGCGCGGGTTTTTCGTGTGGGATGGGTTCGACTGCGGCTCGAGTGCGGCACACATTGTTTCTCACGTCTCTAGGAGTTCTCATCAGCGCTGAAGCTCGGATCAATGAACGAATCCGCGTCCCTGAAGTTCGTCTCGTCGGCCCGTCCGGCGAGCAGGTGG
>ERZ1029874.155-NODE-155-length-11976-cov-39.220367_pt1 | contig 11976 bp, 11 predicted proteins | sample MGYA00519235_ERZ1029874 | MGnify/ENA primary metagenome ERZ1029874 (study PRJEB33666, sample SAMEA4610926) | skin metagenome | biome: Human-associated habitat; feature: Malodor aspect; material: skin | place: Philippines | collected 2015-08 ...
CTACACGACGCTCTTCCGATCTGGGCGATGCGCAGCCGAGCGCCCAGCCGTCGTCGGCGGCGGGGACGAAGACCGCCGGCACTGGCGCTGGATCCGGTACCGCGTCCGGCTCGGAGTCGGCGCGCCGCACCTCCCCGGCCGTGTCCTCGCCGTCGCAGCCGGCTCAGCCGCAGCCGGAGCGTGAGCCGGCTCAGCCGCAGCCGGAGCGTGAGCCGGCGCAGCCGCAGCCGGAGCGCGGCGATGACACCGTGCGAACGGAGGAAGCCGCCGTCGAGGCGCCCGTCGTGGTCTCGGGCGGGCAGCTGGGCAATGACGTGCAGGTCGTGCACAGCCCGCGCGCCGTGCCGCCGGCCGGGTCGTCGATAAACTAGCGCCCCTCGAGGCCGTCGAGGTAGCCCATCGCGTAATCCCACGGCACGTACGCCTCGACGTTCGGGTTCGCGCTCGGCTCGTGCACTGGGGGCAGCTCGTTGTTCAGCGAGGCGATCATGTTCTGCTCCATGATCTCCCAGTCGTAGTAGTGCATCTGGTCGCAGTCCTCGCAGAGGAAGGACACGCCGAGGATGCCGCGCGGCTTCAACATGCGCTGGGCGTCGCGCACGTGCGAGAGGTCCTGGATGACCGCCACCCGCTCCTCGGGGGAGAGTGGCTCCACTGCCTCATCGTCGTCGATGAAGGATGCCGGATCGTTCGGGTCGTTCGCGAACGGGTCCAGCGGCATCATGTCGTCGTAGTTCACGTGTGCCAGCCTATTAACCCCCGGCGGAGTAGGCCAATCCGCGTTGAACCGGCACCCGGGCGTCGTTATATCATGGCGGGCACTGACCGGAGCGCGACGTGCGTGGGAGAGGAGACAACGGCGATGGCAAACGATCGAGTGTGGACTGGTGGGGACGATCCGAACAAGGTGGCGCTGCGCGGCCTCACGTTCGACGACGTGCTGCTGCTGCCGGCGGAATCACACATCGTGCCGTCCGAGGTGAGCACCGCCTCGCAGTTCACCCGCAACATCCGCCTCGGCATGCCGATCGCCTCGGCTGCAATGGACACCGTCACTGAGTCCCGCATGGCGATCGCGATGGCGCGCCAGGGCGGCATCGGCGTGCTGCACCGCAACCTCAGCGCGCAGGACCAGGCCGAGCAGGTGGACATCGTGAAGCGCTCCGAATCCGGCATGGTCACCGACCCGGTCACCGCGACGCCGGACATGACGCTCGAGGAGGTCGACGCGCTGTGCGCCCGGTTCCGCATCTCCGGCCTGCCGGTCGTCGACGAGGCGGGCCGTCTCGCCGGCATCATCACGAACCGCGACATGCGCTTCGAGCCCGACTTCGGGCGCCAGGTCAAAGAGGTCATGACCCCGATGCCGCTCGTGGTGGCGCCGGAGGGCGTCGATAAGCAGGAGGCCCTCACGCTGCTCTCCGCGAACAAGGTGGAGAAGCTGCCGATCGTGGCGCCGGACGGCACGCTCGCCGGCCTGATCACGGTGAAGGACTTTGTGAAGAGCGAGCAGTACCCGAACGCGTCGAAGGACGCCGACGGGCGCCTGCTCGTCGCGGCGGGCGTGGGCACCGGCGAGGACTCGTTCGAGCGCGCCGGGCTGCTCGTCGAGGCGGGCGTGGACGCGCTCGTGGTCGATTCGGCGCACGCGCACAACAACCGTGTCCTCGAGATGGTCTCGCGCGTGAAGCAGGAGTTCGGCGACCGCGTCGAGGTCGTCGGCGGCAACCTGGCCACCCGCTCCGCCGCGCAGGCGATGATCGACGCGGGCGCCGACGCCATCAAGGTCGGCATCGGCCCGGGCTCCATCTGCACCACGCGCGTGGTCGCCGGCGTCGGCGCGCCGCAGATCACCGCGATCCTCGAGGCGGCGGTGCCCGCGAAGGCGGCCGGCGTGCCCATCATCGCGGACGGCGGCATGCAGTTCTCGGGCGACGTGGCCAAGGCGCTCGCCGCCGGCGCGTCGACCGTCATGCTCGGCTCCATGCTCGCCGGCACCGCGGAGGCGCCCGGCGAGATCGTCGTCGTGGGCGGCAAGCAGTACAAGCGCTACCGCGGCATGGGCTCCATGGGCGCGATGCAGGGTCGCGGGCTGACGGGCGAGAAGCGCTCCTTCTCCAAGGACCGCTACTTCCAAGCGGACGTGTCCAGCGAGGACAAGCTCGTGCCGGAGGGCATCGAGGGGCGCGTGCCGTTCCGCGGCGAGCTGGACTCCATCACCCACCAGATCGTCGGCGGCCTGCGCGCGGCGATGGGCTACACGGGCGCCGCGTCCATCGAGGAGCTGCAGACGAAGCAGTTCGTCCAGATCACCGCTGCCGGCTTGCGCGAGTCCCACCCGCACGACATCACGCAGACCGTCGAAGCGCCGAACTACCGCCGGTAGGGGAGTGCCAATGCGCGACTACGTGGAAATTGGCATCGGGCGCGAGGCCCGCCGGGCGTACGAGCTGCGGGATCTTTCGATCGTGCCGCGCCGCCGCACGCGTTCCTCCCAGGACGTGGACACGAGCTGGCATATCGACGCCTACACCTTCGGCATCCCCCTCGTCTCCCACCCGACCGACGCGCTGGCGAGCCCCGAGTTCGTCATCGAGATGGGCAAGCAGGGCGGACTCGGCGTCATCGACGCGGAGGGGCTGTGGGGCCGCCACGCGTCCTTGGACGACGCGGTGGGCAGGGTCGTTTCCTCCGCCAAGCAGCCGTTCGGCATCGTCTCGGAGGATCAGTACCGCGAGTACATCGACGCCGGCCAGCGGGCCGTCCGCGCGCTGCAGGAGCTGCACGCGGCGGAGCTGGACCGGGACCTGCTCACTGAGCGCATCGCCCAGGTGCGCGACGCCGGCGTGACGGTCGCGGTGCGGGTGAGCCCGCAAAACGCGCGAGAACTCGCGCCGGTGGTCATCGCCGCCGGGGCGGAGATCCTATTCATCCAGGGCGCGGTCATCTCCGCCGAACACGTGCAGCAGGGCGGCGAGCCGCTCAACCTCAAGGAGTTCGTCGGCTCCCTCGACGTGCCGGTCGTGGCCGGCGGGGTGTTCGACTACTCCACCGCGACGCACCTCATGCGCTCCGGCGTGGCCGGCGTGATCGTCGGCTCGGGCGAGAGCGAAACGGTCACGCGCGTGCCGATGGCCACGGCCATCGCAGACGTCGCGGCGGCGCGGCGCGACTACCTCGACGAGACGGGCGGGCGCTACGTCCACGTCCTCGCGGATGCGGGCATGACCGGCTCGGGCGAGATCGCCGCCGCGCTCGCGTGCGGGGCCGACGCCGTCATGCTCGGCCAGCCGCTCGCGCAGGCGTCGGAGGCGGCCGGCCGCGGCGTGTACTGGGAGGCGCAGTCCGCGCACCCGCGGTTCCCGCGCGGCGGGGTTCGCAACGAGCTCAGTGGCGCGCAGGTGCCGCTTGAGGAGGTGCTCTTCGGCCCGTCGAGCGACCCGTGGGGCAAGCTCAACCTCGTCGGAGGTCTGCGCAGAATCATGGGAAAGTGTGGCTATACTGATGTCAAAGCATTTCAGAAAGCCGATTTGGCAATCCGGACGTAAGAAATTGGATGTAGCTACCCATGTCTAGCCGTGTGACAATCCTCCGCGACGCGCCTGAAGGCCCCTCCCACGAGGTCGAGGTGAACGACATCTTCTTCTCGGTCACCGACGAGAAGGGTGTGATGACGCACGTCAACGACGTGTTCATCCGCTACGCGCAGTACGGGGCCGACGAGATGATCGGCAAGCCGCACAACCTCATCCGCAACGAAGAGATGCCGGGCGGCGTGTTCAAGCTCATGTGGGACACGATCGAGGCGGGTCGCCCGTTCGCCGGGTACGTGCGCAACAAGGCGAAGAGCGGCTCGGCGTACGACGTGCTGGCGACCGTGACCCCGCTGCCGAACGGCGGCTACCTCTCCGTGCGCACCCGCCCGATGACGGACCGCTTCGAGGCCGCGGGCGCGGTGTACCAGGAAGCGAACCTCGTCGAGCACGAGGCGCAGGCGAACGGCGTCGGCCGCCGCGAGCGCGCCATCGCCGGTGCGGAGAAGATGGCGGAGCTGCTCCCGGACTACGAGGCGTTCATTCGCGAGGTCCTGCCGGCCGAGGTGCAGGCACTCGAGGACGCCGGGTTCACCCTGCCGGAGGGCTCCGGCCCGATCTACGACGCCGCGGTGGCGCTCTACCGCGACCTCGACTCCTTCATGTCCGTGCAGACCGAGATCAAGGAGGCCGCGGACGAGCTGCGCAAGGCCAGCGCCACCCTCGTCGAGGAGAACGCGGTGACGAACAACGTCAAGGCGGAGATGGAAAACGTGGTCACGGAGGGCGCGTCGCGCACCCTCCTCCTCGCGCCGCTGCAGGTGTGGGCTACGATGCGCGGGATTATCGACGAAAACGCGCAGTCCCTTGCCGAGGTGGCGGAGGAGCTGTACGCGAAGACCGCGAACGCACGCATGGCGATCGCGCTTGCCCGCCTGCACACCGCGCAGACCACCCAGTTTGCCACCGAGCAGAACTCCGGCGCGGACACCGCGGTCTCGATGCAGTTGCTTGTCGACGCGCTCGAGGCCGACGTCCGGGAGATGGACGACGCGGTGTTCCTGCACTCGTCCTTCCGCCGCCGCGTGGAACTGAAGGTCAACTCCATCTCCGAGCTGACGAAGATCCCGCTCGAGATGATCCGCCGCTGGTCCCAGAACACGAACGAGGCCACGATGGGCCCCGAGGTGCTGCCGCTGGTGGAGCAGGTGAACAAGGCGATGGAGGCCGCCGACGCCTCGATTTCGCAGCTGCAGCACTCTGCGGAGAAGCTCGCGCAGGCGCCGTCGACCGACGACGTCCGCGCGGCGCTCGACCGCCTCGCCGAGACCGTCCGCTAACCGCCCAGCGCCGAGCCGGCCCCTACACGGCCGGCGGCATCGTCTTGCGCAGCCGGCGGCCGGCGAGCGTCTGGTTCACCGACGCGCTGATCACCAGCGCGATCGCGGCGAGCTTGAGCGCGCTCGGGTCTTGGTGCAGCACGATCCATCCGATGAGCGCGGCGAACGCCGGCTCGAACGAGATGAGGATGGAAAAGACCTGGGGCCGGAGGCGTCGCATAGCAATGAGCTCGAGCGTGGCCGGGATGAGCGACGCCATGACGCTCGTGCCCACCGCGACGAGCATGAGGTGCGGGTCCGCGGCGATATCGAGCACGCCCCGGAACCCGAACGGCAGCGTGGCCAGGCCGCCGACGGTGAGCGCGACGCCGACGCGGTCGAGGGGCTCGCCGGAGTAGGAGTCCACGCCGAGCAGCACCATGCCGGTGAGCGCGAGGAGGACGGAGATGCCGTCGCGCACGGAGCGCGACAGCACCGCCGCGAGCAGGAGCGGGCCGAGGAACTCGATGGTCACGGCGGCGCCGAGCGGGATGCGCGAGATGCCCGCGTAGAAGAAGCCGTTCATCGCGCCGAGCGAGACGCCGAGCACGAGCGCGCAGCCCCACTGCTCCGGCGTCCAGCGCCACATCGCGGGCCGGGAGACGGCGAGGAGGATGACGCCGGCGATGAGCACGCGCAGCGAACTCGTCGCCCACGTCCCGGCGTGCGGGAACAGCTGCGTGGCCAGCGCGGCGCCGAGCTGGAGGAACAAACAGGAGCCGAGGATGCACAGCACGGCGACCCGGTCGGGGGCAGGGGCGCGCAGTGTCATGGGGATCATTGTGTGGGTGCCGGTGAGCGGTGCACAAGCTGCGGGGCCGGAAACCGGATCGGCTACTATCTGGCGGTGTGACTACTCCGCAAACACGCCCCGTCCTTGTTGTCGACTTCGGCGCGCAGTACGCGCAGCTCATCGCCCGCCGCGTGCGTGAGGCGAACGTGTTTTCCGAGGTCGTGCCGTCGACCATCACCGCCGACGAGGTCCGCGCGAAAGACCCGCAGGCCCTCATCCTCTCCGGTGGCCCGTCGTCGGTGTACGAGGAGGGTGCCCCGCAGCTCGACCCCGAGATCTTCGAGCTCGGGCTGCCGATCTTCGGCATCTGCTACGGCTTCCAGCTCATGACGCGCACGCTCGGCGGCGAGGTCGCCCAGACCGGGGCGCGCGAGTACGGCAGGACGCAGATGCGTATCGACGGCGGAACGCTCCACGCGGGGCTGACCGAGGAGCACCCGGTGTGGATGTCCCACGGCGATTCCGTCACCCGCGCCCCCGAGGGGTTCACCGTCACCGCCTCGACGCCGGGCGCGCCCGTGGCCGCCTTCGAGTGCCCGGAGCGGAAGTTTGCGGGCGTGCAGTACCACCCGGAGGTCCTGCATTCGCCGCACGGCCAGCAGGTGCTCACCCGCTTCCTCACGGACATTGCGGGTCTGGAGCAGAATTGGACGGCGTCAAACATTGCGGACCAGCTCGTGGAGCAGGTACGCGAGCAGGTTGGCGAGGGTCGCGCGATCTGCGGCCTGAGCGGCGGCGTGGATTCCGCGGTGGCTGCGGCGCTCGTCCAGCGCGCAATCGGGGACCGTCTCACCTGTGTGTTCGTCGATCACGGCCTGCTGCGGCAGGGTGAGCGCGAGCAGGTGGAGAACGACTTCGTCGCCGCCACCGGTGCGAAGCTGGTCACCGTGGATGAGCGCGAGGCCTTCCTGCAGAAACTTGCCGGCGTGACGGAGCCGGAGGCGAAGCGCAAGGCCATCGGCGCGGAGTTCATCCGGTCGTTTGAGCGCGCGGTCGCCGGGGTGCTCGACGGCGAGGACGTGCAGTTCCTCGTGCAGGGCACGCTCTACCCGGACGTGGTGGAGTCCGGCGGCGGCACGGGCACGGCGAACATCAAGAGCCACCACAACGTCGGCGGCCTGCCGGACGACGTGGAGTTCACCCTCGTCGAGCCGCTTCGCCTGCTGTTCAAGGACGAGGTCCGCGCGGTCGGCCGCGAGCTCGGCCTGCCCGAGGTGATTGTCAACCGGCAGCCGTTCCCGGGCCCGGGCCTGGGCATCCGCATCATCGGCGAGGTGACCGCGGAGCGCCTGGAGACCCTGCGCGCCGCCGACGCTATCGCCCGCGAGGAGCTGACGAAGGCGGGGCTCGACGAGCAGATCTGGCAGTGCCCGGTCGTGCTGCTCGCGGACGTGCGCTCCGTGGGCGTGCAGGGCGACGGCCGCACGTACGGCCACCCGATCGTCCTGCGCCCGGTGGCGTCCGAGGACGCGATGACGGCCGACTGGGTCCGCGTGCCCTACGAGACGCTCGAGGTCATCTCCACCCGCATCACGAACGAGGTGGCCGACGTCAACCGCGTGGTGCTCGACGTGACCTCGAAGCCGCCGGCCACCATCGAGTGGGAGTAGTTACCGGAGGTCGTCGATACGCGGCTGCGCGATGAGCCCGGCCGGGGGCTCGGGGTGGCGCGCGTAGGCGATGAACCAGACGAGCAGGAAGACGGCGATGCTGGCGAAGAGTCCGCGCGCGTCGACCGCGGTGGAGGCGGAGGGGACGAAGACGACGAGGCCGATGAGCAGCCACCAGCCGGCTTTGCGCTCCGCCGCCTCGCGTGGGGCGAGCTGGTTCTTCGGGGTGATGATCGAGCGGGCCGGGGTCATAGTCATGCCGTAGCGGGGCATAAGGAACCAGCACAGCAGGTAGGCGAAGATGCCGCCGCCGAAGAGGAAGGCGAACAGGACGAAGATGATGCGGACGACAACGGGGTCCATGTTGTAGCGCTCCCCGATGCCGACGCACACACCGCCGAACAGGGCCTTGCCGCCCTGGCCCTTCGGGATGCGCGGCGGGCGCGTCTGCCACATGCGTGTGAGCGTGGACGATGAATTTTGTGCCATGCGCCCATTATCCCGCGTCGGGTTGCGGGTGCCACTAGGCGTAGGCGAGGCGGCGCGTCCCGTCCACGTGCGGGTAGAGCGCCCAGGCCGCCGCGGCCGCGAGCGCGCCCGCGAGCAGCGCGCCCCACGCGGGCCAGTGCGCGAGCGGCGCGAGCATAAGGAGCACCCACCACAGCATGAGCGGGAGCACCATACTTATCGACGGCACCCTGGCCACGTTCCTCTTCTCCTCAAACGCCCTGAGCTGCTTCCGGTACGGGTGGAGCAGTGTCACGGCGAGGGTGGCGGCGACGCAGACGAGCGCGGTGATGGCCTTCCCGCTGAGCGGCGCCTGGGAGACCATCACGCCGATGGACCCGCCGACGCCGACGGAGCCCACCGCCCGGACGACGGTCGGGGTGGGGATCGGGGTTGCCCGGCTGCGGACGTCGGCGGCGCTGAGTGGGATCACGTGCGGGGAGGTTACCAGGCGGGTGTGTATGGCCGTGCCCAGATGCCTCGGGGCCTGCCGCACACGCCACCCCGGATGCGTAAGTATGTTCGACCACGCGCGTTGCCCGCGTCGGCCCCGGGGTGCATACTATCTGGCGTGAGTGGAACACCTATTCGAGCGGTATCGAACCTGGCGGTCGAGGAGGAACCGCCAGCTCAGCCCCCGCGCGCCGACCAGATCGCTGAGCTGCGCGCCCGCATGGCCGCCATCGGCGGGGAGGTGCCGGAACAGGTTGTCGAGGACGCGGAGACGCTTGCCGTGGCGGGCGGCCTTTCGCTCGTGCTGCCGAACGGCGGACTGCCGCGCCGGGCGGTCGCGCACGTCAGTGACACCCCGGCGCTCATCGTGGAGCTCATCGGCCAGGTGGTGCAGGCCGGCGGGCGCGCGGGCGTGGTGGGGTGGCCGGAGCTCTCGTACGCCGGCATCGAGGAGGATGCCCTCGAGCGCGTCGTCGCGGTGCCGGAGCCGGGTATCGACGACCTCTCGGTCGCCGGTGTCCTCGCCGAGGGCCTCGACCTGGTCGTCCTGCGCACCCGCAGCCCGCTCGCACTCAGCCCGATGCGGGCCCGGCCGCTGCTGGCCCGGATCCGCAAGGGGCAGGCGGCGCTCGTGTGCGTCAACGTCGCGGTGCCGTCGCCGGCGCTCACGCTCACCGGCACGCTCGCGCAGTTCCACGGCATCGGGCGCGGTACCGGGCGCATTACCGGCATCGATTTCGACGTCCGCGCGGAGGCGAAGGGCACCCGCCCGGCGAGCGCGCGGGTGACGTTGGGGGCCGCGGAGGGGGCCACCGGTGGCGTCGAGAAGCAAAGGCTCCGGCTCGTCACATGAGGACGGTGGCGCTGTGGTTTCCGGACTGGCCGGTGCAGGCGGCGCGGCTGGATGCGGGCGACGCGCTCGCCGAACCGATCGCCGTCGCGGCGCACCACCGGGTGAAGGCGTGCTCCCACGCGGCGCGCAAGGTGGGCATCCGGCGCGGGATGAAGGTGCGCAACGCGCAGGCCGTCGCGCCGGAGTTGACGGTGGTGGAGGACAACCCGGACCGCGACGGGCGGATGTTCGCCTCGCTCGCGGCGAGTTTCGACGACGTCACCGCGAGCGTCGAGGTGCTGCGCCCCGGACTCGTCGTCGCGGACCTCGCCGCGGCCGGCGCGTTCCACGGCGGGGAGGACACGGCGCTGGAGATGCTTCTCGACGCCGCCTCGCGCCGCGGCATCGACGCCTTCGTGGGCGCCGCCGACGAGATCGCCACTGCCGTCATCGCCGCGCGGTGCTCGCAGGTGGTGGCCCCCGGCGCGTCGAAAGACTTCCTCGCCGCCCAGCCCATCGGCGTGCTCGTGGCGGAGGAGGCCCTCGGCGTCGACGCGGGCACGGTGCGGGCGCTCGGGCAGCTCGGCATCGCCACGCTTGGGGAGCTGGCGGCGCTGCCCCCGTCCGCGGTGACCACGCGCTTCGGCGCGAACGGGATGCGCGTCCACCGCATCGCCGCGGCCGCGTCGGATCGCCGCGTCGCCCCAGAGATCGCGGTGGAGGACCTCGCCGTCGCGGTCACGCCCGAGGACCCCATCGAGCGCGTCGACGCTGCGGCGTTCGCCGCCCGCGCGCTGGCCGCCAGCCTGCACGAGCGGCTCGCGGCGACCGGTCGCAACTGCCTGCGCCTCAAGGTGGTCGCGGAGCTCGGCGACGGCACCCGGCTCGAGCGCGTGTGGCGCACCCGCGACGCCCTCACCGAATCGGCGACGGCGGACCGAGTGCGCTGGCAGCTCGACGGATGGCTGACCTCTTCCCGCGCGCTCGGCGGGGGCGAGGGGGAGGGGGAGGGCGGCGGCATCACCTCGCTCCTGCTCGAGCCGCTCGAGCTCGCCGCCCCGGAGCCGGTGGGGAAGCTGTGGGCCGGCGGCGCGTCCACGGACACCGCGCGCCGGGTGGTGGAGCGCGTGCAGTCCCAGCTCGGCATCGACGCCGTGCTCCAGCCGCGCCTCGTCGGCGGGCGCGGGGTGGCCGAGCGCGTGGCGATGGTGCCGTTCGGGGAGGAACCGGGAGGCGTCGAGAAGCATGCGTGGCCCGGGGCGATCCCCGCGCCGCTGCCCGCGCGTCTTGGCGGCGGCATCGACCACCCCGCCTCGCGCATCATGCTTATCGACGCCTCCGGTACCCCCGTCATCGTCACCGCCGAGGCGCTCCTGTCCGCCGAGCCGTACGGGCTGGCCTGGGGTGAAAAGCGCTACCTCGTCACCGGGTGGGCGGGGCCGTGGCCGGTGGACGAGGGGTGGTGGACCCAGGCCGAGGCGCCCGCGGGCCGGGTGGCGCGCATGCAGGTCGTGGGCCGCGAGGGCGGGCCCGAGGGCGCCACGACCGGGTGGCTGCTGGTGTGGAGCAGGCGCAGCTGGCGGGTCGAGGCGGTGTACTAGCTACTTCTGCGCTGGCTACTTCTGCACGATGTCGACGACCACGCGCGTCGGATCGTGCAGCACCTGCACGGAGTACGGCAGCTCGGAGCGCAGGCCCACAACGACCTGGCTGCGCCCCTCGTAGGTGCCGGCGCTCACCGCGTCGATGACGTTGCCGGTGTCGCCCGCCATCTGCACCGGGACGTCGTTGTCGTGGCCCAGCTCGAAGGGGTAGACGGTGCCGTCGATGTTGATGTTGAGGAAGGCGTTGCCCGCCACCTCCAGCGGGTGCCCGACGGTCTCCTGCATCGGCGTGGAGGTGTAATCCACGAACCAGCCCGGCTCGCCCTCGCCCTCGAGGTCTACCACCAGGCGGTCGAACCCGTCGTGCGCCCCGACGCGCACCCCCGTGACGGCGAGCTGGGACGGCGCGGACGGCCGCTGTGTCTTCGGGGCGGGGTTGGCGGAGCCGAGCGGACCCGCCTGCTGGGTGGGCGCGGCGAGGCTGCCCGCCAGGGTCTCCGACTCGACCATGCCACCGCAGGCGGTGCAGGTGGCCAGCGCCACGCTGCACACGCCGGCGAGGACGGCGCGGGGTCGGATCTTTTTCAGCACCCCGCCACCGTATCTACTGCGCCGTGGAGCGCAAAAAAATTTCGGGCGAAAACGGAAATGGTTACGCAAACGTTATAACTTGGATCGTTGTACAAGTTGCCGCGACTTGTGCGGAGAAGGCGAGGCTAAGCTGACGGCATGCAGTTGTGCTCCGATGTAGAGGTCGAACCGCTGCCCGGCACCGCGAAGCCGGGCGCCACGTACGTGCTGTTCGAGTGGCCGGGCCCGTGGCCGCGCGACGTGATGGGCGACGCGGCGCTGGGCGAGGAGCTCACCGCCCAGCTGAAACCGCTGCTCGCCGAGCACAACGCGACCCTGCTGCTCATCCGCCACCCCACGCGCGAGGGCCGCGACATCGCGGACCACCACCTTTACCTCGTCTTCGCCGACCAGGCCGTCACCGAGGTGATGCACGTCGACGGGCCCGAGGCGCTACTCAACCTCGACCTCTCCGGCCCGGGCAACAACGGCGCGCGCGAACGCGACCGCCCCCTGCTGCTCATCTGCACGCACGCGAAGCGCGACCGCTGCTGCGCCATGAAGGGCCGCCCGCTGGTCAACGAGCTCAACGAGCGTCACCCCTTCGGCCCGGGCAACGACATAGTCTGGGAGACCTCCCACATCAAGGGCCACCGCTTCGCGCCGACGATGCTGCTCATGCCGTGGGCGTACAG
>ERZ1029874.156-NODE-156-length-11905-cov-38.122363_pt1 | contig 11905 bp, 10 predicted proteins | sample MGYA00519235_ERZ1029874 | MGnify/ENA primary metagenome ERZ1029874 (study PRJEB33666, sample SAMEA4610926) | skin metagenome | biome: Human-associated habitat; feature: Malodor aspect; material: skin | place: Philippines | collected 2015-08 ...
CCTGGCAGTACGGGCCAGGCTCGATGAAGCGCTGTCCGCCCATGCGGTACGTCGCGCCGACCTTGTCGGTGAGTATCGGGGCGTCGGTGCGTGCGTCGTCAAGCGTGATCTGCTCGAAAGGGATGTCCTGGCCGTGGCGCTGCGCGCCCTCGACTTCCTTGAGGAAGCCGGCGGCGTGGTCCTCATCCTCGAAGCCGATGATGAAGGGGCCCTCGTTCGTGTGCGCCTGGACGCCGCCGGCCTCGAGCTCGTCGAATGCGGCGAGCGCCGCGAGGTCGGCCTTGGTCAGCCCGGCCATCGTCTTGTCCCAGGCGCGGCCCGTCGCGTGCGCCATGAAGTTCGCGCAGAAGCGCCACAGCTTCGGGTCGATGCGCACCGGCACGTCGAGCGCGGCGTGCTTGTCAAAGAGCGCGGTGGGCCCGTACGCCCAGAGGCTCGAGTTCGACAGCGGGATGGTCTTGCCCGGTGCGAGCCAGCCCGCGTTGCCCCAGGAGGAGCCCGCGGCGACGCCGATGCGGTCGATCACCTCCACGTCGTGGCCGTATTCCTGCAGGTGCCACGCGGTGGCCAGGCCGGTCATGCCGGCGCCGACGACGAGTGTGCGGGTCATGTGTGGTCCTCCTCACTTCGGGGAATCGTTGTGCTTGAGGTAATGTACCGCAGCCCCGCCCGCGGGGCAGGCAGTTCGGGCTATTGCGTATCGACGCCTCCGGCCAGCCCCCGCAGCCCCCGCATCTCGAGCGACGCCAGCCGCACCTCGCCCGCCTCGTCGGACGCGTCGAGGTCCACCACGCCGTGGAGCTGGAACGCGTTGTCGCCGTCCGGGTCTTTGATGATTTGGGTGACGGGCCACCGCCGCCCGGTCGTGTCCTCAATGCGGAAGTGCTCGGGCCCGCGGGCGTCCGGCCCGAGGTCCACGTCGTCGTACTCGTCGAAGTAGTCGTCCATCGCCTGCGGCCAATCGAGGCGCGCGTCCGGGTCGAGGTAGTCCAGCATCCCCGCGAGCTGGTCCTCCTTCTCGTAGGCGAACAGTTCGACGAGGCGGAAGAAGAAGTTGCGCACCATGATGGTGAACGCGCGCCGGTTCGCGGTGAGCGCCGTCGGGTCCTCCACGCCGAAGGCGAGCTCCCGGTCGATGGTGTCCTGGCCCACCGGCTGGTCGTCGCCCGTCATGTGCGCCCACTCGTCGATAAGCGAGGAATCCACCTGGCGAATGAGCTCGCCGAGCCAGACGACGATGTCCTCGAGCTCGTCGTTTATGTACGCCTCCGGGACGGAGTAAGACAGCGTGCGCCACGCGTCGGTGAGGTAGCGCAGCACCACACCCTCTGACCGGGCGAGGCCGTAGGTGGCGGTGAGGTCGGAAAACGTCATCGCGTGCTCGATCATGTCGCGCACCACCGACTTGGGCGAGAGCTCGAATTCCTTCGCCCACGGGTTACCCTCGCAGAAGGTCTCGAACGCCTCTTCGAGCTCCTCCTCCAGCGGCTTGGGGTAGGTGACGTCCTCGACGATCGCCATGCGCTCCGTGTAGTCCACGCCTTCCGCCTTCAGCGCCGCGATCTCCTCGCCGCGCGCGGCGGTCTGCTGCGCCTGCAGTAGCTGGCGGGGATCGTCGAGGATCGCCTCGAAGGCGGAGATCACGTCGAGCGTGTACGTCTCCGACTCCGGGTCGAGGAGCGACAGGAACGCGAGCGCGAACGGGGCGAGCGGCTGGTTGAGCGCGAAATCACGGTCGAGTTCCTGGGTGAGCGTGTACGGGCGGAAGGCGGGGGAGTCGGGCGTGCGCTCGACCACGCCGGCGTTGACCAGCCCGCGGAACAGGTGAACCGCGGTGACGATGTCGCGGTTCTGCTTCGCCCGGTTGTCGTGGTTGGTGCGCAGGAGGTGGCGCATGTGCTCGTAGCCGTCCCCGGGGCGGGCGACGACGTTGAGCAGCATCGAGTTGGACACCTTGAACTGGCTGGTCAGCTCCTCGGGCTCCGCGACCTTGAGGCGCTCGAAGGTCTTCTCCGACCAGGACACCTCGCCCTCGCGCGCCGACTTTTTCCGCAGCTTCTTCAGCTTCGCGGGGTCGTCGCCCGCCTTGCGCCGCAGCTTGACGTTTTCGATCTCGTGCTCCGGCGCCTCCACGATGACGGTGCCCTCCGTGTCGTACCCGGCGCGGCCAGCGCGCCCCGCGATCTGGTGGAACTCGCGGGACTTCAGGATGCGGCTGCGGGTGCCGTCGTACTTTGCCAACCCCGTGATGAGCACCGTGCGGATGGGCACGTTGATGCCGACGCCGAGGGTGTCCGTGCCGCAGATCACCTTGAGCAGGCCGGTCTGCGAGAGGCGCTCGACGAGGCGGCGGTACTTCGGCAGCATGCCCGCGTGGTGGATGCCGATGCCCTGGCGGACGAGTTTTGAGAGGGTCTTGCCGAAGGTCGTCGTAAAGCGGAAGTCCCCGATCTCTTCCGCGATGCGGGCCTTTTCTTCCGCCGTGACCATCTTCATGCTCGTGAGCGCTTGGGCGCGTTCGGTGGCCTCCCGCTGGGAGAAGTGGACGACGTAGATCGGCGCCTTGCCGTCGGCGAGGAGTTCCTCGATGGTCTCGTGGACCGGGGTGAACACGTAGTGGAAGTCGAGGGGGACGGGACGCTGGGCCCCGCCGACGTAGGTGGTGCGCCGGCCGGTGCGCCGCGAGAGGTCCTCCTCGAGCCAGGCGGTGTCGCCGAGCGTGGCGGACATGAGCAGGAACTGCGCCTTGGGCAGCTCGAGCAGCGGCACCTGCCACGCCCAGCCGCGGTCGGGCTCGGAGTAGTAGTGGAACTCGTCCATCACCACCTGGTCGATGCGTGCGTTCGCACCCTCGCGCAGGGCGATATTAGCGACGATCTCCGCCGTCGCCGCGATGATGGGGGCGTTGCCGTTGACCGTCGCATCACCCGTCATCATCCCGACGTTTTCCGGGCCGAAGATCTCGCACAGCGCGAAAAACTTCTCGCTCACCAGTGCCTTGATTGGGGCGGTGTAGAACGTCCGCTGCCCGCGCGCCAGCGCGATGAAGTGCGCGGCGTTGGCCACCATCGACTTCCCTGAGCCGGTTGGGGTGGCGAGGATGACGTTGCCGCCGGCGAGTAGCGCGAGGGACGCCTCCTCCTGCGCCGGGTAGAGGGTGATCCCGCGGGAGGCGGTCCACGCGGTGAACGAATCCCAGACCGCGTCCTCGAACAGGTTTTCCGGGGCCTCGGCGATGTCTGCAAGCATGTCGGTGAGCGTCACGCGTTCAACCGTAGCCGACGCCCCGACACGACCCCGGCCGCCCGAGCGGGCCTAGCCGCGGTCGCCGGGTTCGCCGGGGTCGTCGCCGGGTTCGCCGCCGGTCTCGTCCTCGGGTGCGTCGGGGTCGATGAAGTAGTGGTCCCGCAGGCGCTGGTCGTCCTCCTCGCTGCGGGGCAGGCCACGGCGATCCCCGCGGTCGCGGTCCTCGATGGCGGTGAGGTAGTTCTCGAACGCCTCGCTGATCTCCTCGCCGGTGGGCATCTGCGCCTCGCCCGGCATCATCGCCTGCGGGTGGCGGTTGCGGTACTCGTCCATCTCCCGGTCGTAGTGCTCCTCGAGCGCCTGCACCACCTGGGTGATCTCCTCGGAGTTGTTGGTCTGCTCCGCGAGCTGCTGGGAGATGCGAGCCATGTCCGCCTCGATCGAGCGCAGCGGGAACTGCAGGTCGGTCGAGTCCTCGACGGACTGCAGGAGCTGGAACGTGGCGTGCGGGTACGGCGACGCCGCGACGTAGTGGGGCACGTGGGCGGTGTACCCGGCGACGCTGCGCCCGCGCTTGTGCAGCTCGCGCTCGATGAGGATCGACGCGGAGCCGGGCACGCTCACCATCCCGTCGAAGGTGAACATCGACCCGACGAGGTCCCGGTCGTTGCCGTGCGCGGACACGACGAGCGGCCGGGTGTGCGGCGCACCCATCGGGGCCGCGTACAGGCAGATCGTCTGGGCGACGTCGAAGCGGTCCGCGAGGTCCGCAACGGCCTCGCTGAACGCCTCCCACCGCAGGTCCGGCTCGGGGCCGGAGAGCAGGAGGAACGACGCGCCCTGCTCGTCGCGGAGCACGCGCATATCCAGCTGTAGGTCGGCGACGTCGGTGATCTCGGCATGCGCCATGGTCACCGTCGGGCGCCGCGAGCGGTAGTCGATGAGCTCGTCGTTGCTGAACGTGGCGACGGTGCGGGACTCCAGCGCGGCCTTGAGGTGGTCGGCCGCGGACTCGACCGCGTGCCCGGCGTCGGCGTAGCCGTGCATCGCGATGACGAGCGTCGGCCCCGGCGACGATTCCTCGCCGACGCGGGGTGCGGGGTACTCCAGTTCGTACATTCGACGATCCTGCGTCATGGTGTGGCCTCCTCAAACATCGGAGCCGGATTGCCGGCTCGCTCCACCTGCACAACGGGCGGGGGAACCGGATCATTCCCGGCGCCCATCCACGTGGAGTGTCCATTGTGCCCGACGCCGGGCCCGCCCAGGCGCGGCGGGCCGATATTTTCCGGTGCGCGAGGGAACCGGAGGGGTGGTTTCTGCGTCATATACTTATGACGAATACTCAACCACAACCGCAAGGAACAAATCAGCCTGGCGATCAGACTGCCCAGTTCGAAACCGCCGCCGCACTCCAGTCCCCGTCCCACCTCATCGCTTCCATCCCGGGCGCGCTCGGGTACTTCCCGAACGAGGCCGTGATCCTCGTCAGCCTCTACGCGCGCCCGGGCGAGCCTGGCGCGCTCGACGTGGGGGCGTACCTCGACGCCGACCTCGGCAGCACCACCAGTATCCAGCGTGCCCTCCAGCGCGTTCCAGCGAGCAACCACGTCACCACCTTCGCCGTGATCGTGACCCGCGTGCCGCACTCGGACATGGTCGCCGCCGCCGCGGCGGGCCTGCACCAGGCGGCCGACGAGTTCGGCGAGCTCGTGGAGGCCTGCTGGATCGTCTCCGAGATCGCGGACGGCACCCACTACCAGCTCGTCTTCGGCCCCGATGCGGAAATATTCGACTCGTGGGGGTGGGACGCCGGGTACCACTGCGGAACCGTCGCCTCCGTCGCCGCCTCTGCCGCGATGCGCCCGCTGATCACCCACGGGGTCCTGCCCGAGCTCCACCGCGACGACGCGTTTCGCCATTTCGACCCCGTCTCCGACGCCGACGTGGCCATGTGCGAGGCGATCGCGCCGGAGGCGTACCGGAAAGGCGCCGAGCTGCTCGAACTCACCCAGTCGGCACCGTGGCTCGCGCTGCCCCAGATGAAGGCGGCCTGCAACGTGTTCCTGGCAGCCCCGAACGTCAAGCTCATCGACAGCGAGGGCAGTCTCATTCTCGACGACGTGTTCGCCTCCGCCGCCGACGTCGAGCTCGTCGCCGCGATGCTCACGCGCAACATGCTGCGCGACTGCCTCATCGAGCACGCGCTCGACCATCCTGGCGCCGCGAGCGCCGTGCTGGTGAGCGTCGCGCGCAACTTCAGCGGCCGCATCCGCGCCAACGCCCTGTGCCTCTGGGCGATGGTCGCGGTCTCGCAGCAGCTGCACGGGTGGGCAAGCGTCGCGCTCATGTGCGCGGACGACGAGGTACCGGCGCACTCGCTCGCCGGGCTGCTGGCAAACGTCCTCGGCGTCGGCCAGGCAGGCGCGTTAATCGAACTCAGCAGGCGCGGCTGCCGGGACACCTGGCGCGAGGTCGAGCGACGGGCGGCGGCGCAGGCCGACGGCTAGCGCCGGGCGGAGTGGGACCGGTCGCCGAGCGCGCGGGTGAATTCCCAGGCGTCCTCGACGATCCGGTGCAGCTCGGTGCGCGTCGGGTCCCAGCCGAGATCGCCGCGGATCTTCTCCGAGGACGCGATGAGCACCGCCGGGTCGCCAGCGCGGCGCGGCGCCACCTCGGCCGGGATCGGGTGGCCGGTGACCTCGCGGCACACGTCGATGACCTCGCGCACGGAGTAACCGTCGCCCGAGCCGAGGTTGTAGATGCGGTGCGTGCCGGGGGAGTTCGTCTGCAGTGCCAGGAGGTGCGCGTCGGCGAGGTCGCGCACGTGGATATAGTCGCGCACGCAGGTGCCGTCCTTAGTGGGCCAGTCGTCGCCGTAGATCATGATCTTCTCGCGGTAGCCCATCGCCACCTGGAGCACGATCGGGATGAGGTGCGTCTCGGTGAGGTGGTTCTCGCCCACTCCGTCGTGCGCGCCGGCGACGTTGAAGTATCGCAAACTGGTCGCGCCCAAGCCGTACGCGTTGCTGTACGACGTGATGGCGTAGTCGATGGCCAGCTTCGTCGCGCCATACGGGTTGGTCGGGCGGGTCGCCGCGTCTTCGGTGATCGGCACCACGTCCGGCTCCCCATACGTGGCGGCGGTGGAGGAGAACACGAGGCTGTGCACGCCGTGGCGGCGCATCGCGTCGAGCAGGGACAGCGTGACGTCGAGGTTGCCGTGCCAGTACTTCGCCGGGTCTTCGACCGACTCGCCGACGAGGGAGCGCGCAGCGAAGTGGAGCACGCCGTCGACGTCCCCGCCGCCGAGGATCTCGTCGGCCACGTCGACGAGATTGCCCTCGACGAACGCCGCCCCCTCGGGCACCGCGTAGCGGTTGCCCGTGCTCAAATCATCGATGACGACAACCTCGTGGCCGGCCTCGATGAGCGTCGCCGCGCAGACGCTCCCCACGTACCCGGCGCCGCCGGTGACTACGAGCTTCATGTGCTGTTTCTTCTCCTGCCTTACGCTTCCTGCTCTACGCGCAGCGCGTGGGCGACATCGCCCGGAAGCTCGAAGTGTGTGCCGTCGGCGGTATCGATGGCGACGCCGCCTGCCTCCAGCGGACTGAGCGTGACCACCTCGCCGACGAGGTGGCCCGTCGCCGCGAGGGACTGTCCGTCCTCCAGAGGCACCTGGAGGATTTCGCTGATCTGCACGACGCGTGTGCGCACCGGCTCCTTCAGCCGCAGGTCCGAAGCGCGCGTTCCCAGCTCTGGCGACGACGGGGAGGCGACCCCCAGCTCGTCGAGCGCCGGGATCGGGTTTCCGAACGGGGAGCACGTCGGGTTGTCCAGGACGGCGACGACGCGGCGTTCCACCTCGTCGCTCATCACGTGCTCCCACCGGCACGCCTCCTCGTGGACCTGGCTGAGGTCGAGCTTGAGTACGTCGGTAAGCAGGCGCTCCGCGAGCCGGTGCTTGCGCATCACCGCGGTGGCGCGCTCGCGCCCTGCGTCGGTGAGCGAAAGCGAGCGGTCGTGCTCCACGACGATGAGGCCGTCTCGCTCCATGCGGGCAACCGTCTGCGACACTGTCGGCCCCGACTGCTCGAGGCGCTCGGCGATACGGGCGCGCAGGGGAGTGATGCCCTCCTCTTCGAGCTCATAGACGGTGCGGAGGTACATCTCTGTGGTGTCGACGAGGTCGCGCACGATGCTTCATCCTTCTATTCGCGGTTGCGGAGACGGTTCAGGGCGATAGAGAAATACTGTAGCCCAGCTACTGCCGACGTGCGGCGGGGTAGCTGGGCTGCGGTGCGCGGTGGCGCTAGAGCGCGTAGTCGCGCAGGCGGTCGGCGCGCTCGCCGGCGCGGAGCTTCGCCATGACCTCGCGCTCGATCTGGCGCACGCGCTCGCGGGACAGGCCGTACTGGCGGCCGATCTGGTCGAGGGTGCGGGGCACGCCGTCGGTCAGGCCGTAGCGCATCCGGATGACGTCCTGCTCGCGCTGCTCGAGGCCGTTGATGATGTCCTCGATGTCGTCGTGGCGCAGGGTGGTTACCACAGCGTCTTCCGCGTCGGTCGCCTCGGCGTCCTCGATGAAGTCGCCGAGCGGCGCCTCCTCGTCCGCGCCGACCGGCATGTCCAGACTGACCGGGTCGCGGGACTGGCGCAGCAGCATCTCGATCTTCGACTCATCGATGCCGGATTCCTCCGCCAGCTCCTCGTTCGTGGGTTCGCGCCCGAGGGACTGGTACATCTCGCGGCGGATGCGCGAGAGCTTGTTCACCTGCTCGACGAGGTGGACTGGGAGGCGGATGGTGCGGGACTGATCCGCCATGCCGCGGGTGATGGCCTGGCGGATCCACCACGTCGCGTACGTGGAGAACTTGAAGCCCTTCGTGTAGTCGAACTTCTCCATCGCGCGGATGAGGCCGAGGTTGCCCTCCTGGATGAGGTCGAGCAGCGGCATGCCGCGGCCCGTGTAGCGCTTGGCCAGGGACACCACGAGTCGGAGGTTCGCCTCGAGGAGGTGGGCGCGCGCCTTACGGCCTTCCTTTGCCAGGATCTTCAGGTCGCGCTTCATGGCTCGCGTGAGGTGCGCGTCCGGGTCATCGAGCAGGTGCTGGGCATAGAGGCCGACCTCGATCTGCTGGGCGAGCTCCACCTCCTCTTCCGCGTCGAGGAGGGCGGTCTTGCCAATGCCGTTGAGGTAGACACGGACCAGATCCGCGGACGGATTGTCGTTTGTCTGGTTCCTGCGGCTGCCGCGGTCGACAGCTTCCTCGTTCTCTTGCGCGGCGCGATCCGGTTGGGTCATGTGCCAATGCCTCCTCGGATAAAATGGACGGCGGGGAATCTAGTGGGGCAACGATTGCCAGCGTGCCATTGTTCCCAGATCGCCGATTAAAATTCAGCCAACTCCTAGGAACCTGTCCACCTTTTACGCCTCGACTTACGCCTCGACGATGACGGTGAACGGGCCGTCGTTCACGCTCGCCACCTCCATGTGCGCGCCGAACCTGCCCTGCTCCACCGTGATACCCCGCCGCCGCAGCTCCGCGGCGATGCGCTCGATGACCGGTTCCGCGACGCCGCCCGGCGCCGCGTCGCTCCACGAGGGGCGGCGGCCTTTCGCCGTGCGTCCCATAAGCGTGAACTGGCTGACCAGCAGCACCGGGGCGCCCGCGTCCTCGACGGAGACCTCGCCGTCGAGGATGCGCAGCTCGGCGATCTTGCGCGCCACGGTGCGCCACGCGTCCTCCGCGTCGTCGCGGCCCACGCCGACGAGCGCAAGCACGCCGCCGGTCTCGGGACAGTCGATGGCGCCAACGACCGCGCCGTCGACGGTGACCGAGGCGTTGGTGACGCGGGTGAGCACGGCTTTCACGGCAGTTCCTTCCTGCTACAGGTGGGTGAGTTGGGCGATGTCGGCGGGCAGGAGCAGCCCGTGCCGCACGAGGTCGACGACCACGGAGACGGATGCGCGCTCGAGCTCGGCGACGCCTTCGCTGTCGGCGACGCCCTGCGACGCGGCGTAGAGTCCGACGACGTCGCGCAGTGTCAGGCCCTCGGGGTGGAGGCCGGAGACGATGGCGAGCACGCCGGCGTCGATGTCGTGGGTGAACCTCGGGCCGTCGGTACGCGTGAGGCGCAGCGCCTGCGACTCAAAGCCCATGCCGAGCTGCGCGTCGGCGAGCTTGACGTCCTCGAGCGCGACCGTGGGGCGCACGACGTAGCGCGCGTCGAGGACGTCGTCGGCGGCTGAGTCGCGCAGCCACGCGGTGCGCGTGAAGTACTCCTCGGCCTCCGGGCCAAGCGGGTCGGTGAACGGCTGGGTGAGCTCCTCGCACGTGACCTCGCTGGGCGCGTCGCCGATGTCTTCAATGAGGATCCAGCCGAAGCCGACCGCGTGGACGTCGCGCTCGCGGAAGTGCTCGAGCCACTGGGCGGTGCGCGACACGCCCTCGGGCGAGCGCGGGTCGATGGACTCATCGCGCAGCCACGTGGAGACGTACATGCCGGGGTCGACCACGTCGCGCTGCAGCACCCACGCGTTCACCCCGGTAGGCGGCAGCCACGACGCCACGCGCGACTGCCACGTCTCGCCGAGGACGTGCGCCCACGACGCGAGGAGGAACGCGCGGCCGCCCTCGGCGAGATGCTCCGGCGCGCCAGCCGCGACGAGGGCGGAGGCGCCGTCGAGATCGAGCCCCGAGTCGCGATAGATGTGGCCCACCTCAGGCGGGCCGACGACAAACGGGGGATTGGCAACAATGCGATCGAAGCGCTGCCCGCGGACGGGTTCGAACCAGGCGCCCTCGCGCAGCTCGACGTTGCTGACCTCGTTCGCCGCCATCGTGGCCGCCGCGAGCTGCAGCGCCCGGCCGTGGATGTCCGTGGCTACCACGTGCTCGGCGGCGCCGGATTGCGCGAGCGCCTGCACCCCGGAGCCCGTGCCGAGGTCGAGCACCGATGTGACGGGCGTGTGCGGCGACGCGTTCAACAGCGACAGCGAGGCGGATCCGACGCCGAGCACGTGGTCGCGCCCCGGCACGTGGTCCGTCATGGACGCGTCGAGGTCGGAGAGGATGAGCCGCGGGGTGCCCGCGATGACGTGGGGGCGGATGTCGAGGGCGGGGCGCACGAGGCTGCTGTCGTCGCAGTGGACGACCACGGATTCGTCGAGAAGCGACAGCGCGAGTCGGGGGTTGAGCATGTCCGCGAGCTGCTCCGCGGTCGCCGGGCGGCGCAGGAGGAAGAAGCGAATGAGCGCCGCGAGCCGCGAGTCGTCGCCGCACGCGTCGAGGACGACGCCCGGCTCGCGGCGGTAGAGCGCCTCGGTGGCCTCGGGCCCGAGGTGGGCGGCGATGCTGTCGGCGGTAAACCCCGCGGCGGCAAGTTCGCGGGCCAGCTCCTCCGCCACGGTGGGGAGGTTGGCGGTCAGCGGGGCGGGGTCGTTCACGCGGGGCTCCGTTCGGGGTTGTTTTGGGTGCTAGTGCGGGCCGTGATTGTCGGCATCGATGATAACGGGGGAGTGCTCGCCGCCCGCGCCACCCGGCTCGCCCGGCTCGCCCGCAGCACCGCCGAGTTCACGCCGCCGCTGCGCCTCCATGCGCTGCTGCTCGCGCGCCGCCGCCGGCTTGTACACGTTGCGGGTGCGTGAATCCCGCACCTCGCCGACTGCGTTGCCGCGGACCACGGCGATCCACGGCAGTGGCACCGAAACGACGAAGAGGATCGACGCGAGCACCCAGTAGTTCTTCCACGCCGCGAAAATCGCCAGCAGGATAAACGGGATGCGCAGCCCTTGCAGGATCGCGTACTGGCGCTCCCGCGACTGGCGGTTGTGTTCCGCGGTGTGCGAAGCGTCGGTAATGAGCGTCCGCTTCGAGCGCGAGCGCCACTTGTGGCGTCGCGCAGCCGGCGCGGGTACCTGGCCTGCGTCCGGCTCCATGTCCACGATGCCCTCGTCGGGGTGGCGTCCCTGTTCGCTCATGAACCTCGAGGTTAGCGACCCGGCTTAACGTCCCGCCCCATTTGGGGCATGATGGATCGCGTGAATACGACGACGAAGACACTCGAGCGGCCGGATCTGCGGGAGGACACCTCGTCGAGCACCGACGACGGCACCCCGAAGTTTTTCCACTACGTGAAGAAGGACCAGATCGTGGATTCCGCGATCTCCGGCAAGATGGTCGTCGCGCTGTGCGGGGAGACCTTCCCGGTGAAAAAGCAGGCGAAGCCAGGCTCGCCCGTCTGCCCCGATTGCGAACGGATTTACAAGGGGCTGCGCCGCAAGTGAGGTCGCAAGGGACCCAGTCCGCATCAACCGGATCGGCCGGGCCTTCGCTGCGTAAATGGCAGCAGGAGGCCCTCGATTCGTTTCTGCGCACGAAGCCGCGCGACTTCATGGCCGTGGCGACGCCGGGCGCCGGCAAGACCACGTTCGCCCTCACGCTCGCTTCGAAGCTTCTCGACGACAAGTCTGTCCAACGCGTTATCGTCGTCGTGCCCACCGAGCACCTCAAGCACCAGTGGGCGGACGCCGCGAAGCGCTTCGGCCTGTCCCTCGACCCCAACTTCACCAACTCCTCGGCCGTCAACGCCGCCTACGACGGCATCGTGGTCACCTACGCGCAGGTGGGCATGCACCCGTTCAAGCACCACG